>Ga0105045_10006860_pt1 | contig 10084 bp, 10 predicted proteins | sample MAT02_FD_78089 | JGI IMG/M metagenome (GOLD analysis project Ga0105045, IMG submission 78089) | Freshwater microbial communities from Lake Fryxell liftoff mats and glacier meltwater in Antarctica - MAT-02 (megahit assembly) | ecosystem: Environmental > Aquatic > Freshwater > Ice > Liftoff...
AGAGGGGTGATCGTGGTCGCCTGTTGGGATTGAACCGTGCCCTGGGTATCAAGGTAAACCTTGTAGGATGTGGGGTTGAGGACGGTCTTTTCCGTTTTCAGCCGCCGCGGTTCGTGATGCTTTGGCTTCGGGGCCTCTTCAGGGGTGCCGAGTAATTTCCACGCGACGAATCCGCCTGCGAGGATCAGGACGGGTATGGATGCGCGGAGAAGGATTTTCATTCGGGTGCGAGAATGTCGTGCAGATTTGTAAATTTTCCAACTACGTATTTCGGATGCCGGATCTTGCAAGAGGTGGTTGCCGCGCTTCGGGATGGGGTTCTCATCCCTCTCTGGCGGGAACGGCCGGCTGGCGTTGAAATGGTGGAGAAGCTTCTTCATTCAGATCTTCGCCGGAAATTCGAAATCAGACCCGACTCGCGTATCATTCTGCTCGGCGTTCATGAAGATCCGCAACTTGAGCTATTCTGGAGAAAACACCGGGTTTCCCGGTTACCCGCCGAACTTCGGAGGATGGACATCCACGCCGTATTTTCCGGCGTTCACCGACGCTCCTAAATTTCAGGTTTTCCGCAACATGAAGCGCACCCTCATGGCTGGAGCCATGTTCAGCGGTGGTGGCGTTCCGGCCATTCCTCACCTGACCGCCATCGATTCGTCCCAATGGAGTTTTTGGAGAAAATTTCTCACCGCACATCCCGAGATCGGGGTGGTTTGCAAGGAATTCCAGACAGGTTTCAAAGAGTTTGGAAAGGGAATCGAAGTCCTTGATGAATTGAGCAGGATCCAGGAGCACGTGAATCGACCGATTCATCCGATATTGTTGGGAGGAGGACGATTTTACGGGGAAGCGAAGCGCCGGTTCGACTCGCGCCACTGCTGTGGAGCAATTCCTGTCTCACGCACTAGGCACCGATGCAGATTCCGGTTAGTCGTGAATCCGCAATCGAGTGCAATGGTGCCGATTTTCTCATCCGTCTCCCTTAGCATCCGCCTAGCATGATCTAGCCGCACTTGGAGGAGGTGCCGGGCTGGCGAGCGGCGAAGCTCTTTCATAAAAAGGTAATGCAGTGCCCTCCGTGATATTCCTGCTGCCTGCGCGATTTCCGCCACTCCGATGTTATGGCGGAAATTCTTTGCGATCATCTCTATCGCGTTCACCAAGCCCTCATGAGTCACGGCGATGGTATCGGTGCTGCTCCGCAAAATGACGCCACCGATCGGAACGATTATCGGCTGATGCGGCAGAGAACGGCCGGCCATGAGTCCATCCAACAACTCAGCAGCACGGTAAGCGACTTCGCCAAAATTGAGATCGATGCTGGAGATCGAAACGGGCGAGCAATCGCAGGCGATCTCGATATTTCCCGCACCCATCACCGCCACGTCTTCGGGAACACGGATACCGTTGTCGAGACAGACCTCGACCACGTCAACCGCAAGTAAATCGTCCAGCGCGAATGCTGCGAGCGGCTTAGGTAGTCCCCTCAGGCCCGATTTCAACCACTGCCTACGGTTATCCCATGTATCCACCTCAGCCCCGCGCGCGACGTCTCGCTTCAGCTCGGTGCATTGCTGTCCAGCGGCTGCGAGAGTTTCGATAAATCCGCCACGTCGATCCCGCTCCACCTTGCCGCGAGAGATGCTGATCCACGCGAAATTCCTGTATCCCCGATTGAGAAAATGCTCCGCAGCGAGGCGACCACATTCGACGTTATCCTCCTCCACGCACGGGCCATCGATGCCGCTATGATTAGCTCCGAAGAGGACGGTGGGCTGTTTTAGCACCTGCGCCTGGATGAATCGCGCCAGACGCGGCACTTCCGTATCGTTTACTAGCATTCCGTCACCCTGCCAACCTGTGGGATCCGCAGCCTCCATCATTGACCGGGTGGAGAGATGCCATCCGGCGAGCTTCGCGTAGCGGCCAATGGCTTCAAAAAATCTCGGGTCATACCACCCCAGTGTCACCAAGACGCTTGGCTTGCGTGGAATAGCGGGGGATTTTTTTGCGCTCACAGACCTACGATATGCACATAATGACTATTTACGCAATTTGGCAGATGGATAATCTGATGGCATTCACACGGGCATCACCAATCATCAAATCTCCATGACTGAAATTCTTGATCGACTCATCCTCCTCTCCCATGAACTCGGCCGCGAGGATCGTGAGCTGGCCATTCTCGGGGAGGGCAACACCAGCGCCGATCTTGGTGATGGGACTTTTCTCGTCAAAGCTTCTGGTAGCCAGCTCGGCACAATTGATGCTTCCGGGCTGACGCAGGTGCGGCTCGATCCCGTGCTTGAGGCCATTGATCATCCGGAGCTTTCCGATGACGAAGTGCGGGCGAAACTTCAGGAGGCGAAGGTGGATCCCTCCGCGCGCCTGCCTTCTGTGGAGACCTTTTTACACGCTCTCTGCATACGCGAAGGCGGTGCGAAATGGGTGGGGCACACGCATCCTACCTCGGTGCTCCGGATACTTTGCAGCAAGCTTGGTGCAGAGCCTTTCCTTAAACATGTTTTCCCAGATGAAATCGTCGTCTGCGGGCGCAACCTCGCTGTTGTCCCTTACATTGATCCCGGTCTTCACCTGGCCGTCGCCGTGCGCGATTCCCTGAGGACATTCAAAGACGAGCACGGAACCGCTCCGAAAGTCATCCTAATGGTGAACCACGGCCCCGTTGCTCTTGGTGCCAATGAAAAAGAAGTGCTCAACATCATGCTCATGCTTGATAAATGGGCCAAAGTCATCGCGGGAACCTACCAGTTCGGCGGCCCACAGTTTCTTGAACCGAGTACCTCGGACCGCATCGAGAATCGCCCCGATGAGCATTACCGCCGCGCGGCTATCGCCAATCAAAGATAATTTTTAAACAACACTCATGAAAAACTTACCAAAAATCGGGATCCGCCCAACTATTGATGGCCGTCTCGGCGGTGTCCGCGAATCTCTCGAGGACAGCACCATGGCGCTCGCGCAATCGGTTGCGAAACTCATTTCCGAGACTCTGCGTTACCCGACTGGCGAGCCGGTCGATTGCGTCATCGCGGACACTTGCATCGGAGGAGTGGCAGAGGCCAGTGCCTGTGCGGAAAAATTCGCGAAAGAGGGTGTGGGCGTCTCGCTCACAGTGACGTCCTGCTGGTGCTACGGCTCAGAGACGATGGACATGGATCCCACCATCCCGAAGGCAGTCTGGGGATTCAACGGAACCGAGCGCCCTGGCGCGGTCTATCTCGCGGCGGTGCTCGCAGGTCATGCCCAGAAAGGACTTCCTGCGTTCGGTATTTATGGGCGCGATGTGCAGGACGGCGGAACTACTGAGATTCCAGTAGATGTCCGTGAAAAGCTTCTAAGCTTCTGCCGTGCCGGTATGGCCGTGGCGATTATGCGTGGCCGCGCCTACCTGGCGATGGGTGGCACATCCATGGGGATTGCTGGTTCCGTGGTTGATCCAGCTTTCTTCGAGAGTTTCCTCGGGATGCGTGTGGAGTCCATCGACATGACGGAGTTCGTCCGCCGCATGGACAAGGGGATTTATGACGAAGCGGAGTATGAAAAAGCCCTTTCCTGGGTGAAAGCGAACTGCCCTGAGGGCAAGGACTACAATTCCCCGGAAACTGTCCGCAGCCGCGAACAGCTCGATTCCGAATGGACAATCTCCGTAAAAATGGCGCTCATCGCGCGCGATCTTATGGTTGGGAATCCGAAGCTTGCCGAAAAAGGTTTCGGCGAGGAAGCCCATGGCCATTTCGCCATCGCGGCAGGTTTCCAAGGTCAGCGCCAATGGACTGACCACTTCCCCAATGGTGATTTCATGGAGGCTATCCTTACGACATCCTTCGATTGGAACGGGAAACGAGCGCCCTACATGCTCGCCACCGAGAACGATGCGCTCAACGCCGCCTCAATGCTCTTCGGTCACCTCCTTACCAACACCGCGCAGATCTTCGCTGACGTGCGCACTTACTGGAGCGCGGACGCGGTGGAACGCGTCACCGGGCACAAGCCGGAAGGTGCTGCTGCAGGCGGTTTCCTCCACCTGATCAACTCCGGCCCCGCCGCCCTTGATGGCACCGGAGACCAGAGCATCGCTGGAAAACCTGCGATGAAACCTTTCTGGGAAATCACCGATGCAGAGGTTGAGGCAGCATTGAAGGCAACCACCTGGCATCCTTCAATCACCGAGTATTTTCCAGCAGGAGGGATGTCCACCCGCTACAAAACCAAGGGTGGAATGCTCGCCACAATATGCCGGATCAACCTCGTCAAAGGCCTCGGCCCGGTGCTCCAGATCGCGGAAGGTGAAACCATCGAGCTTCCCGAGAAGGTCCACAATATCCTCGATGAGCGCACCAATCCCACCTGGCCGACGACATGGTTTGTCCCGAGAACCAGCGGCGACGGGGTCTTCCGCGATGTCTATTCCGTGATGAACGCGTGGGGGGCGAATCATTGCGCGATGAGCTACGGCCACATCGGAGCGGATCTTATCGCTCTCGCATCCATGCTGCGTATCCCGGTCTATATGCACAACGTTTCCCCGGAGCGAGTCTTTCGCCCAGCGGCGTGGAATGCGTTTGGGACGGCAGAGCCAGAGGCAGCAGATTTCCGCGCCTGCGCTACCTTCGGTCCACTTTACGGTCGCTAACTCTCTACTGAAATGCTTCGAAAAATTTCTCCCATCATCAGTCCGGATCTTTTGTCCGTGCTCCACCGCATGGGACACGGTGATGAAATCGTCTTGGCGGATGCTTATTTTCCCGGTGAATCGCTAAATCCGAGAGTTCTGCGTGCGGATGGCCACGGGATCGCCGCCCTGCTAGAGGGTATCATGCCGCTTTTCACGCCTGATCAGTATGTGGAAAATCCTCTAGTGATGATGGCACCCGTTCCCGGAGACGTGTTAGATCCTTCCGTCGAGGAAGCCTATCTCGCCGCGATTCGGAATACCTGGCCTACCATCCCGCCGGTCGAGCGCATGGAGCGGTACGCATTCTATGACCGAGCCCGCTCCGCCTTCGCCATAGTGCTTTCCGGGGAAACTGCCATCTACGGAAATATCATCCTTAAGAAAGGTGTGACGATGGAGTGAGAGATGCGCTCATAGGGAGCATCCATGTCATGCGTGGGATTCACTACACCGCGTGCGAGGCACCCGGCGGCAAGGGCGCTGCTTCCAGGGCTTGGAGATCACGCAGCCGGCGGAAGTTTCCATCCACTTTTCTCAATAAATCCGCGGGCGTGCCGTCTTCGATGATACGGCCTCGTTGAAACACCAGAATCCGGTCCGTATCGCGCAAGGTGGAAAGGCGGTGTGCGACGATGAAGGTGGTCCGTCCTTCGCATAGCTTGTCGAGATCTTTGAGTAAAAGAGCTTCGGTTTCTAGATGAAATCACGGCGCGGCACAGAGCCCGGCCAAGTGGTTTTAGGCGAACTGGAAATTAGATCTGCTCACGAGAGTATCGCTGGATATTCCCCGGCTGCGATAAGCCTGGCTATGGATCCGACGACGACGGGCTTGTCACCGGGGTAGGTGACTCCGAACCACTGGCTGCCGGTTTCCAAAACCGGGCAACGCACTTCACCGCTACGGATAAGTTCATCCACTACCGTGGGGATGAAAAACTCGGATTTCATTTCCGAGCCGGATTCTTTGAGGAACGTGATGAAGGATTTTTCCAGCTGAGCGAAAAAGTCGGGACCGAAGATCCAGAAGTTCATTGATACGAGGGCGTCCTGCCGGATCATCTGGCGGACTCCATCAAGGCCGTTTCCGTAGAGGATGCCATTGTCCTCTCGCCGGATGTTTACGAATTCCTCGACGTTGGTGAGTAGGCCGTTCGCATCGGTTTTGCAGATGCCGCGGTTCACGTGCCCGTGGTCGGAAAGCGTGTTGAGCAGGGGATAGCCGACCATGGCGATTTCGCCTTTGGGATCTCCGGAGAGGCTTGCGAAGAAGCCAGCGGCGTGTCCGTAGGAATCGCGTCCGTAGAAATCATCTGCGTTGATGACGGCGAAACGGCCTTTGAGCACCCTGCGGGCGGCGAGGATGGCGTGGCCGGTTCCCCATGGTTTTTCCCTACCATCGGGGACGGTGAATCCTTCCGGGAGATCGGAAATGTCCTGGTAAACGTAATCGACTTCGATTTTTCCAGCGAAGCGTCCACCGACGAATTCCTCGAAATCAGCGGCGAAATCCTTGCGGATGATGAACACGACGCGCCCGAATCCGGCGCGGACCGCCTCAAAGACCGAGTAGTCGAGGACGGTCTCTCCATTCGGCCCCATGGGATCCATTTGTTTGAGGCCGCCGTAGCGGCTGCCCATGCCGGCGGCGAGGACCAGAAGAGTTGGTGACATGTGGGATTGACGGTTAGATTTTCTGCCAGGCCGGCTTGTTGTCATAGACCCAGCGGAAGTAATCCTTGCGCTGGAGTTGGCCGGCGGCGGGCGTGTCTATGCAGACTTTCACGGTCGGATGCATCTGGAGGACGGAGGCAGGGTTGATGGATGTGACCGGACCCTCGACTGCTTCGGCGATGGCCCGTGCCTTGTTTTCACCGAAGGCCAGGAGGAGATTCATACGCGCCTCCATGATGGTGCCGATACCCATGGTGATGACGTGGTTCGGGACTTCCTCCTCGCTGCCGAAGAAGCGGGCGTTGTCCTTGCATGTCTGTTCGGTGAGGGTCTTTATGCGGGTGCGGGAGGCGAGGGAAGAGGTCGGTTCGTTAAAGCCAATGTGCCCGTCCGTGCCTATGCCCAGCACTTGGAGATCGATGCCTCCGGCGGTATTGATTCGTTCCTCGTATTCTCTACATAAGGCAGGGATGTCAGCGGCATTTCCATCTGGAATGTGGATGTTTTCCGCATTGATATTTACGTGGCTGAAAAGATTTTCCCACATGAAGGTGTGGTAGGTCTGCGAGTGGCCGCGCGGCAGGCCTATGTATTCGTCCAGGTTGAAAGTGGTGACCTTGCTCCAGTCCAGATTCATCCCGATGAGGCGCTGGTAAAGGGGCATGGGAGTGCTCCCGGTCGCTAGGCCGAGGACGCAGTTCGGCTTGTCCGTGATCAGCTTCGCGATGAGGCGGGCGGCGACGTCGGCGGCTGCCTGTTTGGTTTCCTGGATGATGATTTCCATTAGATCTGACCTAGTTGTTTTGAAAGTTTCTGGCAGACGTCGTCCTTGAATCGGTCGAGTAGATCCCGGACGTATGCGACGATGTCCTTGCTGTCGTCCCTGACCAGAGGTGTGAGATCGATGCCGAAGATAATTTGGTCAGCTTCGTCGGTGGCGTGTGAGTCAAGGAATGTCGCGTTCGCTGCACGGCGTCCGAGGGTGGCGAGGTCGTAGCGTTTTCCGCCGGCGATCTGCGAGTCAAAAACCCCGTTGAGTGCGGCGGCCAGGTTATCGCGGCCGCTTACGTCCATAAGGACTTTTTCATCGTCGGGCAGCCAGTCGAGATTTCTCCAGACCTCGCAGCCTATGACTTTTTCCGGTCGCTGGCTGGCAGGCATTTCACGCATGGCATTGAGCGCGGCGATGGTGACTCCGATGTGGGTGTCGTGCTTGTCGGCGGGATTGTGTGTGTAAACAACCTCGGGGCGGGTAGCTTCGAGTATGGCTTTCAGATCGTTTTTCAGGGATGGATCGGTCGCGCTTTTCACCGCGCTGCTCGGATAACCAAGCTGGAGCATGGAGCCGAACTGGCCGATGAGGGCGGCGGTGTTTTGCTCCTGAACGCGGATTTTCATCATCTCTTCATTTGAGAAAGAAGCGTAAGGGCCGGTGCGGGAGCTGCCGGCTCCATTGGTGCACGTCACGCCGCCGAACCAGCGGTCGGAGCGTGAGTAGCACCCGAGTATGCCGTGGAAGGCCATGAACTCGAGATCGTCCTGGTGTGCGCCGATTCCTAGGTGGGTAGTGCGGGCGAGGGCTTCTTTCCCCGGTGTGGAATCCGGGATGTAGATGTGTGCTGTTTTGTTCTTCAACTCCATTGGATCACTTCTTGAATTTGGGCAGGCTGGCGGCGGCGACCGCTTGGCCGACGCGGCGGGTTTTCTCATCCGGGACGTGCATCTGGATGTTCCTGGCGACTTCGGGGAATTCCTGTTCCAGCACTTCGGCGGCCTTTGACAGAACGATGTCGCCGCCTTGGCCGGTGGTGACGCGGCCGAGGATGAGCATGTGTGCGTATTCGTAGAAATCCGCGTAGTGGGGGATCGTGTAGCCGAGATAGACGCCGATGGTTTCGTAAATTTTCGCGGCCCGTTCGTCGCCCTTTTTCATGAGGTCCTGCACCTCGGCGAGTCGCTCCGGGAGATCCGTTTTTGGGGGCATCTTGATCTTCGCGGCAGGTAGGAGCTTGTTCACCGCCTGTTGGGAAAAATAGAGTGCACCGACACCGTTATCGCCGGACCATTCATCTGCTGGGGCGGCCGGGTTGTAATCGACGGGGGCGAAGGCGAGTTCGTTGAGCCAGCCGAGGATGCTGCCTTTTTTGTCCATGAAACCGACTGCCTCGCTGGAACCCATGGCGAGGCCAAGCATACCTTTTTTCCCGAGCGAGAGGGCACCGGCGAGGGCAGTGACATCGCCATCGTTCATCATGACGAGGGGCACGTTCCATTCCTTTTGCACGCGCTTGAAGACGGCTGCGGCTTCCGCGAAATCTTTTTTCGGGATGGAGCGCAAGAGTGAGGCGACGCGGATCTCGTTATCGACGATGATGCCTGCGGAGCTTCCGCCTATGGCATCAACGCGGGGCATGTGGGCTGCGGCACGGTGGAGGGCTGCGGAGATATTATGGTAGTGGTAACGCGGGCTTTTCCGGTTCTTGGGGTCCCAAGGGGTTTCCTCTGTGAAAATGGCCTCGCCATCGACTACGGCGGAGACTTTGAAATCGCTGGCCCCGAGATCAAAGCCGATGCGGCAGCCTTTCAGGTGACCTCCAGCCGGGACTTCCATGTCTTTTTCAGCTGGGACGAGATCTGCATTGGTCACTGAGATTTCGAAAGAACGTCCATATGCCAGCTCCATCATTTTGCAGTCGAACTTACGGGCGCCGCGTGACGAGTAGGTTTTTCGAACGGATTCACCTATGGATACGGGACCGCCGAAATGGAGCTTCCAGCCGCCGCGTGACCAAAGGAGGAATTTTACGAGCCGCTCGACATAGCGCAGGGTAATGGCATCGGAGGTAGGGAGGACGAGTGTCTCGAAGCGCGATACCAAACCGTTTTCGCGCTCAAGTCCGAGCACGAGCGGCACACCTTTTCCTGATGCTACGACGGACTCCCGGTAGGTGCGGTTGAAGAGGACGGGCGGTAGGAATCCGGGATCGAGCGGTGGCTTGATTGCGGGTAGGGTGGTGGTCATGATTGTGGCTGTGGTTTCTTGCCCTCGAAGTGTTCTTTGATTTCCCCAAGGGTCTTGCCCTTGGTTTCCGGCAGGAAAAAGGCAGCGGTGATAAAGCAAATGACGGTGCAGCCTGCCCAAAAGGCGAACATGGCGAAGTAGCCGTAATTCCCCACGATGGGTAGGGAGACCGCGGCGATGCCTGTCGATACCCCTTGGTTCACCAACAGGGCAACGCCCATGCCGACGGAGCGAATGCAGGCGGGCATCAGCTCCGAAAGCGCGAGCCGGACGCAGACACCAGGGCCAACGGCATAGAAGGCAATGAAGATCGCAAGGCAGATGGCGACCAGCGTGCCGGTCTTCGCTGTCGAGACGGACCCAGCCTGCGCACGGATGATTTTTAGCGGAATGCCCATGCTTTCCTTATCATCTGGAACCGGGGCGATGCTGACTGCGCTGGTTGCCGTATCGTTGCTCATACCTAAGGCAAGGTTTTGTTTTTTCCCGTAGGGGTAGAGGATAGCGCCGGATCGATGATGCCGGTATCGTTTCCGTAAAGCCGCCCGCCAAGACCGGCGACGATCAGCAGGAATGTTTTACAGCCGGTCTTGCCGCAGCCTGCGGTGGTGTTTGGAGTTTCGTTCATGGCGGTGTTTGGAAGGAATTCTTGCGTTTGTTTTTGGCAGAGCCAGCGCCAGTGCCCCAGCTCC
>Ga0105045_10006861_pt1 | contig 10084 bp, 10 predicted proteins | sample MAT02_FD_78089 | JGI IMG/M metagenome (GOLD analysis project Ga0105045, IMG submission 78089) | Freshwater microbial communities from Lake Fryxell liftoff mats and glacier meltwater in Antarctica - MAT-02 (megahit assembly) | ecosystem: Environmental > Aquatic > Freshwater > Ice > Liftoff...
CTCTGGATTCAATAGGTCATGGAGCGCGGGATGTCATGCAGCGCGGGCGGTCCGGCATTCACGGCACGAAATCCGATCACCGCGATGCGCTGTGACCGGACAGGGCTGTAGCGCCTCGACCGGCGCGGGGTCCGACTTCGTGGGAGCCGCCAGCGTTCCGTCCTGGACGACCGGTGTCACCACCGTCTTGCGGCCCGGCCTGCGCTAACGGCCGGCCGTCTGACTATCCGCGAGGCCCTTGCCCATCAGCAGGCCGAGCTCGCCGGGGCGGTCGGAGTATTCGCGCATCGTCCGGTAGGGCACGGCGGTGATGTCTGCGATGACATTCAGCTTTCCGGCCACGTCGAGCGCGGTGAACTTCCGAGCCCCGGGCTTGCGCTCGTAGAGGGCTGCGACCGCCTGGACCGTGCGCACCGGGACGATGCCGAGCACCCGGGCGTGTTCTGGCGTGATGTCGGCGGCAATCAGGGTGCGATTCGGCATGACATAGCCCGCCTCCCTGGCCGTCGGGCTGCCGTCCTTCGGTCCGGCGCCGGGCATCCTCGCGGAGGCGGGCGGAGTCGCGGTCAATTGGCTCGCCGGAAAGTCCAGCTCGGCGCCATTGTCCTGCTCGATGAAGACCCGGTCCCCCTCGCAGTCCAACACCTTGCCGCTGCGCTTGCCGTCGCGATGCCAGACCCTCTGCCCCACCGAAAACATGCTTTCGTCCTCCTCAGGGACTCAAGGGCGAGCCGCCGTGTCGGTCGCCCGTATGGCACGCCCAGCGTCCCGAGGCGAAGCGCGACGGGCGTTGGAGCGGTTCATCGACCTCGCCGCCTGCATGCACCCGGCGCGGCCTACCCGCGAGCGGGGACCGTTGTGGTGAAGGGGTTGACCATGCCATGCCCCGCCTGAAGCCCTCAAGCGGCGGTTGAAGGCATCGGTGCCGGGGCGGCGTCCCCGCACATCGGTCACGATTCCCAAGGACGATGATGTCGGGCGCGCTGCGAGCCTCAGACTACCCTCGCTGCGCGATAGCTCGCTTCCACTTCGGCCTTGAGCTTCTTCGGCTCGGGCAGCAAAAGGCCGCCACGCTCGGGCGTCACAAGCCCGTCTCGCTGCAAGGCGCTGAGTGTGCGTGAGACGACTTCGCGCCCTGTTCCCACGCGCGCCGCCAGTTCGTGATGCGGGCGTGGCGGCGAGACCACGAGCCCGCCTGCGTCGTGTGGCCGCGCCATGCGCAGCAGCAGGCAAATCAGCCGCGGCCTGACCGGCAGCACGGTGAGTTCCAACAGTCGCGCATCCTTGTCTCGCACCAGCCCGGCCAACAACCGCATCACGTGCCGCGAGGCCTCTGGCGTTGAGAGCGCAAAGGCCATGAAGGGCTCGGCGGCGATCATGCAGATGCGGCAGCGGGTGAGCGCCACCACCCCGGCCGAGCGCGGTCCGCCGTCCACCACCGAAATCTCGCCGAAGGAGTGATCGGGGCCGAGATCGGTCAGGATGATCTCGTGTCCGCCGCTGCTGCCGATGCTGATCCGCACTTCGCCAGAGGCGATGAAGAAGACGTCGCGCGCCGGGTCTCCCGCCTGCAGAACGACCTGGCCCGCATCGAAGCCGCGCCAGCGCGCGACGGCCGCGAGTGGTGCAAGGACCGACCCCGGAAAGGGGCGGAAGAAGGCCAGGCGCGACAGGTCATCCATGGTGCAGGGCTCTTCAAGCAAATCCGCATCCCACTGTGCCACGGCGGCGCCATCTTGTCTCAAGCTGTACGCGCCGGCCGGACCGCGGTGGGCATGCGCACAAGGCGGCGCATGCCCGCCCACAGGGCGATGATGCGTGCGTAGAGGGCAGCGCTGCGCGCATCACGGGCTGCTTCCATCAAGCGTTCGAGCTCGGCTCGGCTTGGGTTGCTGCTTGGCATGGTGGGCTCTCCGCTTCGGTTGGGAAGCGCACCCTAGGATGGCCCTGCTCACTCGGGATGTGACTCAGCGCACAGCACGTGGCGCCGCGCCGTGGGTATGACCGCTCATCCCTGAACGGAACTGGAGCGCCAGATGCCAGGCAGCCGCCTTCATCCCATCGGGTTGCGACCCTGCTCTCCGCGACGGCTCGCGGATGCCCGCCGGAGCATCGCCCGCATTGCTTCCCGGCAGGTCGCCTGATGCTGGCAATTTCCCCAAACCCTGCACGCTGCCCCGCCGCGAGCCGAGCGACGCAAACGAGGTCATGGCAGCGCAGGCGCGCATGCGCCCTTCGCGGTCGCCGCCATAGCCGTCGCGGCGCTGGTTTGTCGCCGGCGAGAGGAATTGCTGGATGATGTAGCCATGCGCGGCATGCACTTCGAGCACGTCGAAGCCGGCATCGAGCGTGCGCTTTGCGGCCTCCACCTGCAGGCCGATCACGTCGCGAATGTCATCCGCATCCATTTCCTTCGGCAGCAATGCGCCTGCCTGGAAGGGGATCGGGCTGGGGGCAAGGCCGGACCAGGGCGGGCGGCCTTTCGCGGCATCCTCCGGCCCGAGTGGGGCGAAGCCATCCCAAGGTGCGCGCGTGGCGACCTTGCGGCCGGCATGGCCGATCTGCATCGCGGGCACGGCGCCATTGGCGCGCAGGAAATCCGTGACGCGCTGCCACGCCTTGGCCTGCGCGTCGTATAGATGCCGGGGCAATCATAGGTCTTGCGGGAGCGTTCGGAGACCGAGGTTTCCTCGCAGAACACCATGCCCGCGCCGCCGAGCGCGAATTTGCCCAGATGCACCAGGTGCCAGTCGCCGACGATTCCTCCCGGCTCCGAGCCGTATTGCGACATCGGCGAAACGACAATCCGATTGCGCAAGTTGACGCCACGCAGCGCATAGGGCGTGAGCAGAAGGGGCGTGGGCTGGTCTTGCATGCCTTCCTGCGCAGCCCTTTGGCGCATGGGCGGATCACCGCGCTGCAGCGCCCGGCAGGTTGACGGCATCGTGGCCGACGTCGCAAGGGCCTGCGCTACGCCACGCCACCAAGCCGGATCAGCGTGATCTCGGGCGGCACGCCAAAGCGCACCGGCAGGATCGCCGTGCCGAGCCCGCCAGAGACGATCAGGTGCTTGCCGTCTTCCTCGATATGGCCATAGGCGTAACGATTCCCGTAGGCCGAGGGCACGATCGGCGACCAGCCGAACAGCCGCACCTGCCCGCCATGCGTGTGGCCGCAGATGGTCAGCGCCACCCGGTCGCGCGGCACGGTGGGGAAGATGTCCGGCTCGTGGCAGAGCAGGATCACCGGGTCTCGGTCCTGCACGGCGCCAAGCGTGCGCTCCAGGTTGTTCGCGCCGAGAAACTTGCCGCCGCCCTCGTTGAACGCCCAGAGGCTGCCGCAGCCGGCCACCCAGAAGCCCTGGCCACGAAAGCCGGTCTTGGTCGAGGCGTTGTGCAGCACGGAGAGGCCCGCATCGGCCAGCGTGCGCGCGATGCGGGGTACGCCGCGGCGGGAGCGCTGCACCTGCACATCGTCCCACCAATCATGGTTGCCGAGCACCGAGTGCACGCCGTGCCGCGCGCGCAGTCCCTTGAGCACCTGCGCTGTCTCCGCCACCGGAATCGCACGGCTGATCAGGCGCCCCGTGCCTGGGTAATCGCCGAGCAGCACGACAAGATCGGGATTGAGCGCATTCGTCGTCTCGACGATCTGCGCGAGGCGCTCCAGTGGCATATAGGGGTCGTTCGCGTGGATATCGGCGAGTGCGGCGATGGTGATCGGCGTGCTCGCGGGCCACAGCGGCAGGCGCGGGCGGTATTCGGTAATGGAAAGCCGATGGGCGGGCTCGAACCAGAAGCCATAGGCGCCGGCCGCGGCGCCGATCACGGTGAGCCCGCCGAGCGTCTTCAGGAACAGTCGTCGTGTCGCCATCTCACCCCCAAGCTTGCCTTCCCGCCGCACCACCCGATCTCGTAAGCATGAATTCTGGGCCCCCTGGTGAGACCTTCGCCTGCGACCGCGCCGGCGCGCTGCAGCGCCTCGCCGGATTCGCCCCGCGCATGGGGCCTCACTACGCGGCCGGGCGCAACACCGATGCCGGGCCGGGGCAACGCCAAGACGTCTCGCGCCTCTCCCCCGCGCTGCGCCATCGCCTGGTGACGGAGCGTGAGGTTGTGGCGACGGCGTTGGCGACCCACGGCTTGCAGGGCGCGGAGAAGTTCATCCAGGAGGTGTTCTGGCGCAGCTACTGGAAGGGTTTTCTTGAGCTACGCCCCGAACTTTGGGTGACCTACCAGCATGAACTTGCACAGGCACTCATGGGTTTGCGCATCCAAGGCGGAAGCCGCCGCGCGGCGGAACGGGCCGAGGCGGGCGAGACAGGCATTGCCTGCTTCGATGCCTGGATGACGGAACTGCGCGAGACAGGCTGGCTGCACAACCATGCGCGCATGTGGTTCGCCAGCATCTGGATCTTCACGCTGCGCCTGCCCTGGACCCTGGGAGCCGATCTGTTCCTGCGGCACCTGCTGGATGGCGATGCGGCGTCCAACACGCTGTCCTGGCGCTGGGTCGCGGGGATGCAGACGCGGGGCAAGCACTACGTCGCGCGGGCCGAGAACATTGCTCGATATACCAACGGACGCTTCGATCCGCGAGGCGAGCTGGAGGAGAATCCGCTGCCGCTCGAAGCGCCACCGCTGCCGCCGGTCCAGAAGCTGCGCGCTGGCGATGCGCTGCCCCGCGGCCCCGTCGCGCTGCTGCTGCATGAGGATGATCTGCACGCCGAAAGCCTGCTGCCGCCGGGCACGCGCGTGACCGCCGTCGCCGGCCTCGCCGTGCCGGAGGCGCGCTCGCCGCTGGGTTGTTCGGCCCTTGTCGCGGGCTATGTGCGAACGGCGCTGGCCGATGGGGTGGCGCGCGCCGGCGCGCATTTCAATGCCCCCAAGGTGATGCTCGCGCCCCGCGATCTCGCGGGCTGGATTGCGGCGCAGCCGGTGCCGGTGGTCAGCCCCTGGGCGCCGGTCGGCTGGACGGCGGAGGCGCTCGCCGGGGTGAAGCTGCTGCGCCTGCGGCGTGGGTGGGACGACGCCTGCTGGCCGCGCGCGACCAAGGGTTTCTTTCCGTTCAAGGCCGGCATCCCGGCGCTGATCGAGGCTATTGCGGCTTGAAGCGGCTTGCCTTGGCGGCATCCGCGGCGCGCCAGAGATACCAGGCGGCGACGGAGCGATACGGCGCCCAGGCCTCGCCGATCGTCGCCAGGTCGCGCGGCTTTGGCTGCTCCTCGAGCCCGGCGGCGACGCGATAGCCCTCGCGCACGCCGAAATCATCGATGGGCAGCACATCGGGCCGGCCGAGAGTGAAGATCAGGAACATCTCCACCGTCCAACGCCCGACGCCGCGGATCTGCACCAGATGCTCGATCAGCTTCTCGTCACTCATGCGGGCGGCGATTTTCCGCGTCGGCACCAGGCCGCCCACCGATTTTTCCGCGATGTCGCGAATGGCGGCCACCTTGTTGCCAGACAGGCCGCAGCCGCGCAGTGCCTCGGCCGGTGCCGTCAGCACGGCCACGGCGGGCGGGAAATCATGGCCCGGGAAAAGTGCCACGAAGCGGCCCAGAATCGCCTCCGCCGCGCGGCCATGCACCTGCTGATGTGCAATGGCGCGGACCAGCGCCTCATAGGGTTCGCGCCGCATCGGCCGCAGCGTGCAGGGACCGCTGGCGCGAATGACGGCCTTGAGCATCGGATCGCGCCGCAGATGCTTCAGCGCTGCCGGACCACCGACGACGGGCGCAGGGCGCGGCGTGCGGGGGGCGAGGGCGCTGACGGTCATCGGAAGACCAGATTCGGCAGCGTCAGCGTGATCCAGGGGACATAGGTGATCAGCATCAGGCAGGCGAAGATCACGCCGATGAAGACCGGCAGGTAGCGCATCATCTTGTCGATGCTCGTGCCCGCAACCTGCGCCGCGGCGAACAGGTTCACACCGAAGGGCGGCGTGATCATGCCCATGGCGAGGTTCACCACCATGATCGTGCCGAAATGCACGCCATCGATGCCGAAGCGCTCCGCCGCCTCCTGCAGGATCGGCGCGAGCACGATGATCGAGGCGCTGGTCTCGACGAACATGCCGACGACGAACAGAAACAGGTTGACGCCGAGCAGATAAAGCGTCGCGCCATCGAAGGTTTCTACCAGCCAGGCGGCGGCGAGGTCCGGCACGCCCTGGCGGTTGAGCAACCAGGAGAACAGCGCCGCGCAGGCGATGATGAACAGGATCACCGCGGAGCTGACCACGGATTTGCGGAAGATCGGATAGAGGTCCCGCCAGCCGAGCTCGCGATGGACGAACATGCCAATCAGGATGGCATAGACCACGGCAACGACGCTGGCCTCGGTCGGTGTGGTGACGCCGCCGTAGATGCCGCCGAGCACGACGACGGGCATGAACAGCGCCCATCCCGCCTGGCGCAACGCCGCGCCGAAGGACAGGCGACCCTCGCCATCCTGCTTGCCCCAGCCCTTGATCCGGCACGAGATCAGCACGGTGGCGATCAGCGCCGCGCCGATCAGGATTCCCGGGCCAAGGCCGGCGATGAACAGCTCGGGAATGCTGGTCTGTGTCGTCACACCATAGAGGATCATCGGGATCGAGGGCGGGATGATCACGCCGAGTTCCGCCGCGGTCGCCTGCAACGCCGCCGCGAAAGCCACGGGGTAGCCTGCGCGCACCAGCGCCGGGATCATGATCGCGCCGATGGCGAAAGTGGTGGCGACGGAGCTGCCGCTGATCGCGGCGAAGATCATGCAGGTGACGACGCAGGTAGCCGGCAGCCCGCCTTGGATGCCGCCCACGATCGACTGCGCGAAGGCCACCAACCGGCGGGAGATGCCCCCGACATCCATGAGGTTGCCGGCCAGGATGAAGAAGGGAATCGCCGCGAGCGGAAACTTGTCGAGTGCCACGAACAATTGTTGCGCAGCCACGATCATCGGGAAGCTGGTGTAGCCCTGGATGCCGATCACGGCGGCAAGGCCGATGGCGATCGCGACGGGGATGCTGGCGGCGAACAGCACCAGCATCACGGTGAGCATCATCCCGCTCATGACTGTGCCCTGAGGTGCCGGGCGCCGGCGGGCTGCCTGGTCGTGCCATCGCCCGAGCTCATACGGCCAGCTCCAGCTCGTCCGAGCGCCGGTCGAGGAAATGCGCAACCGCCCCCACCATCGCAAACAATGCCCCGATCGGAATCGCCGCGTAGCCCCAGGACATCGACACTTCGAGCCCCGCCATCTCCTGGAACCGCACGCGCTGCGTCATGGTCCAGCCGAACCAGAACATCACGCCCATGAAGGAGAGGCTCGAGGCCAGTGCGGCAGCCTCGATCCCAAGCCGCAGCCGGCCGCTGGCGTAGCGATGCGCCACGTCGATCGACACCAGCGCGCCAGTGCGCAAGGCGACAGCGACGCCGAGATAGGCCATCCAGATCAGTGCCGTGCGCACCAGCGCCTCGGACCAGATCGAGGGTGTTTCTGTCGCAAAACGCGCCACCACCTGCCACATCCCCGCCCCCACCGCGAGCGCGAGGGCTGCGCAGGCGAGGGCCGAGGCGGCACCGCTGCTGATGCGGTCCAGCGCCAGCACAGCGCGCCGCACAGCGGCCTGTGCGCCATCGCCCTTACGGGCCCAGAGCGCCAGCGCGACCACCAGTACCGTCAGCGCCCCGGTGATTTGCAGGGGCAGCAGGTTCATCGCGTTCATCGCCACTCCCGGATACGAACAGGGGCGCGAGGCATCGCCCCGCGCCCCTCGCAATGCCAAGGCCTGATGCTACAGCACTATCCGCTCGCATCGAACCAATGCGAGCGGATTGCGTGCTGTAGATTCCATGGTTTCCAGAGCACGAGATCAGTCCAGGAGGATCGATCGTGCTCTAGGAGGCCGGGCGCCAGTCGCGGATGCGGCGCATCAGCGCGCCATCCAGCGTGCGCTCATATTCGGCGAAGGCCGGGGCCAGCGCGGTCTGGAAGGCGGCGCTGTCCACCTGCGTCACCACCGTCATGCCGCGGCGGCGCAGTTCCTCGACGCCCGAATTCTCATCCGATGTCACGCGCGCGCGGTTGGCGGCGGCGGCGGCGGTGGCGGCGGCGGTGAAGGCCGCGCGATCGGCGGCGTTCAGGCGTGCCAGTGCGGCGGGGTTGCAGATCATGATGGCCGGGGAATAGACATGGCCGGTCAGCGTCAGGAAGCGCTGCACCTGGTTGAGGTTGTTCGCCACGATCACCGGGATGGGGTTTTCCTGGCCATCGACCGTGCCCTGCTGCAATGCCGGGACCAGCTCGGAGAACGCCATCGGCGTCGGCAGCGCGCCCAGCGTGGTGAAGGCGCGCATGTGCACCTGATTTTCCATGGTGCGCACCTTCAGGCCGCGCACATCGGCGGGCGTGTTCACCTCGCGCCGCGAATTGGTCAGGTGGCGGAAGCCGTTCTCCATCCAGACCACGCCGACCAGGCCGCGCGGCGTGAAGCGGCCGAGCAACTCCTGGCCGATCGCGCTGTCCAGCACGCCGCGCGCATGCGCCGTGTCGCGGAACAGGAAGGGCACGTCGAGGTTGCGGACCTCGGCCACGAAGTTGCCGACGGGGCCGGTCGAGGTGATGGTGCAGTCGAGCGTGCCGATCTGCACGCTCTCGACCATCTCGCGCTCATTGTCGTTACGCTGGAGGTTGACGCGGAAGCGGCCCGCCGTCGCGGCCTCGAAGGCCTCCTTGAAGGCGCTGGCGCCGGCGCCGTAATGGCTGTTCAGCGGCAGCGCATGCTGCACGGTGATCTGGGTCTGCGCTTGCGCAGCCACCGGCAGGGCCAATGCGGCGGCCAGCGCGAGATGATGGGCCAACTTCATGAGGTTTCTCTCCCTGAGACAGGGGCGCCCGGTCCGGCACCGCTGGAATTCCTCCTGTATAGGTGGAAGGACCGTCACGATTCAATCCTGCCCCGGGCTTCGCCTCACGGCGCCGGGGCGGGGATGGGCAGGCCCAGAGCCAGGGTTGCGTTGGCCATCACCGTGCCCTCCCACAGCAATTCGGCGCCGATATAGGCAATCAGCGCCAGCCCGAGAACAGCGCCACCCACGCCCAACCCACCGCCAGCACGGCGGCCAGTGAGGGTGCCAGCAATCGCCACAGCTGCGCCGGCCGCGTGCCATCGGCCAGCAGACCGCAGATCATCGCCGTCACCGCGAAGGACATGCCGGCCCCAGCCGAACCCGCGAAATTGTGCAGGGCAGGCGCCAGCATCGTGGGCAGCCCGGCCGCCACGCCGAGGGCGGCCTGCACGGTCATCAGCGCGGCGTTGGAGCCGACATTGCTGCCCGTCACCAGTCCCGAGATCAGCCCGAGCGCCGGGATGGCGAAGGGTGCCGCCGTGCCCAACCCCTCCGCAGCACCTTGTGCCAGCGCGGCCGAGGCGCCAGAGCCTGCCATCCAGCGCGCCAGGATGACGTAAAGCAACATGGCGATGGCCGGCTTTCGCGCGCGGGAAAGTGCTGCCATGGCGCCCGCGGCACCATCCGCGCGCCGTGCCAGCAGCAGCCCCGCCACCACCCACAGCACCACGGCGACATGGGTGAGCGCGAAGCCCGGCAGGTCCGCGAAGGGTGTCCAGCTCGGTGCGCCGGGGAGGCTGCGCGCACCGAGCAGCGCCGCCGTCAGCCCCAGATAGGGGGCGAGGCGCCGCAGGGCCGCGCGCCAGGCCGCCGCATCCGCCGGCGGGTCGAGCCACCACAATACCGCCAGCAGCGGCACGCCGGAGACGAGGAGGCCCACCACCTCGAAGGGCACGACGGCGTGGGCGAGCACCAAGCCCGCCGCCATGCCGGTGAGGATGCCGAGCTGCACGAGCTTCTCCCGCGCCGGCACGACCACGCCGGCCGCCGTGCAGAGCCGCCAAAAGACCGGCGCGAGCAGCACGAACCAGACGGCATTCGGCCCCGCCGTGGCCGCCGCCACCTCCTGCGCCGGCAGCCCGATCAGCGCGGCGCCCAGCGCCGTGCCGGGCCCGAGCCCGCCCCAGGGCACGAGCGTCAGCGCCAGCAGCGCCAGCGCCCCGGCCGGCGCGCCGCCGAGACCCATGCCGCGCA
>Ga0105045_10006862_pt1 | contig 10083 bp, 10 predicted proteins | sample MAT02_FD_78089 | JGI IMG/M metagenome (GOLD analysis project Ga0105045, IMG submission 78089) | Freshwater microbial communities from Lake Fryxell liftoff mats and glacier meltwater in Antarctica - MAT-02 (megahit assembly) | ecosystem: Environmental > Aquatic > Freshwater > Ice > Liftoff...
AGATTGAAAGTCTGAAAGACATAACCGGTCATTGATGCACGGAAGCGGTCGCGGCCCGATTCGCTCAGCCGCGTGATATCGGTGCCAGCAATCCGGATCGCCCCAGAATCAGGCGTCAGCAATCCGGCGATCAAGTGCAACAGCGTCGTTTTGCCGCCGCCGCTTTGGCCGATTAACACCGTTTGCTCGCCCGCCCCAATCGCCAGCGATTGGATGTCGAGAATATCAAGCCGTCCGCCGCCAGGTTGGTCGAACGATTTCTTCAGGTTTTGAATTTCAATCACTGCGATTCACTTTCGGTATCAGCGGATTGGATCAGCGCCGCCGCATCGCGCGTTGCAGCCCACGTTGCGTTTCACGTTCCTTGATCACTTCGCGTTTGTCGTGCAATTTTTTGCCGCGAACCAGCCCCATGACGCACTTGGCAAAACCGCGTTCATTGAAGTAGGCCCGCAGCGGTATCAGCGTCAGCCCGCGTTCGAGTGCCGCACCGGCAAATTGGTCGAACTCGCGAGCATGCAGCAGCAATTTTCGCGGCCGTCGCGGGTCGTGGTTCCACATTCCAGCATTGTTGTAATGCGAAATGTCGGCACCTATCAGCCACAGTTCCTTCCCCTTCACTCGCACGTAAGCTTCGTCGAGCGAAAGTTTCCCCTCACGCATCGACTTCACTTCACTGCCCATCAACGCCATGCCGCATTCGACGCTGTCAATGATTTCATAGCGGAACTTTGCCTTGCGGTTTTCGGCGATCGTTTTGAAGCCGACATCCGCTTTTTTCGCTGGCTTTTTCGTGCCAGAATTTCCGCCGCCCTTGATCGACTTGCCGCCGGGTGTCGATTTACCGGCGGGGGCGGCGAGCGTTACGCTTTTTTTCTTGGACATCGAGGATGAAGCGAACAGTTGGTCGATCAGATTGCGGGGCGAGTGAGCGGATCGCCCATGAACTTAACGAAGCGAAATCGCTTGCTGAAGCGGCATCAGTACCGATCCGACCAAATACTCGTCAGCGATCTCGCGACAAAGCGTCGCCAAACGACGAAACTCGTCAACGTAAGTCTCGCCGGGGCCGAGGCTTTCAAACCGCCGCACCATCAAGTAAACGCTCAATTGTTCTTCGGGAAATTCGCCCGTTCGCACGTGATAAGCTGTCGTTCGCGACTCAAAACTGACCCGCACCTGTGTCTTGCAATCGTCGTCCAAGGCGAATTGAAGCGCCGGTTCGATCGATAACATCTTGCTGTTTGGAATCGATAAAAACTTTTCCAGCGCCGGACTCATTCCCAGCGCTTCGGCCAGCACTTCGCTGTGGTTGCCACGGCAGGTGAAGTCGAACCCGAGCACGACGCCCAACGATTCGCAATCCAGCGGGCTGACCGACAGTTCATAAGGCACCAATTCCAGCACGGCTTCGTGCTGCAACATCGCGTCGTCAAGATTCTCGGGATTCACAAAACCGCTGTTCACTCGGCGAGGTTCGATCGAAACCCACCTATACGGTCCCTGGCCTTTTTCTTCTTCGAGCACGTATTCCTGCTTCTCGCGACCATAAAAATGGTCCATTGATGGAAACCGTCGACGAATTTGCTCAAAAAAGTGCAGCACCGATTCCCGCCCTTGGGGCAGGTCCATTTCGGTACCGAGGTTGAGGTTCAGGTAGTAGTCTTCGCAGTAGGATCCGTAACCATTCATCGTTTTGCCGCTCATGTTGTAGGCTCCGCTTGGAAAAGTGAAGTGGCTTGATTAATCGAACGACACTGACAATCCTCCGGTAGTTCGCCTTGGGGTTCAGGGTTCAAGTCTGAGATTTGATCCCGAGCTTTTATTATACGCACCGACCCACCGATGATCACGCCCGGACCGCCTTTGGGCGAGCCTTTTTTCACCCCAAGGGTGCGTAATTTCGCATTGTTTGGTCCGATTTTTCGGATTAGGCCGTTGGATCGGGCACTGGGCGAGCTGTCTCTATAGCGATTGAAAAATCTCGGGAATCGGCTCGTCGCTTAACTCGTCGATAATTCCCTGGCTGCGTTCTTGGGCGTTCAGCACTTCCATTTTGCCGACAAACAGCATTACTTTTCCGCCCTCGGGGATCGCTTCCTTAATCAATTTTCCCGCCGCACGCCCGGCCATGTAGTTGCTGGTGCCGAGATAAAACTTCCGCTGTGACGCCGGAGCATCGCTGTCGTGGCAAATCACTGGCATCGCTGCGGCCGCCTCGTCGATCATCTGCACTTGGTTGTCCGGATCGATCGGGCTGATCGCCACCCCGTCCAGCTTCGCCACCGCGTTGGTTTCCAAAAACCGTTTCTGCTCTTCAACCGATCCGGACGAAGGCATTTGAACGTCAACTTGCGTGCCGAACTGTTCGGCGGCGCGGCGACACCCGAAATCAGCCCACACCCAAAACGGGTCGACACTGTTGGTGATGTAGGCGACCTTCAAACCCTTGCCATCGAGGTTCGAATCGGGCGATAGCAACGGCCCTTTGCCAGCTCGGATCGTGGCCAGATTTTCAGCGAATTGCTGGACATTGTCCGCGTTGACGATTTCGTGAGGGATAAAAATCAGCCCTGACTGGGGCGAATCGACCGGCTCGCCACGAGCGATTTGCGTCAAAAACTCGACACTGCGATAACCGAACTGATACGGTTGTTGGACAATCGTTCCGTGGACATTACCGTCACGAATGCCTTGCAACGTTTCCGCGTGCTCGTCAAATCCGACGACTTTTACCTTGCCCAGCATGTCGCTCGATCGCAGCGCCGACAAAATCATCGGCGTATTCTGGCTCCACAACCCGACCAAACAGGCGACATCGGGATAACGCAAAACGGTTGTCTCGGCATTCTCCTTTGCCTTCGCATTGTCCTGATTGTCGGTCAATATTCCGAGAATCGTGTACTTGCCAGCGGTCAGCGGAAATCGGCCGCTGCCCGTTTTGCTATCCGCTGCGGAACCGCCGCCGCTGTTTGACGTGCCGCCTCGATTGCAGCCGACGCCGAAGGTGACCAGCGAAAGTAGGAGCAGAAACGCAAGCCGAGCGATAGTTGGGACGGCAGGATGGAACATGAGTGTCTCGGGATGATGAGGGGAAAAGGCTGGGAGCACGCCGGAGGGTTCACCGCAGCAGTCAAACCGGCAGCCTGCGTGCCATGGGCAATTTGCGGCGACTTTGAGGACCAGGTGTAGTCGAATTGGTTATGCCGCGTTGTTCGCGACGATGCAGATACCTGTGGATCAGTGTTCGACTTCCTTTCTAATTGAACAAAGGCATCCATGAACATCGGCAGCCCCCAAGATACCGCAAGTGTGTCGAACAAGTCAGGTCGTCTGATCGGCCAAACTCCCCATGCGGCGGGAAAGTCGGCTGGCTGTGTGACAGCCAAGCGATTTGCTAGCAAAAGCGGAGTGGAACGTGACGCCCATCCGACGGCTCGGCCAAGTGGTGCGACCCGATTGATGGGAATCTGGCGACTGGGCCAGCAGATCGGTGCCGGGTCGCACTCGGTCCTTTGGACCGCTCAACCGGCCGACAGTGTCGGCAATACCCGCTGGGATTATGTCGTCCGATCGATTCCGCAGTCGTCGGATTGCGGCGAAGCGATTGCCCAGCTTCGACGGTTCGACGCGGCCGCTGTGGTCGCTCGCCACCCGCATCTGATCGCCGTGCTCGACTCGTCGCTGGACGGCGCGGAGCCGTTTTTGGTGATGCCACGGCTGGCCGATCGCTCGCTGGCCGACGTGTTGGCATCCGGTGCGATCCAGCCGTTGCCGGTCGTGTTGTGGTTGGTTCGTCAAACTGCTGAAGCGTCGACGGCGTTACATCAAAACGGGTTCGTTCACGGCGATATCAAGCCGGAAAACGTGTTACTGTCGCCGCGCGGCCATGCAACGCTGATCGACCTAGGATTCGCGCGGCGCAGCGGTGAATTGGGCGACGGCGTGTTTCGTGGCAGCCCCGCTTATGCCGCACCGGAATTGATTGACGCCTCGGCCGCTGCGTCGCCCGCAGCAGACTGTTTCGCTCTCGGCCGCTTGCTGTGGCAATTGCTGTCGTTGACTGATCGTAGCGCCACGACAGCGGCGGGCATCGATGCCGTTGCCGACCTGATTGCCGAATTGGTCGATGCCGATCCGAAGCGACGTCTGGCGGCAGAAACGGTGGTATCACGGCTGATTCGACTGGAAATCGAAACGCTCGGATGCCACATCCGCCCCAATCGGTCGAGTGGCCAAAAGGGTCAGTCAACGGATAAACCCGGCCGATCGAGCGACCAACAACGGGCGGCGTGATGCAAGCGGTTGCCTCGTCGTGTACGATCAAGGGCAGACAGCCAAGCATCGATTCACGACCTGAGGCACGACGCAAATGAGCGGCGACATCGAAGATTTTCTCAAACGGGCAGCCGAACGGCGTCAGGCACGTCAGGCCAGTCGTCCGGCCGCGCCGCAACAAACGCAGAAACCGGCGGCTCGGCCCGAATATACCGATTCGCGGCGAGAGCGAACGGTAAAGCCGCGAGAAGACGATGACGAGTTGATCGTCGCCGAAGTGGTCGAGCAACCGTTGGCCAAGCGAATCGCGGACTTGAAACAGAAGCAGGCCGACGCGCAAGCGGTTACGCAAGCCGGTCGCGTCGGGTCAGCAGCCAAACGCGATGCCGTAGCCGTCGAATCGGACATGTCGCGAAACGACCGCAACCGAGCGACGCGCCGCGCGGCTGATCGAGCCGAAGCTGCGATCCAGTCGCGTCGCGGCAATACTCCACTTTCCGCGCCGATCGCCGCTCAAACTGCCGCGTCGCAGCGAAACGCGGCAGCCGCTGGCCAAGCCGATCCGGCGAACGAATTGATCGAAGAATTGCTGCAATCGCTCAAAAGTCCCAATGGGCTGCGGCGAGCGATTCTGCTGCACGAAATCCTTGACCGCCCGGTGCATCGTTGGTGAACGAAATCGAATCGCAAACAGCACCTTCGCTCGATCCGAAATCGATCCGAATTGGTTGGATCGGCACTGGAGTGATGGGGCAAAGTATGGCGGGCCACTTGTTGGACGCCGGTTACTCGTTGGTCGTGTTCAACCGTTCGCCGGAAAAGTTACGAACGTTGGTCGATCGTGGGGCGAAGCTCGCCGCGACCCCGCGCGAAGTGGCGTCGCAGTGCGATGTTGTCTTTACGATGGTCGGGTATCCGAGTGACGTTCGCCAAGTGATTTTAGGCGGCGGCGATAACAACGCGACTGGCGATTCATCGGTGATCGCGGGTCTGCGTGCGGAAACAATCGTCGTCGACATGACCACCAGCCAGCCGTCGTTGGCGATTGAAATCAATGCCGCGATCTGCGCCGCCGGTGGCCAATCGCTCGACGCCCCGGTCAGCGGCGGCGATATCGGTGCGAAAGCGGGCACGTTGTCGATCATGGTCGGCGGCGAAAGAGCGACGTTTGATCGTGTTTTGCCGCTGTTTGAACGAATGGGAAAGACGATCGTCTATCAAGGCGGGGCGGGTGCCGGCCAGCACACCAAGATGGTCAACCAGACGTTGGTCGCAGCCAGTATGATTGGCGTTTGCGAAGCGCTGCTGTACGCGGAGCACGCGGGTTTGGATGTCACGACGGTGCTGCGATCGGTGACGTCTGGCGCGGCGAACAGTTGGGCGCTAACGAACTTGGCACCGCGAATTGTGGCCGGAGATTTCGCGCCAGGGTTTTACGTCGAGCACTTCATCAAGGACATGCGAATCGCGTTGGACGAAGCGGCGCGGATGAAGATCGCATTGCCGGGACTGGCGATTGTTAGCCAACTGTACAACGCCGTCGCCGCACAAGGCCACTCGCGCAGTGGCACTCAAGCACTGATGCAGGCCCTGCGGACGCTCAGCGGCGATACGTCGGCGTCTAATTAACCGGTGCTGCCGAAGTTGACGGTTTTTCCGGCACCGACCGGCTCGCATTACCGAATTCAGTGCGACTCTTTCGAGCCGTTTCGATTGCGGCCTTTGACTCTCGACGTTTTCTCAATATGATGGGAGTATCAAGTCGGGCAGGATTGATTGCGGGAGTGCGTTCAATCTTGACCGACTGATCACCCATACCTCGAGACACGGTCCGGGGGTGATCGCTGAAACGGCGATCGACCCACCCGCTTTCGCCGCATGTGCTCCGGAGGTTAAACAGTTCGTCGCCGCCCGTTTTTAGCATCGGACGCTGTTGAACTGCATGGACTAGCGGCCATCGCAACCACCGAAGGTCGGTGCGACGCGATCCGCCCAAATGCCCAATACCTTTTTGGAGTTACACACAATGTTTCCTGGCCCACTGCAATTGTTGGTCGTCCTCTTCATCGTCCTTTTGCTCTTTGGTGGGGCAAAGGTCCCGAGCTTAATGCGCAACCTCGGTCGCGGTGCGAGTGAGTTTAAGAAGGGCCTGGCGGATCCCGACGACGGCGGCGACGACAAGGCGATCGAAGACAAGCGAGCGTAACCAACTTCTAACCCACAAGAGCTAAAAAATAGTGTTTGGCCTCAGCCCAGCCCAATTAGTGGTCGTTGGTGTGGTCGCAATCCTCTTGTTCGGTTCGAAATTGCCAGAAGTCGCACGCTCAATTGGCCGCCAGTATCGCGATCTGCGCCGCGGGTTGAATGACCTGCAGGATCAGTTTCGCCAAGCGGAGCGTGAGGTGACTAAGGCGTTTGATGAACCGGTCAAGTCGTTTAAAAATGCGTTCGCTGACGAAGAAAAAGAAGACGTCAAGGAACCTTCGGTGCCGAAATTTACTCCGCCACCGAGCGACAAAGGTTAACGACCCGCTACCACAGAATTCGATCGAACTCGCCCGATGGCAATCGTCGACGATCCAAGTCGGCGTCATCGGCCGGGCTTTCGACATCGAGTTCGCTTTGCGACAAGTCGATCAGTTCTTGTTCGCCCTCAACTACTACAATCGGTTGCAAGGGCGACGCGGGGTTGGATCGTAGAACCCGCGCCGGTTTCGAATTGGTCAATGTGACCAACGAACCAACCGGATACAGCGACACGACTTTGATCAGCCCACAGGTCACTTCGGGATCGAAGCGTCCTGCGCACGAGTGATGCATCAAGTAGGCCATTGCATCGGCAGGGAAAATCCGCTGGCCGTCACACCCACAGCCGACCAAACGAATGTAAGTGTCGACCACGTTTAAAACCCGAGCCAAGCGGTGAATCCGTGGCATTGTGATGCGGCGTGGAAACCCGCTGCCGTCAGCCTGCTCGTGGGTTTGCAAAACGATCAAACGGATCGAACCGTCCGTCTCGCGCACTTTTTCTAACATGTCGTAAGCGATCGCGGGGTGCCATTCGTACACTTGGCGAGATTCGGGCTTCATCAACGGATGCGGAAATCGTTCCTCTTCTGGCAATCGAAACAACGCCATGTCGTGCAGCATTGCGGCCGCGCCAACGGTCGCCTGATCCGACTGCGGCAATTTCATCGCCCGGCAAACCGCCATCCCCATCACGCTCATCTGCACCGATCTTAACGCTAAATCACGATCCGATGGTTTGGAAATCGTTTCGGCAACCACCTGGTCGGTGTCGCCAGTGAGTTCCTGCAAAAAGCTGGCGGCGATCTCCTGAATCGGGCCCGCATCGCGCAGTGACCCTTCGGCCAACGCCGTGCCCAGTTCGCTAACGACTTCTACCGCTCGCTTAGCCAACCTGTCGACTCGCTCTGTCGTCTCAGCCTGATAGGGGCTCAGTTTCGGATTGATGATCGGCGTTTCGATCACCCGCGGCATCGGCTTTGCCGCCACGCCGCCATGCGAATCGTTGTCCCGATCGCGACCTGTGGACGGCGACTGATTCTCTGAAGAATAAAGCGGGTCTTCCTCAGGCTCGCCAAGTTCTAAAAACTTAAGGCCGCGCCGAGCAAAACTCTTCAATAAGTCAATCGTTACGCGTGATCCGCGTTCCAGCACCATAGTTCCGTCGCCATCGTAAAGTGATTCGGTGAGTGGCTTATCAGCGGAGATCTCTGACAACCGAAGGATCGTTCCCATTTTTATTCCGCAATGGACTTTCTTTGCTAAGGAAAGGCCGGGTGATCAAAGAAACCGAAACACACATTTACATCCAACATAAAAAGATAGGTTACAAATTCGTCATAGACCGAATTGACGCGCCATGTAGTCGCTTGGTCGTGCAATCTTGTGATCGATTAGGCACCCGATGCGGATTGAAATGATTAGTACGATGATGACGCCGACTTGCAGATTGAATTGCAGATAGTCTCCGATCGGTGTTTGCACAATGCTGCAACATGTTGAATGATCTTGCATCTCGACCCACCAAGACAGGCGGCACAGCAGATCACCCGGAGACGGGAGCTGTGCAACCGACACACACCTAGATTTACACCACCCGGGCATCGAGATGACCCCACTTAGCATTAAAAACTATTAAGCCAGTGCTGCGGCTTTTTGGTTTTTGAAGCACGATGATTTGAAGTTACGGCATGACGGAGCGTGCCTGTTACCGTTTTTCGGTAGTGAATCTTTAACAAGATCCATTACGATTTGGCTTGGCCAACCACCCCAGTGATTAAGCATCATGCGGTAAATTACCGTCGTAGCTTGGGCACTCCTGCCCGAGATTTTCAGACGGCCAGGAGTGGCCATCCTACATTTAATGACCGCACGATGCGTAAGCACGAGTCATTCGGCGAAACAAAGTAGTAGGCACGCTCCGCCGTGCCGTAGCAGGCGGCCGGCTCTGCGGAGCGTGCCTGCTGCCTACTAATTAAAAACTCCTGTTGGGCTGCTTACCAACGAACTGGCCGCTGTGGTCCATGCGTTCGGCGAGGAGTTCAACTGTTTCTCTGCGCCTGAGAATGAGAGCAACATAATTTCGTAGATTTCTCGAATGCGTACGCAAAACAGGAGACAACGCCATTCGTGGCAGGTACCTTTTTGGTTGATTGGGAGTGGCGTCGGACGTAAGATGTTGGTCGGTGGCGAACGTAACGGCGCGTTTTGTTCGCTGGTGCAACGCTCGAATCAATAGGAGGAACCCTTTGTGGATCGTGAAGAACTTAACGAATGGATCAGACTTGGGCCAATTCGGATAACGATGAACAGTGGGGATACCGTCGATATCATGAATCGCGAATTGGTCATGGTCAGTTCGATGGCCGCTGTGGTGCTGGTGCGTTGCGAAGACGGAAAGTATCGCAACAAGGTTTACCCGTTGGTAACGATGAGCAAAGTCGAACAGCTTGAGCCCGCATCATGAGCAAGTGAAAGCGAAAAAGGTGTCAGGTACCGTTTTGGTTGACTGGATTGGTTCCTGTTCCTAAGTTGAGGTTGTTTCAGTGATTCTTCCGGGAAGAGGTTGATGGGACGGATCAAACGGGCGGATGCGGCGGGAGCGATTTACCACATGCTCAACCGTGGCAATCGCCGAGCGACGATCTTCGAGAAAGATGCTGACTACGAGGCCTTTGACCACATTCTTGGTGATGCAGTCAAAAAGTTCGAAATTGAACTATTCAGCTACTGTGTGCTGTCGAACCATTGGCACCTTGTGGTGCGTCCCAAGGTTGATGGCGAGATGTCACGGTTCGCCCAGTGGCTGACTCTGACGCACACTCAGCGTTACCATGCACACAATCACTCGGCGGGCGAGGGGCATCTTTACCAAGGTCGCTTTAAATCGTTTCCGGTTCAGGAAGACGACCATTTCTTAACGGTCAATCGGTACGTTGAACGCAATGCATTTTCAGCGAACTTGTGTAGCAGTTCCGAGCTGTGGCGATTTGGAAGCCTATGGCGATGGAAGCACGGGTCGACCGTCGAGAAGTCGCTGCTCGCTGCCTGGCCGATTCCGAGGCGATCGAACTGGATTGACTGGGTACGAATGGCGTTGTCGCAAAAGGAGCTGGAGCTACTAAGTAATTGTCCCGAATTAATATGCGGATTTGCAAAACGTAAGATGGACTTCCAGTCCGTCTTACTTTGGATGGACTGGAAGTCCGTCTTACTTTGGATGGACTGGAAGTCCGTCTTACTTTGGATGGACTGGAAGTCCGTCTTACTTTGGATGGA
>Ga0105045_10006864_pt1 | contig 10082 bp, 10 predicted proteins | sample MAT02_FD_78089 | JGI IMG/M metagenome (GOLD analysis project Ga0105045, IMG submission 78089) | Freshwater microbial communities from Lake Fryxell liftoff mats and glacier meltwater in Antarctica - MAT-02 (megahit assembly) | ecosystem: Environmental > Aquatic > Freshwater > Ice > Liftoff...
GACCAAGAGTTCGTCGTTTACCTCGTGGATGGGTCGCTTACTCGGCGCCCCAAAACGGTTGGCACGGGCCATCAGGGAGACCCCGCGCTGACCGTCCGGCGGGTAGCGCATAAACGACAGCGCTCGACACACCTCGTCTGGGGACTCAATGCGGGGGAGCATCAGGCCGACGGCGCCGAAATCAAGCGCTCGGCAGATACGCATGCGCTCTGCAGCCTCGACCCGGACGATCGGCGCCGACCCGTGGAGCGACGAGGCCTGGATATGACCGAGCAGGCCCGCCTCGTCGCCGGCACCGTGCTCGAGGTCGATCAGCACCCAGTCCGCGCCCGCCGATGCGACGATCTCGGTGACCAGTGGCGAGCCCGTGTTCAGGAACGTGCCGACCACCTCGCTCCCGCATCGCACCGCTTCACGAAACGATGTACGCGTCATCGTTCTGATTCCCGGAACATGCTGACCACCAATTCTGTCACGATTGGGATAATAACATCAACTACCGCGAACGGCATCAGAAAGCGCATCGAAGCGCCCCTTCCTGCGCCTTGACGTGCAGGCCGTTCAACGCGCGGAGCGCAATGTCGTGGCGGTAGGTCGGTTGTGGCCCAACCAACTCCAGCGCGCCCGCCCGTCGGGCGAATGCCGCCAGCGCCATCTGGCCCTCGAGCCTCGCCAGCGGCGCGCCAAGGCAGAAATGCGCTCCAAACCCGAACGCCAGATGCCGATTGCGGGTTCTGCCAATGTCGAAGCGTCCGGGTGCCTCGAAGTGCTGATCATCTCGGTTCGCTGCACCGAGCATTGCGTAGACAAGCTGCCCGGCGCGGATCACTTGGCCACCCAGTTCTACATCTGCGACAGCCACCTTCAGGTCACGTTGCAGCGGTGATTCGGCACGGAGCACCTCCTCCACGAATGGGGCGGCCAACGTCGGGTCATCGGCCAAGTCCGCTCGTAGGTCGGGGTTTTCGAGCAGGACCCGGGCACCACTGCCGATGAGGCTCGTCGTCGTTTCGTGTCCGGCGGAGACGAACGTGCTGCACAACGAGAGCAGTTCGTCCTCGGTGAGGCGATTACCTTGATCCTCGACCAGCACCAACTGCGACAAGAGATCGTCACCCGGGTGCTGCCGCTTGTTTGCGAACAGCTGCTTGAAGTATTCCACGAGCTCCAACAGCGCCGCCTGGGAGGCCATCGCCGTGCCTGCATCCGGTCTTCCCGTGCCGATGAAAGCGAAGATCTGCGTAGACCAGGCCTTGAACTGGTCGCGATCCTCGGCGGGAATGCCAACGAGATCGCTGACCACGATCATCGGAAGGGGATAGGCAAACTTTTCCACGACGTCGAACGACGGACCCGCTTCGTCAAGCAATGACGTTACGAGCTCCTCGATCCGCGGGCGCATCGCCTCGACGGCGCGGGGCGTGAAGGCCTTGCTAACGAGCGCCCGAAGGCGCGTGTGATCGGGAGGATCCGAATGCACGAGCCCAACTGAGAAGTGCGAGCTGAGCGCCGACAAGCGCTGGTACGCCTGCGCCGGGAGCTGGCGGAGCAACGCCGGCAAACGCTCGGCATTCGAGAAGTGGTCCGTGTCTCGGATGACAGCTGCGACGTCGTCGTAACGGGTGAGGATCCATGCCTCGAAGCGCTCGCTCCAGTACACGGGGCTTGTGCTTCTCAAGTCGTCGTAGAGCTCGTAGGGGCTGGCGACGTACTCGTCAGTCAGGAATCGATGATCGAATTGCATTCGTCTCCTCGCTTGAACAGCATGGTCACAAAATGGCCAACGGGTTGGCTGGCGCGCCGGTCCCGCCGGGGATTTGCATGGGTGCGCACACGAAGAGGAATGGACTGGGCCGTCGCGAGGCGAGCTCCTCCAGCGCGAGCGCATGGACCAGGACGAGTCCCATGCGAGCGAGGCCGATTTGGTGCAATGGAAAAGGCATCACGTCCGGGCCTGGGATGCTGCCGACGCAGTCGCCGCCGAACACCGCCACCTGCTTATGATGGATCCAGCGCAGGCACTCCGGCGAGAGACCGCTCCGCGGTGACCACGGCTGCGGTCCACGCTCTCGCTCCAGAGCGTCGAATCCTGTACGGACGATGACCGCGTCGCCCGCAGAGACCGCGGTCCCGGCAAACCGTTCTGCGGCGTCGAGGTCCGCTGGGGTGACCGCCTCGCGCGGCTCCAGATACGCCGTCCCTCGCGACGCAGGAATGTCCAGGAGGACACCCCTGGTCACCAGCCCACTCGCGAACGCCATCGAAGAGCCATAGCTCAACCCGTCCGGGCCTACGACGTCGTCGGCTTGCCGCCCGTTGAACGACTCGCCTCGGAAGAACATATGCGATGGTGCGTCCACGTGTGTTACAGCCATCGTGTGTTGATGCAGCGTGAACTCACTGACAGCACCGATCGGCGACGGTCCGAGGTAGAGCATTCGCAGCCTGAACGGCTCGGAGTTGATCGCCGATTCAACCGGGTCGAGCGGACGACCGAGCGAGATCACCTCCCCTGTCCGCACGAGTGCGGCTGCAGCCACACGCTTGTCCTGGCTTATGAGGTTGGCTGTGCCGAGTTCGTCGTCGGGACCCCACCTGCCGACGTTCGAACACTCCTCCCACAGCGCTTCAATCATCGCCATCTCGGCCGATTCAATGGTCATGCCTACCCCCGGCTGTCCGTCGACTCGATAGATGTGTCGTCGACCAGATCCCAGTCCACGGACACACCGAGGCCGGGACCCGTCGGGCACACGATGTTGCCCTGGTCGTCCAGATCGAATCCACCGAGCAGCGGGAAGCTCCACAGCTCGTGGGGTGCGAACAGCTCGAAGTACTCCGTGTTGGCGGACGCGCATGCCACGTGCAGGTTCGCGACGTCGGTCACTCCCATGGTCGTCGTATGTAGTTCGCAGTTCAGGCCGAAGGCCTCGGCGAGATGCATGGACTTCATCGCCCCGGTCACGCCCCATTTCCACGACACGTCCGTGCGGACGATGTCCGCGGCCTCACGGCGGATGAACTCCGCAATGCCCTGGGGCCCCCCGGTCGCCGCCTCACTGGCGAGGATTGGGATGTCGACAGACCTGCAGAGCTGCGCATACTTGTCGATGTACACGTCATGGAAGGGCTCCTCCAACCAGTGGAAGTCCAGTTCCTCGAGCGCGCGAGCGACGCGCATGGCTTGCGCCATGGTGTAGTTACTCCCCGCAGGATCGAGCATCAAGGTGAGGTCGGGGAAGGCCGAGCGCAACGCACCAGCGATCTCGATGTGTTGGCGCCAATCACCGGCAGGGTGCGACTTGTATGCCGTCGCGCCGAGGTCCACGTAGCGCTGAGCTTCCGTGAGGTAGTCGGCGATCTCGGGGAGGAACTGGCTGCTGGCGTAGTACGGCAGCCGATCGCGAACGGCCCCGAGGTAACGGAACAGAGGCAGATCCGCTCGCTTCGCAGCGATTTCCCAAAGTGCGACGTCAACGGGACCGGGCAGGTACATCGGGAAGAACGTCAGGTTCCGGTTCCGCAGATACAGGTCCTGCCAGATGCGCTCCCGGTCCGTGATGTCCCTGCCGAGGACCAGCGGCGCGATTACGTCGTGCACATATCGTGCCGTGATCGTCGGCCCGGATGACGCCAACGCCGTTGCAACGCCGCTCACGCCGTCATCGTCGGTCACCTTGATGATGACGCAGACGGATCCGAACGGAAGGTTGCCGTATCCGCTACCTGGGGCTTCTTCTCGGCGGCACACCCAAGTCTCGATTCGAGCTACTTTGGCCATGACGTACGGTTCTCCTTTTGGCTCTTCTGGGACTCAAACAATGTGACACACCTCGGTCATGGGGACCCATCGAGTCCCGTCGACGGCGCCTTCCGCTGCCACGAGATACTGGTCCACTAGTTGCTGCCAGGACCGGACGCGTTCGGAAGCCCCAAGCACGCTGGAGTATTGGAGCCATTCGAATTCCGAAGTGACGACGAGTACCATGAGGAGCTGACGGTCCCTTCGGTAGATCGATGTGGACAGCACGCCGACGCTTCGCCCGGCCTCGACGACCTCGGGCCATACATGCTCGTGTGCGTCGGCGTAGGCCTCGATTGCCGCCGGATCCTCGATGAGGGTTCCTGCGAGGGCGTGCCGGATCGTGACGGCGGACATCAGGAGTACCGGACCCGGGGGGCGGGCCCGAGTTCCATGCCCCCAGACACGATCAGGCACGTCCCCGTGCAGTACGACGCGAGGTCACTTGCAAGGAACATCACGGCACCCGCTATTTCGGCCACGTCCGCACTCCGTCCCAACCAACTCATTGCCTCCAACATCTCGTGGACCTCGGCCCGGTTCGGGTGATCCTCCATGCCTCTGGTGCGCGCATCGCTCAGGACGTTTCCGGGGAGCACGGCGTTCACGCGGACCCCGTGTTCGGACTCGTCCATCGCCAGTGATTTGGTGAACGAGGCGATCGCTCCTTTCGACGCGCTGTACAGCGCGTCGTGGTACAGACCGATCTGCCCACCCAGACTGCCGATATTTACAATGGACCCGCCAGTTGTCCTCAGAAGGGGGAGCGCCGCCTTGGCAGCGACGAAGTACGACACCACATTGACCCGCAGGAGGTCCACGAAGGCCTCGGGCTCGAACGAATCGATCGTCGACCAACCAGTGAACCGTGCGACGTTGTTGATCAAGCAGTCGAGGCGACCGTGGTCTCTGCCCACCGTTTCGATTGAGCGTGTTAGATCGTCAGGGTCGCTTGCGTCTGCCTCGAGGAATCGAATCTTCCCTCCGTCGCGTTTGCTCACATCCCCCACGAGCGCGGCTCCGGCCGCAGCGTCGATATCGAGGACAGCGACGGACGCTCCAACCTTCGCGAATTGAGTGGCGATACTTGCCCCGATCCCCTTCGCTCCGCCCGTGATACAGACCACCTTGCCATCGAGCCCCAGAACATCGTCAGTGGACATCGTCTTCCGTCCTGTCGCACCCGTGTGGCGTCTCGTCAGATGCTCGGGTTTCAGGGCCTGGCGGGTTTATCTGATTCGCGCTGACAACTCCCTCGCGCACGTCGACGAGGTTCTGTATGGATGCACGTCCCATTTGCAGCACGGAGTCCTGCGTAAACCCGCCAATGTGGGGCGTCAAGGTGAGGCCCGACGCCCGCAGCAATGGTGCGCCAGATCGAAGGGGCTCCGTCTCGAACACGTCCAGCGCAACAGCGCTGATCCGACCAGCCTCGAGCGCGTCGAGCAGTGCGGCTTCGTCGATCAACGCGCCACGAGACGTGTTGATCACGATGGCCCCTGGCCGCATCGTTGCGAACTGCGTACTACCGAGAAGATGCCTCGTGGAGTCCAGGAGTGGAACATGCAGGCTGATCACGTCCGCGGTCGTCAGCAGCTCCTCGAGCGTGACGAGCTCGACACCTGACGGCGACGCTGCGGCAGGGTCGAAGCCGAGCACTCGGCAGCCGAATCCCGTCAGGCGCTGCGCGACGAGCGATCCGATGCCACCGAGGCCGATCAACCCGACGACGCAACTCGACAGCTCGCGCCCGACCTGCAGCGGTCGCCAGTCGCCTCGTCGAGTCGAGGCATCTAGGACGATCAGCTGGCGAGTGGCGGCCAACATAAGCGTCAGAGTCATGTCGGCGACAGCAGCGGCGTTGGCGCCGGGAGTAACACACACTGCGACGCCGGACCGAGTCGCCGAGACGACGTCGATCGAGTCGTATCCGACGCCCGGGCGAGCGATCACGCGTAGGTCGCGGCAGCTCTTGATCACCATCGAGCTGTACCGCTCGACACCTGCGACCACGCCCCATGCCCCTCCGAGCGCGGCGACGATCTCATCCTGGGTGGACGAGGGACGCACTTGCTCGCACAACCGAGGTTCGAAGCCGTCGTCTCGGAGTGCGTCGAGGAGGCCCGGATCGAAGCGAAAGATATCCGAGGTCGCAGCAACGACCGGAGTCGCTTCTGCTGTCATCGGGCGTCCAACGGCGTGCGGTTCTCAGGCATCGGGAACTCCGACCACTGGCCGAGCGCATTGCCGGCCTTCGAATACTCGCGAGGCGTCATCACCTCTACGACGGCGGGTCGTCCGCACGCCAATGCGTCCCGGTACGCCTGGCGCAGCTCTGCGGGATCGGTGACCCGTCGGCTCCATGCGCCGAACGAGGCGGCGAGCGCTGCGATGTCCGTCTCGACCACCGTGCCGTCCTCGCGGGACGACTCTGTGACTAGGGTCCGCTCGGCGCCGAACAAAGCGACCTGTAGGTCGCGGATGCTCAGGTAGCCGCTGTTGTTCATGACGCAAACGACGATCGGGATCTCGTACTGGACGGCGCAAGCAAGCTCCTGACACGTCATCAAGAAGTCGCCGTCGCCGACGATCGCGACCACCGGCCGGTCCGGCGCTGCGAGCTTCGCTCCGATCGCGGCGGGCAGGCTCCATCCCATCGTGGAGAACCCCGCAGCGGAGATGTGCGTGCGTGGCTCGTAAATCGGGAACTCCTGGTACACCAACCCCTGGGTGTGACCTGACGATGTGAGCACGATGCCGTTGCGCGGCAGCTCCTCACGAAGATCTGCAAGCGCCCGCGACATGGACATGCTGTCATCTTCATGCGTCTGCGCCCGAACGAGGTTCTCCCACTCCGTGCGCCAGGTCTGCAGCTCAGCGAATGCTTCAGTGCGCTCGTAGTCCCGGGCCGCGGTCATCGCCTGGACGCGTGCCAGGAGCATCTCCAGCGCCGGTTGGGCATCGCCGAGCACCCCGACCTCGACCGGGTAGTTCTTTCCAATCTCGTTTGGATCGACGTCGATCTGCACGATGCGTTGGGGTGGGATCGAGAAGACCTCGCCGTCCTTGTACGAGCCGGACGCCCACTCGGAGAATCGAAAGCCGACGGCCACGAGCACATCCGCCCGCTTGACGACCTTCACGCCGCATGTCGACCCCTTCGGGCCGGTGTAGTAAGCGTTCAATGGATGATCCTCCGGGATTACACCCTTGGACGTGAGCGTGGTGATCACCGGTATGCCGAGGTGCGTGGCGAGCCCGACGAGTTCGCGCTCGGCGCGTGCAAGTGAGACACCACCCCCGACGAGCAGCACCGGGGATCGGGCGTCGACGATCGCCGATGCGGCACGCTCGATCGAGGAGGGATCCGGGTAGGACTTCCCGAGCACATCGTTGCTGCTGAGAGATGTGGATGGTCTTTCAACCGCGGCCGATTGCACGTCCATCGTCAGCTCGACGTGAACAGGGCCGGGCCGACCCGACAGAGCGGTCCGGAACGCGCGTCGCATCACGTCGGTGATCTCGTGCGCGTTCATGACTGACCAGCTCCGCTTGACCACGGGGCGGATCATGTTGGCGAAATCGTTGGGCTGCCTGAAGCTGATGTCCTGAATGGCGCCCTTCTCGATGAAGTAGCTCTGGCAATTCCCGGTTAAGACAACGACGGGGACGGAGTCCGCCATCGCCGTCGCGACCCCGACCAGGGTATTCACGGCTCCTGGTCCTACGGAGGTGAAGACCGCGAGCGGCGTCCCGGCGACGCGAAAGTACCCGTCTGCGAGGTGCACAGCGGACTGCTCATGACGGACCATGATCGTGCCGATCTCGTCGGCTCGGTCGATCAGCGCGTCGACGAACGTGATGATCCCGTGCCCCGGGATGCCGACCGCATAGGGGACGAGGTTTGCTACGAGATGTTCGACGATCAGTTCGCCGCCGTTCATTGCTTCTGTGGACATTCGATTTAGTTCCTTCCGGTGTTCGGGGAGACCGAGGTGAACGCTGAACGCGACCCGAGGTGGATCGCTACCATCTTCAAGTCAGTCAGATCCTCAATGGCGTAGCGCGGGCCTTCTTTGCCGTGACCGCTACCTTTCACGCCGCCATACGGCATCATGTCGGCGCGCCAGAGCGGGCCGCCGTTGACGTGAATGGCTCCTGCGTCGATCGAGTCGACGAACCGCATCGCGCGATTGAGGTCCGCTGTGTAGATCGCTGCGGCCAGGCCATACGACGTCGCGTTCGCCAGGCTGATCGCTTCGTCATCGTCCGCTGCGGCTGTGACTGCGACGGCCGGGCCGAAGAGCTCCTCGGTGAATAGGAGCGAGGACCGGTCAACGTTGGCGACGAGCGTTGGCTCCACGAGCGAGCCCGAGCGGTCGCCACCGGCGACCACCTGTGCGCCGAGCGATGTTGCTTGATTGATCGTGCTGTGCACGCGCTCCGCGTGTACGGCGGACACCACAGAGCTCACGTCGGTGGCCTCGTCGAACGGATCACCCGTCCTCAGCTCGCGAACCAGAGGCACCATGGCGTCTATCAGGTCTGAGAGGACCGACTGATGAGCGATGACTCGCTGCACACTGATGCAAACCTGCCCCGCGTTGACGAATCCTCCGCGGACTGCGGCAGCCGCTGCGACCTCGAGGTCAGCGTCTGCAGCAACCACGAGAGCGCAATTCCCGCCCATCTCCAGCAGCATTCGACGCGCGCCGGCGGCTCGGGCGATCGAGGTACCGACGGCCGTGCTACCGGTAAACGTGATCGCGTTGGTCCGGATGTCCTTCACGAGGGTCGAGCCGATGCCCGACTCGGCGCCCACCAGACATTGGATCCCACCGGCCGGGACGCCAGCACGCGCCAGAGCATCGACGAGGCGCAGCGCGGTCAGTGGTGTCTTCGGCGAGGGCTTGAGGATGACGGCGTTGCCGGCAGCGAGCGCAGGCCCAACCTTATGCGCCACGAGCAATGCGGGGTAGTTGTACGGCGTGATCGCCACCACCACGCCCAGCGGGCTGCGCGTGGTATAGCCGAACCGGTGAACCCCGTCCGCGACAGCGCCGAGCGGCACGGTCTCGCCGTGGATTCGTCGTGACTCCTCGGCGCAGAGACGGAAGATCTCCGGAATACGTGCCGCCTCGGCCGCAGCCTCAGTGATCGGCTTGCCAGATTCGCCGACGATCACACGCGCGAGTTCGGCGGTCTCGGACTCAAGCAGCGTCGCGGCGCGTTCGAGGATCGCTGCGCGCTCGTGGAGTGACAGCTGGGCCATCGTCGCCGCGGCCCGGGCAGCGGACGCAAGCGCGCGCTCGACGTCGGCGGCGGATGCGGCCGCCACAGTGTCGAAGCTCTCCCCGCTGAACGGGTGCAGCACATCCTCCCACGCCGCGCTCTCGCACCAGGAGCCGTCGACAAACGACTGATTCATTCCGACCCTCTCATCTTCGTCTGCGACGCTCCAGCGCCGTACTGGTCGAATGCTGACCTGGCTGCGCCACCAAGCAATGCGGCGTCGGACGTCCAGACCACCATCGACATGCCATCGGCAGCAGCGCTCGCTGCGGCTTTCGAATCGACGCACCACATCCCGACGGCGCGTCCTGCGGACGCACAGGCCGTGCGCACTCGCTGGATAGCGACCTGCACGTCGGGATGCCCGATGTCGCCGTGATGGCCGAGCGACGCCGACAGGTCTGCCGGCCCAATGAAGATCGCATCGATTCCGTCGACGGCGACGATGGTGCCAATCTCTTCGACCGCTTCAGGTTGCTCGATCTGTACGACAATTATCACGTCGCTGTTCGCCCGATCGAAATAGTCGGTCGCATCCAATCCGTAGTCGGTTGCCCGACCCGCCCCGAGGCCGCGCCGACCGGTCGGCGGGTAGTAACACGACCTCACGACGGCCTCAGCATCAGCGCTTCCGGTGATCATCGGCACGACCAAGCCGTGTGCGCCGAGGTCCAAAATCTGTGCGCAGGTCGTCCGATCTCCCGAAGGCACGCGTACGAGAGTCGCGATGTCGAGGTGTCGTATCGCATCAAGACACGACCGCAATGCGCCAAGGGTGAAATGTCCATGCTCGAGGTCAATCACGATCCAATCGAAACCGGCCCGTGCCATGAGGACAGCGGCCGCGGGGTGGTCCAGCGTGACCCATGCACCAACAGTGGACTCGCAATGCCGCAGTTTCGCCTTCAGCTCTCGAGCGTTCAAGGGGTGCCCTGCACTGGTTCAGGTGTTGGCGCACGCATCGCCCGCCGCCACGACGCTCGACCGA
>Ga0105045_10006865_pt1 | contig 10081 bp, 6 predicted proteins | sample MAT02_FD_78089 | JGI IMG/M metagenome (GOLD analysis project Ga0105045, IMG submission 78089) | Freshwater microbial communities from Lake Fryxell liftoff mats and glacier meltwater in Antarctica - MAT-02 (megahit assembly) | ecosystem: Environmental > Aquatic > Freshwater > Ice > Liftoff...
ACAAAAGCTTCCTGATATTTCCACAGACCCTTGTTGTCCAAGGTTTGGGCTTGCTTCCGCGAAATGCTGTCGGGCAAATTCACATTATTGACGGGATTCTGTGGGGAAATACCCCATGTTTTATCCTGATATATTGAGGAGAAAAGCGTGACTTCAACGATAATGCCGCGCTTCCGGGCTTCGGACAAAAAATCTTTCAGCCGCGCAAAGTAGGCTTCATTCCATTTTGACAAGTCAAATTTCGACTTGTCGCCATCGGCCTCTGCCCACGGGCCAATGTAGCGCTCTCGCTTAGGCGCTAGGGTATTGTTCTCGATGTTGAAATCACCCGGAATTTCGTAGTAAGTCCCCGTGAAAATGCGGGTGTAGTTCATGCCTTCATCAGCCAGGGTTTTCAGGTATTTTTGGTAGTTGAAATCTAGGTTAAGCACCGCGCCATAGTGTTCGGCGGAGGTAATGAGGGCGGTAGTTTTGCCTTGGTAGATGAAGTAATGAGGATTCTGGGGATGGAGGGCGATGGGGGCAGTTTGGGCTTGCGCCAGGCTGACGGCCAGCAAAATGCACAATAAGGGAAAGAGGGAGGTTAGCTTTTTCATGTGGTTAAATTAAGGCAAAAACTTATCGCTTTTCTTATTCTTTCAAATATTCCCGCCAATTCACGACCAGCGTCCCGTTGCTCCGCTGCTGGGTTTGGCCGCCGCCGTACAGCACGACCGCCCGCTCCTCGCCGCTCAACTCGTTCCAGTACTCGATGTTTTTGAAATAATCGCTCTGTACCGTCTGTCCTGATTTGATTTCGATGGGTAGCAGATTCAAGCCCTCGTCCACGATCACATCGACTTCGCGGCCCGTCTTGTCGCGCCAATACGACAGGTTCACTTCGTCTCCTACATTCAGGCACTTTTTCACCATTTCGGTGATGACCATATTCTCGAATATCGCCCCCCGCAGCGGGTGGTTGGTCATCAGCTCGACATTCTTGATTCGCAACAGCGAACATACCAAAGCCGTATCGTAAAAATAAACCTTGGGCCGCTTCACGATGGTTTTGTTAAAATTCTTGTGGTGCGGTTTGAGCAGATAGACGATGAAGCTGCTCTCCAACACGCCCAGCCACGCCTGAATGGTCTTGGAATCCACGCCAACCTCCACACCCAACGCGCTCATGTTGAGTTCTTGACCGCAGCGCCCGGCCAGCAAGGCCATGAACCGCTCAAAGGTCAGCAGATCGTTGATGTTCTTGATTTGCCGCACGTCCCGCTCGACGTACGTTCGGATATAGTTACGACACCAGTCGCTCACGGGCAGATTTTGGTCGTAGATTGGCGGATAAAAACCTTTTAGCATCAATTCGTTGTCGGTCGGTGGCAACAAATTAGCCGCATCGAGTTCTTGCAGCGAGAAAGGAATTAGAAACAAATGCGCGATGCGGCCCGCCAGGGTCTGGGAAATGGATTGTTGCAGCAAAAAATTATTCGACCCCGTCAGGATGTACATTCCTCGCTGCGACGAGTTGTCCAAAATCTCTTGTAAATAAGAAAAAAGATCGGGCGTTCGCTGGATTTCGTCCAAAATGGCTCCTTTGGAATACTGGCCTAAGAAACCTCGCGGGTCTTGCTCAGCGTACCTCCGGTCGTCGGGATTTTCCAGCGAGACGTAGGGCTTGTCGGGAAACACGGCTTTGGCAAGTGTCGTTTTGCCGGATTGCCGAGGTCCAGTTAAAGCCAAGGCTTTGAAAGAATTGGCTAGTTCGAGGATTTTTTGGGTAACGGCGCGGTGAATCATGCACAAATATCGGAATTTTTCGGAATCAGATTCCGAAAAATTCCGATATTCTTGTTCAGACTAAAAAAGACAATTTCAATTTTATAAAACCAAGGACACTATTCTCCCGGATTTCCCCTGGATGCCGAACGATCCGACATTGCCAAACGTTATCGAAATCACTACCTTTGCTGCGCGTTTCAAATTATATAATCCTGATTTGAAACGAATTACGACCTACCTCGCTTCAATAAATGTCCAAAAACTGCGTTCTTGAACCAATACGCAGTTCCTTTGAAAATCCCTTACACCCGATGAAAAAACTGTCTTTCTTTCTGCTGGCGCTAGCAATCGCTTCGCTGTCTGGCTGCCGCGAAACCACCACGCCCGACGTTTATAACCAAGCCGCTTCCGATCCCAAACTGTACAACGGCTTAGGCATCCACCTGACCGACGTCATCATTCACGACATTTTCAAGCCACCCGTGGCGAGCCGGATTTATGCCTACGCCAACCTGGCGGGCTACGAGGCGCTGGTACCGGGAAACCCGGAGTACCAATCGCTGGCCGGGCAACTGAATGGCTTTACGACTATCCCGCAGCCGGAAAAAGACGAAGAATATTGCTTTCCGCTGGCGAGCGCCAAAGCCTTCGCAGCGGTGGGCCGGAAACTCACGTTCTCGGAAAAAATGTGGGACGATTACGAGAAGGATTTCTTTCAAAAGTACAAGGACATGGGCATCCCCGATGCTGTGATAAAGCGGTCAACGGCCTACGGGGAGGCCGTTGCCAAGCACGTTATCGACTACTCAGGCGGGGATAACTACAAACAAATCAGGGGCTTTCGCTATACCGTTACCAATGCCCCCGGCACTTGGGTGCCCACGCCACCCACCTACGCCGATGCCTGCGAGCCGATGTGGAACACAGTGCGTCCCTTTGCGCTGGATTCGGTAAGGCAGTTCCAGTGTCCGCCACCCGCAAAGTACGACCTCGGCGAAAATAGCGCGTTTATGAAGCTGACCCGGGAGGTCTATGACATTGGCAAAAACATGACCGAAGACCAGCGCACCACGGCTTACTTTTGGGATGACAACGCCTTTGTGACCAACATAGTGGGGCACGTGATGTTTGCCAACAAAAAAATGACCCCGCCCGGCCACTGGCTGGCCATCACCCGCACGGTGGCTGTGGACAAAAAGCTCGACCTAATGCGGACGACGGAATCCTACACACTGGCCTCCATCGCCATGTTCGACGCCTTTATTTCTTGTTGGGACGAAACATATACCAGTGTCCGCATCCGGCCCGAAACGGTCATTAACAATGGCTGGGACCCCGCTTGGCGGCCTTACTTGGAAACGCCCCCTTTCCCCGAGTACGTGAGTGGACACAGCTCCATATCGGCCGCCTGCGGCACCGTACTCACGCATTTGATGGGCGACAACGTGGCCTTTACCGATACTACAGAGAAAAAATACGGACATGGGGTGAAATCTTTCAAATCGTTCGAGGAGGCCTACTGGAATGCGTCGTACAGCCGGATGTACGGCGGCATCCATTACCGCGACGGCGTGGAGGAAGGCACGCATCTCGGCCAAACCGTCGGGAATTGGGTTTGGAAAAAGCTGGATACCCGCAAGAAGGGCAAGGAAACCATCGCGGCACGATAAAATGTCCACTACTGTTTGCCTACCCGCAAACAGTTTTTTTTGTTGCAGGTAAAAACGTTATTGAATGAATCGGCTAGGGAAGTTAGAAAAGTGGGCCGGGTGGTTGGCCATTGGAGGCGTCGTGCTCGTGTCGGCTTGCGACCGCACGCAGCACAGCAAGGTCAGGCAGGCCAATGACTGGTACACCGAGTGCGCGGGCCAACCGCTGACCGCCGAGCAGGAAGCCAAAGTCCGGCAGCAAATCGACGCGGACAATAAAGCGGCAGCGATCGAGGCGATTTTCCGTAAAAAACGGCTGGCGGGTTTCAACGGCAACGTCCTTATCGCGCAGAAAGGCGTGGTGCTCTACAAAAAATCTTTTGGCTACGCCCACCTCAAAGAAAAGGACACGCTCCGGGCCTACCACGCCTTTCAACTGGCGTCGCTGTCGAAGCCCTTCACCGCCGTGGCGGTTCTCAAACTCTACGAGGCCAAAAAGCTCAGCCTGAGCGATTCCGTCCAGCAGTTTTTCCCTGACTTCCCCTACCCTAGCGTCACGATTCAGAGCCTGCTCAGCCACCGTAGCGGACTACCCAACTACACCTACGCCTTTATGGACAGCGTGCGGCGCGGACAAAAATACCCGGCCAATGTCACGATCATGCAGTGGTTCGGTGCTGTGAAGCCGACGCCCAAGCCGTACAATCGCCCCAACCGCAGCTTTCAATATAACAACACCAATTACCTGGTACTGGCCGCCATTGTGGAGAAAGTTTCGGGCGTAACTTTTGAGACTTATTTGCGCAAGCACATTCTGGATCCGCTGGGCATGAACCATACTTTTCTGGTATCGCACGCGGCCGATTCTACGGCGACTTACCGCACGGTGGGCCATCAATACGGTCGCTTGGTGGCAAAAGATTATTACGACGAGGTGTATGGCGACAAAGGCTTGTGCTCCACCACCGAAGACCTCTACCGATTTTACAAAGGATTGATGGCCGACTGCCTGCTGAGCAAGCGGACAATGCGCGAGGCCTTTTCGCCCCGCAGCTTCGAGCGGCCCGGCCTGAAAAACTACGGTTACGGCTTCCGACTGCACCTCGACGAAATGGAGAACCCTAAGTACATTTACCACGGCGGCTGGTGGAAAGGCTACAATACCATGCTGTGGATGAACCCGGCGGACGACTTCGTGATTATCGTTCTGAGCAATTCCTATAACCGCTCCGTGTATCAGGTGAAGGAACTGATCGACATCCTGCACGGGCAGGTGCAGGCCGACGATGTGGAGAAAGACCTGTAAGCGGGGTTTGAATTCGGGCCCGAATTGAGGATATTTGCCCGTTCAAACCGCCCGACGCCCCCATGCCCGCTAACGACCTGCCTATTCTTGCCCTGCTGCTGGCTATGCCCTTGCTGGCAGCCATTGGACTGGTATTGGCCGGAAGACGACTCGGCGACGCCTCGGGCTGGATTGCGGCCACCGCCACCTTGGCCGGATTGCTGCTGAGCGCCAGCCTTTTCTCCTCCACCGAAATTCTTATTGTCCGCTACGATTGGGTCAGCTTTGGCTCCTTCATGCTCTCCTTGTCGCTACGACTCGACTACCTAGGCGGTCTCATGCTGCTGCTGGTGCATTTTGTGGCGCTGCTCGTGCAGATATACTCCGTTGCCTACATGCGGACTGACCCTAACCGGGTTCGCTATTTTGCGCTTATCCAGCTATTTGTATTTTCCATGCTCGGCATCGTCTTGGCTGGCAGCTTGGTGACGATGTACGTTTTCTGGGAATTAGTCGGACTGTCGTCTTACCTTCTCATTGGCTTTTGGCACTATAAACCCCGCGCCGCCTGGGCCGCCAAAAAAGCCTTCGTCCTCAACCGCATCGGCGACGCCGCCTTCCTGACGGGCATCTTACTACTGCTCCATCACGCGGGCACCACCGATTTTTCCACCTTACCCCCTGTCACCGTGGGACGGCCCCGCCTGAGCGGAGACGAAGGACTCCTTACTGCCATAGGCCTCCTCCTTTTCGGTGGCTGCGTCGGCAAGTCGGCGCAGTTTCCGCTCTCGGCCTGGCTACCCGACGCCATGGAAGGCCCGACGCCCGTTTCGGCCCTGATTCACGCGGCCACGATGGTGGCGGCAGGGATTTTTCTGCTCGCCCGGATTGCTTTTTTACTCACGCCCACGGCGCAGCTTGTGATCGCTGTCATCGGCACCATCACCATGCTCCACGGAGCTTGGAAAGCCATGGTCGAGTGGGATATTAAGCGGGTGCTGGCCTATTCGACCATCTCGCAGTTGGGGCTGATGGTGCTGGCGGTGGGCGTCGGCAGCTGGCAGGTCGCCATGTTTCATTTGTTTACCCACGCTTTTTTCAAGGCCGGTTTGTTCCTATCGGCGGGTTCGGTCATTCACGCGCTGAGTCCGCGGGATGCCGAGCTGCGTTTCGACCCGCAGGATATGCGCAACATGGGCGGCTTGCGGACGATTATGCCCCGAACCTTCATTTGCTACGTCGTGTGTGCGGCGGCTTTGGCGGGGATTCCGTTCTTTTCCGGCTTCTTGTCCAAAGATGCCATCTTTGCGATGGCCTTTGCCCGCGCCGCCGAAGCGGGTGGTTTCTGGTATATTTTCCCCATTGTAGCGGTGCTGGCCGCTGGACTTACGGCCTTCTACATGGTGCGGCAAGTGTGGCTTATTTTTATGGGCAAAAATCGTTTTGCCAAAGTACCTAACCTTCACCCCCACGAATCGCCCGCGCTGATGTGGGGGCCGATGGCCGTGTTGGCTGTTGGGTCGCTATCACTTTGGTTTTCACTCAATCCACTGGAAGGTTTTTCGGGCTGGTTTTTGGAAGGCGTGAGCTTCGAGCCAGCCGTCCACGCCACTTGGGTGCCCTTGCTTGCGGTAATTGTAACGGGCGTTTTCCTTGGGTTGGTTTTTCGGCGTGCCAGGCAGTACGGGGGCTTTTTCCGGCCTTCCGTCTTTGAAAAGCTATCCGACCGGAATAGCTCCTGGCGCCGACCGCTGCGCCGCATCAATCCTTACGCCGACCGCAAGGAAGTCACCCAGCACCAGACTTTCTTTCTGATAATATTCCAGATCATCGCCAACTTCTGCGCAAGGGTTGAGAGTAAAATTATTGATTCAATAGTCAACCTACTGGCGAAATCCACCGTCGTGCTTGCCCACATCGTCGGCTGGACTGACAGGCACATTACCGACGGCGGCGTGAAGCTAGTAACCGGAACCGCCAAGGGGGCCGGACAGGTCGTGCGGCTTTTTCAGAACGGCAAAATACAGTCTTATTTTCTAGTCACCTTTGTGGGGGTTCTTTTGCTGCTGCTTTGGTTTGTTTTGGTTAATGGTTAAAGGTCAAAAATAGAGGGTTAATTTTACATGATGGGCGAGTATCTACTCAGTTTATTGATTTTTACGCCGCTAGCGGGGGCTTTGCTGGCTTTGGTTTGGCCAGGCAATCGTAGCCAGGATTTACGGCTGCTCACGGTGGCGGTCTGCGCTTTGGAGTTAATCCTGAGCTTGTTCTTGTATGTAGGTTTTGACAAAACTTCCGGCGGCTACCAGTTTCGCGAAACGGTGGACTGGATCACGCTTTCACTCGGTAGCTTGGGAACGGTTTCGGTTGATTACGCCCTGGCGGTAGATGGCATCAGCCTGCCCCTCGTGCTGCTGGCGGCGCTGGTGATGCTCGTCGGCGCGGTGAGTTCGTGGAACATCGCCGAACGACAAAAGGCTTATTTTTCCCTCTATTTAGTGTTAAGCGGCACGGTAATCGGCTGTTTTCTGGCGCAGGATTTTTTCCTGTTCTACCTCTTCTTCGAGTTCATGCTGCTGCCGATGTATTTCCTCATCGGGCTTTGGGGCGGCCCAAGGCGCGAGTACGCGGCTCTTAAGTTTTTTGTCTATACTTTCTTGGGTTCCCTGCTGATTCTGATCGTAATGATCGGGCTGTATCTCTCGGCCATCGACCCCGTCGAAACGGCGCAGGCCATGGGATTGCTGGCGCTGGGCGACGCGCCGGACGCGGGCCTCATCCTGCAAGTCCAGCAAGCGCTGGCGCGGGGCTTCATTGAGCCGCAACAGCTGGTACACACCTTCCGCTTCGAGTACCTTGCCGACGCCGCCAACTACCTGCCCAATGTTTGGCTGAATCCCGAATCCGGGATTTTCCTGGGCGAAACACCGGTGCGAATTTGGGCATTCTGGCTGCTCTTCGCGGGCTTTGCCGTGAAACTGCCCGTCGTGCCCGTCCACACCTGGCTACCCGACGCCCACGTGGAAGCACCGACGGCCATTTCGGTGGTATTGGCGGGCATTTTGTTAAAAATCGGCGGCTATGCGTTCATCCGCATTGTGGACGGCTTCTTTCCGCAGGAGGCGCTGTTCAGTTCGGTACCCCTAGCGGTGCTGGCGATGGTTTCCATCGTGTACGGCGGCTTCAACGCCTTGGCGCAGAGCGACCTCAAAAAAATGATAGCCTACTCGTCGGTGTCGCACATGGGATTCGTGTTACTGGGCATCGCGGCTTTCACGGCGGAAGGGTTCAACGGCGCCATTTACCAGATGGTGAGCCACGGCGTACTGTCGGCCATGTTGTTTCTGCTGGCGGGCGTCCTGTCCGACCGCACCCACGACCGCCAAATCGAGCATTATCGGGGGTTGATCGGCCTCATGCCGCGCTACACCGTGCTGACAGGCGTGGCTTTCTTCGCCTCGCTCGGCTTGCCGGGTTTCTCGGGCTTCGTCGGCGAGCTGTTTACGCTCATGGGAGCCTTCCGCGCCGAGCAGATCCCCATCTGGATTCCGGCCCTCTCGACGCTGGGCATCGTGCTGGCGGCGGCCTATTTCCTCTGGACGTTGCAGCGGATGTTCTTCGGTAACTTTTGGTATCGGAACCAAGGACAGGTCGCCGCCTTGACCGACCTTCGTGCGCGGGAGCTTAGTCTGCTGGTCGTTTTGGCGGTGCTTACTTTGCTGCTGGGGCTGTTTCCGAACCTGATCTTTTCGCTGAGCGGCCCGGCGGTGGAGGGGTGGTTTGGGGGGGTGGAGTGAGCGGAAGGGGAAGGTACCTATCTTGTATCCTTATTCAGAATATCCCCCAAAACATACGGATGAATAACCACCAGGAAATCTCCTCCTTTATCTGGAACGTATGCGATGACGTGCTCCGGGGACTTTTCAAACAGTATGAATACGGCGATGTGATTTTACCCTTTGGACGACCTTACGCCCATTATTCAGAGTTTCATCGGACTTAATTTCTTCAACTATTCCCAGTTTGATCTTTCGCGCTTGACGGCGAATAGTCTCAAACTCAACTTCCAGAATTACCTCAACGGCTACTCGAAGAGCGTACTGGAAATTATCGACAATTTTCAGTTGAAGAAACCCGTAGATAAGCTACTGAAAAACAATTGGTTGTATCATCTCATTTCCAAGTTTAAGGAAATTGACCTGCATCCTGATGTCGTCAGTAATCACACGATGGGTCAGGTATTTGAAGAACTGCTGCGGAAGTTTTCGGAGATGAGTAACGAAACCAGTGGAGAACACTACACCCCGCGTGATGTAGTCAAACTACTGGTATCGTTCGTATTTGGAGAAAACCGGGAAGACTTGATGGGTGAAGGTGAGATCAGGAGTATCTACGATCCTGTTGTGGTACGGTGGCATTTAGTAGTTCCATTCAGCACTATGTTAAGGAACACACCGAACACTCGTTAAACACCGAGAATGGACTGCAAAACGCGGTAAGTATTCCCGATGGTCTGAAAGATCCCCGTTACCGGATTCTGACCGTATCCAGTAAATTCCAAGCCGGATTCGATGAACCGATGATTCAATCCCTATTCATAGATAAAAAACTGGGAGGAATACAGTGCGTACAGACCCTATCCCGGATGAACCGCACCATGAAGGGGAAGACCGATACCTTCGTTCTCGATTTTGTGAATGAACCCACCGAGATCATTGAAGCATTTCAACCCTTCTACGAAACCACGATTCTCACCGGAGAAACCGATTCGTACAAACTCTACGAACTGGAAACCGAAATCAGAGGATTCAATCTTTTTACCAAGTACGAGGTAGAGGAATTCTGCAAGATTTTCTATTCAGAACGCGAAACCGACGAAAAACTGCAACCCTACCTGAGTGCAGCAGTGGAGATGTGGTTAAAGATCGAATCAGAAGATCAACAGGAACGTTTCCGGTCATTGATCAACTCCTACTGTCGGTTGTACAACTACATCACCCAGATCATCAGTTTTCAGGACATCGAACTCGAAAAGCTCTTCATCTACCTAAAATGTCTTAAAAAGAAACTACCCCACCGTACCTCTACTCCAATTGATCTATCTGATTCCATTGATCTCGATTCTCTACGCATCCAGAAAATCGGTGAACTAAAACTCACTCTGGAAGACCTCAAAGGTGAACTCGACCCCATGTCAGAAAGTGGCAATACGGGAAATATGGTAGAAGAACCCCTGGAACTCCTCGCCACCATCATCAACAAACTCAACGAGACCTTTGGGAGTGGATTGACTGAGGAACACAGACTACACCTCAACAATGTCTATAAACGACTGAGCGAAGACCAAACTCTACAAAAAGTGTGCAGGGCGACAACTCCG
>Ga0105045_10006866_pt1 | contig 10081 bp, 5 predicted proteins | sample MAT02_FD_78089 | JGI IMG/M metagenome (GOLD analysis project Ga0105045, IMG submission 78089) | Freshwater microbial communities from Lake Fryxell liftoff mats and glacier meltwater in Antarctica - MAT-02 (megahit assembly) | ecosystem: Environmental > Aquatic > Freshwater > Ice > Liftoff...
CCGTCATAGCCGAGACAGGCTCGCAAACGCATCCGCTCCGCACAGACGAAATGCGTGCGGAAAAGAAGCGTCCCGTGATGCATCGTTGCCAGACGGGCCCGTTGATCGGCAAAATCGGTGGAGGAAACAAAGGGGTTCCATTGTAACGTATCGGCAAGCAGGCGCGGGGAGTCAACGTCCCCATCCGAGACCGCAGTCTGCCAGTTTCGCGCATGAGAACTGATAATCCGCTCGGGACCCAGTGCCAACGGTCCGAAGACCAACAAGGCCTGATCCGCCATGTCGGTGAGCCTGCAAGCTGGATCGGTGCGCATCCCGTATTGCAATGTGGCATAACGCAGAGGCATCGGCGGTAAAGACGTGTGCAGCAGCACACCACCTCGGACCAGTTCGGCCGCGTAACAGGCCTCCCCACCACCCGAGCCGCGAATCGAGAAACCTGTCACGCGGCCTAGGCTCTTCAGTGCTCCTCGCACACCGGAGAATTTTAACCGAAGCGATGCGCCGGGACGTCGCGGATCCCGCTCGACAGACCATTCCGAAGGAGCAAATGGCTTCCAAGTGCCCTTCCTTAACGCTTCCATGGCGATCGCCAGACGCCGCCCCAATCGCTGCTGGTCGCGTCCGCTGATATGAATCCCGTCGTCGAGTTCAAGATCCACGCTGGGCACAACGGCAAGATGGGAAATGCTCTCTGGCAAGCGGCGTTGCGCTTCTTGAATAGTATTCCAAGGGTGACATTGCTCATCGGCCACACCGACCACGCGCCCGATCTGAACTGCGACGACCGGGAATCGAGCGTTCCCAACCGCTCGCCGTAGCGCAGAGACAAAGCGCACCATGGCAGGAGTGTAGATCGGCACCAACTCGGGCGCGGTATCGCTCTCGCCCTGATACCAAAGCAGCCCGGCTGCACGCCCGCCATTTTTATTTAAGCGCCGAATAAGCGCACGAAAGAGCGTAGATTCTCCGGGAGCGCCCAGCCCAGGGTCCCACTGTGCCATACGAGTGCCGCCGTGGGCACAGGCGATGAGCCCTTGTGGCACACCCGAACGCAGCAACATTTCCTTACCGAAAGCCACTGCGGGTCCCGTTCCTGCGTTGGGGTAGCTTGCGGGAGGCACTCCGTTGTTCAGGGCGGCATGCACAGCATCCTCAGCCGCCCAAAGATTGTGCAAAGGATCGCGCGCCACCGCCCATCGGTCGTCCATGTAAAAGGCGCGCACCTTGAGGTCGGGCTTCGCCGCATCGCGATGAAGTCCGCAGCCTTGCATGTTCGATTGACCGCCCAGCAGCCAGACATCCCCGACAAGCACATCTTCAAATCTTGCTTCAGCTTTCCCGCCATCACGCGATTGCACCGCGAGGGTGATCTCGTAAGGTCCACCGACCGGGAGCGGCCCCGCACATTTTTTGAATTGCCCGGCGCGCACCAACCCTGCGGAGAATGTTTTTACAAGCCTACCGTCGGCACGGGCTGTAACGGTGAGCGCTCCAGCCACCGGACTGCGTCCAGAAAATGCGAAGATGGCAGACTTTGAGTTACTCCGCTGGAGGACCATGCGGCTAAAGAGACCGCTTTCGATTGTCAGGGTTTTCATATTCTAAGGGTTCAGCGAGTCGCCGTTGGTCGCAATGACGTCGCGATACCACGACGCCGAATCTTTCAGGGTGCGCTTCTGGGTCTTAAAATCCACATGCACCAGACCGAATCGTTGTTTGTAACCTTCGTACCACTCGAAGTTGTCCATGAGCGACCAATGAAAATACCCACGGACATCGACCCCGTCGCCCGCCGCGCGCTTCAATTCGCTCAGGTATTGGCGAGTGAACTCCACACGATATGGATCGTGGATCGCACCATCCTGGCTGACCCAATCATGCCCGGACATTCCGTTCTCAGTGATCACGATCGGCAGCTTGTAGCGCTCCGCGAGGAAACGCGGCCCCCAGTAGAGTGACTCTGGACGGGTGTTCCATCCCATCATGGTTACGGGATGCCCCTCCTTTTCTGTTATTTCGGGATAGTCTCCCGTCTTGCCCGGGCGAGGCAAGACATTGACACCCCCGTAAATGTTTGCGCCCAGCCAATCCAACGGCTGGCTCATTAACTCCATGTCGCCATCCCGGATCGGGATCTCCACGTCACGGAATTGCTCCAATCCGTCCTTGGGATATTCTCCCAGCAAGACAGGATCCATATACCACGCATTGTTGAAATGCCCGCGATTGGTCACGGCAAACATCGAGGAACGTGCCAGTTCGATCTCCTCCGGGCTGCCGCTCCCTGGAATTTTGACGAACGCAGCCGGGGCAAAGCCGATGCTGACGGGCTGCCTGGCATGGGCGCGGATGGCCTGAACCGCCTTGCCATGAGCGCAGTAAGCATGGTGGCAAACCCGTAACATCTCGGCATCAGCGTATTTCATCCCGGGCGCATGCACCCCGGCCACATGGCCAAGTGCCAAAAACATCTGCGGCTCATTGAAGGTAATCCAATGGCTGACGCGATCAGAAAGCCGCTCCGTCGCAACGCGGGCATAATCGGCAAACCAATCAATCGAGTCCCGGTTGAGCCAGCCGCCCCGGCAGTAAAGCTCGTAGGGGAAGTCCCAATGAAACAGCGTAATCCAAGGGGTGACTCCCGCCTCGAGCAAACTATCCACCAAACGGTCGTAAAACTCCAACCCCTTCCCGTTCACCGCGCCTGTCCCATTGGGCAGGATGCGCGGCCACGAGAGGGACATTCGATAAGCGTTCAGCCCGATCTCTTTCATCAGAGCCACATCCTCGCGCCAGCGGTGGTAATGATCGCAAGCCACATCACCGGTTTGCCCTTGGTATATCGCGCCAGGCTTGCGGCAAAGCATGTCCCAGACAGAAAGGCCTTTGCCTTCTTCGTGGGCTGCTCCCTCGATCTGGTAGGAAGCGGTGGCCGCGCCCCAGGCAAAATGGTTTGGAAATTGGGAATGGTTAGGTTTTGTCATGGTAGTAAGGGTTGAGTTTAAAAATGCCGCGACTCTTTTGTCATGGGCTCCAGCGTCCAGACCTTGGTTTCCCCTTTCTGGAAAAGGACCTTTTGAGGCGACGAGGAGCTGAATATCGGATGAGCATCCCAAAGCGGACGGGCCTCGACATCGGGCGGAAGGTGAATCTCGCGCTCCCCGTCGTCGCGGGCATGCACGGCAAGCCAATGCTTTTCAGCCACAACGTAATCCCCCGCTTGGGAGTAGAGATGCACGCCAGCCCCGCAGGCGTGCTGATGAACAGTCCGCATATCGATCGGGAGTGGCAATCGGATGCCCTCACCAGCCGGCTCAAAATCTGGAGGAACGGTCCAGAGAAGGGTGGCCCCACACGATTCTGCCATTTTTATTGCAGCCTGTTCCTCGGCATCCGGCTCAATGATATCCAGAAAAATCAAGACCTTGTAGGGCTGGTCGGTTTTCGTCTGAAGCGCCGCCGGGAGATCGTGAAGGAGATACAGGTCAAGCGGTGCCCCAAGACGGTGAAGATCCGCGACCGCTTCCAATACCCAGGGAACATACGACGGTGACAAAGGGCGCAGCCGGTGGATCGTACCTGCGGAGGCGAAGATAGCCACCTCAGCCACGGAGCGGGTATCCCAACCCAAGCGCTCGCGGGCGAAGGCCTGCGTCGAGGAAAAGGATGCCACCAATTCCTCGTCGTCATACCAGTTTAACCCGAGCCAATCCATATACCATACGGTTCCGCCATCCCGAAGCGCACCGAGGATGTTCCGGAGAATCACGTGGCGTGAGGTCCAGCCATCCGGACTGTTGTAGCGGTAGGGAATCGGCCTGCTCACGACGTGTGTCACCGTGTCATCCTCGCTGTAAATCAGCTTGCCATGCACACGCACGGAACCTGCAACCAACTGGGAATAGTAGCAGCCGCCATGCTCGCGTCCGTTATACGAATACGGCGCACACAGAATATCGACGTCCGGCGATTCGAGAACACTCCTGAGTGCGTGGTGACCGCTATCCGTAAAGGCACTCGGATTTCCCGGAGGCGTAAAATGGTAACCATAAAACAGCGCGACGACTTTTTTTGCGCCCAGTCGGGCGAGTTCATCTTTGGTTACGCGGGAAAAATGCAGAGCGGCATCGGCCACGACTTCCGACTGGAAAATAAGGTAGTCCCTCAGCGGTTGGTCGCTTTGTGCAGAGAGCATTTCAGGGGCTCCCTCCACCCAGCGCCAGTCACCAGGAATAACAGCATCGTTAAAATCCCCCACTCCCCAAGCTGCAGAAAACCTGGCTAAATCCCCTGCGTAATGGCCGCGAAGCCAGTGCCGGAAGGCATCCTGTTGAGGACCGCTGTAGTCACTCTGGGTGTAGTTTCTCCAAATATAGCTCCACTCGCCGCACTCCCCGCCAGCCAGATGATACCCGAGGATATTGGCACCCCACGTCTTTTCCATATGGCGAATTACCTCTCGCAACGCCACCGCCATATCCCGCCGCCAGAGTTCCGAGGCGAAAGAGACACTGTCGTATTCGCCTTCCACATCTTCACCTAAATAGGGATCGCGATGGATCATCATCTGCTCCGCGTGCACATCGAGCCACCAGCGCGGGGGATTCAGCGCAACACGCGCGAGCACTTTTGCGTCGGGATTCGCCGCCACAACGAGGCGCATTTTCGCGTCGATGTCGCTCGAATCAATCGTGCCATCCTTCTGCAAACAACTCGTGGATCCGATGTCTGTCGTGAATAGCGGGATGCCGGCTTTCCCAAACTCCGCGATTTCTTTTTCCGCAACCGCAAGATTGGAATGATAAAGCATTAGCCCTGTGTCGGGCACCCCGTTAATAAAAAGGGTGGGGCTTCCGTTGAATAACTCAACATGAGTGCTCAGCGAAGTCACGAGGCAGATCGAATGGTAGAGAGTTGGCCCGGCAGAAATGTTCGAAAGCGGCGGGTGGCCATAAGATAAAATCCGGCAATTCCCCAGTTGTAATCACCGTGGCCGGTCGTCTGCGTCAGCTGCGGATCGGTTTCCATATTCTCAGGAAATCCGGTTTGAGCAGCTACCCACGCCGTGATCCTGTCGGCAGCTTCAATGGCCTGCATTTCATAGCCGTAGTGGGCCAGGGTTTCAATGAGCCAATAGGAGATTTGCGGCCAGGCTTTACCACGCCAATACCCCGAGGGATCGAAGCATGGTTCATCGTAGGCGACAGACGGAAATGGCATCGCTCCAAAAAATTTCCCGGGGTGCAGGAGTTCCTCCTCAATGAGCTCGCGAACCAAATCCGCAGGCAATGGCAGCCTGGCAAACAAAGGCCAGAAGAGATAGAATGTCCGGACTTTGGTGTGTTGACGTGTCGCGTGGTTGTAATCCCAAAATCTCCGGTCCTCTTCCACCCAGCACACGTCCATCAATGCGCGGAAGATAGCTTCCTTGCGAGCGGCGAAACCCAAGGCATCCTCCTCATGCCCCAACTTCCGCGCGAAGGCTTCGAGCGAATCCGCATCGCGGTAAAGGAAGCAATTCAAGGAAACGGACGCTACTGGCGGCAGCCATTGGCAGCCCTTCATTTCACCACCTGGCACATAGGCATCGAAGAGCGGTGAGTCATCCGCCGTTTGTCCCGACCACCTCCATTCCGCCAAACCGTCCCGGTCCACGTCGGCAAATTCCGACCAGTAGCGGTGGTTGTTTCGAAGCACCGGATAAATCTCCCGGAGAAATTCCAGATCGTCCGGTCGATGCGATAGATAATGTTCCACCGCCCATGTCCCGACGGGGGCTTGGGGATACTGACGGTTGTGCCGCTGGGGGACCGTGTAATTCCACTTGTTTTCCGGGCTGCTCCCGTCTCGCTCGTCCTGTCGCACGAACGCGCAGCGAATGGCATCACGGGCGAACTCCGGGTGAAATTCTCCCAACGCTGCGGAACTGAACAAACTGTCCCAAAAAAAGACAGTGCTGAAAAATTGGTCGTCGCTCGTGCAGAGGCAGGCCGTACGTCCCTGGAATTCGCCATGCTCAGACCGATAACCCGTTCGCAAAAGCGCATGCCTGGCCCGCCAGAGGTGAGAGTTTAGAACCGGGGAGCGGGCTTCCGGCGGTCGCACAGCACCCACGGCCGTAGCGCATTTTTGCCTCGCTTCGGCATGCAGGCTTTCGAAAGAAATATTCTGCGACAAATCTTTAAAAAGCCCGGCCCTGACCACCCCGGGCGGACACCATGCCAGATCAAAAACGAGCAGGAACTCCCGACATTCGCCGGGGACCAACCGCACCGCGCCGGAATGTTCGAGCACAAAAGCGGCTGCGCGACCGGCGCCATTTTGAAAGGCACCAGGGGCAGGATTCAGTGCCAGACTCCGTGATGAGCATTTTGCATCCCATCCGATCGCCGCCAGTCGAAAAGTGGGCTGAGGGTAGTCGGACGCTGTCAATAAGCTCCGCCACCCACCCAGCCATGACGTCCCGTCACCTTCTAGCCACGTTTCAAATGTCTCAGGCTTTAGTCCAGAAAAAGGCGCGAGATATTGCGGTGCGACCTCTTCATGCGCGGGAAGCCGTCCACTCCAACGCAGGTCGAACTCACAGCCGGCGACCCCATGATTCCTAAATTGAAAACGGCTCACAAGCCGCGAGCCGCCAACAAATACATGGCTTGCTTCCGAAGCAAGATCGCCAGCCTTGGCAGATTCGACCGCACAATAAGGAGACGAGACCAATCCACCGCGTCGGAATGCGAGCCATGGACCTCCCTCAAATCGGAGTTCGCACGACGCGAGGGGGTCGGTGAATCCATAAAGAAACGGATTCCCACGGAGGCCGATCCGCCCCGCGCCCAGTGCTCGGCCGGAGGGGAAGTGAACGCAAAATTCCGCAAACTGGTCCAAGAAAGGCGACATCCCGAGGCTGTAATCTTGCCCAGCTTCATCCCAACCTCCAGACTGTTGTGGCGAATCTCCTCTCATGATTGGCATCCTGTCAAGAAACTAAATCTCTACCCGGTATACCTCACCGGATTTACGATCAATATCGACCTCCGTGACCCCCTCACGAACAGCAATTTTTTCACCAGTTATCAGATGCACCAGCGCCGTTGGTCGGAGGCTTCGGAACCGAACCTGGAGGACTGCCGCCTCGGGATAGTGGTTAAGGACAAAGAGCACGGGAAATCCGCCGCCCTCATGCAGCACGGCCGAAGCCAAAACGCGAGTTTCCTCCACCCGCTGGACATTGCTTAGGGTTGCTCCCGCCATCTTTCCGCCCGCATTGGTGACGCCGCTGCCGTCTCCCCAGGCCTCCCAGATCAGCGGCTCCAAAAGTTCCAAAGCCACATGCCACGCCTCCACCTTACGAATGAGTCCGCGAACCCAATCCACAGCTTCAAGATTTTCTTTTTCTGCCTCGTCCTGACAAAATGCCCCACTCAACACGAGCGCACCACGACCAAGCTCGTGACGTCCGAGTACGGGAGCAGATGCGAATCCCAAAAAGTCGAGCCCCTCCCCGCGTTCGTCCAAGGCAGGCCAGGCTCCGCTTACGACGAGCGTGCCGCCAGCCTCAATCCACCCGCGCAGGGATTCCGAACCCGATCTTGTTGCGATGGGCGATCCTGGATAAAAGGCAAGCGTGGCGAGTCGCAACCGTTCAGGACGTTCCAGAATATCGACCGCCAGCGGTTGATGCCCCGCGGCCTCTACCACCCGGTGCAATCCATAATATTCCCGGCTCGCTTCTCCGGCCGGGGTTCCCCGAATCTGCGGCAAGCCAAAATGCGAACTTCCATCGTTGCATGGCGATGGGTCGCCAATGGCCGTGTGACGGTGATGCGCAATATCGTAGACCACTACACAATCACCCCGCACCTCGAGCGCGTCCCAATGCGGAATGGCGTTAGCGCATAGCTCGAAGGTCTCCCGAAGCACCTCCCAGCTCGGACGTCGGTGGCCATGCGAACTAACCGGGCAATCGCCCCAGACCCGCCGGTCGTGAAGCATAAACCAAGCAAGCGCCTTGCAGCCATGCGCCAGAGCGCAACGCGCCATGAATCGCATGTGGTCGTCCGACACCCGGGTGCTCAGGACTTTCTCCCAGGTTCCGCTCATAAACTCGGCCGACCAAGTATAATCTACACTCGCATTCATTAACCGCAGCACGCGCGCCATCGAGCTGTAGCCCGACCAACTCATGAAGGTCCCGCGGTAAAAGTCATACCCCGTGATCCCCCGACCCTTATCCTGACCGGTGCCCCGCACCGCCTTCTCGAAACTCGGCATCCGCGTCGGCACACCCTCGGGAAGATGCGGATTGAAGTTGGTCATGAACGTCACATCTTCCACCCCGTTTGCAACATGCATCGCACGCAGTTCACCGAGGTAACGGGCCATGCACCATTCCTTAAATTCCACCCAGTCGAGATACCACGCCGCATTCGCGGAAATATCCGGTGGAACCTCGCGCGGCGGCTCAATCCCTTCGATCTCGTCCGGGAGGTTCGTATACGGAACGTTGGAAATCGTCTCGTATTTCTCCGTCAAAAACTGGTGATAAAACCCACCCCTCCCAACGTTCACCGGGTTGTAATCGCTGTCGAGGAAGGAATCTTTCACAATGTAGCTCACCTCGTTATCGAGGTTGACCATTGTGATGAATCCGCCGTTGGACGCCAAACGGGGACGTATGATCTCATCCACCTCGCTGATCCATTTGCGGCACCAATCCAAATACAGCGGGTGCAAATAGCTGGGCTGCGACCCTTCTTTGCGCGCGATCCAGTAGCCCTGCGTGGTCCGGTTCTGGTGGTCCCAAACCATCATCGACGGGTCGCCGCAGACGAGCCATTTCGGATATCCGCCGAAATCCGCTTCATTGCAGCAGAACGGCCCACTTCGGAAATTCATCTGCAAACCCTGCGACTCGACGAGGTCCAGAAAGCCAAGGAGATTCAATCGGGGATCGGTATGTCCGGTAAAGTCCAGAACACCCGCCGGGTGATCAGCGTCGGGTGCACCCACCAAGTGAGTTCCCCATTGTACGTAGGTTGTGCAACACCGGATCCCGCTATCTTTCAGCTGGCGGACAACCCGCTCCCAATATTTGGGATCCAGACGGAAATATTGAATCTCCGCACCGAAGATATTTTTCGAAACAATGGAATTCATAACAAGAGGATGGATAATCCACAAACTTTTTGGACCGAGACACTCGTGAAAGCCAGCTTTATTTAAGATTTAGGTTCAACTTCGTGGCAAAAACTACAAATTCAGTGAATTTACTCGTCAGTCAATGGACTTTTTGCAGCTTGCGGAGGGATGGCCTGCTAACAAGCCGAGCGGGTTCACTCCATCAACCTCAAATGCCCCCTTGCTCACGCCAACCCGAGGGCGAAGGAGTCCACGGGCGAAAAGAATCCGAGGCTGTAAAGGCGTACCGGTTTACCCGACTTTGCAGACGCCTCCGCCGCAAAGACGGCCATCACAGCTTGGAGTCCATCCTGTAACGAAGGCGAGGGCTCGGTTCCCTCCTCGACCGCAGAATAAAAATTCCTTAAATTACCGGACGGATCGGTGCGGCCGGTCAGCGATAAGGTTTCCTTCGGTTCGTATTTATTGTCCAACCGCATTCTTTGAATTTCGTGAATCGTACCTTCGTCGTCATACCGCTCGTCGCGATAGACAGAGGCCTTCGTGCCGAAAATATTGAGGCTGTGGCGGTAAGCCGTAACGTGGTAGGCATTCAAGTATCAGATCAAACCTGACTGAATTTTAAATTGGCACATGGCCGCGTCGGCCGTCTGTGTCGTGTGCACGTCGTAACGCATGACACTATAGACCTCCTCTACGGCACCAAAATAGAATGCCAACTCGTGCAGCCCATGCACTCCGCATTGGAACAGCATTCCTCCTGGATTATTCTTGGCATCGCCACGCCAATCGCCGGGCCGAATCTGGAAGCCGCCGCTGTGCGCGGTGGTTTTTTCAAACGCCACCACTTCCCCTAGCTCCCCGCTTGTCAAAAGATCCTTGGTCGTCACACTCACTGCGTCATTGGCATGATCCACATGCCCAAGCCCTACCACTGCGC
>Ga0105045_10006867_pt1 | contig 10081 bp, 9 predicted proteins | sample MAT02_FD_78089 | JGI IMG/M metagenome (GOLD analysis project Ga0105045, IMG submission 78089) | Freshwater microbial communities from Lake Fryxell liftoff mats and glacier meltwater in Antarctica - MAT-02 (megahit assembly) | ecosystem: Environmental > Aquatic > Freshwater > Ice > Liftoff...
CGCAATTTCCTAATTTTGCAGTCCGATTTTTTCAAAAAAACTGTATTTATCAGAACGAATAGCTCATTAGCCGTTCAAAATCAAAAAGTTAAATGCCTACTATTTCACAATTAGTCCGTAAAGGACGCGAGAAAATGACGTGGAAATCCAAGTCTCCGGCTTTGGATTCCTGCCCGCAGCGCCGGGGCGTGTGTACCCGCGTGTACACCACGACGCCCAAGAAGCCCAACTCGGCCCTCCGCAAGGTGGCCCGCGTGCGCCTCAGCAACCAGAAAGAAGTAAATGCCTACATTCCCGGTGAGGGCCACAACCTACAGGAGCACTCGATCGTGCTGATTCGCGGCGGACGGGTGAAAGACCTGCCCGGTGTGCGTTATCACATCATCCGGGGTGCCCTGGATACCTCCGGCGTGAGTGGCCGCAAGCAGCGCCGCTCCAAGTATGGCGCCAAGCGCCCCAAGCCCGGTCAAGAGGCTGCACCAACCAAAGGCAAGAAGAAATAATTTTATCGCAGGCTCGACTTTTTATTAGGCCAAGACACTTGATATAAAGGGGAAGTAATCCTGGGTATATTGTCCAGGGTGAATGAGTTGCAAAACGAAACCTATTTTAATTTTAACAAACAATGAGAAAAGCAAAACCAAAGAAGCGGCACATTCTGCCCGACCCGAAGTTCCGCGAAGTGATGGTGACCAAGTTCGTCAACAACCTGATGTACGACGGCAAGAAAAGCACCGCCTTTACGATTTTCTACGACGCCATCGAACTGGTGGAGAAGAAAACCGGCGACAATGGTCTGGACTTGTTCCGCAAGGCCCTGAATAACGTCACGCCCGGCGTGGAGGTGAAGAGCCGCCGCGTGGGTGGAGCCACCTTCCAAGTGCCCACCGAAGTGCGCCCCGAGCGCAAGCAGTCGCTGGGCATGAAGTGGCTCATCAGCTACGCCCGCAAGCGCGGCGAAAAGACCATGATGGACCGCCTAGCCGCCGAGATTATGGCCGCCGCTAAAGGTGAAGGTGCCGCCGTGAAGAAAAAGGACGACACGCACCGCATGGCCGAAGCCAACAAGGCGTTCTCCCACTTCCGTTTCTAGGAAACAAGTTTTTTGAAAATATCGGGAAAGCCCGCTTCGTTTGGAGCGGGCTTTTTATTTGTAAAAAGATAAGAGTCAGGTTGGTTTTGCCAAAAAAATACCCTAATTTTGCGACTCAATTTTCGGGAGGGTAGGCTTTATTTCCGTTAAGCCACCCGTTTTCAGACGCATTATATTTAGCAACAGACTAATAAAAACTCACCACCAGCATGGCACGTGACCTAAGATTGACCCGGAATATCGGGATTGCCGCCCACATTGATGCGGGCAAAACTACCACCACCGAGCGTATTTTGTACTACGCGGGCGTTAGCCACAAAATCGGCGAGGTACACGACGGGGCCGCCACCATGGACTGGATGGAGCAGGAGCAGGAGCGGGGTATCACCATCACTTCTGCCGCTACGACGGTGGACTGGATGTACCGCGACGAAAAATACCACATCAACATTATCGACACGCCCGGCCACGTGGACTTCACGGTGGAGGTGAACCGCTCCCTGCGCGTATTGGACGGACTGGTTTTTCTGTTTAGCGCCGTGGATGGCGTTGAGCCGCAGTCGGAGACAAACTGGCGTCTGGCCAACAACTATAACGTAGCCCGCATTGGCTTCGTAAACAAAATGGACCGCTCGGGGGCTGACTTCCTGATGGTTTGTGCGCAGGTGAAGGAAATGCTGGGCAGCTACGCGGTGCCTTTGCAGTTGCCGATCGGTGCTGAAGATAATTTTAAGGGCGTGGTCGATTTGATCAACTTCCGGGGTATCGAATGGAACGAGGAGGATAAAGGCATGACCTTTAAGGAAGTGCCAATCCCCGAGGATATGATCGAGGAAGCCAAGGAATGGCGCGAGAAGTTGCTTGAAGCTGTCGCTGAGTTCGACGACACGCTGATGGAGAAATACTTCGATGATCCCGCTTCTATTTCGGAAGATGAAATCTTGGCCGCCCTGCGGGCCGCGACAATCAGCATGAAGATTGTGCCGATGGTCTGCGGTTCTTCTTTCAAGAACAAAGGCGTGCAGACGATGCTGGACTACGTGATGGCGATTCTGCCTTCACCCCTGGATCGTGGCACGATTATCGGTACCGACCCTCGCACGGAAGAGCCAGTCACTCGTCAGCCCAGTGCCACCGATCCATTCTGTGCCCTCGCGTTCAAAATCGCCACTGACCCTTACGTGGGCCGCTTGTGCTTTATCCGTTCTTACTCGGGTACGCTGGAATCGGGCTCTTATGTCCTGAACAACCGCTCGGACAACAAGGAGCGTATTTCCCGCATCTTCCAGATGCACGCCAACAAGCAAAACCAAATAGACCGCCTCGAAGCCGGGGACATCGGTGCCGTAGTTGGTTTCAAAGACATCAAAACGGGCGATACGCTTTCGGACGAGAAACATCCTATTGTTCTTGAGTCGATGGTGTTCCCTGAGCCAGTAATCGGCTACGCTATTGAGCCCAAGAAATCTGTCGACCAGGACAAATTCGGTAACGCCATTTCCAAGCTGATCGAGGAAGACCCTACGCTGCAAGTCAACACTGACGAGGAGACGGGCCAGACCATCATCCGCGGCATGGGTGAGCTTCACCTGGAAATTATCATCGAACGGATGCGTCGTGAGTTCAAGGTAGAAGTCAACCAAGGCGCGCCCCAGGTGGCCTACAAGGAGGCTTTGACCAAGAACTTCGAACACCGTGAGGTTTACAAGAAGCAAACGGGTGGCCGCGGTAAATTCGCCGATATCGCCTTTGAGATTGGACCCCGCGACGACGCCGAGGAAGGCAAGGAAGTGGAACAGGGTTTGCAGTTTGTGAATGGTATCGTGGGTGGTGTTATCCCCCGCGAATTCATTCCTTCGATCCAGAAGGGCTTCGCCGAAGCAATGAACAACGGCCCTTTGGCCGGTTATCCGCTAGATTCAATGAAAGTGCGCCTTTTCCACGGTTCTTTCCACGACGTTGACTCCGACTCCTTCTCTTTTGAAATGGCCGCTCGGATTGGCTTCAAGGAATCGGCTCGCCACGCGGGTGCCAAACTGCTCGAACCCATCATGTCGGTGGAAGTGGTCTCTCCCGAAGAATACACCGGCCCCATCACGGGCGACCTCAACCGTCGCCGTGGCATGATGAAGGGTATGGATACCAAAGCTGGTTCGCAGGTCGTGAAGGCCGATGTGCCACTGTCCGAACTCTTTGGCTACGTTACCGACCTTCGCACCATCACTTCGGGCCGCGCCACGGCCAGCCTGACCTTCTCGCACTACGACATTATCCCATCCGGCCTAGCCGACGGCGTGATCTCGAAGGCGAAGGGTGGCGGAGTAAATGCTTAGAATTGAAGGGAGAAAGGAGAAAGTACTTTCTGCTTTCTGGCTTTTGAAACAGAAAGTCTAACTCCGTGCAGTTAATAAAAGGGAAGACCCGCTTCAATTTGAAGCGGGTCTTCTGCGTACCGGGCTTAGCGGGAAATCGTGAGACATTCTGCAGATTGGGGCCAAAATATTCTGGCACACTATTTCTGCAAGGCTTTAGCCACTATCAACCGTCATCTGCCTACCCTATGCTTGCTGTTCAGATAAAAGAACCCGGTTCCGCCGACCAGTTATTTATTGCCCCTTTTCCTACGCCCAAACCCGAAGCCAACGAAATTCGGATTCGGGTTCACGCTACGGCGCTCAACCGCGCCGACATCATGCAGCGCAAAGGAAAGTATCCGCCGCCCGAAGGCGCGAGCCTAATTATGGGTTTGGAAGTGGCGGGTGAAGTCGAGTCGATGGGCGAAGGCGTTACGCGCTGGCAGATCGGCGATAAAGTTTTCGGCTTGCTGCCGGGCGGCGGCTACGCGGAATTTGCCATAATGCACCAGAACATGGCGATGCCTGTGCCCGACGGCTGGGAGTTCACGGATGCCGCCGCCGTGCCGGAAGTATTTCTGACGGCTTTTCAGGCCCTGTGCTGGGTGGGGAAACTCGAAGCGGGAGAAACCGTGTTGTTGCACGCCGGAGCCAGCGGCGTGGGTACCGCCGCCATTCAGTTAGCCCGACTTGTAGGAGCGGAAGCCATCGTCACGGCCTCGTCGGGCAAGCACGAACTATGCCTGGAACTGGGCGCAAAATATGCCATTGATTACCGCAAAGGGCCTTTTTTGGAAGAAACAAGGGAACTCACCCACGGCAAGGGCGTCGATCTCATCGTGGATCCGGTGGGAGGCGATTATTTCGACCAGAATATTCAGGCCCTAAAACCCGACGGTCGCTTGGTCATGTTGGCCGTTATGGCGGGGGGCAAAACCTCGGCGGATATTGGCCCTATCGTTTTCAAGCGTCTGCAAATCCTGGGAACAACGCTGCGCTCCCGCAACCGTGATTATCAGATCAAACTTACTACTGATTTTACGGATTTCGCCTATGACGCCTTGAAGAACAAAACCATTCGTCCGGTGGTGGACGAAATCTTCTCCTGGCACCACGTAGCCGAAGCCCACCGCTACATGGAGGCCAATCTTAGCGCGGGGAAAGTGGTTTTGCAAATAAAGGAATGAAGGTTGTTTAATTGTTGAAACGTGTAATTGTTGTTGATTTGTCAAGTTGTCTAGGCGTTTAGTTGTTAAATACAGTCTTCTCTGTGCCTTTGTACCTTTGCCCCTTTGTGCCCAAATAACCCACGTCACCAAACAAACCCCATGATTCAAAAAATAAAATCCCTCAGCAAAGAAATCGCCGCTGAATCGGTGGCAACGCGCCGCCATTTGCACCAGCATCCCGAACTGTCTTTTCAGGAATACCAAACGGCCCGCTTCGTGGCGGATCGGCTCAAAGAGTTAGGGCTCGAACCGCAGGAAGGCGTGGCCAATACGGGCGTAGTGGCCCTGATAAAGGGACGAAATCCCGACCATCGCGTGGTAGCGCTACGGGCCGACATGGACGCACTTCCCATTATGGAAGCGAACGATGTGCCCTACAAATCACAAAATCCCGGCGTGATGCACGCCTGTGGCCACGATGTACACACTTCCTCGCTGCTGGGAACGGCCAGGATACTGACGCAGTTACGCGACGAGTTCGAGGGGACGATCAAATTGGTGTTCCAACCCGCCGAAGAAAAAGCACCGGGCGGGGCATCACTAATGATTAAAGACGGCGTATTGGAAAATCCCCGTCCCGCCGGAATGCTCGGCCAGCACGTGGCTACCAACGTGCCCGTGGGTAAAATCGGCTTCCGGGAAGGTATGTACATGGCTAGTACCGACGAACTGTACCTGACCGTGAAAGGCAAGGGCGGCCACGGAGCCATGCCCGACCAGCTTATCGACCCGGTGTTGATCGCTTCGCACCTCATCGTGGCTTTACAGCAGATCATCAGCCGCAACCGTCCGCCCGCCTACCCTTCGGTACTATCGTTCGGTCGGTTCATCGCCGACGGCGTCACGAATGTGATCCCTAACGAGGTGAAAATCCAGGGCACCTGGCGCTGCATGGATGAGGTATGGCGGGCCGAGGGACTCCGCCGGATGCAGAAAATGGCCGAAGGCATGGCCGAAGCCATGGGCGGAAGCTGCGATTTTGAAATCGTGAAGGGCTATCCCTTCCTGAAAAACCATCCTGAACTCACCCGACGTTCCAAAGCCGCCGCCGTGGAATACATGGGGGCCGAAAATGTCGTGGACCTGGATTTATGGATGGCGGGCGAGGATTTCGCTTTTTACTCGCAGGTGGTCGATTCCTGCTTTTATCGCCTTGGCATCCGCAACGAAGCGCGGGGCATAACGTCGGGTGTGCACACCCCGACTTTCGACATCGACGAAAGTGCCCTGGAAATTGGGCCGGGGCTGATGGCCTGGCTGGCCCTAAAAGAACTCGACCAACGCTGAGTTGGCGTTGGTCGAGTTCTTTCAATGACTGGGTGGTTAGTACCTGAGTGCCTGAGTAGAAACTGCAAATCAGCCTTGCTCACTTGGCAAATCGTAGGCAATTAGGTACTTATAGGTACTTAGGCACTTTCTTTTATCCTTAAAACTATCTTCCAACTTCTTCGGTATAACGCCGGGGATCATAGCCCTTAGCAAACAGCGGATACTGGTCAAAGATGCGGCGGACAACGTTGCGGTAGTAATTGTTGGGGTTGTCTTGCCCGGCGTTGAAAAGGCCCGAAGCGTAGCCTCGCCACACAACTTGGTCGCTCTGGGCGTCGATGAGCGACACGATCAGCGTGCCCTTGTCGAGGGCATATTTGATGGGTTCATACCGAAATCCGTCGTTCTCGGTATCCACCCAGGATTTGATAACGGGCTGCATATAGCCCTGGTAGCGCAGGTTGTCGTAGAAAATTCCGTAGTTGACCAGCAGCGTAGGCCGCTCGGCGGTCAGCTTGTAGCCCCGCGCCTGCATTTGGCGACGGATGGATTCGTAGATTTCGGTGCAGAGGTTATTTGTGTCGCGCTCACATTCCAGAAAAGTATAGGTCGAGTAGTCCTTGAAGTTGGTCTCGTAGCTGTAATCGTGTTCGACGAACACTTTGCGGCCGTAAGAACAGCCTACCAAAATGAGGGCCACCGCTACGGCAACCATAAGCGTAGTAGATTTCAACATATACTTTTCAGATTTTAAAAGTTAAGGAAAAAGGAACGAAATATAGGTGATTGAAACGTAACAATCAATCCGTTAACAAATTATTCACAAAGTCATAACTCAAAGCCCGGTGTAATATTGCAGAGCCTTCCGCATTTCAGCCGGCGTGATGGCTATATCATAGGCGCAGCTTCCAGCGGCGGTCAAAAGCGAAAACCGCACTTCGCTGCTGCGGTTCTTCTTATCCTGGCGAGTGAGGGAAACGATAGTCTCTATCTCGCCGGGCTGAATGTCGGCTTTGCCAAACACCGAAAACATAAACTCCTCAATCTGTTCAAGAGTTTGACGATCGATCATTTTTTTCTGATAGGCCAGATAACTCTCCATTACCATACCCGCCGCGATGGCCTCGCCGTGCAGCAATCGCGCCTTTGGGCCTTTTTCCAAAAACAGCGTCTCGACCGCATGGCCCAGCGTGTGGCCGAAATTCAGGATTTTCCGCAATCCCTTTTCTGTCGGATCCTGCGCCACGATGGCTTTCTTGATGCCCACCGAGTGCGCGATCAAATCAGGCCAATTCTGACGTTCCAGATCTTTTTCCCGGATTTCGTGCCACTTCTCAGCGTCCGCGATCAGGCAGTGCTTCACTACTTCCGCAAAGCCCGAGCGCAGTTCGCGCGGCGGAAGCGTTTCCAGAAATACGGGGTCGATCAGCACCCGGACGGGCTGCTGAAAAACACCCAAATGGTTTTTGAACCCGTGGAAGTCGATCCCCAGTTTGCCGCCCACACTGGCGTCCGCCTGCGCGAGCAACGTCGTGGGAATTTGGATAAAATTTATGCCACGTTTGTAAGTCGCCGCGCAAAAGCCGCCCATGTCACCGATTACCCCGCCGCCGATGTCGATTACCAGCGCGTGGCGGTCAAGTTCGGCGCGGGTCATGGCTTCCCAAATCTTTTCGCAGGTCGCCAGCGTCTTGTGTGTCTCCCCAGCGGGGACAGTTACGATAGAATGTCTCGGAAGGTTGTCTTTGATCCGATTATAACAGTATTTGCGGGTGTTGGTGTCGGCAATTACGAATATTTTAGAGTAGTCCTTATTTTCTAAAAAAATATTCAAACTACTGACAACAGGATTGATAACTACTGAGTCGTCCATTATATTTTTGGTAAAAAAGCGAATTGGGTTTAGGTCAAAGATACGAGGGTTGTTGGAAACTTAGCCGACGACAAAGGCACTACTCCTCGAATTTTACGTACTTTTAGGGCTTTGTTTGGTTAACGGTTAACCCAAAAATATGCGGATAAGTGTCGTCATACCTACTTACAACGAGGAGCAAAACATCAGTTGGCTGATTGGTGAGCTGCGGCGGTATGGCGGGACTAAACTGGCGGAGGTCATCGTAGTAGATTTTCCCGGCCAAGATCGCACCACCGAAGTAGCGGAGAATGCCGGGGCCAAAGTTATCTTGGTTGACCAGCCGGGCCGGGCCTGCCAGATGAATGCCGGGGCAAAAATCGCCACAGGCGACGTGCTTTACTTCGTCCACGCCGACGTGCGTATCCACCCCGACTATGTCGCCGACATTGAACAAGCCCTGGCTGAGGGCTACACACTCGGCTGCTATCGCTACCAATTCGATTCGCCCCGGTGGCTGCTAAAAATTAACGCTTTTTTTGTGCGTTTCGACCAGATTTGGAGCCGGGGTGGCGACCAGACGCTTTTTATCACCAAAAAGGAATTTGACCAACTGGAAGGCTACCGCGAAAATCACCGTGTGATGGAAGATTACGAGTTCATCATCCGGGCGCGGAAGCAACATCGTTTCAAGATTATTCCCAAGAACATCATCGTGTCGGCGCGGAAATACGAGGAAAACTCTTATTTCCGAGTAAATTTAGCCAACGCAGTTGTGTTGTGGATGTACTTCCGGGGGGCCTCGCAACAAAAGCTGATCGATACCTATAAATCCATTATCAAAACAGAAAAATACGGAGTTAAATCAACTTTCCACTAAATGAACCCACTAATTACTGCCATCCAGCAAGTAGGCGTCGGCGTTGCGAATGCCGATGAAGCTTGGCAATGGTACCGCCGCGTAATGGGATTCGATGTCCCGATTTTTAACGACCACGCCGAAGCGAAGCTGATGACCGACTACACGGGCGGTGAGGTCCACGGCCGCCACGCCGTGATGGCCCTCAACATGGCGGGCGGTGGCGGACTGGAAATCTGGCAGTTTACCAGCCGCACGCCCGAAGCGGCTTCTTTTCAGCCCGAGCCGGGCGATTTGGGGATTTTTGCGGTCAGGATCAAAGCCCCCGATGCCGGAGTGGCCCACCAATGGCTACAAAAGCAGACGGGCGCAAAGGTCGGCCCGCTCAGCGAATTCCCCGACGGCCCGGGCTTTTGGGGCACCGACCCCTACGGCAATGCTTTTCAAATCGCGGAAGACTCGTCGTGGTTCGGCCACACCGACCGGGCCCTTGGCGGCGTGGCGGGGGTCGTCATCGGCGTGTCGGACATGGACAAGGCGGTGGCTTTTTACCAAACCGTGCTGAATCCCTGCGAGGTGGTTTATGATAAAATTGCGGTCTTCGCGGACTTGCCGACCTCCATCCCCAACCAACGGTTCCGGCGGGTGGTGGTGCGCAAGAAAGTGACTCCTCACGGGGCGTTCAGCCAACTGCTCGGCAACGTCAGCATCGAACTTCTGCAAGCGCTCGACCGCGAGCCGAAAAAACTTTTCGCTGACCGCTACTGGGGCGACCTTGGCTTTATCCACGTCTGCTTTGATACCCTAGACATGGACGCGATGAAAAAGCGGCTGGCCGAAAACGGCTACCCGCTCACGGTGGACAGCGGCGGCTCGTTCGGGATGGAGTCGGCGGCAGGGCGCTTTGCCTACGTCGAAGACCCCGACGGCACGCTGGTCGAGCTCGTGGAAATCCACAAACTACCCATTTTGAAGAAAATAGGCTGGTATTTCAACATTGAGAAAAGAAAAGACCAGCGTCCGCTGCCCAACTGGATGCTGCGGTTGCTGGGCCTGGGACGAGTGAAGGATTGAGGATATGAAAAAAGCCGCAACGATTCCTCCTTCCTCCTTTTCTCCTCCTACCTATACAACACCGCATTCACCGCATCCAAAGTCCGCTTCACGTTGGGCAGAATTTCCTCGATCAACGTCGGGGCGTAGGGCAGCGGCACGTCGCGGTTGGTGATGCGCATTACCGGGGCATCAAGGTAGTCGAAGGCGTAGCGCTGGATGTGATAGGCCAGCTCAGACGAGATGGATGCCAGCGGCCAGGCCTCCTCCACGATCACGCAGCGGTTGGTTTTTTTGATGGATTCCACCACGGTGGCGTAGTCGATGGGGCGGACGGTGCGCAGGTCGATCAGTTCGGCGCTGATGCCGTTC
>Ga0105045_10006868_pt1 | contig 10080 bp, 6 predicted proteins | sample MAT02_FD_78089 | JGI IMG/M metagenome (GOLD analysis project Ga0105045, IMG submission 78089) | Freshwater microbial communities from Lake Fryxell liftoff mats and glacier meltwater in Antarctica - MAT-02 (megahit assembly) | ecosystem: Environmental > Aquatic > Freshwater > Ice > Liftoff...
CCTTGACCGGGTGAACACCACCTGGGATGTGTGGCAGGGCACCAGTTTTGCTTGTACCCAGTGCCACAGCCATCCCTACGATCCGATTCGCCACGAAGAATATTACAAGTATTTGGCTTTTTTCAACAACACCCAAGATTATGATCGCCCCGATGATCTGCCGCTGCTGCGGGTGTATGCCGATTCGGACAAGGTCAAAATGGCCGATTTGATCCAATGGATCGAACAAAAAGAAAAACCGGCCAATGCCCAGGTTTTTCAAAAAGTGAAGCAGGGCGAAACCAACACCAACCCATCGATTCGGCAGGTGTTGGGCGATACCCGCACCCAGCATGGCCTTTCGGCGTTTGCCCAGCGGCGGCGGCAAGCATTGCTCCCCAAACTCAACGCCCAAGAATTTGACGAATATGAACGGGTCCAAGCGCGCTTTGGCATGTTGGGCTACATCCGCCACCAGTCGTTCATCATGTACCGGGGCATGGATTTAAGCCAAATTGACAACATTGGTGTAGAATATTTTTCCAACACAACGGGCGGGGAAATGGAAATCCGGCTCGACAAGCCCGATGGCCCACTGCTGGGCATAGCCATTCTGCCTGTTACCGACCCAAAGGGATCGATGTGGAGCAAAGACACCAAATGGAAAATCATCAGCACTAAAATCACGCCCCAAACTGGCCAGCATGATGTGTATTTTGTGTTCAAATGTGAAAAAACCAAGTATAACACCGACATGCGCAATGACAGTGGCGATGAATTTTCGGGTCCCTATCAGATCAAAGATTTCTACTTGAACCCAACCGGCCGGGCGTGGCCCCAATTGGACAAGCAGTTGGTGGGCCTGAAAGATTCACTGGCCAAGTTTATGGCCATCACCACGCCGATCCTGCGCGAGCTGCCCGCTGGGCGCGAGCGAACCACCAAGATGTTTGTCCGGGGCAACTGGATGGTGCCGGGCACGGCGGTCAAACCCGATGTGCCCCGATCGCTCGGGGGACTCAAAGGCCGCCCCGCCAACCGGTTGGGCTTGGCCCAATGGATGCACAGCCCCGAAAATCCCCTCACGGCCCGGGTGCTGGTCAACCGTTTTTGGGAACAACTCTTCGGTGTTGGCTTGGTTGAGACTTTGGAAGATCTGGGCTCACAAGGGGCGAAACCCTCTCACCCTGAACTATTGGACTGGCTGGCCGTCCAGTTGCGGGACGAATACAAGTGGAGCATGAAACGCCTGTTGAAACAAATCGTGTTGTCGGCCACCTACCAGCAGTCGGCAGTGGCCACCCCCGAGGCGCTGGAGCGGGATCCGGCCAACCACTACCTGTCGCACGCCCCCCGGGTACGGATGAGCGCCGAGCAACTCCGCGACCAATCACTGGCCGTGAGTGGGCTGTTGAGACACAAAATGTATGGCCCCAGTGTCATGCCACCGCAGCCCGAAGGCGTTTGGCAGGTGGTGTACAGCGGAGCGGCCTGGAAAACCAGCCAAGGCGAAGACCGCTACCGCCGCGCCCTTTACACTTACTGGCGGCGGAGCAGTCCCTACCCTTCGCTCCTCGCGTATGATGCGCCCAGCCGGGAGTATTGCGTGAGCCGGCGGATCCGCACCAATACCCCGCTGCAAGCGTTGGTCAGCCTCAACGATACGGTCAGTTTGGAAAATGCCCGTTTCTTGGCCAAGCGGGCCATTCAAGCCGTGCCCGGTGGCGAAGTGAAAGCGGTGATCGAGCGTGCCTACGAAATCGCCATGATCCGCCAACCAGCCCCACAGTCGGTCGCTGCCCTGCAAAAGTTGTATCAAAAATCAATAGCAGATTTCAGCAAAAACCCAGAGGGAGCTGCCGAATTAAGCGGCCAAGCCAAAGAAAAAGCCGTGGAACTGGCCGCTTATACCTTGGTGTGCAACGCTATAATGAACCTCGATGCGTTTGTAGTGAAAGATTGACAGAAATTTAGCCCGCTTGTAGTGGTTTGACCCGCGTGGGCCGATTTGCGGAGCGGCGCATTTTTATCAACTACTTTCATCTCACTTTGCCGACATTCCACCAGCAAAAATAAACTATTCAAGTCCTATTTTCAATTGTTGGAAACCTGCTTTCCAACCCGTTTTACCCCGTCCTTATGGCCCTCAACTACCTCTGGATTGCCTTTTTTCTGATTGCTTTTGTCATTGCCCTGTTTAAACTCATTGTCTTGGGCGACACCGAGGTGTTCCAGAAAATAATGGCCAACACTTTTGACACTTCAAAAACCGCCTTTGAAATTTCACTTGGGCTTACCGGCGTAATGACCCTCTGGCTGGGCCTAATGCGGATTGGCGAAAAAGGCGGGGCCGTCAATATTTTGGCCAAAGTGGTCGGTCCGTTTTTTAACCGGCTCTTTCCCGAGCTGCCCAAGAACCACCCGGTTATCGGTTCCATCTTGATGAATTTTTCAGCCAATATGCTCGGGCTGGACAATGCCGCCACCCCGCTGGGCCTCAAGGCCATGCGCGAAATGCAGGACCTGAACCCCCAGCCCGAAACCGCCTCCAACGCCCAGATCATGTTCTTGGTGCTCAACACCTCGGGCCTCACCATCATCCCGATCAGCATCATGGTTTATCGGGCGCAAGGCGGAGCTGCCGATCCCTCCGATGTGTTTTTACCCATTTTACTCACCACTTTCTTCTCCACCCTGATCGGACTGGTAGTGGTGGCTATTTATCAGAAAATCAACTTATTGGACAAGGTAATCTTGGCCTATCTGGGTACGGTGGTGGCTGCGGTGGCTGGGCTGATGTGGTATTTCTCGACCCTGCCCCAAGAGCAAATCAGCCTTATCTCATCAGTGGCCAGCAATGTTATCCTGTTCAGCATCATCATCGCCTTCATTACTTTGGCCCTGATCAACAAAGTCAATGTGTATGAAGCCTTTATCGAGGGAGCCAAGGATGGTTTTGGCGTGGCCGTCGGGATTATTCCCTATTTGGTGGCTATGTTGGTGGCCATTGGCGTGTTCCGTACTGCTGGGGCCATGGATGTGCTCGTTGAAGCCATCGGCTGGCTGTTCCGGGCCTTGGGCATCAATACCGATTTTGTGCCCGCCCTGCCCACCGCATTGATGAAACCCCTGAGCGGCAGCGGGGCGCGGGGCATGATGCTCGACGCGATGAAAACTTATGGGGCCGATTCCTTTGTGGGCCGCCTTTCGTGCGTGATCCAAGGCTCTACCGAAACCACTTTTTACGTTTTGGCGGTTTATTTCGGTTCGGTGGGCATCAAGCGCACCCGCTATGCCCTCACCTGCGGTCTTTTAGCCGATCTGGCCGGGGTGATTGCCGCCATTTTCTTGACCTATTTCTTCTTTGGCAATTGATTTCTGGCGACCATCAGTCCAAATCGTCAGCCCCCCGATCGGGAGCATGTTAGTTTTAAAGCGGTATAATCATAGCTTTGTGCCGATTGACCATTTGTATCAATGACTAAAATTTCCACTTTTCAGCAATTGCTGCACCAGACCGAGGCCAAGCCCCAAGTACTGTTTACCAACGATATTCTTACCGGGTTTTCGGGCCAAAAGATGATCGCGGCCCTGCAAGGCTTGACCGCCAAATTTGCCCATTCCGAAGATTATTGTTACCTCGAAATTGGCGTTTTTCAAGGGCTGACCCTGCTCTCCGTGGCCGGGGCCAATCCCGGATTCCCTTGCTACGGCATTGACAACTTTCAGGCCCATGATCCCGAAAAAAAGAACCTGAACATCTTTGCCCAGCGCAAACAAGCCTTGGGCCTCACCAATGCCCACTTGCTCAACATGGACTATGAGGACGCACTGGAAAACCTGAGCGCACACATTGGCCAACGCAAAGTGGGCGTTTTCTTCATCGATGGCCCCCACGATTACCGGAGCCAACTGATGTGCCTCCTCTTGGCCATGCCCCACTTGGCCGACGACGCGGTGATCATTGTGGACGATTCCAATTACTTGCAAGTCCGCCAGGCCAACCGTGATTTTCTGGTCGCGCACCCTGAATACAAGCTCCTGTTCGAGGCTTACACCCCCCGACACCCCAACAATATGACCACCGCCCAAACCACGGCGGCCCGCGAAGGCTGGTGGGACGGGGTCAATATCATCGTGCGGGACTCTGCCAACCAACTACCGGCCATGTTCCCCACTACCCGCCGCAACCGGGTTTTGTTTGAAAACGACCATTTTATCCACGCCTCGCGCTTGGGGGCCATTGCCCCGCAGGTGCTGGTGGCGGCCACGCTGCTATTCACGGGCCGGCTGGGCCGGGGGATCAAAAACCTCCAGAAAGCCTATCAGGCCCACCAACAAAACCCCTTCCCCGGCGAATTTGACGATACCAATATTTTCCCGGAAGGATTGCCCCCGAGCCGCTTAAATGCGTAGTAAAAGCTTGCTTGACGATACCGTTTGGCCTCCCAAACCTTGATCAGAACCGCCAACAAGCCTTTGGCCGCTGGCAGGCACACCGTTACAAAAAAAGCCCCCTTGATCCGGCCAGATCAGGGGAGCTTTTCAATGATACCACCAAGGTTATTTTTTTTCCTTCTGTTTGGCATCGGGAATCTTGATTTTGTCAACCTTGGTCAAGCCCGACAACACCTCGATATTGATCCCATCAGAAATCCCCGTCTTGATCAATTTCTTGGTGAACACTTGGGTTTTGCTGGTTTCCACCTCTACATAAACACTGTCTTTTTTGCCGAACTGCAACGTGCTTTCCTTGATGGCCATTACATTGTCTTTGGTGTCCAGCACAATATCAGCATTGGCACTGTAGCCCGCCCGCACGTAGTCGCCGGGTTGCAGAAGCACCTTGGCCCGGATTTCAAACTTGACCGCGCCCTCTTCAGTCTTGCCCTTGGGCGAGATATATTCCAAAGTAGCCTTAAACACTTTGTTGGGCAAGGCCCCAATGGTCAGGCTCAGTTCCATGCCCTCATGGAGCTTGCCCACTTCGGATTCATCAATTTTTCCTTCAAAAATCAGGCTTTTCATATCGGCCACTGTGGCCAAAGTAGTGCCTTCGTTGAAGTTGTTGCGCTCAATGACCGAGCCGCCCACTTTCACGGGCACGTCCAGCACAATGCCATCGGCGGTGGCATAAATCTCGTTGGCGATGCGGCCCGAGTTTTGCAAAACGCTCTGTTTTAAAATGGCCAACTCCCGTTCAGAAGCTTCCAGTGATTCTTTACGGATATTGAAATCAAGTACAAAGCGGTTGAACTCTTGTTGGGAAATGGCTTTTTGGGCCAATAGTTTCTCTTGGCGCTCTTTTTCAATCTTGGCATTCTCAAAATTGACGCGGGCAGTTTGCATTTGATTCTCTCCACTGTTGATCGTCCGCATGTCATTGTTCTTGCCCGCCAAGTTCTGCACAATCCTAATTTTGGCAATCACCTGCCCTGCCCTCACTGGCTGGCCGGCTTCCACATACAGGGCCTCGATTACCCCAGAAACCTGAGGCTTGATCTGTACTTCACGGCGTGGGATAATGGCCCCAGTCGCCACGGTTTTCTTGACAATGTTGGTCATAAAGGGCGACTCGGTTTTGTAGGTCACCGTTGGGGCACTAGACTTGTTGATAAAATAATAAACAATCCAGACCAAGCTGGCCACCAAGCCCGTAATTAGCAAAAAAACTAAAATCTTTTTAATGATGCCTGAAGCGTTCATCGTTTTGTTCTCATTTAAAACCAGCGTCTGTGTATTCATGAAGGCAAAGTAATTAAGTAATTATTCGATAACACGTAGTAAAGAGGAGGATCAATGGGCAATAGTTGCTTGGCAGTACCCTTTGTTGGCTAGAATATGTTCCCAATAAACATACCCAATTTATATCCTGTTGATTATTAGTAGTTTACCTACCCAAAAGCGGACAAAAATGTCCGTTATCGAACAGCAAGGTGTACGCCGGGGAACAAGTCGGCTGGATTTTCCTTTGGCAATAATTGACAACTATTGCTTACCTTTGGTGAAGCACTGGTAACTGCGCCCCACTGAAAGATGGATTCCCTCGTTGATTTTTTTTCCTTTCGCAACGCCAATACCTTCTACGTGGTCTTTGGTTCGGCCATTTTGGCGGCCAGCACGGCCTTGGTCGGCACATTCTCGTTTCTCAAGAAAAAATCCTTGGCCGGCGATGCCGTCGCCCACGCCGTACTACCGGGCATCTGCTTGGCTTTCCTGCTTTCGGGCAACAAAAACCCCCTTTGGCTTATTTTGGGGGCCTTCATCAGCGGCTGGTTTGCCTTGGTTTCCATTGATTTTATCACTTCACGCACGCGTTTGAAAGAAGACACTGCCATCGGCTTGGTCATGTCGGTCTATTTTGGGGTGGGCATCGTCCTGCTCACCAGCATCCAGCACTCGGGCAACGCTGCTCAAACCGGGCTGGAAGGCTTTTTGTTCGGCAAAGCTGCTGCGCTGGTGGGCAGCGATATGTGGACTTTCGCGGGGCTGTCAGTCCTGCTGCTGCTCACCGTCGTCCTGTTCTTCAAAGAATTGACCCTGATTTCATTTGACGAAAACTTTGCCAAAGTAATCGGTTTCCCAGTGCGGCGACTGGAACTGCTGCTCACCACGCTTACCGTGCTGGCAGTGGTGGCGGGCATCCAAACCGTGGGCGTGGTGCTCACGGCGGCTATGTTGATCACACCAGCGGCAGCGGCCCGTTTCTGGACCGATCGTTTACCCATCATGATGGGCCTGGCCGCTTTGATCGGGGCCTTTTCGGGGATTTCGGGCGCATTTGCTTCCTATTTGGCCCCAGCCATGCCCACCGGCCCGTGGATCGTGTTGGTGGCCTCGGCCGTGGCCATTGGTTCTTTCCTCTTCGCGCCCGGCCGGGGCACAGTGGCCAAATGGCAGCGCCAACGCGCCCACCGGCGGAAGTTTGGCGAAGAAAACCTGCTGAAACTATTCTATAAGCTGGGGGAAAATGATGCGGCTTTTTTTGTTCCCCGCAGCCAAGCCGACATTTTACGGGCCAGAGCGTTCGACAGCCGCGCACTGCTCAACATTCTGGCCCGGCTCGTGGGCGAGGGCTACCTGCGGCGGGAAGGGGCAGCGTGGCAGCTCACCCCTGAAGGACGGGAACGGGGACAGCGCATCACCCGGTTGCACCGCCTGTGGGAGCTGTATTTAACTGAGTACCTGCGCCTTGCCCCTGATCACGTACATGACGATGCCGAAACGATGGAGCATATTATTACGCCCGAGATCGAGCTACAGTTGGAAAAACGCTTGAAGCACCCCCAATTTGACCCGCACCTTGCCCGGATCCCCTACGATTAGCCCGGCCAACCCCGCCACTTACTTTTTTTGCCCCTGTTGTCATTATGGCGCCCCTGATCGGCTTTCTTGTTTAAGTACTAAATCATTCCAGCGGTTGCATTATTTAAACAAAGAATACGAATTATTGAATTTACGAGCTACATCACTTGATTTTACTTTTATTATTGATTAATTATGTAGCAATTAAATTTTTCGCGCCGCGAACGTTCCTTTTTTTCTATTTTTTTACTGGCCTTTTCGCCAAAATTCCCTATCTGAAATGCACAAATTCACGTTTAAAATTGGAAAATTTACTTTTTTGTTGGCAGTGTTGGGCATACTGGCCTCTTCTTGCGTAAGCTCAACTTGTGGCAATACGCCCAAAAAACGCAAACAAGTTCGCGCCTATAACCGCATCCAGTACCGCTAGGACTTTTTGAATTGCCGGGCTTGCATTAACTTTGGTCTTGCAACCGAGTTACCCCCCGACACTATGACCGAAGACAAAATCAGGGCTGTCCTGCATAAATACGTGCCGATCCAAGCCGTCGACCAAGTGATGGCTTGGGTCATTTATTTTAAAATCCACCTCAAAATTACTGCCCGCCGCCGGACATTGCTGGGCAATTACCGCGCGCCCTTTGCGGGGGCTGGCCACCGGATTTCGGTCAATGGCGACCTCAATCCTTACGCTTTCCTGCTCACTTTTACGCATGAACTGGCCCATTTGGTCACTTGGGAGAAGTTTGGCCAGCGGGTGCTCCCCCACGGGCCCGAATGGAAAACCGAGTTCCAGCAATTGATGCAGCCATTCTTGGCCAGTTCAGTGTTTCCCGCTGACTTGCAGCAAGTTATTGGCCGCTACCTGGCCGATCCGGCCGCCTCGAGTTGCCGGGATCAGCACCTTTCCCGCGCCCTGCGCCGCTATGACCAAGCCTCGCCCACGGTACATTTGGAAGAAATTGCCCCGGCGGGTTTGTTCCGACTGGAAGATGGGCGCATTTTCCGCAAGGGTGAAAAATTGCGCAAAAACTTCCTTTGCCAAGAACACCGCACCTCGGTCAATTATAAAATAAATGCTTTGATGCCCGTAATTCCTCATTTAGACGAAGAATTTAACCAACTCACCAACCCTTCCCCTCATGTCAACGCCTGAAAATGTGCTCCACCAGCGCAAAACATTCTGGGCCCGCGCCCAAGAATACTTGGGGGAGTTTGTCTTTGGCGGGATCGATGGCAGTGTGACCACTTTCGCGGTAGTGGCTGGGGCCACCGGGGCCCATTTGGATTCTTCGGTCGTGATCATTTTGGGCTTTGCCAACCTGCTGGCCGATGGCTTTTCCATGTCGGTGGGCAGTTACTTATCGGCCAAATCGGAGCGCGACAATTACGAAAAGCACCGCAAAGTAGAATATTGGGAGATTGAAAACATGCCCGAGACCGAGCGGCAAGAAATCCGGGATATTTTTGCGGCCAAGGGTTTTGAAGGGGAATTGTTGGAAAAAATAACCACCGTGATTACCGCCGACAAAGATCGCTGGGTGGATGTGATGATGAAAGACGAGCTGGAAATGATGCCAAGCGCCAAGTTGCCGTTGACAATGGCAGCGGTGACCTACTTTTCTTTCTTGGTGGTTGGGCTGATTCCGATGTTGCCTTATGTGGCCGATTACGCGCTGGGCATGGCCCCGTTCAACATGTTTCTTGCTTCCTGCTTATTGACTACTTTTGCCTTTGCGGGAATCGGCCTGCTCAAGACCTTCGTGACCCAAACCAGCCGCTGGAAGGGAATTGCCGAAACGGTTTTGCTGGGCACCTCGGCGGCGGCAATGGCCTATTTTGTTGGGGCTTGGCTCGAAAGCCTGCTGCGTTGAGCTTGATTGTACTTAAAATTACCGTTTGATTTTCTCATTTACCATTTGATTTTCGGTTGCCAATGGCTACATATTCCCCGCAAAAACACTATGAAATTGCCTTGGTGATGTTGCCCGGGATTGGGGCCATGCTGGCCAAACAATTGGTGAGCTACTGTGGTTCGGCAGAACAAGCGTTCAGGTCGGCCAGGGGCAAGCTGCTCAAAATCCCGGGGATTGGCGAAAAACTGGCCGATGCGTTGCTGCACTCGGCCGAAACCCTGAAACGGGCCGAGGCCGAACTGGCCAAAGCCGAGCGGAACAACGCCACCCTGCTTTTCTACACCGACGCAGCTTACCCGGCCCGCCTCAAAGAAATAGCCGATGCCCCCGCCCTACTCTACTCCCAAGGCCCCGCCAACCTTAGCCCCGCCCGGACGCTGGCCATTGTGGGCACCCGCAAGGCCACCGAATACGGCCGCCAAGTCACCGAGGAACTAATGGAAGGACTAAAAAAATATGAGCCGTTGATTGTCAGTGGATTGGCGTACGGAATTGACATTTATGCCCACCGGGCGGCCCTCAAATTTGGCTTGCCCACGGTAGGGGTGCTGGGGAGTGGCCTAGATGTTGTCTATCCGCAAGGGCACCGGGGCACGGCCACCCAAATGCTGGCCGAGGGCGGCCTGTTGACTGAGTACGCATTTGGCACGCCCCCCGATGCACCGCATTTCCCGAGCCGTAACCGCATCATTGCTGGTCTGGCCGATGCCGTGCTGGTCGTGGAGGCCACCAACACCGGGGGCGCGCTCATTACTGCCGACATCGCCGATGGCTACCACCGCGAAGTGTTTGCCGTGCCGGGCAGTTTATACAACAAAGCTTCTGAAGGTTGCCTCAACTTGATCAAAAACCACAAGGCCCATTTGGTCACCTCAGCAAC
>Ga0105045_10006869_pt1 | contig 10079 bp, 8 predicted proteins | sample MAT02_FD_78089 | JGI IMG/M metagenome (GOLD analysis project Ga0105045, IMG submission 78089) | Freshwater microbial communities from Lake Fryxell liftoff mats and glacier meltwater in Antarctica - MAT-02 (megahit assembly) | ecosystem: Environmental > Aquatic > Freshwater > Ice > Liftoff...
CCTACGCCCACATCGCTGTAAATGTCATTCGGCGCGATGTCCCAGCTACCGGAATTTACAAAGCCGGTATCCGTGAAGACCGCAGCACGGATGGTTTCGATGATAGGAACAGTATATTCCAGCGAAACATAGCCGAGGGAATTCCCCCCGAAGACTTCGTCGGTAAATCCTGTATCGCGAGGCCCGATGTCACGGAACTCAAAGCCACGCAACGTGCGACCGCCGCCTAGGAACATCCGCTCGAAGATCGGGACATCATCGCCATTGGTGCTATCGACAAATGCGAGCTCGCCGCTCACTGAGACAATCGAGTCCCATTTAAGATTCCAATGCTTCTGGCCTTGGGCTGAGAAGGTGACGGTGTTCACATCACCACCTATGACGGTCCCAGCGAGAGTGAGGCCGATATCGACCTTGTGGCCGCTGCGTGGCTGGATCCCGCTGTCCCGGGTATCGTAGAGGAAGTTCACACCCAGAGCACTGCGGAGATAATCCCCGCCGATGTTTTTTTGCGAGAGCGCTGAGTTATCTCCAGTGCCTGCATAGTCGTTCGAATCCACGTCCGAATCGATTTCTATATTCTCCAATCGATATTCTCCACGGATGGAACTCTTCGGTCCGAGTGGTTTACGCAGGGACATCGCAGCACCGAAATTTGTCTGCTCGTAGAAATCGCTGAAATAGGTGGATTGCTTGTAAAAGACCTCGCCACCAAGTGCGAGCTGCTGGTCCATGAACCATGGCTCGGTGAGGGACATGCTGAATTCCGAGCGTTCGGAACCCGCACGGAGGCTCATCGCGAAGCGTTGCCCGCCACCGGTGAAGTTCCATGGATTAAACAAATCAAAGTTGGATTGCTCAAGAGTGACAAAGCCCACGATGCTATCGATCGAGCTGAAACCAAGACCAACGCCGACGGAGCCGGTTGCTTTTTCTTCGACCAGGACATTCACATCACGGTAGCCGGAACCACCAGGCGATCCGGTGGTCTGCACTTCACCGAAGTAGCCGAGGTTCTCTAGGCGGGCCTTGGTGGTATCCAACTCCACGGAGTTAAACATATCACCTGGCTTGAGTGGTATTTCCCGGCGGATGACTTTATCTTTGGTCTTGGTATTTCCGGTGATGTTTACCCGGCCGACGCGGAAGCGGGAACCTTCGGTCACGCGATAAGTGATGTTCACCCGATTCGGGCCAGCATCGCGGATATCTGGTGTGATAAGCGCATCCGCATATCCACGAGAGCCGTAGAAACTGCGAATCATCGTCATGTCATCGCGCATCTTTTTGGAAGAATAGGCATCGTTGCCGTTAAGAGTGAGCGATGGATAGAGTTCTTCGGGTTTGAAGACACTCATTTTCCCGAACCCTACTCCAGCGACAGTGTATTTTTCACCCTCGTTGATCGGGATGACGAGATCGACGCGGCCATCGCCCACAGGATCGCGGCGCATGCCGGGGCAGCTTGCACGGAGGTAGCCCCTGCTGCGGTAGAAATCGAGGATGGCATCAAGATCGGAATCCAACTGATTCGATTCAAAGCGTCCGGATTTGGTAAGCCATGAAAACCAACCTTTTTCCTTGGTCTTCATCTCTTTGCGGAGCTCGGGATCGGTGAAGGAATTGTTACCTTCAAAGCGGATTTTACGGACCTCATTTTTGGATCCCTCGTCGATGACGAAAACTAAGTCAGAAAGACCTTCCTGGCTTGTGGCCTGGGTGCGATGGCTGACAGTCACATCGGGGTAGCCATAGCCTTGGTAGTATTTCTCGATATTGCGGCGAGCTTCGAGGATTTCTTCATCGCTCAGAGCACCGCCGGGCTGCATCTTGGATTCCTTGGCGAGCTTTTGATCGGAGAAAATCGAGTTACCGACAAACCCCACGCCACCTAGGCCGGGGCGAGTAACCACCTCAGCGATGAGTCTCACGCTTCCGCCCACAGGCTCCGCGAGGAAGCGGACATCGTCCACTAGCCCGGACTCATAGAGTGCCTTAATATCGCTATCGAGATTTTCCGAGCGGTAGGGCGAGCCAGATTTCGAGGCCATCAGATTGCGCAAGCGCGCTTCGTCCACCGTCTTCGCACCACGGTAGCGAATGGTCACTTCTGAGATATTTTTCCCCTCGAAATCTTGCGCGTGCAGAGTTCCTGCCATCGTGACGATGACGAGCGAGGTGAGAGCGGCGAACTGGCCCACACCACGCGGCATGAGAGATGAAGGATTGATAGGTAATCGCATGCGGATGGGAAACACGCTTGATAGAGCCTGCTTCGCCACCGTTCCGTCAAGGTCAATAGCGGCAGAACCCGCTACTTTTTTCTGAATTCTTTGGAGATTCGATGAATTCCTTTCAAATTTCGCCTCCCATCTGCCACGCGCTAATGAACTCTTGACCGAGTAGGATCGCTCCCCACCTTCGGAGTATGGCAAGGACAATACTATTGATCGGTGGCAATTCCGGAATTGGGCTAGAGACAGCGCGGCGACTCAAGGAGGAAGGAAATACATTGATCGCCGCCGCGCGCACGCCTCAGCCGCTGGCGGAGCTAGAGATCCCGGTGCAGCCATTCGACGCGCTCAATCCGGGGCCACTTGAGCTGCCGCCGGTCTTGGATGGGCTGGTGTATTTTCCCGGAACTATCTCGTTGAAGCCCTTTCACCGGTTCACTCAGGAGGATTTTCTCAATGATTTTCGGATCAACTGCCTCGGTGCCGTAGCCGCGATCCAAGCCGCTTTGCCGTCTTTAAAAGCGGCTAAATCTTCCTCCATCGTGCTTTTTTCTACCGTCGCCGTGGCCCAAGGCTTGTCATTTCACACCTCGATCGCCGCGGCCAAGGGCGCGCTGCAAGGCCTTGCGCTCTCGCTTGCAGCCGAATTTGCCCCGAAGATCCGTGTCAACACCATCGCTCCATCCCTCACCGATACCCCGCTTGCGGGCAGCCTTCTGAACTCGGATGCGAAAAAAGAAGCCTCTGCCAAGCGCCATCCACTCCAACAAGTAGGCGACCCGGCTGACATCGCCAAGCTTGTGGCATTTTTGCTCTCTCCGGAATCCAAATTCATGACCGGCCAAGTATTGCGCCCTGATGGTGGGCTTTCCTCCGTCCGCACTTTTTGACATGCAAACTCTAAACCTTGCCGCGCTCGCTGGTATGGGGAAATTGGCGCGTGTACAGCTCGCCACTTCCCTGCCGGGCATCAAACCGATCAGCCTCATCGGCACAATCGATCGTGCTGGGCGCACCAATCTGGCGCCTTTTTCCAGTATTCTCCACCTCGGTTCCGAGCCTGCATTTCTAGGTATGGTGAGCCGGCCAGACCTCGTCGAGCGCCACACGCTATCGAACATCATTGAAATTGGGGCATGGACGATCAATCATCTCCACCCGGAAATTGTCACCATGGCACACCAATGCTCCGCTCGCTATCCGAGAGAAGATTCGGAATTTACCGCCACCGGCTTGACACCACATTTTGAGGTGGATTTTCCGGCTCCCTTTGTGAACGAATCCCGCTTCCGCATCGGCCTGACCTTGGAAGATTTGATCCCGATTCCGGCAAACGACACGCAACTCATCGTCGGCCGGGTGGTGCTCATCCAGCTAGCGGATGGGCTGCTGCTCGATCATGGCGGCATTGATTTCTCGAAAATGGAATGTGTCGCGTCCTCCGCCTTGGATACCTACTTCACCGCGCAACCACTGGTGCGCTATAGTTATGCCAAGCCCGATCAAGCGCTGACTGAAATCTAATCATCATGGAGGTCTCTCTCGTTTACCCGCACCAGCTTTTTAAAAATCACCCTGCGCTTGCGGCCGGGCGCGGCGTTTGGCTCATCGAAGATCCACTTTTCTTTGGCAATGATCCGCACTGGCCCACCGCCATGCACCAGCAGAAACTCATGCTCCACCGCGCGTCCATGAAGGGCTATGAGGCGGAGTTGAAAAAATTTGATTATACAATTCACTATATCGATACCCCGCTGGACGGCTCCATCGATAGTGCAGAGTTATTAGAATCCAATCTTCCGAAAAAACTCACCCATCTCCATCTGGCAGATCCGGCAGACGAAATTTTAATGAAGCGGGTGCAGCGCTTTGCCAAGCAGCGGAAGGTTAAACTCAGCGTTTATCCCTCGCCTAATTTCATCAGTCCGCCGGAATTTCTCGACGCCCACCTCGCGGCCAAAAAACGGCCTTTCATGGCAAAATTCTACGAGGCCCAGCGAAAGCGCGCCCATATCCTCATCGAGAAAGATGGCTCTGCCAGTGGCGGAAAATGGTCGTTCGATACGGAAAATCGCGCCAAGCTGCCGAAGGGGCACGTCCCACCGCGCGAGCCAATTGCCGCAAAAAACGCTCTCACCCGCGAGGCGGCCGAGTATGTCTCCGAGCGATTTCCTGATAATCCCGGATCGATCAAGCACTTCCGCTGGCCCGTCACTCGCGCGGATGCAGAAATATGGTTAGAGCAATTTATCACTGAGCGATTAGAAAACTTCGGGATCTATGAAGATGCCATTTCCACCAAGCATGCCTACCTCTATCATGCAGCGATCACGCCGATGCTCAATATAGGCCTGCTCGATCCACAAGATATCATAACACGAGTGCTAAAAAAAGCCGGCAAAGTGCCGATGAATTCTTTGGAAGGTTTCATCCGCCAAGTCATCGGCTGGCGGGAATTCATGCATGGTATCTATCAATTCCGTGGCAGCGAGATCCGGAGGAAGAATTTCTGGAACTTCGAGACACCATTACCCAAAGCATTTTATGATGCCACCACCGGAATTCCCCCAGTAGATCGGGTGATCCGGCAGCTCTTGGACGATGGCTATTGCCACCACATCGAGCGGCTGATGATACTGGGGAACTTCATGCTCTTGTGCCGCATCAAGCCGGATGATGTTTACCGCTGGTTCATGGAGATGTTTGTAGATTCCTATGATTGGGTGATGGTGCCGAATGTGTATGGGATGTCCCAATTCGCGGATGGTGGAACTTTCACCACCAAGCCCTATCTATCAGGTTCTAACTATGTGCTTAAAATGTCCGACGAGCCGAAGGGTGAATGGTGCAAAATCTGGGATGGACTATTCTGGACCTTCATCGGTGATCATTTGCCATTTTTCCTTAAAAATCCCCGGCTCTCGATGATGGCGCGGAACTGGGAAAAGCAATCCACCGAAAAGCAAGAAGCCCACCGTGCAGCGGCGGATGGGTTTCTCAAAGGCCTGAAGTAGAGGAACATCATGGGAAAAGAATGATTGGAATTTCCGCAGGCTGACCTTTGACTCGGGGCAGAACTTCTCATGCTTGCTTTCTCCTCATGCTGGAATAACAGCCGTCACTCGGATGGTGAAAAAATGATCGAAGAGATCGTCGAGCTGGGCTTTGCCCGGATCGAACTTTCTCATGGGATGACCATTGCGAAGCTTCCCGGCATCCAAAAAGCGTTCCAGCGAGGGATTTTCGAATGCGCAGGAGTTCACAATTATTTCCCCTCCCCCGTGGAGGTGATGATCGATGCGCCGGATGCCTACGAATTCACCTCGCATCGCCCCTACGAACGCCAGCGGGCGATGGAACTGACGCTGCGGACACTCGAAGTGGCAGCGCAATTTAATGCTGAGTATCTGGTGCTCCACATGGGATCGGCTCCCATGAACCCGCAAAAATTCACCAAAGCGCTCACGGCCCGCGTGTCTGAGGGGGAGCAACATCAGCCTGACTACATCAAAGCTAAATTAGCGTTCGTCAAAAAACGGGAAAAACTCGGCCCACTCTATTATCAACGCGCGATCGCCGCTCTCACCACCATCGCAGAACGCGCAACGGAGCTCGGCGTCAAGTTGGCGATCGAGTCTCGCTCACGATTTGAAGATATGCCTACTGAGCGCGAGATGCTCGCGTTGCAGGATCATTTTGCGGATCATCCATGGATCGGATACTGGCATGATTTCGGCCACGTCCAGCTCAAGCACAATCTCGGGTTGTTAGATCATCACGAGTGGTTGGAGAAAATCGCGCCCCGGATCATCGGCGGGCACGTGCATGATGTGGAGTGGCCCGCGCGAGACCACCGGGTGCCGTATTCCGGAACGCTCGATTACGCGCCGCTCCTGAAATTTTTCCCGCCGGGCTGTCCGCTGATCTGGGAACTCAGCTCCACCCGTGATGCAGGGGAGATCCGCTTGGCATTGCAACGCTGGAAACAAGAGTTTCCGGAGCGCTGTTAGATTAGACAAACTTGGCTTGCATGAAATTTTCCGGTGGGTCTTGCGTCCGGCGTTTTCTTCCACTACCTCAAGTGCCTATGATTCGCTTCTCGCTCTTTGGAATCCCCGTCAGTATTCAGCCGTTTTTCTGGCTCACCATGGGCTTCCTGAGTGGCAGCTTCAATGTCGATTCCACTCAAGGGCTGATCAACATGCTGCTCTTCATCATTGCAGGCACGGTCTCGATTCTTGTTCACGAATTCGGCCATGCCCTCACCATCAAATCCTACGGCTTGCCCACCAGCGTCACGCTCGAGGCCTTTGGCGGTTATGCGACTTATCCGGCCGGTGTGCTGAGTCGGAAAAAAAGTTTTCTCGTCACCGCGGCGGGTCCGGCGAGCCAGCTTTTGCTAGCGTTCCTTGTTTATCTCTTGCTGATGAACCTTCCGAGGCAGTCGCTTAATGCAAATGCTGAGTATTTTCTGATTAGACTCATTTACATCAGTGTTTTTTGGGCGGTTTTAAATCTGTTGCCCATCATGCCGCTGGACGGGGGCCAGCTTCTGAATGCCATCCTCGGGCCCAAGCGGATTAAAATCACCCTCTGGGTCACGATCATCACCGCCGTGGTCGTGGGCTCCACGATGTTTTATATGTTCCGATTTGGTGCGATCTTTTTCCTGCTTTTCCTCGGGTTCTTTGCCTACCAAGCGTTTAAAGAACTTCAGGAAAACAAGTGGCGGTAAATCTGGAGCGGCGCAACGGGTTCGCCGTGAGGATGGGGTAACAATGAGAAGAGCCTTGGGGCATTCCAGTGGCTTGTCATCCGCGTGGGCGGACGCGTTCCGCCCCTCCTTGAAGTCACCTCTTCTTTTCGGCCTTGGTCGAGGTGAGTTGTCGCAATTTCATGCAGTGGTGAAGCAGCGCAGGTGGCCAATTCAGGGTTTTCTGCTGACTATTTATGAGCCACAACACCAGCCCAGCGATCACGATTCCCAAAAACAGCGGGAGCATGTAACCGGGCAGGTTCGTATTCATCCCGAAAATGCCAGCAAGGGCGACGAGCGGCAGAAAAAAGCCGATGAGAAAAAATAAGCGATTGCCGGTTTTACCGAGTTGAATGACTGCGCGAAGCTGTTCCTCGTGATGTTGTACAGTCCAGAATTCCAAATGAATCCGCGCATCTGCGTGGAGCAAATCTGCGGCACGTTCCAGTTCTCTGGCGCGGTCGCGCAGGCTGCGAATATCCCGATCATCCGGCTCGAAGGCGAGCGCTTGTTCGAGGGCCTGGACGAGATTCCGCGCGGAGAGACTCAGCGGACTGGCGTGGCGGAGGATGGCGAAAATCTCGGCTGCGGCGCTTGTGAGTTCCAGACCTTTTTGATGGTCAGCGATGGTGGCCTCGTAGCGGGCTAGCAGCTCGGAAACCTCGTTGATGCCCGGGCCGCCGGGCTGGGTCCAGCGGCCATCGCTGCGTTTCCAGAAGAACCATGCCTCACGATCCACATTCCCGGGTTGCGGCACTTCGTGAAGAACCAACAGCAGCTCAATGGTGCCTTCCATGCAGCGCTGGTGGCCGGGGCGGCTGCTCAATTGCTCCTGCAAAATCGGCTCAAGCTCGAAGTGTGAAGGTAATTTTAACAAATCCTGCTTGGCCATGACGGGGAAAGTATGGCCATCCGAAGTGGCTTCTGTCACGAATTGACCAAGTTGATTTAAAAATACATCGTCAGGAAATTTTAACGACGACGCCGATCCAAATTTACCTGCTGCCTCGGCGATGGCGGCGGTGCTCACCCTGTGCGTGCTGGCACCGATGGCCTTGCGGTGGCGTGAGAGTGAGCGCTACTCGAAATAGGTATCTCCGTGCTCATACGGCGGGGCACAGCAACACAGAAACCGCAGCGCAGAAGTGGCGCGGATCTGATGCCAAGTGCCAGCAGGAATGAGGATGGCGTCGCCCGGAGTGACTGCATTTTCCACACCATCGATTTCCATCATACCACTGCCTTCTAATAGATAGTAGAGTTCCTCGCTGACGCGGTGGTAGTGCCGTTCCGTGGCACCGCCCGCCGCGAGGGTGGCTTCGGCGAGGCTTTGTTGTGAGACGGGGGCGTTCGATAAATCGAGAAGACTGCGGATGGTGGAGCCGTCCTTGGTGGTGAAGGGTTCTTGCTGGGCGCGATTGCGAATGACCATGGACGGAGGAAATCATTGATCACGCAGGAGATCAACTGGACATGCGCGGCGGTTGTTTCATGCTCGGGGCATGCCGAGTGTGAGAGTCGATTTAGCGGAGAGATCCTATGAGGTGCTGGTCCATGCAGGAGCGCTGGGCCGGGCTGGGGAGTTGATTTCTGCGGCGGAATTGGGCGGGCTGCGTGCGGCAGTGATCAGCGATGAGACGGTGGCGGGATTTCATTCAGCGGCATTATTGAAATCACTGGAGCAGGCGGGCTTCCGACCGACCTTGCATACCGTTCCAGCAGGAGAAGCCTCGAAATCGTTGGGACATCTGGAAACCTTGTCCCGCGAAATGATCCGAGCTGGGCATGATCGGAAATCAATGGTGGTCGCACTAGGCGGCGGAGTGGTGGGCGACCTTGCTGGATTCGTGGCGGCCGTGTTTTACCGTGGGATTCCCTTCGTGCAGATCCCTACGACGATTGTGGCGCAGGTCGATTCCTCCGTGGGCGGCAAGACCGGGGTGAATGTGGCGGAGGGGAAAAATTTATTAGGTGCCTTTCACCAGCCCAAGTTGGTGATCGTGGACCCGCAGACTTTGCGGACCTTGCCGGCGCGCGAATTTCACGAAGGCTTCGCGGAGGCCATCAAACACGCGGCGATTCGGGACGCGGCAATGCTGGAAGATTTAGCCGCGTTGGATCCATCCAGCCGCGAGGTGCCTGCGGAATTGATCGCGCGGAACATCGCCATCAAGGCCCGGGTGGTGGAGGCGGATGAGTATGAAATGCTAGAAATCCGCGCTTTGCTGAATTTCGGCCACACCATCGGCCATGGGATCGAGGCATCATTGCCTTACGGCCAGATGCTTCACGGAGAAGCGATTTCACTAGGGATCCGAGCGGCTTTAAAAATTTCCGAAAGTCACGCCGGACTAAGTGCGGCGGAGAGCGCGAAAGTGCTCGGGATTCTTAAACACTATCAACTGCCGCTGGTGCTGCCGCCGGAGGTGACCACGGAGACGGTGATGGAAAAGCTGGCGCGGGATAAAAAGTTCTCCGCCGGTGAGATCCGGTTTGTGGTGTTGGAGGCGCTGGGCGTGGCGAAGGTGATCCGCAATGTGACAGAGCGAGATTTGCGGGGCGCGATCGAGGCGCTGCGAGAAGATTGAGGTTGGCTTGAGATTGGAAAAAGAGGGGGTTGCGAACACTTTTACAAACCCAGCCGTTTTACCAATTCTTCGCAAAGGGGTTAAAAACCCCTTCTCCCTATTCTTGAGGCAGCGCAGTCAAAGCGGCTCGCTGCCGAAGAGTTCGCGGGAGTCCACGTTGTCTCCAGTTTCGACGATTTTCCACTGGCGGTCCACATTGAGCCGGACGGTGGCGAGGTGCTTCTGGCCCCATTCGTCTGGGGAAATCATGGAGAGGAGGCGCCGCCCGCGCATTTCGTAAAGATGATACGTCTGGCCGACGATGGGCTCGAACTGAATATCCGCCTCGTAAACGAGCTTATTCCAGTTGAAGTGATCGATGGTTTTTAGATAAATTTCGCGGATTTCTTGAAGTTTCTGCTGAAGATCACGCTCGACCTCGGAAATTCCGCGAGATTTGAAGGAAGTCAGATCGTTTGGCACGATCGGCGGACTGAGAGTGGAAACAGGATAAGGCAAAAA
>Ga0105045_10006870_pt1 | contig 10078 bp, 10 predicted proteins | sample MAT02_FD_78089 | JGI IMG/M metagenome (GOLD analysis project Ga0105045, IMG submission 78089) | Freshwater microbial communities from Lake Fryxell liftoff mats and glacier meltwater in Antarctica - MAT-02 (megahit assembly) | ecosystem: Environmental > Aquatic > Freshwater > Ice > Liftoff...
GCGATGTCGTTGATTTTAGTGCGCTTCACGACGTCCACGACTGATACCGTAGCGGCTCCCTGATTGGTGACGTAAGCCGTTAACCCGTCTTTGGTGAATGCAATGGCATGGGCATCCAGTCCGGTTGTGACCTCGCCCATTTTCATCCAGGCATTGTTCATACGCTCGAAAATCACCACTTTGTTGCCCGTGCCAGCCTGGCTTACCCAGAGTTCATTGCGGGTGGAGTTGTAGGCAGCGTAGCCCGGCATGAAGCCCAGTTTGATGGTTTCCGATACGGTCAGCGTAGCTACGTCAATGACACTAACAGTCTGTCCCTTTTCATTATCAACGTACATTTTTCCGTCGGTACCCGGCCAGGCACCCACCGGGTCGTCGCCGACCGGAATCGTCTTCACGACCGCTTTACTGGCTACGCTGATCACCGAAACCGTATTGCTCATGCCGTTCGCCACAAACGCATACAGTCCATTGGCCGACATGGTGACTTCGGCGGGTTCCATACCTACGGCAATGGTTTTTTTGAGGGCCATCGTTGCCGCGTCGTACACCAGCACTTTCCCAGCCATGTCCATCTGTGACGTCCAGAGTTCAGTGCCGTCGGGTGTAAATATGGCGTTATGATTCATGACCGGTGTTGGCTGGTTGGTCATCGTTGCGCCCGTTTTTGCATTTACAACGAGTATCCGTCCACTCATTCCGGCCATGCCACCCGCGTGACCCGCGCTCAGGTCCATGCCGGGTACGCCGATGCTGAGTTTAGTGCCGTCGGGCGAGCGGTAAATGTGATGCGGCCACATGACCATATCGGTCATTGACATCCCCGAATGCCCGCCCGACGCGGCCCCGAACGAGATGGTTTCTTTGACCTGCTGCGTAGCCAGATCAATGACTGAGAGGCCATTCCCCTCCGCATTGACCACGTAGGCCGCCGGATAGTTGATGGCCAGTTCAGGCTGCATACTGCTCGTATGGTCCATATTCATACACCCTGACAAAAGCAAAAGGAACAGGGGCAACAGGGGCGCGACCGCGCGGCTAACTAAAGTCTTCATGGTGAATTAGCATTTATACGGATGGATAATGACAAATCTGTGTGACTGTGGCAAGACGAAAGCCTTGCGTACGAGGGAACAAAAGAAAATGCAATGCAGTGGATCGAACGCTTAAATACCCGCCAACCAGGATGAGCAAGCCCAGCCGTCAGCGAGTCGTTTGTCAACAAAATTGGCTCAGATTAGCCAGGTACAGAGGGAAATCAGCCGATACCGACCGGTTCGGGGCAGCGGATCGTCAGCGAGTGTAGTACTCGCTGAAAGCACGTCGGTGGGTGCCATGGCAGCCAACAGCAGACGGAACGTGGGATTGGGAATAAACCCGGCGGGTTGCGGGGCGGTAACCGACACGTGACCGGCAACGAAGCTACTCACGTCGAGGTGCTGGTACGACAGGATGGTTTTGCAGCAGGGCATTTTCCTGAGCGCGTGTTCACCCGCAACGGGTTCAGGCGTCTCGTCGGACGGACAGGACTTTGCGCACGGGGTCGATACGGCCAGCAACGATTTGGTGTGCCCCCGCATCATACACCAGTGTTCGACCATGCCAAAACCTGTACTGCTCAGCAAGACCATCAGGGCCTGCGAGAAGCAAATAAGGCGGGAAAAAAGGCGGGTGGTCTGCATGGGTTTCATGTCAACGGCAGCAAAGATAACGGGGAGAACAGGGGAATGCATTATAGGATTAGGCAGCGTCCTTACAAAATTTAGACCAAATCGCCCGTTTTGCCCGGCTTCGGACCGCTCTGCCTGTGCTACCCGGTAAGCAGCATAACCTGCCGGTTTACAAGCGGTTATTGCCTGTAAACCGAACCCCTGATACGTATGGCTCATCCGGCAGCCCCCACAAATCCGCATCGGGCTTGCGGGGATTTCTCGACTCCATACCCCGGCCTATCATCACAATTTCATAGTCAGCAGACAATGATTGAACCCAGCAGACGAAACCTGATTGAGGACTTATCCATGCGTTTGTTAAAGCGGGCGGACGCACTCGACGTTTTCCCAACCCCTGTTGATCGACTTATCACAATCGCCGATTTGGTGCTGTGTGGTGAGCTGGACCTGCTTAATAAACCGCAAACGTCGCTGCCAGTCAGACTCCGGGATGGGTGGGGCAGGCTGCGCCGGTTGACGGGCCGATCCCCGGCACTGGTTCATCTGGATCTGGCCGATTTGCCTCCCCAGAAAAACTTGCTATCCAGACACAATCCGGCATACCCCGCCCGCGCCAGGGCCAGCGCATACGGCGGTTTCTGCATTTCTTTCCTGCCTTGTACAAACTCTTCTTTACCTACTTCATACTGGCCAAAATGCGAGTGATTGAACAGAACGACCGGAAGTTTGCCGGTATAGTGTTTGGGCCGGGTAAAATAAGCGGGTACCTTTTCCAGCCCGTTAATATCCATCAGGAGCTTTTCGGTAATCAGTTCGTCAGTTTCCTGCGTAGAAACGATAACGACGCTTAGCGGCCGGTGCCGGTCGGGGAGTTTACCCAGCAGGTTATATAACGCTTTGCGCTGCCTGTCTTTTTTCATTCTGGACGTTGGAAAAGGGCTGGAGTTTACCCGATCGACCGTTGGTGAAGGAGCCGCCGGAAAGGCCGTCCGGGCAGTCCCGGCTGGTAAAGACAGCAGGATGATAAGGGGAACAACTATGCTTGATAGCCGCCACGTGGGAACCATATTGATTTACGTTTTAACGAACGAAAGTGATTCGGTAAAATGGTCTGAGGTGCGTTTGTGTACAGGTCTGGCCCGTTCTGTATAAACGACTGATGGTATGAAAACTACCTGTCGTCTTTTTTGCAAGATTATGCCGTAGTATCGCTTTGCAGAATCGTACCGCTCAAACTCGTAGTATGGCCCTGAGACAGGTATTATTTCAGCCCGCTTTCATGCGTTTAGTCTTGATGCCTATTTTCTCTGTCTCATTGGCCCGCAACAGGTTCAGGACAATCTTGCGAACCGCCGATAAGTTCTGATCATTGTACCCCGTTCGAATTTGTGAATGGGTGCTGAATAAGTTGTCATGTAAGGAACAGATTGTTAGATTGGTGTTAGTTTTGCTGATATAGCTTATCCAACCTGATACGTTTTAGATGATTTCGTTGACACCCTATGCGCAACCGCTTACGGCCAAAACAGCTGCTCACTTGTTGCGCCGGGCCACGTTTGGGCCAACACAGGCTGAGATTACCGCGTTTACGGGCCTTACCGCGCAGCAGGCGGTGCAGCAGCTCATCAGCAACGCTATATATGCCCCCCCGCCCCCGGTCGATCTGGACGAGAACAGCCCCACCGCCGGCCAACCGTACATTAGCCTGCCCTTCAACAACGACCGTAGTTTTTTTCTGGGCCACTACCTGCGACTCTGGTGGCTGGGGCTAATGACGGCGCAGACTACACCCCCCACACTGCTCGAAAAGCTGGCCCTGTTCTGGCAAAATCACTTCGTAACCACCCGGACTATTGTAGAAGATTACCGGTTCCTGTTCCGGTATATGCAGCTCATTCGGAGCAGCGCACTTGGCAATTTCAGGGCCTTTGTCAAAGACATCACCAAAGACCCGGCCATGCTGCGGTATCTCAATGGCGACGAAAACCAGGCAGGGAAGCCTAACGAAAACTACGGGCGCGAACTCCAGGAACTCTTTACGGTAGGCGTGGTTGACCCCGACGGTAACAAAAACTACACGGAAGACGACGTGAAGGCAGCCGCCAAAGTGCTGACGGGCTGGGGCCATACCAACTTCAACGCCAATGGTTCTACCACCATCGGCACGACGTTTACCGACAGCCTGCACGACAGCACCAATAAAACGTTTTCGGGGCATTACAACAACACCGTTATTACGGGCCGGGCAGTGTCCAGTCCCGGCACGATGTCGGCGGGCGAGGCTGAACTGGCCGATCTCGTCAATATGTTGCTGGCTCACCCGCAGTGCGGGCTCTTCATCTGCCGCAAACTGTACCGCTGGTACGTCAATCAAAACATCACAGCCGATGCCGAAACCAACGTAATTGTGCCGTTGGCTGCGTTTTTCGTCAGCCCCGTCAATAACTTCGCCATTGAATCGGTAGTGACGAAACTGCTGATGAGTCAGGCGTTTTTCGACGCGGCCAACGCCGGAGCCATTGTGAAGTCGCCCGCCGATCTGGTGGTGGGAGCCATGCGCTTTTTCAACCAACCCCTGCCCAATGCCCTCACCGATTATACGGCGTTCTATAAGTACACCAATTTTATGTACTACCAGATGAACGACATGCAGATGGGATTGGTCGATCAGCCGTCGGTTTTTGGTCATGAGGCTTACTATCAGACGGGTTTCTCCAAACTCTGGATCAATACCACCACCATTGGCATTCGGAGTAGCCTGACCGATGCGTTCATCTGGCGGTGGCTCGTAGTGAAACCCGGCTACAAAATGGGTATTGACCTGCTGGCCTGGGCCGCAAGTCTGCAACCTAACTTTGCTAACCCCGCCGGTACGCCGTCCATCACCTGCGAACAGATACTGGCCGGACTCACGAAGAACCTGTTTGCGGCCGATCTGACGCTGAGTCAGCAGGATTTTCTAATCGATACCATCATGATGCAGGGTATTCCGCGCCTAGCCTGGACGTTTGAGTGGAACAAATACCGAACTGATCCCAACAACGGTGGTGATCGCTACTCCGTGCTGTGGCGACTGCAGAATCTGATGAAATTCATGCTCCGCATGGCGGAGTACCATATTTTATGAAACGACGCGATTTTCTTACGGCGGCTTCGGCCAGTTTACTGCCCGTTATGCTCGATGGCTTCGGGCTGCGGGCTATGAACCGGCAATCGGCTCTGGTGCAGTCGCTGTTGCAAACGTCGGCCATAAACACGGACCGGGTGCTGGTGATGGTCTATCTCAACGGGGGTAACGACGGGCTGAATACGGCTATTCCACTCGATCAACTATCGCAATACAATGCCCTGCGTAGCAATATTGCCATTCCGCAGAACAAAATACTGACGCTGGACGGTACCCCCGCCACCGGGTTTCACCCGGCCATGACCGGGATGCGCAACCTCTACAACGACGGTAAACTGACGATGCTGCACTCGGTAGCGTACCCCAACCCCGACCAGAGCCACGCCCGCTCTACCGATATCTGGATGACTGGCGTTGACTCGAACCAGTTCAGTACGTCGGGCTGGGCCGGGCGGTACTTAGACAACCGCTTTCCCAACTACCCCGCCGACTATCCCAATGCCCTGATGGACGACCCGCTGGCCATTCAGATTGGGTATATTACGTCCTCGGCGTTGCTGGGCAGTCAGCAGTCGATGGCTATTGCCCTCAATGATCCCGACAGTTTTTACTCGCTGGTGGGGTCGGGCGATCCTACGCCACCGGGCGGTGGTTTACCAGGTGATGCGGGTGGACTGATTACGTTTATTCGTAAGCAGCAGACGCTGGCCGTGGGCTATGCCGGGCAGATTAAAGCAGCCGCCGACGCCGGGCAGAATAGGGCGACGTACCCCATTGCAACGGCGAAAAATTACCTCGCCGATCAGCTCAAAATCGTGGCCCGGCTTATTCATGGCGGGCTGAAAACCAAAGTCTATTTCGTATCGCTCAACGGCTTCGACACCCACTCGGCCCAGGTCGATTACAGTGACACGACCATTGGCGAACACGCCAGTCTGCTCGGTAAGGTTTCTACGGCTCTGGCCACGTTTCAGCAGGACCTTACCTTGCAGGGTACCCACAGCCGCGTGATTGGTATGACATTTTCGGAGTTTGGCCGGCGGGCCAATTCCAACAACTCGAAGGGTACCGATCACGGCGTGGCCGCGCCGATGTTCGTGTTTGGCTCCGGCGTAAAACACCGTACCATTGGCCAAAACCCTGATCTGGCTAACCTGACCGGACAGTACGGCAACAAAGAAATTGGTATGCAAACCGATTTCCGGCAGGTTTACGGCGATATTTTAAACGACTGGTTCGGTACCGCCCCCGCCACGACCGATGCACTGCTGTTCCGTAACTTTCCGAGCGTCTCGCTCTTCCGAGATTTTGCCCCCACGAGCGTCGAAAGTATTGCATCGGGACTATGGCAGGATGCCACTACCTGGAACGTGGGCCGCGCCCCGCTGCCTACCGAGCCGGTCAAAATCAACGCCGGTCATACGGTTGTTATCGACCATGACATTATAACCCGTACCATTCGGCTGGAAGGTAAGCTCAAATACATGGGGTCGTACAAGCTACAAATGATGAATTGAGGATGATACGTAAGCCTACTGTGGTAATTCTCCTATCTTTGAGACTTTACCGTATGCAGGCATACTATTTATTATGGCACAAACGTATCAATCACTCGACCTCCAGGAAACCGACGGTGTCCTGACCGTAACGCTGCTCGGTCCCGGCAAGGGCAACGCCATGGGGCCGGAGTTCTGGGACGAACTGCCCCGCGCTATGGACGACATAAACCGACAGCCCGACGTGCGCTGTATTGTATTTCGGGGTAGTGGCGACCATTTTAGCTACGGCCTGAACGTAGCACAGATGATGCCGCACCTCGGCAAAATGACCACTGGTACCGTGGTGGCCCACCAACGTGCCGACCTCATGGACATGATCCGGCAGATGCAGTCGGGCTTTCAGAAGATGCACGAATCGCCCAAGCCCGTTATTGCCGCCGTGCATGGCTGGTGTATTGGGGGCGGGCTGAACATGATAGCCGCTGCCGATATCCGGCTCTGCTCGCGCGACGCCAAATTCAGCCTGCGCGAAGCCAAACTCGCCATCACGCCCGACATTGGCGGTTTGCAGTTTCTACCCCTCATTATCGGGCAGGGCCTGACCCGCGAAATGGCGTTTACCGGCAACGATTATGACGCCCAGTTTGCCGAACGCACCGGTTTGGTCAACCACGTGTATGATACGCCCGATGCTCTTTTTGAAGCCGCCAACACGCTGGCCCGGCAAATTGCCGACAACCCGGCGTCTGCCGTGCAGGGCGCGAAACGGGTGCTGAACTACAGCCTGAACAAATCCATTGAAGATGGTCTGCAATACGTAGCCGTCTGGAATTCCAGCCAACTCCAGTCCGACGATTTCAGCGAAGCCATGCAGGCCACAGCAGAACGGCGCAAGGCAAATTTCAACCGGAAAACCAGCCGGGGGTTTTAACTCAAAGGGTGAAGGAGTGAATGAGCGAAAGAGTGGTTAACATGCCAACTTTCCCGCATGAGTCGTTCTTTTACTCTTTATCACTTTCGCTCTTTAATCCGTATGAGCCGCTTCACCAAAACTACCTCCCTGCTCCGCGCTGGCCTGCTATCCGTGTTGGTCGGTTTGCTCGTTACCTGCTCACCCAACCCGGAGCCGCAACCCGCCGAAGTGGTGACGAAGTTCTACGAAAAACTTTTCCAGCTTGTGGAGCAGAACTCCATTAACCGACGTGAAATTGACTGGGTTTCGTACCGGCAGAAGGTATTGGCCAAGGTGGGTGCGGCCCAGACTGTTCCAGAAACGGAACCCGCCATGACGCTGGCCCTCGCTCTGCTCAAGGATAATCACAGTACGATTGACATTGCTGGCAGACAAAGCTTATATGGCGGGATTGGTTGTCAGCGATCACCGCCACAGGGATTGCCGGTTAATTTGCCTGACATTGGGTACATTGAGGTAGCGGGCTTTCTGGGTACTGAACTTGAAAGTAAGCAGTTGGCTCAATCCATTCAAAACAATATTGCCCGGTATGACACTCCGTCATTGAAGGGGTGGATTGTTGATCTGCGACGTAATACGGGAGGTAATATGTACCCTATGCTTACTCGATAATTTAATTTCTGACCTATTTTATGATGAACACAAGTGGAATGCTGCGCGACGACGCGCTGAAAGGAAAGACTATCATTGTAACGGGCGGAGGCACGGGTCTCGGCAAATCCATCAGCCGGTACCTGCTGCAACTCGGTGCCAACGTCACCATTTGCAGCCGCCGACAGGCCGTTATTGACGAGACCGCCAAAGAGTTGATGGACGAGACCGGCGGTACCGTACTGGCCATAGCCTGCGACGTGCGCAACCCCGAACAGATCGAAAACGTCCTGGCTGAAACGATTAAAAAGTTTGGGCAGGTAGATGGACTGCTGAATAATTCGGCAGGTAATTTCATCAGCCCCACCGAACGGCTGTCGTATAAAGCGTTTGACACCATTGTCGATATTGTTTTGCGTGGCACGTACTACTTCACGCTGGCGGTGGGAAAATACTGGATCGAGAATAAGATCAAAGGTACCGTGCTGAATATCTCTACGACCTACGCCACCACCGGTTCGGGCTACGTAGTACCGAGTGCAGTAGCTAAAGGCGGAGCGTTGATCATGACCAAATCGCTGGCGGCTGAGTGGGGCAAATACGGCATCCGGCTCAACGCCATTGCGCCCGGCCCGTTTCCGACCAAAGGCGCGTGGGACCGGCTCTTCCCCGAACCCCTGGCCAGCATGATGGACCCCACGAGCCGCATTCCGCTCAAGCGCGTGGGCGAACACGGCGAACTGGCCAACCTTGCGGCCTACCTGCTGTCCGACTATTCGGGCTACATCACCGGCGAGAGCATTACCATCGACGGGGGCGAAGTGCTGGCCGCTGGTGAGTTCAGCCACCTCGAAAGCGTCACTTCGGAGCAGTGGGACATGATTGGTGAGACTATCAAGCAAGCCAACCGCGCCAGTAAGAAAGAAGGTCAGAAACCCGCGTAATGCTAACCGCTACTACTCTCAGTAAAGCCTTTGCCGGTGACGTTCGGGCGGTGCGGAATGTGTCGCTTACGCTCCGGGCGGGGCAGATCGTGGCGTTGGTGGGCGAGAGTGGGTCGGGTAAAAGCACGTTGTTGCACATACTGGCGGGCATGGCCGATGCCGACGCGGGCGAAGTGCGGCTAAACGGGCAGCGCGTACCCGGCCCCGCCGAGGTGCTGGTGCCAGGTCATCCGCAAATCAGGCTGGTGCCGCAGGAGTATCAGCTGATGCCCAACGTATCGGTGCGCGAGAATATCGCCTTCGCCCTGCGCTACTACGACAAAGCCTACCGCGATTTTCGGGTCGATGAGCTGCTGCGCCTGTGTCGCCTGACCGATGTGCAGCACCGGTTGCCGCGCCGGGTGTCGGGGGGCGAGAAACAGCGCACCGCCATTGCCCGCGCCGTGGCCGACAACCCCGCCAACGGGCCGGGTACGGTGCTTCTGCTCGACGAACCGTTCAGCCATCTCGATTTGCCCAACCGGAACATCGTGCGCGAACTGCTCTTCGATCTGGTGCGGCACGACAACACCGCCTGCCTGTTCGTTACGCACGACGCCACCGACGCACTCTCCATTGCCGATACGTTGAGTATTTTGCGCGACGGCAAACTGATACAGACCGGCTCGCCCCAGACCGTATATCGGCAACCCAAAACGGCTTATGCGGCCAGAATGACCGGTGCGGCTACCATCCTGAAAGCAAAGCACCTGCCCACGCTCGGCCTGACCGATGAACGCGTTACCACCCGGCCCAACGCGCTGTTTTGTCTGCGCCCGGAGCAGATACTGCTGGCCGATGAAGGCGTTGCCGGAACGGTACAGGCCGTCTTTTTTCGGGGTAGTTTTTTGGAAATAGATGTCGATGTGTCGCGTTACGTGCGGCTGAGGCTGCTGACCACGCGAACTGATCTGCAACCGGGGCAGATAGTTTTTGTTCGGGTTGCGGGGGAGTCCGTTTGGTGGCTGGCGAGATAACTTTTGGTAGAGACAGTCCGTTGTCAGACAAATGTTAACCACTCAGCAAATGGAAGAGCAAACGCCAACACAAAAGAACTATCACCAGAATCTGGAGATCGAAGGGAAACCAACGTTAGTGAGCGAAGAAACCGAAAACGTCGATGTATCCGGTGCCGACGATGAATCGACCGGTATGGAAGGCGATGATTTCCTGGGCCGCACGAATAAGGAAGAAAAGGGGGAGGAGAGGAAGTAAAGGGAAAAGGGGGAGGA
>Ga0105045_10006871_pt1 | contig 10077 bp, 8 predicted proteins | sample MAT02_FD_78089 | JGI IMG/M metagenome (GOLD analysis project Ga0105045, IMG submission 78089) | Freshwater microbial communities from Lake Fryxell liftoff mats and glacier meltwater in Antarctica - MAT-02 (megahit assembly) | ecosystem: Environmental > Aquatic > Freshwater > Ice > Liftoff...
CGTCAATACCTTCCGCAACCCGCATGCCGACGGCCCGGCCCAGGTGATCGAACTGGCACGCTCGACGGAAGCAGAAAAACAGAGCCAGCTCGCCCGCCTGGCCGACTTTCACGCCCGCCATGCCAACGCAGCCCCGGCCATGCTGAAGCGGCTTCAACAGGCCGTCATCGCCAACGCCAACGTGTTCGACGTGCTGATGGACGCCGTGCGTTGCTGCAGCCTCGGCCAGATCACCAACGCGCTGTTTGAGGTGGGAGGGCAGTACCGGCGCAGCATGTAGCCCCGCGGCATGCCGACAGCCCTCGCTGACCAACCCAGTTGACAAGCATGCCGCGCCTACCCACCATCGGTATATGAACACGACAACCCTCGAACAGGCCCTGCCGGAGCTTTTGCGCGCTTATGTCGAGCAGCGCGTCCGCGAAGGGGCCTATGCCGACACCGCCGAGTACTTGCGCGACTTGGTAAGGCGCGACCGCGAGCAGCAAGCCGCGCAGCGCCTGCGCGAGTTGATCGAGGAAGGGCTGGCTTCAGGGCCGGCGACACCCCTGACCGAGACCGAAGTCGAGCGCATCAGGGAGCGCGTTGTCGCCGCTGGCCGGTGAAGGCGGCGCGACTTCGACCGCTGGCCAAGGCCGACCTGGACGACCAGGCGGTCTACTACGCCGAGGTGGCTGGCGCCAAGCGGGGTGACGAATTCCTCGATACGGCATTGGCGGCGCTGAAGCTGCTGGAAGAGCAACCCGGCATCGCATCGCCCCGCTGGAACCCGCCTGGGCAGGTGCCGCCGCTGCGCGCCTGGCGACTAGGGCGCTATCCCTTCCTGTGGTTCTACTTCGAAGGGGACGATCACATCGACGTCGTGCGCCTGCTGGGCGAGCGCGAGGACATCGCTGCGATACTTGCGCACGGCCCGGACTGAACGGCTGTTGCCGAATCCGCTGCAGCCGCCGCCGCCTGCAGCCCAGGTCAGGCCGCCGACGAACTCGCCCCGTCATTGATAGCCAAGGTCTGCATTCAGCTCGCGCGGTTCATGCGTGTGTGCCGCGGCACAACGCAGCGGGATGAGCGGCGGATCAGCCGGAGGCGAACGGCGACACGCACTTCACGCCCAGCAGCCAGGGCGCCGCGGGCAGGTCTTTCGTGAAGAGTTGTTTCACACCGTGCTCTGCGCACACGGCAATGATCAATGCGTCCCAATATTGAAGCTGCTTCTCGGCCGCCAGCTTCTATGCGGCGGCATGCGCCGCGACACTGCTGCCCAGCGGCGGTATCAAGGCGCAGAAAGCGTGCACGGCTGATTGCGCTGCTTTGCAGGTCATGAGTTGGCGGCGTGTCATCACCGCGAAGAACTCGCCGTACACCTGCGCTGCAACGGGCCAGCCGGCCGGGGTGGCGCTTTGCAGCAACTCGCGCGCGAATTTTTCCCGGTGGCCTTCAAACGGGCTGACGGCGTAGACCAGGATGTGGGTGTCCAGGGAGTTCAATCTTCGTAAGCCTGCGAGCGGACGAACTTGCCCTTGAAAGGCTTGGTGCTGCTCACGGCCAGCGCTTGTTCAACGAGCAGTTCCTGGTTGGTGCTGCGCAGGGCAGGCTCGGCGCGCACCAGCTTCAACGAAGCCCGGCCGCGCCGCGTGATGATGACTTCGGTGCCGGCGTCCACCATCGACGCGTAATGGGTGAAGTTGTGGACCGCGTCGCGCGCGGTGGTCGAGACTGTCCGTTCAGACATGAGTTTCTCCGGTTCGGGGTGGTGCCCAGCCTCAGACACTTCGTCTCGCGCGCCAGCATCAACACTTGCACGAACAGCGCTTCGATCTGCGGCAGGAAGCGCCACCGCAACGTGGCGATGCTGTCGTGATCACGCTGGGCGTTGGCGGCGATGAAGCGCATGGCCACCGAGTCGTGGCAGGCGCGCTCGATGTTGCGGCTGGAGTGCAGCCCGGTGGTGTAGCCGTAAACCAGCAAGCCCCAGCAGCATCGCCGGCTGGTGGGCATCGCTGCCGCGACCGGCTTACGGCCGTGTCCGCGCGCTCAGGTCCGACTGGTCGATGACCTCCGCCACGAAGCGCGCCAGATGACTCAGGGGAAGCCACTCGTTCATCGACGGCGGCAGAAGGTACGCGGTTCCTCGGTCGACAGCCATGAAGCGGCTCATGGGGTGGGTATCTGCCTAATCGAGACAGCCATTGTCTTGGTCACTTCCCCATCGCGGTAAGCGTGATGGCCCGACAGGCTCCTAGGCTTGAGGCGCCGCAATGCGCTGCGACAGCAGTGCGCGTGAAGGTGCCGGCAACACGGCCAGGAAGGGCGCGCGTGTCAAGTAACTTGTCCGCCACGTCGGCGGCAGTGTGGCCGCGGCGTTGAGCATCCAGGCCACCGCACGCATCGCAATCGCTTCGCTCAGAGCCGGCTCGGCGTCGGCAAGTGCGGCGCACAGCTCTGCCGCAACCGCGGGATAGGTGTCAAAGCCGACCACCCCGCGCTCCAGGCTTTCGTGCAGCGCCAGCGCCAGCGTGCGCCGCTGCGCATCGTCACCCCCCTGACGCCGCAGCGCCGCCAGCATGTGGGTCTGCAGGCTCAACAAGCGACCCAGCGCGCCGCACTCGCGCGCGCGCGACGCGCACTCTTCCAGATGCGGCAGAACGGCTTGTGGCGCGCAGCCCGCCTGTGCTTCGCATAACAAGCGCGCCTGGGCATGGGGGTCTTCGAGGGTGCGATAGGTGGCCAAGACGTGGTCGGCATCAGCCTTCTCGCCCACGCGCAACAACCCCGCTTGCAAGCGCAGCTGTTGCGGCAGCAAGAGGTCGCTGCGTGATTGCATGGCGTGCAAACCCTTGGCAGCCAGGTCGCGGCGGCCCAGTTCGTGATGCAGCAGGTAGATGTCGATCTCTGCGGCTATGCCATAGCGGTCGACGGCCAGCCCGCCGTCAGCCTGGGCCTGCTCTGCCAGGCGCAATGCCAGCCCAAATTCGGCACGCACCAGCAGCGCCGGGCGGCGCCGGCTCCAGATCCAGGCCCGCCACTGATGCCTTTGCTCTTGCATCTGCTCTGCAGCCCAGGCGCAGCGTGTGTCCCACAGCGCCATCGTCGGGGCGTCGCCGCGTCCGTGCGCCAGGGCCAACAGCGCGGCGGCCACCGTGAGCACCTGACCGAAGTCCTGAGCTCGTGTGGACAGCTCCAGCGCACGTTCCAGGTGCATGCGGCCACGCTCAAGGTCACCCATTGCCGACGCGATCAGCCCGACGGCCGTGGTCAAATTCAACTCGGTGCCGCGTAACGCCAGCCGCGCGCAGCTTCTGTCCACCACCGGCAACAGCGCCAACGCGGCGTGCGCCGGTACCAACGCATCGGCCACCCGGCCGGTGTCCCAGGCGATGATGGTTTCGTTCCAGAGCAGTTCGACCTCGATATCCTTCAGCCCTGCTCTGCGGGCCTGGTCCAGGCCAGCGCGGATGCGTAATTGCGCGGCTTGGAGCTGCCGCTGCTCGACCAGCAAGTACACCTGCACGCAGGCCACGCACGCCGCCTGGCCGTCGTCGCCAGCCAGTGCTTCCAGGCGGGCCAGACACAGCGTCACATTGGCTTTGTCATCCAACTCGCTGAAGCTACCAGCCGCGGCGAACCATGCGTCGAAGGCGGCGGTGGATTGGCCCTCGCCTTCATAGATATGGGCCGCATGCAAATGCAGTGCTGCGGCCTCGGCATTCCGACCCAGGCCCGCCGCGCGGCGTGCGGCCTGCTCGAGAAACGGGCCGGCTTGTGCTGCATCGCCCGCGGCCAGCCAGTGCGCGGCGACACGTTCCGGTTCAGTCTTCTCCTGAGCAAGCAACTGCGCTAGCGCGGCATGCAGCGGCCGCGCGATGGCGATTGGCACGGTGTCCTGCACGGCCTGCTCGATCAGGTCGTGGGCAAAGTGATCGCCGCGCAGTATCTGGGCGGCTTCGAGCTGTCCCCAGGTGTCGGCCAGATCCAGCGGGTGCAGGGCCAGCAAGCGGGCCACACGCGCCGCGCTCAATTCCGGGCCGGCCACGGCAGCACAACGCGCCACCTTGATGGCCAGCGGGCTGAGCCGGGCCAGGCGATGCTGGATCAGGCGCAGCACGTTGGCCGCACGCGGCCAGCCGCCGCAGGTATCCGGCGCCGCCTGCCAGGCTTTGAGTGTTTCCAGCAAGAACAGCGGGTTGCCACCGGTGTGGCGGTGCAGCGCTTCAGCTTGAGTGGCACCGGCCAGACCCGGCAAGTCCAGCGTCTCCAATAGCAGTTGCACTGCACTGGCATCCAGCGCCTGCAGCGGCCAGTGCAGCGTATCGGCGCGTGTGGCCAGACGCTGAAGAACAGCGTGTCCCGCGGCAACACCTTCGCCAGGCCGCAAGGCCAGCAGCCAACTGCATGCGCTGTCGTCCAGCAAGGCCACCAGCAAGTCAAGGCTGGCGCTGTCGGCGTGGTGCAAGTCATCCACCAGCACAGTGCGCAGACCCGCGCTGCAGGCCGCGCCGAGCAGGTCGCGCGCAGCGCCGACCAAGCGCGACAACTCGGGCGCCTGCAGGGGCAGGGTGCTGCTGCCGTCGGCCCATTCGGGAACCAGGGGAGCCAGCGTGGTGCGGGCTTGCGCGGCGTTCGTGGCAGGCGCGGCCGCAGCCGCTGCGCTGATGGCGCGCAGGCAGCGTGCAGCCAGGCCAAAGGCCAAGCCCTCTTCGCCAGGCCGGGCCGCCACGCTGATGCAGGCGCGGTCCCCCGAGTTGTGGCGCAGTTCGGCCAGCAAGCGTGACTTGCCGATACCCGCCTCGCCCAACAACAGCACCGGCGCAGCGCCCGCCAGATGGGCCTGGATCGCCGCCAACGCGTCTTCGCGGCCGAGCATCCGGGGTGGACGCTGCAGCGCGGCCTTCGCGGCCTGCCCGGTCGGTCCTGCCGGTCCTGCCGGCAAATGCTGCTCGCCCCGTGCGCTGCGCTCGATCAGTTGCAGCAGTTCGCGCGTCTGCGCGCTGGGTTCGGCGCCGAACTCGCGCGCCAGCATGTCGCGCAAGGCTTCGTAGGCCCCGCGCGCGCGGCCCACATCGTCGGCCAGGTAGTGCAAGCGCATCAGCTGCCGGTGCATTTGTTCAGACAGCGGATCGAGCTCGGCCATGCGCTGAGCAGCTTGCAGCGCCCCGGCGCTGTCGCCCGCGCGCTCGGCAGCGTCGATGCTCGCGGCCAGCACCGACAGGCGCCGTTGCCCAATGCCCGCGCGCGCAGCGTCCAGCCAGCGCGACAGCTCGTCCGACACAGGCGCCGGCGCGCCGGCGAGCAAGTCTTCAGCGGCCGGGTCGTCAAGCGGCAACACGGCCACCTGCGCATGCAGCGTGAGCACGGCGTCGCCTTCGATCCATTCGCGGCCCGCCAGCGCCTTCAAGCGGAGCAGACGCTGGCGCAGATTGGCGCGTGCTCGCGGCTCGGCCACGTCGGGCCACAGCAGGGCTGCCAGCAACGCCCGCGGCTGTGGCCCGGCCAGCGCCAGCCGGGCGGCGATCAGCGCGCCGTGGCGATCGAGCGGGCAACGCACCGCGCCGGGCAGCAGCAGCGCGGGGGCGCCGCAGAGTTGAAGCTGGATCAAGGCCGTGTCTCTTCAGAGTCTGCGTCGTTGCCAGACCGAATCATGACGCGAACCGCCAAGACGCTGCTGGCTTTCGCATCCACTGCCGATCATCAAGGCTGCGGGTCAGGGTCAGGACGCTGACTGACTGTCAAGGCGGTTGAGGCGATGCCGCAGCCGCAGCACGACGGCGGCGCCACACAGCCACAGCATCCACGTCGCAGGTTCCGGCACGAAGGTCACGGTGCCGATGCCGAAGTTCACACCGATGCCGGCCGCCGCGCTGGGATCGAAGACCCCGTTGGGGTTGGCCCACAAGTCCCAGTTGCCCTGGTCGAGGTATTCGATGCGCCAGTTGCCGGCATTCAGGTTGGTGATGCCACCGCCTGCGGTCAGCCACGTGAAGCTGTCGCCGATGACCGGGCGATAGCTGCCGAGCAGGCGGAAGGTCATGCCGCTGCCTATCAGGTCGGCGGCGCCGCCGATCACCATGCGGTCGCTCAGGCCGGTGCCCGCCACGTCGATGAAAAACGCCACCGCTTGTGCTTCCAACGCGCCAGTCAAGGTCAAGGTGCCGACCTCGTCTGCGGCGCCGGGGTCGATGCGCGTGCCGCCAAAGCTGCGCAGCTGCGCGGCCTCGATGGTGCCGTGGCCTGAGAGCTGGCTGTTCTGGTTGTTGACCTCCACCTGCTCCGACTTCAGCACGCCGTCGACGACCGTCGCGCCCGCGGTCTGCAGGTAGTGGCCCCCCGCGCCGTTGACGCCTGCGGTGAAGCTGGCCCCGGGTTTGATCGTCATCTGCCCGTCGTTGCGAAAGCCGTAGTTGGTGCTGAAGGTGCCGGCGATGGTGATCTGGCCTTCGTTGCGGTTTTCGTTCGGCCCGTTGCTGACCTGGATCGAACCACTGCTGATGATCTGACCGCCGGCTTCATTGAAGAAGGTGTTGTAGGCTTCGATCCGCCCTTCGTTGTTGATCACGCCGCTGTTGTAGAGGTGGCTGGCCTGCGACAAGGACGCAGTGCCGCGGTTGATCAAGCTGCCGGCGTTGTCGAAGTTACCGCCGTAGAGGTAGCCGGGGTTCAGCAGCACGGCGCCCTGCGCGTTGCCCAGTACTTGCGCGATGGTGAGCCCGCCGACGCGGTTGATGAAACTGCCATAGTTGTCCAGGCGGGTCAGGTTGGGGTAGTTCTGGGTGTCGGTCAGGCTGTTTGATCGCGCCTGATCTTCGGCGATCAGCACATTGCCGCTGGTGGCGATCTGCGTCGCGGCAGCGTTGAAGAAGTCCAACTGCCGGCCGCCACCAGACAGCGTGGCGGTGAAGCCGGTCGGCAGACCTTGGCTGCGCACCGTGGTGAACACCGACGCCGTGCCAGCCGTCAGCCAGACAATGCTGGCGCCGTCCTCCACCGCAAAACCCGGCAAGGCGACCAGGTCGAGCGAGCCGAAGATCGAGGCATCGCCGCTGACCACCACGCGGTCGTGCAGGCCACCGGCAGCGAGCTCGATCTGCACGTTGCCAAAGCCTGCCGGCGTGCTGGTGTTGCCGTTGATCTGCAAGTCGCCGTTGACGGTGAATGTGCCCGGGCTGTTGCCGGGTTTGAGCTGCGCGAACTCACCCAGCGTCAGGTTGCCAACCACCGTGCCGGCGCCGGTCAGCACGCCGCCTTCGATGAAGATGCCACCACCGGCGGCCAGGGTGCCGTTGACCCGCGTCAGCGACGCGATTCGCGCCGGGTCCCGCTGCCAGTAACGGCCAGCGCCCTGCACGATGGCCGCGGCCACGATCTCGAAGCTCTCGCCCGTGTGCTCGATCTGGCCGCTGCTGTTCAGCACGGTGCCCGCCAGCAGCTGCACGTTGCCCTGGTTGTCGAAGAAGCCGCTGTTGATGAAACCGTCGCCTAGCAGGGTCAGTACACCGCCGTTGCGCACGCGTCCGGCGTTCTGCAGCACGCCGCTGTTGGCGAAGGCACCGTAGAAGGACAGGCTGCCCGCCGGGCCGTTGACGACGCTGCCGCTGTTGCTGCCACCAGACCAGTGCGAATAGCGGCTCTGCGTCAGGTCGATCAGGCCGCGGTTGTCCATCGTCGGCCCGCCGACGACGAAGCCGTTGGCGGCCACGATGGTGCCGCGATTGAGCACATTGCCCTGCGCGTAGAAGCCGAATGCGCTGGTCGCGTTCAACGTGCTGCCCACCTCGCTGGTGAAGTTGCCGAAGTTGTTGACCAGCGGCGTGCCGGTCTGGGTGAAGGTGGCGCCGCTGCGCAGCAGGAACGAGCTGGCGTAGACCTCCACCGTGCCTGATGTCGTCAACCCGGGCAGCACTTCGACAGCGCCTTGCAACTCGATGCGCGACACAGGTGCGGCCACCAGTGCACCACTCTGCCGCCCGCCGGCTGCCAGCACCAGCTGGCCCTGGTTGACTTGCACCGTGCCACTGTTGTCCAGCGGCACGTTCATCGTTGCGGCACCGCCGCCCAGCGTCTTGGTGAACTGGCCGGCGTTGACGATACGGCCGGGCGCCGCGGTGGCGTTGAAGTCACCGCGCAGTTCGATCAACCCGCCGCTGCTGTTTTCGAAAGTGCGCTCGATGGCGCGCAAGTCGCCCTCGTTCCAGCGGATGGTGCCGGTGTTGACGACCTTGGTGCGCAGGTCGCGTGCGCTGCCGTTGAAGTCGGTCACACCGGCCAGGCGCAACGTGCCAGCGCCGAAGGTGACCGACTCGAACATCGTCGTATTGCCGGTCACCGTCAACTCGCCTGCAATGCCCAGACTGGCGGTCGTCAGGTTGAGCGTCTGCACGTTGGAACTGCCGGGCGCATTCAAAGACAGCCGCGAGCGGGTCACGGTCAACTCGGTCATTGCCACGGGCGTGGCGTTGAAGTCCACCGCGCTGAAGCTTTGACCGTCGCCCACGGCGAACTGCGCCACCGACCACGCGCCCGACATCACCAGCGTGCCCTTGGCCGCCAGGCTGACCGACTGCGCGCTGAAGCTGCCGGCCACGCTGTGGTTGCCGCGACCCAGCGTGACGCTGCCCAAGGTGGAGACGCCGCTTCCGGCGGTGAAAGTGTGTCCGATACCGGCCAGCCCACCGAAGAACATCGTCGAGCCCACGCCGCCTGTGAAACTGCCACTGTGCGACCCGCCCACGTTGGCCGCAAAGTTGCCCCCCGGGTCGACCGAGATCGTTCCCGCGTTCTCCAAGCGCACGTTGGAGAAGCTGAAGGCGCCGCCACTCATGCTCCCGCCGGCCAGGTTGGCAAAACGAGGCAACGTATTCGCGTTGGCGGTGCCGTTGAGGTTGATCTGGTAGCTGGCGACGTTGTGGTTGCTGGCGTTTTGCAGCACCGCCTGCGCCGCGATGTTGGCTTGCAGCGTGCCGGTGCCGGCCATCGGCGTGGCGGCGGAGGATGTGGGCCTCGCGCCGGGCGGCCGCGGTATCTGCACACCCACGATGTTCACCGTGTGCGAGGGGAAGATATTGAGCGACAGGCCGGGGTTGCCATACCAGTTGCCGAGCTGGGTGGTGCCGCCCGGGCCGGCGAAACCGCCTCCTCCCGAGGACAACAGTCCAATGCTCGAGAGCGCGCTCGTGGTCAGAACGCCAGAGGCCACGAAAGTACCACCGACGAACAGGTCGGCAAACGACGCGCTCTGCACGGTCAAGAACTCGAACAGCTCGACACGGCCAGAAGCGGTGAGCGTGCCGGCCACCGCACCGCCAGAGATGAAACCTTGGTAGAGGCTGTTGAGGCTGGCGATGCGGCGGTCGATCCAGCGACAACGCGCACGTCTGAGAACGCACCGGGCACGACGTTGTTGTCCCAGTTGAACCTGGAGCCCCAATAGGAGTGATTGGTGCAGATGGCTGCGGGGTGCGCGTCGCAGTAGCCCTGCCAGTCGAGCGCGAACTGGAACTCCGGCGCCTCCGTGAACGTGCCGTTGAACCAGATCGCGCGGTACACCGGCGCCAGGCCGGTGAAGGTGCTCAGCGCCTGCGCGGGCCCAGGGGCGAAAGCGCCCGCGCAGGCCAGTGCCGCGGCAACTGCCAACGGACGCAAGCCGCGCGGCGAACGGTGATGCTGCGGATGCTGCAGTGTCAGCGACATGGGGTTGCCCTTTCCAGCGTCGGGACTGTCGACGTGGACGCACTGTCCCGATCAAGCGTCACCGCAGCGTCACCGCGCCGCAGTCGCTCCCCCCTTGAACGTGGGGGGGTCAGTCCCTTGGCAGATGCCGGGACGGGCGGTTTACGGTGCCGCCGTGTGCACCACGCCCTGTGCCGCCAGGGCGTTGATCTGCTCATCGTTGTAGCCCAGCTCGCGCAGCAAGGCTTCGCCGTGCTCACCCAGCCCGGGCGGCCCGCAACGCACCTGCAGGCGCCCGCCGTCGATGGCCAGGGGCAGCAGCGCAGTGCGGGTGTGCACTTCGCGCCCGGCGCCGCTGGCGTCGGCCGGGACCGTCATCTCGGCCAGGCCGCCGGTGGCCAGCAGGTGCGGGTC
>Ga0105045_10006873_pt1 | contig 10077 bp, 7 predicted proteins | sample MAT02_FD_78089 | JGI IMG/M metagenome (GOLD analysis project Ga0105045, IMG submission 78089) | Freshwater microbial communities from Lake Fryxell liftoff mats and glacier meltwater in Antarctica - MAT-02 (megahit assembly) | ecosystem: Environmental > Aquatic > Freshwater > Ice > Liftoff...
GACTTAACAGCCGGGATTCCTCGAGCGTGGTGGCAAAAAAGCCAAAATAACTGGGCGATCAGGGTTGGCCCAAGAGTGAGCGGTACACCAGCGCGGTATCTGTTCCAAATTTTGCTTGGTTGAATTGTTGGCTTACGTGGCGGTAATTGGCGGCCACCATCAGCGGGATCGGTATCTTGTGATGTAGGACCCGCAGCATTTTTTCGACCAGATCGGTTGGGTCGTCCGTGGCAAAATATACGCAATTGTCCCCGCCGACTTCGGTCAGGGAGCTGTTTCGGGCCGCGATCACGGGCACCCGGGCGTACATGGCCTCCGCAATGGGGATGCCAAACCCCTCAAAACGGGAGGGATAGACAAATAAATCGGCACATTGGTACATTACGGGCAGTTCAGCAAAACTTACCTGATCCAGCACCCGCACGCGCTGGGCCAGTTGCATTTGTTGGATATAAGCCTGTACCAATTGCTTCCATTTTCCGCCGTTGCCCACCAATACCAGATCGTGCGGTACTTGATCCATGATTTGGGCGAAGCTCTTGACCAAAAAAAGTTGATTTTTTCGTTCATTGAACGAACTAACATTCAATACAAAAGGCCGCTGTAAACGGTATTGCTGACGCAAGGCGGTCTTGGCGGTTTCATTGACTGGCTGGCCATACCCGGCCGCCACCGATTGATAGACGACGCGGATCTTGGTCTCGGCCACCGACAAAAATTGCATGACATCCCGTTTGGTCTGTTCCGAAATGGCAATGATGACATCAGCTCGTTTGGCGGCGTGCCTGAGTTTGTGGTCATAAAATTGTCGATCCAACCAAGAATAATTTTCTGGGTAGCGGTAATTGATCAGATCGTGGATTGTTACGACAAGTTTGCAGGTTGATTTAGCTGAAATGTAGGGCAGATCGTGGCTCAGGCCGTGGTAAATGGCCAATTGATCACGCGCAATGGCCCCCACCATGCCCCGCGCCCGCCAGTAAGCCCCGAGCCAAGGTACGGGGGCCGTGGCCACGGTGATGTGCGGGGTCGTTTGGGCATAGTGGGCAAACTGGGCCACGTTGCCCATTTTTGGGGTGTAGAGGTACAGTTGGTTCTCGGGCCGGACTTGGTGCAGCGCCCGGATCAGGTTGCGGCTGTACTCACCCAGCCCGGTGGTGTTATGAAACGCCCGCTTGGCATCAAATCCTATTTTCATCCGTGTTTTAATTTACTTGGTCAAGCGGTTTAGACCATTGCGCCTACTTTTTCCAAGAGCCGCTTGGTGGCCCGAATACCTTCCTCTTCGCTGGGATAGTCACCGGGAACCCCCATCATTTTCAAGAAACTGCCTTCAGATTCAATGCCAATGAAACCCCGGAATTTGGCTTTTTTGATGATGGTGAGCATTTTGACAAAGTCGGTTTCGGTGTCGTTGCCGTCCGCATCAAAAGCGTGGGTCTTGGCACTCACCCCTTTGGCAAACGGCATGAGGGTTTCTACTCCTTGGTACTTGTCGTGTTGCTTGATCACGGTGGTTTTTAGGTAGGCTTCCATGCTCATGGTTTCGGGCTTGGTGCGCTCGGTAAAATTGCCAAAATCGGGCAATGCCCCGGCATACTTGCTTTTTATTTGGCCCAACACCGCCGCCAGCCAGTCGGGGTCAGTCGAGATGCCCATGTGGTTCTCCACAATCACCCCGATCTTTTGCTGAGCGCCATACTCGACCAATTGGCCGTAACCATCCACACAAGCCTTGGCGATTTCGCTTGGCGTGCCTTCGCCCTCGAGATTGACCCGGATAGAATGACAGCCAAGAAATTTGGCCGCATCCACCCATTTATAGTGATTTTCTACGGCTTGACGGCGTTTATTGGCATCTGGATCGCCCAATTGACCTTCCCCGTCGACCATGATCAGCACATTGCGCACACCCAGATCGGCGGTGCGCTGCTTGAGTTCGTTGAGATAGGCGTGATCCTTGGCCTTGTCTTTCCAAAACATGGTCACATATTCCACGGCATCGATCCCAAAGTCATTTTTGGCTTTGGCCGGAAAGTCCATGTTTTTCAGCTTGCCACTGAACAGCGAACCGGCCAGTGAAAATTCGGCCAGCGAAATCTCAAAAAATGGTTTTTTGAGTGGAGTTTCGGCCCCCAATATTTCGGGGAAGGCGGCGGCGGCCCCTAGCCCAGCCGCAGTTTTACCAAGTTGCTGCATAAATTCACGACGCGAAGTAGTCATTAAGTTAATTTTTTTGGTCAATAACTGAAAATTTGTTAGCATTAGGTAATTCGCAATCAGTCATCCTTGGTTCGAGATCGGTAAACCAATAAATCATTGCAAAACTGGGCAACGAACCATAGGAGTTCCCCCAAATCCTTTTGCCACAATTTAATTTTTGGGATTGACAATAACAAATGAAGCGCGCCGATGATCAGAAAGCCGCCGCTTTTAGTCGCAGCCCGGTGCTCTCTTCCAGCCCGAACATCAAGTTGCAATTTTGCAGGGCTTGCCCCGATGCCCCCTTAGTCAAATTATCGATCAGACTGATCACAAATAAATTGTCCCCGTGTTTTTCCAAATATAACACGCATTTGTTGGTATTGATCACTTGTTTGAGGTCGGGATTGTTTGCCGATAAATGGGTGAAGGGAGCGGATTGGTAATATTTTTGGTAGATTGACTGGGCTTCGGCCAACGTCAGATCGGTGCGGGTGTAGGCCGTGGCCAAAATGCCCCGCGTGAAACTGCCGCGCTGGGGCACGAAGTTGAGCGCGTGGGCATAGCCGGGCTGCAATTGGCGCAAACTCTGCCCGATTTCGCCAAGGTGCTGGTGCTCAAAGGCTTTGTAAACCGATAAATTGCTGTGCCGCCAACTAAAATGGGAAGTATCGGTCGGTTTTTGTCCGGCACCAGTCGAGCCGGTGGTGGCGTTGATGTGCACCTCGCCCCCGAGTAGGCCATGGGCGGCCAGCGGCAGCAGGGCCAATTGGATGGCCGTGGCAAAGCAGCCAGGATTGGCCACTCGGTGCGCCAACTGGATCTGATCACGGTTTAGCTCGGGCAGGCCATACACCCATTGATCCAAGCGGTGGTCTTGGCTCAAGTCAATAATTTTGACGTGATTGCCGATGCTGAACTGGTGCAAGAACTTACTGGCCTCGCCATGCCCCACGCACAAAAACAGTACATCGACGGCATCGGTCAAGTCGCCGGTGAAACGCAGATCGGTCTCGCCGAGCAGATCGGCGTGGGTTTCGTGGACCAGCCGGCCCGCTTGGCTATTGCTGTGGACGAATTTCAATTGGATCTGGGGGTGGGGGAGCAGCAACCGGATCAGTTCACCGCCCGTGTAGCCCGCCCCGCCAATGATACCTGCTTGGATCATGGTTCAGTTTTGCTAAATACAAACAAATAAAAATAGAACAGGAAGAAAATAACTTTAAGCTTAACTGCACAAAAACTACTTTATTTTCTACGCTTTAAGGATTATAAAACATTAGAAAAAAGTTTATCAGTTGGGCATACAATGAACAAATGGATTATTTGCTTAATTATAAATAGTTGTTACCAATATTGATATAAATAATTGAAAATCAAATTAATAAAGCATAAATATTTTAAATCGTTCTATTTTTAGTCTAACGTATCTCAAGTTTTGATATTAATTAGTCGCTGGTTTTAGTGGGCAAATGTTGGCCAAATCTAGTACTTTTTGGGCACAGATTTTAGTCGGCCACCAGTTCGCGCAGATCCACGGGCACCACCCGCGACACCCCCTGCTCGATCATGGTCACCCCATAGATTACATCGGTGGAAGCCATAGTTCGTTTATTGTGCGTTACGATGATAAATTGGGAATTATTAGAAAATTTACGCACAATCCCGTTGAACTTGTCAATATTGGCATCGTCCAACGGCGCGTCCACTTCGTCAAAAATACAAAACGGGGCCGGCCGGAGCAAGTAAATGGCAAATAGTAAAGCCGTGGCGGTCAGGGTTTTCTCGCCGCCCGACAACTGATTGATCGTCAGCGGGCGTTTGCCTTTGGGCTTGGCAATAATATCGATGCTGGAATCTAAAGGCCGCTCTGGTTCAGTGAGGATCAGATCGCAACTGTCCTCTTCGGAGAACAGGGAACGGAACACGTGGATGAAGTGCTCCCGGATTTGGCTGAAGGCCTGCATAAAATTTTCGCGGGCCACGGCATCCATCTCGCTGACGGTTTGCAACAAAGTGGCTTTGGCATTGACCAAATCTTCTTTTTGATGGTTGATAAAATTGAACCGTTCTTCAATTTCTTGATAAGCCTCCATGGCCATTGGGTTAATGGAGCCAATTTTCTCTAATCGATCCTTGGCCTTTTTCTGTTCTTCGCGCAGTTCCTCCTCGGGCTGGTCGCTCAGGGTCAGCGATCCCTGGGCCATCACCATTTCCAAATCGATTTCAAATTCCACCGACAACCGTTCCTTGATCGACGACATTTGGAGGTTAGCCTCGTTTAGTTTTTGCTGGAGGTCGGTCAAGAGTGTCGCCACGATTTCTTGGCGGCGGCGGGTTTCGCGCAACTGCTTTTCGCGGTGCTCCACTTCGCCCCGGGCGGCATAGTAGCCCTGCTCGGTGGCTTTGGTGCTGGCCTCGGCTGCTGTCCGCTCAGCTTGCATGGCCAGCAAAGCCTCGTCCCCTTCGGCCAAATTATCAATAATTTTATCAGCTTCGGTAGCTAGTGGGTGCTGTTCTTCAGTGGCTTGGGCCGTGCGGCGGCGGCTATTTTGCAGATCCGTTTGCTTATATTCCCCCTCGCGGGCCAGCGTGTCCACCCGGTTTTTCAACTGGAAAAACTTGATGTTGAACTCATTGTAAGCCGATGACCGCTGGTTCAGGGCTTCATTTTGGGCCACCAGATCGACGTTGGTGGCCGCTATTTCGGCCTCGATCGTGGCCAGCAGCTTGGTGGAAGTTTGCGACTGGGGCTCAAGATCGGCCATTTCGTCTTTCAGTTCGGCCATCCGGGCCTCTATGTCCCCGGTGCGCAGCGAGTGGCGGCTCATCGACTCGGCCAATTGCTCCTGCTTGAGGCGGGCCGCTGTCACTTCTTGCTGGAGTTTGCCCAGTGTCATTTGGGCAGGCTCAATTTTGGGTTGGAGAGTGGCTGCTTTGAGGGCCGCTACCTCATTTTGTTTGGCCTTGAATGCCTCGGCCAACTGCTGTAATTGCACTGAATGTTGGGCCAGTTGTTTGTTCAGTAGCTCGAGGTTTTTGGCCCGCCCTAGGCGCTTGCCCTCAAACAAGCCCACCGAACCGCCCGATAAACTATGAGACTGACGAATTATTTTTCCGTTCAGGGTGATATACGTACAAGATCGATCGTCGGGGAGTTGATCTTGGCGATCAATCAAGATATGAACCCGGCCCAGCAATCGGGCAAAAAGGGCTGTATATTTTTCCTCATGTTCCACTACCGCCAAGGCTGGAATCGATCCAGGGCTTGGTGCCAGCGCAGTTCCAGCCGGGTTTTTCTGGGCAAAATCGGCCAGCACAAAAAAATTGGCTTTCCCCTTGCCCGCTTCGCTCAATAAGTCAATGGCTTTGAGGGCTTGTTTTTCATCTTGCACCACATAAAAATTCATGTAGGGTTGTAAAAAATTTTCAATGGCCACTTTATACTCATCGGCACACGTCACAATATCAGACAAAAGCGGGGCCTCGCGGGAAAAATGCGGCGCCTCGCGCAAAAATTTGACAGCTTCAGGAAACCCTTCCATGCTGTCCACCAGTGACTGGGTCAATTGCAGTTCGTTTTGTAGGGCATCAGCTCGGCGGTGTAGTTGGGCCATCTCTTCGCGCAGGTGGTCGGCTGCCACCTGTTCAGCCACGATTTGGGCTTGCAGGGCTGTTTCTTGGTCTTTGAGTTGCTGGACGTCTGCCGCTTGATCAGCCAACTGATCGCGCAGATCAGCTAGCTCATCCGCTAGCCTGGCCAAACTGTTGGTATGTCCCGAGGCATCGGCACGGTTTTTCTCCAGCTCCTGTCGCAGGCCATTGTATTGCATCTGTTTGATTTCCAAAGATTTATTGGCTTGGAACAATAGATCGCGCTCGGTTTTGAGGGAGTTGGTCTGCTCATTGGCTGCCCGTTGAAGGGTTTGCCCCCGCTCCCGTTGCATATCGAGCGCAGTTTTTAGCTCGGCCAAGTGTTGTTCGGCTTCGGTACTTTGGCGCGTTGCCCCCGCCTTTTCCTGTTCCAATATCCGCAGGCGGTTTTCGGTCAGTTCGGCCGTTTGCTGCTCCTCGGCCAATTGTTTGCCCAAGGCGGCCTGCCGATCCTCCAAATAACGGAGCCGCTCGTTTTTGAGTTTTTTGTCATTCTCATATTGGCGGATTTTGGCCATGTGCTCGTTCAATTGCCGTTGTTGGGCAGCCAAATCCGTTTCCAGCTGCCCAATCCGATCCTTAAAATCAGCCAGTTCGTTTTCTTGTTGATCCACCAAGTCGGCCAAATCGCGCTTGGTTGCCGTCTCTTGGCTGGCTAGCTGGCTGAGGTGGATAAAATTTTCGCTCTGGCGGTGAACGATTTTCTTGGCCAGTTCCAAGCTGAACTGCTTGTACTCTTCCTTGGTTTTAAAGTACCGCTCGGCTTGTTTGGCTTGACGTTCCAGTGACTTGAGGTTTCTCTCAATCTCAAACAATAAGTCATCCACCCGGGCCAGATCGGCATCGGTTTCCCCCAATTTCTTCAGTGTCTCCTTTTTGCGCAGCTTAAACTTGGAAATTCCAGCGGCTTCCTCAAACAGTTCACGGCGGGAATGGTCGGTGTCATTGAGCAGGTTATCGACCATTTTGAGTTCAATGATCGCGTAGCTGTCCGGGCCAATCCCCGTGTCCAGAAATAAGTTGTTGATGTCTTTCAGGCGGCAAGTGATCCCATTGAGCAAATACTCGCTCTCGCCGGTGCGGAAATAGCGGCGGCTGATGGTTACTTCGGCATATTCGGCGGGCAATAGGCCCCGATTGTTCAAAAAAGTTAACGCCACTTCAGCCATTTGGGCAGGGCGGCGGTTTTTGGTGCCGTTAAAAATCACGTTTTCCATCTTATCGGAGCGCAGGCTTTTGGTGCGCTGCTCGCCCAGCACCCAGCGGATGGCATCCACCACATTGGATTTGCCGCAGCCATTTGGCCCAACAATGCCAGTGATGCCCTCGTTGAAACTGATCACCACCTTGTCGCCAAAACTCTTGAAGCCCTTGATTTCCAGCTTACTCAATAACATGGTTCCGAACGTCGGTTGATAAAAGCGCAACATTGGCGCAAACCCTACAAATTTACACCGGAAAAATGGATGTTGCACTGGTACGAAAGTTGGCCGTCTGTGGCGGATTGCCATTTATAAAATGGCTGCGCTCAATAAACCCGAAATTGACTCGCCAACCGTTTGGCTGATGATGCTGTTTTAATGGGCAATGGATCGCCGAATAGCCTAGCAAAATTTCTTGGTGAATATCATTTTATGGTGAAAATTATTTATTTTTAAATGGTTATGGTAATGTTTGTTATTGTATTGACTTTGTTTGCAGCAGCAAAGTGCGATCGCTCCCTTGCCACCGTACACCCTCACCACCAAAATGGGAATAAATGAGACCATACTCGTGGTTTGTCACGATTTATGCAGGATCGGCGCAAGATTTTGAAAGTAAACGCAAAGGTTGCGTTTGTTTGGATATTAGCTGCGATCCCTAGGTGACAGCCCAAAATGATCGATCAATGAATCTTGCAACGGATTGATTTTATTGTGTAACGCATCATCCAATTAACTAGACTACCTTTGATTTTTACATTGATAGATTACGGCCAAAATACTCATCATTAACGGTCATCCCAACAAAGAAAGTTTCAATTTTGGAATTGCCGATGCCTACAAGAAAGGAACTGAACAATCTGGAGCCGAAATAAAAAAGATCCTAATTCGGGAGTTACTATTCAATCCCAATTTGCCATTCGGTTCCCGGGTATTACCAGAGATGGAGGCTGACTTGTTAGATACGCAGGAAAAAATAAAATGGGCCGACCATTTAGTTTGGGTTCACCCGGTCTAGTGGGGGGAATTGCCTGCAATCACCAAAGGGTTCATTGACAGGGTTTTCCTGTCAGGTTTTGCTTTTAGGTACTGGGAAAATTCTGTATGGTGGGACAAACTTTTAAAAGGTAAAACAGCCCATATCATCACCACACATGACCAACCAAGTGTTTATTATTGGTTTGCCTTTGGCCGATCGAGTGTGAACCAACTCAAAAAATGTACCTTAGAATTTTGTGGAATAAAACCAGTGAAAGTAACCTACGTTGGCCCGATTAGAAATTCAACGAATTTTGAAAGGGGAAAATGGCTAGAAAAAATTGAAAATTATGGAAACAATAATGTGTAAAATAATTAACTAAAATAATATGAAAATAACTTTTATTGTTCTCGCAACCTCAATAGCGCTAATAATCACTTCTCAAATATATTTTACAATGGCAAGCACAGAAACACAACTGTATCGGGTTATTAAAACAGAAAAAGAGTTTGAAGTGCGTTTGTATCCTTCGGCCACGATGGCATCCATTTCCATGGACGCAAAAAGCTACAAAGAATTATCTTCCGCCGGATTTAGAAAATTGGCCTCATTTATTTTTGGGGGGAACAATGCCAATAAAAATATTGCCATGACAACGCCGGTGCACATGGACATCAACGAGACTAAATCATCAATGAGTTTTGTGATGCCGGCTGACTACAACAAAGATAATTTACCGAAACCAGATGATTCGTCAGTAGTAATCAAAACTACTGCCGAGGAATACGTTGCCGCCATTCGGTTTGGTGGCTATGCCAATGATGAGGAGATCAAGACATACGCTGCCAAATTAGAAAGTGCCTTGAAAGCAAACGGAATTGAGTATTGCGGAAACTTCCGTTTTTTAGGTTACAACGCGCCATATCAATTTTGGGGAAGAAAAAATGAAATTATTGTGAGTGTCATTTGGAAGGAAAACAAATAGCAAGTGGTAAAAGGATGAGAACTAATTAACTAGTGATATGTAAAAATCTATTTAATGACTAAATTCATTTTTATTAAAGTACCAATATTGTTACTCAAAGTACTGTTGACCGGTATTCTGGTACTTGGTGCTCTATTGTGGGCACACTGCCCTGATAAATTCAAGCCCTACATTGATCAGTCGGGAAATGAAATACTTGGTAGCATTTCAGAAAAAACATTCATTACTATCAACGGAGTAAAGCAAGGAATGTTTATAAAAAGCAAAGATGAATCGCATCCTGTATTACTTTTCCACCATGACGGCATGTCCGAATACTTCCTTGGTAGAAGACAACCCACTTCACCCGAACATTATTTGCCGTTATTTTGTGCGCTAGCATTGAAAGAAGAAAACGAAAAATTGACTTAGTTTTAACGACAAAACCTATTGCAGGTCGACTGACGGTGACATCAGTCAAGATTGATAAAATGTAATACTGATCAATAGAAAAAAGTTAGGAAATTTTAATTCCGTCACTTTTAAATTTTAATAAAATGAATTATAACAATTTTAAAAAATGTATAGACGCCTGCCTCGACTGCGCCGTAGGATGTAACCAATGCGGCTACGAATGTTTGCATTCCTCTGAAGTAACGCAACGCATACGATGCATCCAACTAGACCATGAGTGTGCAATTATCTGCTTTGCAGCAGCTAATATGTTAAGCTCGGGCAATAAATGGATCGGTGCGCTTTATCAGGAATGCGCCGAAATTTGTGAAGCTTGCGCCGAAGAATGTGAGAAACACAGCCACGAGGAACATTGCAAAATATGTGCTGACAGGTGTAGGAAATGTGCTGGAGAATGTAGAAGTATGCTTGACATGGCAAGCTTGAAAAAACCAACATCAAAAATTTGAAAAATTTCTAGCAATGATTTTCTATAGCCAAAGCAAAAAACAATCGTCGGTAAAGTAACTATGCTTCGCATTTCCTTACTGATAAAGCAGTTTGAAGCTGTTTATAATCACTTCTTCAAATTACGCTGATCATCCGAATTCCCATTCACCAAC
>Ga0105045_10006875_pt1 | contig 10075 bp, 11 predicted proteins | sample MAT02_FD_78089 | JGI IMG/M metagenome (GOLD analysis project Ga0105045, IMG submission 78089) | Freshwater microbial communities from Lake Fryxell liftoff mats and glacier meltwater in Antarctica - MAT-02 (megahit assembly) | ecosystem: Environmental > Aquatic > Freshwater > Ice > Liftoff...
CGGCCATGGCCTACGCAGTGATCAAAACCGGCGGTAAACAATACCGCATTCAAGAAGGCGACAAATTCGATGTTGAAAAACTCGATGTCGAAATCGATTCCGTACTCACGTTCGACGCATTGATCGTCGGCGAGGGGGAGTCCGTCAGAATCGGAGCCCCTCTTGTTGATGGTGCTTCCGTGACTGCCAAGGTCATCAACCAATATCGCGGTCCCAAGGGCGTTGCTTTTAAGTTCAAGCGCCGCAAAGGTTTCCATAAAACCATCGGTTTCCGACGTAGCCTCACCACTCTTGAGATCACTTCGATCGCAGGCTAACCCATCACTCTCTAATCTTCTACTTTCATGGCCCATAAAAAAGGACAAGGCTCCGTCAAGAACGGGCGCGACTCACGCAGCAAGCGCCTCGGCGTGAAAAAATTCGGCAGCCAGGCCGTCATCTCGGGAAACATCATCATCCGCCAGCGCGGCACCAAGGTCCATCCAGGCCTCGGTGTGGGCATTGGTAGAGATCACACGCTCTTCGCGCTCGTCGATGGACGGGTGTTTTTTGATCGTGATGGTCGCCGTGTCAATGTGGTCACTCAAGAGATTGCAGCGACTGAGAAGCAGGCTGCATCTAACTCTGTGGCGGGCGTGTTTGGCAAAAAAATTGCTCAAGATGATCTCCAAATCATCGAAGGCATCGGCCCGAAAATTAAAGAAATCCTCCATGCAGGTGGCATCACCACTTGGGCCAAGCTCGCAGACACTTCAGTCGAGACGATCCAAGGGTTGCTCGATGCCGCGGGCGATGCTTACACCATTCACAATCCAGGCACTTGGCCGAATCAATCAGCCTTGGCTCGCGATGCGAAGTGGGCAGAGCTAAAGACCTTGCAAGACGAACTCGACGGCGGGAAATAATTTACCCATGTCAGACATCTTCTGAATCCTCGATAAACCGCCTCCCCACAGAGGCGGTTTTCGGTTGATTAAGATCGAGTCTTTTTAACAGGAATCTCCGCAGGATCATCGCGCCACATGAAGAGTGCTTTAATGACATCCTTGAGCGTATCATTTTCTTTGTGGTCATTTTCCTGCGCGATGAGCACTTGTTTTTGCGACGATGTTGAATCGAGAATCGAGTCGGATTTTGAGGAATCAAAAGATTCACCGTTGAGCAAGAGCAGAAGTTTTTCGACATCGGCGTGAATCCTCTCGAAGTGGTTGCACAATTGTTGCGTATCAGAGGCCAAGGCAGTTGTCTCAGAGCCAAGTCCGGTGCCCACGGTTTTTGCTTGGATGGAATTGGCGCCGTCTTTGACTTGGGAGCTGAGTGCTAGCCATTTGGAGGACAAGTCTTGGCGGACATCGTCGCGCGCGGTTTCGAGGTTTACTTGCATTTGAAAAGTTACGTCTCAAATGGTTCCATGCAAGCTTCAATCCGCTTGCACGGCAAAGTTTTTCTGCAAGATTCCAGTACCAAAAATTTTTCCATTAGAATGCGTCCCATCCTCGTCTCGCTCATTTCTATCTCATGGCTGCTTGGCATCTCCAGTTGTCACCGCGAGCGATCTCATAGTCATCCCAAAGCTGTGCCAGTTAAGGAGGCTGGCAAACTGGAACTCAAGCTGATGAGCTTCAACGTCCGCTACGAATCCGCAGACGATCTTGGTGAACGCTCTTGGCACGCACGCATCATTGGTGTGGTGAAAATGTTGCGTAGCCAGCAACCCGACATCTTTGGAGTGCAGGAGGCGCAACACGGCCAAGCCGCAGACTTATGGGCATCAATGCCGGACTATGAATTCTACGGCAAAGGCCGCGCTGATGGCGGGAAAGCGGGGGAGTATGCGGGTATTTTCTATCGGAAAGATCGCTTTGAACTAGATCCAAGTGAGGCTGGCACGTTTTGGCTCTCGGCCACTCCAGAAGTGCCAGGCTCCATGACGTGGGGCAATGAGTTCACCCGGGTGGTGACATGGTTGAGGCTGATAGATCGCACCACCGGGCGGGGGTTTTATGTTTACAACACTCACTGGGATCACAGAAACCAACCCTCGCGCGAGCAAGCTGCGCGGCTCGTGGCACAACGGATCGATAGCCGGAAGATGAAGCAAGAGCCAGTCGTTCTGATGGGCGATTTCAACTCCACCGAGACCAATCCCGGATTACTCTATCTCACTGGCAAGAGTGCGATGCTTGCAGGCAGCAAGCAGGTTTGGAAAAATGGTCTGATGGATACCTTCCAATACATCCATGCCAGCGAGCCAGACCGGCGCACGCTCCATTTCTGGAAAGGCAATCGCGATGGTCGCTTGAAAGTGGACCACATCTTGGTGAGTAAGAATGCGAGGGTTCTCGGAGCGGCTATTGTATCGAAAGACAGACCGCTGGTATCAGACCATTTTCCAGTCACCTCGCGGGTGGTTTTCCCCTCAAAAAAGCATTGAAATTCTATTTTTTTGAGTTAGGCAATCGGTTCCCGACTTTTCAACGATCTGATAGAAAAGCAGATAGTTCTTGCTATCTCAGGGCCTTTCGGTGATGTCTTTCGCACGCCGTGCAAATTGCCGGCCGGGGAGCCGTAGAAACCGGTTCCAGCCTTTTCCGGTCTTCATCGATGTGAGATTGAATAAGGATTCACCAATCCGCTCATCGACACCGCATGCCGCCCACCATGGGACCGGGCAAGCAATTTAGACACATGACTCCGACGACATTCGAGGCGTTGCCATTGGCTGCGCCCCTCCACCGCGTTTTGCGCGAACTCAATTACACCACCCCATCGCCCGTTCAAGCACAGGCAATCCCACTTTTGTTAGGCGGGCGCGATCTTCTGGGATGCGCCCAGACCGGCACCGGAAAGACTGCTAGCTTCGCGCTGCCCATCCTCCATGCGATTCATGAGAATCCCAAGCAGATGCGCCCGAAAAGCTGCCGCACCCTGGTCTTGGCACCCACTCGTGAGCTCGCTGGACAAGTTGGCAAAAGTTTCACCACCTACGGCGCCCATGTTCGTTTCAAGCAAACGCTCATCTACGGTGGCGTCGGCCAAAACCCACAAATCTCCGCCATGCGCGGCGGCGTGGATGTGCTGGTGGCCACTCCCGGACGCTTGTTGGATTTGATCGATCAACGCTGTGTGGATCTGTCTCAAGTCGAATTCTTCGTGCTCGATGAGGTGGATCGGATGCTGGACATGGGATTCTACCGCGACGTGAAACGGATCGTGGCGCTGCTCCCGCCGAAGCGCCAATCCTTGTTTTTCTCCGCCACTTTGGCACCCAACATCGTGGAGCTGGCGCAGCTCATTCTACGGGATCCCGCCCGGGTCAGCATCGCTCCGGAGGTCACCACGGCAGAGCGGATCAACCAACAAGTCTGCTTCGTGGATCGGGAAAACAAGAGGCCGTTGCTCGAGCAGCTACTCGCCGGCCAAGCACAAGCCAAGGCGGGGAAACTCACAATCGTCTTCAGCCGCACCAAGCATGGGGCAAACAAATTGGCCAAGAGCCTCTGCCTTGCTGGCTTCCCGGCGGATGCGATTCACGGCAATAAATCTCAGGTGCAACGCGAAAAGGCGTTGGAGAAATTTAAAAAAGGTCTGACTCCAGTCTTGGTGGCCACCGATGTAGCGGCCCGTGGCGTGGATGTGAAGGACGTGGGCTTGGTGGTGAACTATGATTTACCGAATGAGCCAGAAGCCTACGTCCACCGCATCGGCCGCACGGCGCGGGCTGGAGCGGAAGGCCGCGCGGTTTCCTTCTGCGCTGAGGACGAGCGGGAATTCCTGCGGGAGATTGAAAAAATCATTAAAATGCCGATTCCACGTTGGGATGATCACCCGTGGCACGACGAATCCCTTGCCGACCGCCATCTGCGGATGCGCACCGGTGGCGGGATGGTCCAAGGCGGCGGCAACCGTGGTGGTGGTGGTGGCAGTCGCCAAGGCGGCGGCGGCAATCGCCGTAGCCAAGGTGGCGGCGAAGGTAGGGACTACAGTAACGCTTCGCGCCGCAACAATCGTCGCGGTCCTGCATCGGTGCGTTAGAGCAATCTGGGGCACTGCCTGATCGCACTCATCCGTGGGTGAGCGCGAAGATGCAGGGCAACGCGCTTCAAATCATCCCCAGCTTCATTTTCCCTTCTTCGGAAATCATCTCTTGGTTCCAAGCGGGATCCCAGACAAGTTCCACCCGTGCATCGTCGATGCCATCGATGGTCATGATTTTCGCTTGCGCATCTGCTGCGATCACCGGGCCCATGCCGCAACCGGGAGCGGTGAGCGTCATCTTGACGGCCACCGTTTTTTTGCCGTCCGCCTCCTCGATACTACAATCGTAAACCAAGCCAAGATTGACGATGTCGACCGGAATCTCGGGATCGTAAACGCCTTTGAGCTGGCTCCAGACTTGTTCTTCCAAGGGGGCATCCTTGAGCCGGAAGACTTCAGCCTGCTTTTTCTGCTCTTCCACAGGGTCCACGCCGAGGGCATCGGTGTCTTGAGAAGAAATCCGGGCAAGACCCTGCGAGGTGGCCACCGTGAAGGTGCCGCCGAGGCGCTGGGTGATGAATACGGCAGTGCCTGCGGGCAATGTGAGCGAATCTCCGCTGGGGATTTGAATCGCGGTGACTTCTCGGGTGAGCTTGATTTCCTCGTGCATGTGCGGAGTAAAGACCAGCTCCCGGCAGACGGCAAGGGATGAGTTTGAGTTCAGGGATTATCCGCCTAGATAACTCATCTCCGCTTTTGGCCGGGCGACTTGGCCTCGTTCTTCTGAATAGCGGTCGCGGCGGGCTGCCCAAATCCCGCAGACGGCTTGTTGAAGTGCTTCAGAAGGCAGCCCGCTTCTTAAAATCCCCCGTAAATCGTGGCCATGCGTGGCGAAGAGGCAGGTGAAAATTTTCCCATCTGCAGAGAGCCGCAGCCGTTGGCAATCCGCGCAAAACGGCTGCGTCACCGAGCGGATCATGCCGATTTCTCGCTCGCTTCCGGCGTGGCACCAATGCGCGGCCACCTCACCACGGTAAGCGGGAGCGCGGGGCGTGAGCGGAAATTCTTTCGCCAGTGCCGTTAAAATTTCATTACCGGTAACCACTTCAGCCATTTTCCAGCCGTTGGTCTCGCCCACATCCATGTATTCGATGTAACGGAGATCCACCCCAGAATTGAGTGCCCAGCGGGCGAGCGGCAGGATTTCGCCCTCGTTCACGCCGCGCTGGATCACTGAATTGATTTTCACGGGCAAGCCGAAGACTTTTGCAGCTTCGATTCCGGCAAGAACGCGTTCCACTCTGGCACCCACGCCGTTCATTTTAGCGAAAATTTCCCGGTCCAAAGCATCGAGGCTCACCGTCACCCGCTTGAGTCCAGCGAGCGCGAGCGCCTCGGCGTGATGGGCCAGAAGCACGCCATTGGTGGTCATCGCGATGTCTTTGACACCGTCGATCGCTGCTAAAATCGCCACCAAATCCTCCAATCCCCGCCTTAGCAACGGCTCTCCGCCGGTCAATCGAACCTTTTCAACCCCAAGCGGCACCAAGCAACGGACCAGCTCGGCAATTTCCTCAAATGTCAAAAGCTCCTCGCGAGGCATGAACGCATAGCCGGCGCCGAAAATTTCCACCGGCATGCAGTAGCGACAACGAAAATTGCAGCGGTCAGTGACTGAAATCCGTAAATCCCGCAGATTGCGACCCAGTGCGTCTTTTGGCAGCTCCATTTGCCTTGATGCTCGTGATTCGTCCGGTTTTCGCAATCTAAAATCAATATTGGTGCATTCGGCCGAATGGCCACAGTCAGCAGATGGCGATATTGAAATTCCCTCATTCGCCGAGGCGGCAGCGGATGGCGTGGGTGGCGGCTGCCACGTCTGGGGCTTGCAGCAAGGCGGATACCACCACGATCCGCCGTGCGCCGGCGGCAAGCACCTGCGGCAGGGTGGCCTGGGTGATCCCACCAATGCAAAATGCCGGAATCCGGGATCCCACCTGTTGCTCCATCGCCGCAATTTCATCCAATCCGATGGCGGGGCGGCCTGCCTTGGTGGGTGTCGGGAAAAGCGGGCCAAAACCGATGTAGTCAAAGCCTTCCGCCAATGCGGCCCGGGCTTGCGCTAGGGAATGGGTGGAGCGGCCTATCAGTTTGCCTGCTCCCATGATCTCACGGGCGGCACCCAGCGGTCCATCGTCTTGGCCGATGTGGACTCCATCTACGCCAAGAGTGGCTGCCAGATCGGGGAAATCATTGAGAATGAACGGAACTCCGGCGGCACGGCATAGGGGGATCAATTTTTCGGCGACCCGTAGGATGGTGGGGAGATCCTGGTTTTTTGCCCGCAGTTGTAAAATATCGGCACCTCCGGCGAGCAGGGCGGAGGTGACTTCTTCCGCGCGATCCTCAGGAGTGTAACCGAGATCCAAGATGCAGTAGAGGCGGGCGTTGTTCATAGGTCTCATAGGTCCTATATGACTTATTATTTATTTAACTCGCTCTTCCAGATATCTCGCGACCCAGCCGATGTCATACTTGCCTGCGGCGAAGTCCGGGTGTGCGATGATTTCTTGCTGGAAAGGAATGGTGGTCTTAATCCCGCGGATCATGAATTCACCCAGCGCGCGTTTCATCCGGGCAATCGCAATTTCCCGGGTGGCACCGGTGACGATGAGTTTTGCGATCATCGAGTCATAGTGTGGCGGCACGGTGTAGCCGGAATAGACATGGGTATCCACCCGCACACCCTTGCCACCGGGGGCATACCATAACTCGATCGTACCGGGGCTGGGCATGAAGTTATTAAACGGATCCTCGGCATTGATGCGGCACTCGATGGAGTGACCCCGCGGGGTGGACTCCAGCACATGGCGGGAGAGTGGCTCGCCAGCGGCTACCCGGATTTGCTCTTTGATAAGCTCGCAACCCATCACCTCTTCCGTCACCGGATGCTCGACTTGGATGCGGGTGTTCATCTCCATGAAGTAGAAATTTTCCGCAGCTTCATCGACAAGATACTCAATGGTGCCGGCATTCTGATAGCCGATGTTTTTGATGAGTTTCACGGACGCATCACCCATGCGGGCGCGTAGCTCGGGCGTGAGCAGGGGTGATGGACATTCCTCGATGATCTTTTGGTTGCGCCGCTGCATCGAGCAATCGCGCTCACCGAGGTGGATGTAATTTCCATGAGAATCCGCAATGACTTGGAACTCGATGTGATGGGGGTTGAGCACGAGTTTTTCCAAATAACAATCGCCATTGCCGAAGCAGGCGATGGCTTCATTGGACGCGGCTTGGAAAAGGCTGAGGAAGTCTTCTTCCTTGAAACACGGGCGCATGCCGCGGCCACCGCCGCCGGCTGTGGCTTTGATCATCACTGGCAGGCCGATTTTTCTAGCCTCGATGAGGGCGGTGGCGGCATCTGGCATGATCTCCGAGCCGGGCGTGATCGGCACTCCATTGGCGATGGCGGTGGCGCGCGCGGTGGCCTTGTCCCCCATCATCGAAATCACTTGGTGGGATGGGCCGATGAAGGTGATGCCGGAGCTGGCGCAAATTTCAGCAAAGCGGGCATTTTCCGAGAGAAACCCATAGCCCGGGTGAATCGCATCGGCACCGGTGATTTCGGCAGCGGCGATGATGCGGTCGATCTTTAAATAGGATTCCTTACTCGATGCGGGGCCGATGCAGACAGATTCGTCAGCGAGCTGGACGTGCATGGAGTCCACATCCGCCTCGGAATAAACGGCGACGGATTCCAAATCGAGCTCGCGACATGCGCGGATGATGCGGAGGGCGATCTCACCACGATTGGCAACCAGGACACGCTTGAACATTTTTGAAGAGGTTGAGAGTGATCAGTGAGCAGTGATTAGAAAAGATGGCTTACTTGATTCTGAAAAGGACGTCGCCGTATTGGACCGGGGTTCCTTCTGAAGCGAGGACCGCGCAGATGATACCGGATTTTTCTGCGGTGATTTCGTTCATGACTTTCATGGCCTCGATGATGCAGAGGGTTTGGCCGATGGAGACTGCGGTGCCAACTTCGACGAAATTTGGCGAGTCGGGTGCAGGTTTTTGATAGAAGGTTCCGACCATCGGTGAGGTGATTTCAGAGCCTTCTGCGGCAGCAGGTGCGGCGGCGGATGCATTTCCTGCGGCAGCAGGTGCTGGGGCATAGCCGATATTCGGGGCCACACTTGGTAGGTTGGCCATCAAGTTGCGGAGATCATCCAGATCCGCGCCCTTTTTGAGCTTCAGATGGAAGTCCTTTTTCGAAAGGTCAAATTGAGTAAGACCGTGCTCATTCATGAGCTCGACGAGGCGGCGGATTTCCTGAAGGTCCACGATGGAAGATGATTGGAATTGGTTATAGCTTGGCGGGAATCGCTCTGCCTGTGAGGCTAGGTATCAGACCAAACTGCGTCAAGTGAGATTGCCAGAAGTCTCTTACTTAGACGTTGAAACGAAATTCGACGACGTCGCCATCTTTGACGACGTATTGCTTGCCCTCGATGCGAACCTTGCCGGCCACCTTCGCGGCGGACATGGATCCGGCTGCGACGAGATCATCGTAGTGGACAATTTCCGCAGCGATGAAGCCGCGCTCGAAATCCGTGTGGATCACTCCCGCAGCGGCGGGTGCTTTATCGCCTGCGGTGATGGTCCAAGCGCGGGTTTCCTGGACACCGGTGGTCAGATACGTGCGGAGGCCCAGCAGGTGATAGACCCCACGGATGAGGGCGGAGACGCCGGAATCCGTCACCCCCATATCAGCGAGAAATTCCGCAGCTTCCTCGAGGGGCATATCGCTGAGCTCCTCCTCGATGCGGGCGGAAATGACGACGGCCTCGGAGCCGGTGTGGGTGGCGGCGAATTGGCGGACGCGGGCCACTTGGGCATGGGAATCTGGATTTTCAATCGCTCCAGCCAGCTCATCTTCGGCGACGTTGCAGGCGTAGATTGTCTTCTTGGAGGAAAGCAGGAAAAATTCTTTGACGATTGCGCGGTCGTCCTCGGTGAATTCGAGGGTGAGAGCAGGATTTCCTTGATCGAGATGGGGCATGATCACATCGATGAGTTCAACTTCCTTTTTCGCTTCCTTATCGCCGCCTTTGGCCTTTTTCTCGCGGGAATGGCGGCGTTTTTCAAGCGATGCCATATCGGCCAGGATCAGCTCGGAGTTGATGATTTCAATATCGCGGATGGGATCGACGGAGCCTAGTTCGTGGATGATATCGTCGTTTTCAAAACAACGGACCACTTGGACGATGGCGTCGGTCTCGCGGATGTTGGCGAGGAATTGGTTGCCGAGGCCAGCCCCTTCGGACGCGCCCTTGACGAGCCCTGCGATATCGACGAATTCGATGGCGGTGGCCACGAGCTTCTGGGAGCTGGAAATTTTCGAAAGCACGGCCAATCGCGAATCTGGCACACTGACGATGCCCACGTTTGGATCGATGGTGCAAAATGGATAGTTCGCCGCCTCCGCCTTGCGGGTGCGAGTGACAGCATTGAAGAGTGTCGATTTCCCGACGTTGGGTAGTCCTACGATTCCGGCTTTGAGCATGGCGGCGGAAGGGTGGGGGAGAGCCGGGCGGAAGCACGAGAAAAAACTTCAGCGGCGGTGAATGGGCGCATTGTGCAAAATCAAATGACAATCAGGTGACATCACGATCTGGAATCATGATTGGAAGAACAGGATATTTTCAGGCTTTACCTCGCGATGGACCAGCCTGGCGTCTGACAATGTAGCCATCGAGGAGAAGGTCTGGGGTGAGATAGCTGTCCATGCGGTGGCTTTATTTATGAGTAAGGCGGTGCTTACTTACTGCTTGGAAATCGCTTCGTCCTCCCAGCTACAAGGCACACCGGATTTCTGATGCGGGGTAACCTGTGGCTGGATGAGCCGGAAACCGCACAGCTTCGTATTGCAGTTTCTCCTCACCAAGGCGCTTGCAAGCGCTTGAAACTCGGTGTATTGCCTCCCTCCGAGGCGGCAATCTTCCGCCCTAGCCCAGCTCTCTCATGATCAAGTGGATTCTCCAAAAAATCGTCGGCAACAAGAATCAGCGCGAAGTGCGCCGTATCCGTC
>Ga0105045_10006877_pt1 | contig 10073 bp, 7 predicted proteins | sample MAT02_FD_78089 | JGI IMG/M metagenome (GOLD analysis project Ga0105045, IMG submission 78089) | Freshwater microbial communities from Lake Fryxell liftoff mats and glacier meltwater in Antarctica - MAT-02 (megahit assembly) | ecosystem: Environmental > Aquatic > Freshwater > Ice > Liftoff...
AGCGTCGCGGGCGTCTGCATCGGGACAGGAAGCTGCCGGATGGATGGCGACTGCGCGGGCGCGCTGCGCTGCGGCCTTGGCTCGCGCAGGTGCGTGCCGGCGGGCGGTTGCTCGATCGACGCAGACTGCGACACCGGAATGCGCTGCAACGCATCCTTGACCTGCGAGCCCGCCGAGTGTGGCCGCAGTGAGTTCGAGATCACGCGCCTCGCGCCCAACGTCATGATCCTGCTCGATCGCAGCGGGAGCATGGACGGAACGATCGGCGGCCGAACGCGATGGGACATCGCGAAGGACGCGATCGAGATGCTGACGACTCGCTTCGACGCGGAAATCCGATTCGGTCTCGCCACGTACTCGTCCTGCCTCTCTGGCGGATGCTCAGCGGGGCGCGTCGTCGTCCCAGTCGCCGATCGCAACGCGACCGCGATCAACGGCTTCCTCACGCCCCTGCGTGGTCGTGGGAGCTCGCGTGGAACGCCGCCCGACTACCTCTGCGACAGCGGAGATCCCGAGACCAGCACGGGCGTCTCGCTCGACGCGCTCGTCGGAGAGCCGTCGCTCGCGGACGCGATGCGCGGCAATGCCGTGCTGCTCATCACCGACGGTGGCGAGAGCAGCGACTGCGCCCGCGACGTCGACGGCACGCAAGGCGCCACGAACCTCTACGCGCAGACGGTGCCGGTGCGGACGTACGCCGTCGGGTTCAGCGCCGACACGCGCGCCGATCAGCTGATGTCGATCGCCGTCGCGGGCCGCACTGACACGTTCTACCAAGCGGACGATGCCGCCGCGCTGAACGCTGCCCTCGCGGCGATCGCGACCTCGGTGGCGAGCTGCGATTACGCGCTTTCGACCCCGCCGCCGGACCCGTCGATGATGTTCATCTACTTCAACGACGATCCCGCCGGCATCTCGACTGGCGCGGACGGTTGGGCATACGACGCCGCGACGATGACGCTGCGGTTCACCGGCGCGGCGTGCGCGCAGATCATGGCGGGCACCGTGACCGACATCGACGTGATCTACGGCTGCCCGGGGCCGATCTTCGGCTGATCAGCTATCCTCGTCGCATCATGAAGATTCCAGGGAAGCTGCTGCGCGCGTATGGTGCGTTTCTCATCGTCTGCGGCGTCGTCGGCTGGGCGGCGACGGGCTTTGCACCCAAGGCCAAGACTGCGATCTTGTCGGGGGGCGTCACTGGCACGCTCATGGTCGTGCTGGGTCTTCTGGCGCTTTACGGTTCGGCGCGCGCTCGCGTCATCGCGCCATGGGTCGGAGTGTTCTTCGCGCTGGCCTTCACCAGCGTATTCACCTGGCGTGCCTCGATCGCGTGGCAGAACGTGCCTGCGAAGCTCTACGTCGCCATCCTGCTCTCGGTGATGGCAGTGGCGAGCGTCACGGCCGCCGCGCTGGTCGCCCACGCCTCTCGGCAACGCAGGAACTGACGCCGATCCCGCGGTGGTCACCGGCGGCGTCGCGACGGAGAATCGCGCGATGGGTGGAGTACGGTGTTCCGCGGCTGGCGCGACGTGATGCCCGATCCCCAATCCACTCCATCCTTCCGCGGAACTCACCACGTCCGCGGGACGACGTAGCGCTCGCGGGTGTCCCAGGTCTCGCGCACGCCCACCACGCGGTCGCGGTCGAAGGCAAGCAGTGTGGGCCACCTTCCGGCCCCCAGGACCGCGTCGTGGACGCGCGTCTTCGTGGTCAGGTCCCACACGCACACGGCGCAGCCCACGACCCAGTGGTTGTCGCGCTGATCGGCGTGGGCGGTGGCCAAGAAGCGCCCGTCGGGAGAGAGCGCGACGCTCTGCACGGGCGCGCGCTCCTTGTCTTCGTCGACGACGACGGCGACCTCGAGGCGCGGGGCGACGCCATCACTGAGCGTGAGTGTGATGACCAGCGGGCCGCCGAGCCCGTGGTGGTAGGGAAAGACCAAAGTGTCGCTGCTGCCCGGCCGGAACTGCAGCTCCGCGCTCGACAGGTTGGCGTCGAGCGCCAAAAGCGGCGCTCGGCTCGTCATGTCCCAAAGCACGGCGCGGTGACCGGCCGGAGCGTCGGGCGCGCCGTCTTCGCCGACGATGGCCGTGTGGGCCAGCAGGCGCGTGCCCGCGTCGTTCACCGCTACCCGCACGACGCGACCGCCGAGGCCGAAGTTCGCCAGCAGCGTACCGCGGGCTATGTCGAGGACACAGGCGCGCGTTCCCTCGTCGACGTGGACGCCATCGGGCGTGACGCCCGCAACGTTCTCGAGCGTGAGCACGCGGGCGTCGGGCAACGCGACGTGGGCGTGAAAGCCGTCGAGCGTTGCCGCCCACGGAGCGCCCGTGTCGACGTTCCAGAACGAGAGGCGTTCGGCCTCGCTGGTGGCCACGCAGCCGGCGCGTTCGTGCAGGCACAGCGTCGGGAAGCTCGCCAGCGCCGCGCTCCACAGCGGAGCGTTGCTCTCGACGTCGAGGGCATGCAGCACGAAGCCGGCGTCGGCGCGGCGGAGCCCCAGCAGCGTTCGCCCACAGCGGGCCAGCAGCGGGGAGAGCAAGGCGCTGCCCGGGACGATGGGTGTGACGCGGGGATGCATCGCGTGGAGGCCCGCTGAAATGCTCAGCGCAGCTTCTTGCCGCCGAAGGCCACCGGCATGAGTAGGTTGTCCGGTTTCGGGGGCGTCGTCATCTTCATCCTCACGGCAAATCGGATCTCAGGTTCTACACGGTGCGTCACGGGGGCGACGAGAAGCGCGCAAAACGCCCCGCAGGCACACGGCCTACGGGGCGTCTCTTCTACCCTACGAGACGCTCAGCGCGTCTTGCCCGCTTGGCTCACATCACCTTGGTGAGCGCGATGTTGTAGAACTCCGGCGTGCCGACCGCGACGTCGAGCGTCGCGTCCATCGCATTCCAGTTCTTCTGCCCGGCCGCGTTCGCGCCCTCGATATAAATCGAATAGGTGCGGCCGCCCATCACGAAGGGGTTGTTGAACACGATCTGCCCGACGCACGGGATGCCCGCGGCGGGGGTTTCGGCGACGACCGTACCCGGCAGGCCGCCGGTGATGTCGGTCAGCGTGTAGAAGATCGTCGAGACGCCCGCGCCCGCGCAGTCGGTGTCGGACATCGTCGGGCCAACGACAGTGTCATAGGTGAGGTTGATGGTCATCGACTCCCGCGGCGCCACGACGAAGTCAGCGGTCGCCAGCGTCGAGTGGGTGATCGGCGCGTTGACGATCAGTGCCAGTGGCGAGCTCATGCCGATGTTCGTGTCGCTCGCATCGAGCGCGCGCCAGAACGTCATGTAGCTACCGAAGGTGAACCGGATCGGCGGCGCGAGGGTGCGCGTGTCGAAGTTGCCACCGGCGCAATCGAAGATGAAGCCCGGCTCGGTGTACATCTCGCCGGCCTGCTGGATGACGAGCTGCACGGCGTCGATGCCTGCCGCGGTACACGCCGCTGCCGTCGCCGCGCCGCCGTTGATGGTCCACATGCCATCCATCGTGAAGTCGTCACCCTTGGGGTTGAAGACTGGCGTGGCGCCGGGGATGTCGAACGGCGGGAAAACGGCGGTCTCGCCGAACCCGACGGTGACCATGCCGCTCGGCCCGCTCACGGTGCCGGTGTTCCTGCGAATGAAGATCTGAGTGTTGTATGTGCCTGCCTGGAGCACGTTTGCGAGGTCGAAGCCGCCCGACTCGCAGCTAAAGACGAACTGCGCCGGGATGACCGGCGAATCGAGGCCGTTGGCGAACTGAAACTCGACCGAGTTCACACCCGCCGCGTCACACGCGCCGGGCGTCGGGACCGCGCCGTTCAGCGTCCAAGAGCCGCTCGCCGAAGCATCCGTGCCAATCGGCGTCCAGACGCTCACTTCGACCACACAGCCCGCCAGCGCCATCGCCGCGAGGGCGAGGCCTGCCGTCATCCGCGAACCGCTCAGTGATCCACGCATCATCGTCATCAGAAGCCTCCACACGGGCGTTTCAGGCCCGAAATCATAGTCCACGCAAGCAGCGCCGCTCACCGCGAGCCGCACAGACGTTAGATACTCGCGGACGATTCATCGGCCACGAGGGTAGCAGCCACCCAGTCAGGGCGGCCAGCAGCCGCGTTCAGGCGCTGAACGCCTCGCCTACGAGCTGCGCCTGCTCGAGCTTGTGGCTCGCCTCGCTGCCAGTCGCCGGGCTCGCGCTCTCGGGGCGTGACACGAGCCGCAGCGGCTTGCCGAAGAGCTGCACCGCGCGCGCGCTCAGCGGGTACCAGGCGCCGCTGTTGACCGGCTCTTCTTGCACCCAGACGAACTCGGTGTCCGCGCCGTAGCCGGCGAGGGCGGGCGCGATGTGCTCCGGGCGCAGCGGGTAGAGCTGCTCGATGCGCACGATGTGCACGTCGCTCGCCTTCTTCTCGCGGCGCGCCTTGTCGAGGTCGTAGTAGACCTTGCCGGAGCAGAGCAGCACTCTTCGGACTTGCTTCGGATCGGTGCCGCTCGTGTCTGCGATGACGCGCTGGAAGCTGCCGTTGACGAGGTCGTCGATGGTGCTCATCGCCTCGGGCAGACGCAGCATGCTCTTTGGCGTCATCAGTATCAGGGGCTTGCGCCACGGGCGCATCATCTGGCGGCGCATCGAGTGAAACAGCTGGCCGCTGGTGGTCAGGTTCTGGATCTGGATGTTGTCTTCAGCGGCGAGCGTCAGGAAGCGCTCGAGGCGCGCCGACGAGTGCTCCGGGCCCTGGCCCTCGAAGCCGTGCGGCAGCATCAGCACGAGGCCCGACAAGCGCGCCCACTTGTCTTCGCCGCTGACGATGAACTGGTCGATGATGACCTGCGCGCCGTTCACGAAGTCGCCGAACTGCGCCTCCCAAATGACGAGCGCATCGGGCGAGTCGAGCGAGTAGCCGTATTCGAAGCCGAGCACGCCTTGCTCGCTGAGCGGCGAGTCCCAGATGTCGACGCGGCCCTGGCCCTCGCGCAAGTGCGCGAGCGGGCAGTACGTCTTGCCGGTGTCGTTGTCGAACAGCACGGCGTGGCGCGTGTTGAACGTGCCGCGGCGCGCGTCTTGACCGGTGAAGCGGATCGGCACGCCGTCATCGAGCAGCGACGCGAACGCGAGATGTTCACCGACGGCCCACGGGAACGGGTGCCCATCGCCGGCCTTTTTGCGCGGCTCGAGCACCGTGGTGATGACCTTCGGGTGCGGCTTGAAGTCGTCGGGCAGCGTCGTGATCTTTGCGACCAGCTCGAGCGCCTTCTCACGCGTGATGCGCGTCTCCGGCTCGGCGACGTCGGCGTCGTTGCCGCCCTCGTAGCCCTTCCACACGCCACCGCCGGTGTACGGCTGCGGCGCGAGGTTCGTGTCGCGCGCCTGGCGCAGCGCGTCCTCGAAGAAGCGCTTGCGACCGAGCGCGATGCCGTCGGCGGTCGCCTCGTCGATGGTGCCCATCTCGACCAAGCGCTTGCTGTAGAGCTTGCGGATCGTCGGCTTCTTGTCGATCGCCGCGTACATCACTGGCTTTGTGAAGCGCGGCTCGTCGGCCTCGTTGTGGCCGTATTTGCGGTAGCAGAGCAGATCGATGACGACGTCGCGGCCGTAGCGATGGCGGTACTCGCTGGCGAGCCGCACGACCTGCACGACGGCCTCGGGATCTTCGCCGTTCACGTGGAACACCGGGCAGCGCAGCATGCGCACGATGTCGGTCGCGTAGCGCGACGAGCGCGCGTCTTCGGTCGCGGTGGTGAAGCCGATCTGGTTGTTGATGACCAGGTGGACGGTGCCGCCGGTGAAATAGCCCTTGAGCAGCGAGAGGTTGAGCACCTCGGGCACGATGCCCTGGCCAATGAACGCGGCGTCGCCGTGGATCTGCAGCGGCAGCACCTTGCGGCGCGTCTCGAGATCGCCGATGCGATCCTGCTTCGCGCGGGTGCGGCCCTCGATGATCGCGTTGACGAACTCGAGGTGCGACGGATTGAAGGTGAGCGTGAGGTGCACCTTCTGGCCGGTCGTGACGACGCGGTCCGACGAGTAGCCGAGGTGATATTTCACGTCGCCGCGGCCCATGTGGAGCTCGGGGTGTTTGTCGTCGAAGCCGGCGAAGATGTCCTTCGGATCTTTCTCGAGGACGTTCACCAGCACGTTGAGGCGGCCGCGGTGGGCCATGCCCATCACGATCTCTTCGACGCCGAGCCGGCCGCTGTACTCGACCAGCAAATCGAGCAGCGGGATCGTGCTCTCGCCGCCCTCGATGCTGAAGCGCTTCTTGCCGACGTAGTTCGTGTGGATGAACGTCTCGAAGACCTCGGCGTCGGTCAGCTTCGAGAGGACCCGCACCTGCTCTTCACGCGAGAGCTCCGCGCGGTTCTGCGTCGACTCCATGCGGTCCTGAAGCCACAGGCGCTCCTCCGGATCTTCGACGTGCGTGTACTCGACGCCGATCGAGCGGCAGTACGTCTCGGTCAGCCGCGAGACGATGTCGCGCAGTGACATTTCTGCGGGCCCAGCGAGATCGCCGGCGGAAAAGACCGTCTCTGGGTCGACCTCGGCGAGGCCGAACTTCGACAGAACGAGCTCGAACGGCGGCGGCTCGAGCAGCTCGAGAGGATCGATCTTCGCGAACAGATGACCGCGCACGCGATACGCGTTGATCAGCGACGAGACGCGGCCCTGCATCGCGACCGCATCACGCACGCCCGCCGGCGGCGCGACCGAGACCATGCGCTCGCCGGTCCAGCCCGGAACGTGCTCCGCCGCCGCCGGCAGCACGGCGACGAGCGTGTGTGCGCCATTGCCGTTGCCGTTCTTCGCTTCGGTGCTCGGCACGCGCGGCGCGCTCGGCAGGGCGACAGGCGGCGCGGCAGCGACAGGCTGTGCAGCGACCGGCTGTGCAGCGGCGGGCTGCGCAGCGGCGGGCGGCGCAGCGACGGGCGGCGCCACGAGCGTTCCGCCAGCGGTGCGCAGCTGCTCTGCGTAGAACGCGTCGAAGTATTTTTGCCACGACTCGTCGACCGAGCGCGGGTTCTCGCAGTAGCGGAGGTAGAGCTCCTCCACCAGGGCCTGATTGACGCCGAAATCTTGGTCCATTGTTGGGCGCCGAGTCTACGCTCAGCCTGCAGGCGCGGCCAGTGTGTAGAGCGCTCCCGCGCCGGGAACCTCCCCCAGGGACGGCGAAATCCTTACTCCGCCGGGTCCATCCCCGCGGCGGCGATGGCGTCGGCGAGCGTCGACTTCGCTGCGCGCTTCGGCTTCGCGACGAGCGAGGCCTTGGTCCACCGGGCCTTCTGGATGTGTGGCGAGAGCTTGATGATGCCGACGAAGTCGAGCGCGCGGATGACGCTCCACGTCGGGTCGACCTCGAACCAGCGCGCGGCGAAGTTCGGCGCCATCGCGAACTCGTGGTGGTTGTTCTGGAACAGCTCGCCGAGCATGAGGAAGTCGAGCGGCAGCGTGTTGCGCGACTTGTCGTCGCTCGCGAAGTTGCGGTAGCCGTACTTGTGGCCGGCCCAGTTGACGATGGCGCCGTGGATCGGGCCCATCAGGTAGTGGATCGGCAGCAGCGCGTAGAACGCCCAGTGCGGCGCGAACGCGATGTAGAAGATCGTGTAGCCAGCGCCGATGGTGAGGCGCGACACCCAGCTATCACCGATGCGATCGAGCAGCGGCCACTCGGGCGTCTCGCCTTCGAAGCGCTTCTCCGGCTTGATGGTGCCGTTGACGAAGCCGTAATAGCGGTCCTTCGTCGCGAGCATCATCTTGTTCAGGTTCGGGTAGGTGTGCGGCGAGTGCGGGTCGCGATCGGTGTCGCTGAACGCGTGGTGCTCGCGGTGCAGCACGGCATAGGCGCGCGGCATGAGGTAGGACGAGCCCTGCGTCACGTACAAGAAGACGTAGAAGAATTTCTCCCAGCCCTTGCTCATCGTGAACATGCGGTGCGCCGCATAGCGATGCAGGAAGAACGTCTGCGAGAACAGCGACAGCACCCAGTGCGCTACGAAGAAGGCGATGATGGCGGCCACGGCTTGCTTCTCTCCGGGTGACGAGCGTGCTCGGCGGCGCAGGTTGCGAATGACCTGGCCTACGAACGGCGGTTGGACTCGATCAATAGAGCAGCCGCGCAACACGCCCGGGTACGCACGGGGTCACGATTCCGTCATGCAGGTCCCCGCGTTGGGACAATCTGCGGCGTGATTGCGCCGATGCGCGCGGCATACTCCGCGGCGTGACCGTGCCGCCGAAGACCGCCCCGAGCGCTGCCCCGCGCGCGCTTTCGAAGAATCATCCGCTCGTCGTGCACCGTGAAGCGCTGCTCGGCTGTCGGCGTTGCCCCGACGTGTACCCGCCGGTCGTCAGCGGTCGCGCCGTCAGCACCGAGATTTTCTTCATCGGCCAGGCGCCCGGCGTGCACGAGGGCTCGATCGGTCAGCCGTTCGCGTGGACCGCCGGCAAGACCTTGTTCCGCTGGCTCGCGACCATCGGTGTCAGCGAGGAGGCGTTCCGCGAGCGTGTCTACATGACGGCGGTCATCCGCTGCTTTCCGGGCAAGGCGAAGAACGGCGGCGGCGATCGCGTGCCGAGCCGCGAAGAGATCGCGACGTGCGGCGCGTGGATGCACGACGAGCTGCAGATCATTCGCCCAAAGCTGGTGATGGCGATCGGCCGCTTGGCGATCGAGCGCGTCGCGCAGCGCAAGATCGGCACGCTCGATTCCGTCGTCGGGCCGCTGCATCAGGGCGTGTTCTTCGGCCAGCCGATCGACTGGATCGCGCTGCCACATCCGAGCGGCCTGAGCTCGTGGCACAAGATGGAGCTCGGCAAGCGGCTGCTCGCAGAGTCGCTCGCGACGTTCGCCGCGCACCCGAGCTTCGCGCGCACGTTCGGTACGCTGACCTGAGCTGCTAGCGCTGAGGCGAAAGGTCATGACCTAAACGTCCCACCGAGGCAGAAAGGATCAGAGCCGTGTCCACGTTCGGCTCCGCGTGCACCTCGCGACTCGACACTTTCGCCGACGTTTCCGCTCGTTGGTCGGCGCGTCGTGACTCTTGGCGCGCGGGTTGCAAATTATCACGAGCACCCACGAGACGATCATGAAGCTGACCAAGGCAACCATTGTCGCAGGCATCTCCGGCGCCGGCGTGATGAGCCTCTGAGGCGAGCCCATGAACACGCAGAAGGGTAGTGGCGTTTACAACGTAATCGTGATCGGCGCCGGCACGGCGGGACTCGTCACTGCGGCGGGAACCGCTGGTCTCGGAGGGCGAGTGGCGCTGATCGAGCGCAACAAAATGGGCGGCGATTGCCTGAACTTCGGCTGCGTGCCGAGCAAGGCGCTCATTTCCTCGGCGCGCCTGCTGCACGCAATGCGTCGCGGCGAAGAATGGGGGATCGCGCCGCAGTCCGTGACGCCTGATTTCGAGCGCATCTCCGGACGAATGCGCGAGCACCGCGCACGGATCGCACCGAACGATTCGCAGGAGCGCTTCGAGTCGCTGGGTGTGGATGTCTTCCGCGGCGAGGCGCGTTTTCTCTCGCCGCATGAAGTGGAAGTGGAAGGCACGAAGCTGCGCGCGCGGCATTTCGTAATCGCTACTGGCACGCACGCCGCCCGACCGACGATCACCGGTCTCAATGAGGTCCGCGCTTTTACGAATGAGACGATCTTCGACGAGCTGAAAGAGAAGCCTGCGCGTCTGCTGGTGCTCGGCGGCGGACCGATAGGCTGTGAGCTCTCGCAGGCGTTTGCGCGCTTCGGTAGCCAAGTGACGCTCGTGCAGCGCGGCGCGCGTTTGCTGCCGAAGGAAGACGCCGACGCGGCCGAAGTGCTGACGGGGTCCTTGAAAAGCGATGGCGTCGCAGTGTTCACCGGCGCGGAGCTGGAGCGCGTGCAGGCGCGCGGAGCGCGTGGCGGCGCGGCGACGATTCGCATCGGCGAAGCGACGCGCGAGCAGGAGTTCGACGCGCTGCTGATTGCGGCCGGCCGCACGCCGAATCTCGATTCGCTCGCGCTCGACGCTGCGGGTGTACGCACGAACAAGCGCGGCGTGGAGGTGAACGACTACCTGCAAACTTCGCAGCGGCACATCTACGCCGCG
>Ga0105045_10006878_pt1 | contig 10073 bp, 8 predicted proteins | sample MAT02_FD_78089 | JGI IMG/M metagenome (GOLD analysis project Ga0105045, IMG submission 78089) | Freshwater microbial communities from Lake Fryxell liftoff mats and glacier meltwater in Antarctica - MAT-02 (megahit assembly) | ecosystem: Environmental > Aquatic > Freshwater > Ice > Liftoff...
AAGGCCAAATAGAACTACTGAAACAGCACGTGGAGGTTTTGCGCGGTTTACATCGGCAGGTGGTATAAGTACACTTCCCTTCCCCGGACAAATTTGCAATCCGATTGCAAATTTGTCCAGAAAAACCCTCTTTATTCGTAGCTTTGCCCCATGATCGAAAGAATCTTGGGCGAGAAGCTGCGGCATTTGGCAAGTCAGTATTCAGTAGTGACCCTTACCGGCCCCCGACAATCGGGCAAATCGACGCTGGTGCGCTCCCTGTTTCCTGAACTTCCTTATTTGCCGCTCGAAGACCCCGACGTACGGCTGCTGGCCCAGGCCGACCCGCGCGGATTTCTGGCCAACTATGCGGACGGGGCCATTTTCGATGAGGTGCAGCAGGTACCCGAGTTATTCTCCTACTTGCAAGGCGTGGTCGATGCGGGTCATCACCGCCAGCCCTACATTTTGACCGGATCGCAGAATTTTCTGTTGATGGACAAAATCAGTCAGACACTGGCGGGGCGCACGGCGGTACTGCGGCTGTTGCCATTGAGCCTCCCCGAATTGCAAGCGGCGGGAAAAGTGCCGGATTCGGTTGAGGAACTGCTCTTTCAAGGGGGTTACCCCCGGCTCATCAACCGCCGACTCGACCCCGCCGATTTCTTTCCGGCCTACATTCAGACTTACCTGGAACGCGACGTTCGTTCGCTAAAAAACATCGTGGATCTTAGTGCCTTTTCCCGGTTTCTGCGGCTCTGTGCGGGCCGGGCGGGAAATCTGCTCAACCTGTCGGCCTTGGCGAACGATTGCGGGATTGCGGTCAACACCGCCAAAGCCTGGCTGTCGGTGCTGGAGGCCAGTTACGTCGTTTTTCTGCTCGAACCGTACCATAAGAGTTTCAACAAGCGAATCATCAAAAGCCCCAAGCTTTTCTTTTACGACACGGGTTTGGTGTGTTCGTTGCTGGGCCTGCGCCGGGCCGATCTGGTCGAAACGTATTATATGCGCGGGGCGTTATTCGAGAATTGGGTGGTAAGCGAGGTAGCCAAACACTTCACCAACCGAGGGCAAAGGCCGCCCATCTATTTCTGGCAAGACAAAACCGGGCGAGAAGTGGATTTGCTGGTCGAAACCAACGGGAAACTAATCCCGATCGAGATCAAGGCCGGACAAACCATGCGTCCCGACTACTTCGACCAATTGGCTTATTGGAATGAACTGAGTGGTAATTCTAGCCAAAACAGTTTCGCGCTCTATGGCGGCTCCAAGCGGCTCTCAACCAAACTGGGGACTTACACGCCTATTGCCGATATTGGTTCGATATTGGAGGGGTAATTTTTTTCCTGCCTTCCAACCTTTCCCGGCCACTCGGACTCTATCCCTGAAAAGAACCTAAAATCCCAACAACCAAATGAAAAACCTTTCCGCCTCCGCCCGGCTTCTGACTCTTGCCGCATTGTTCACCGCCATGAGCTGCTCCAGCGACTCGCCGACTCCTTCTGCCAACCTCAGTACATTACAGGGCAAGTACGGCACCAATGGTGCCATTGATTTCAGTTGTGTAGCCATTTCCAATCCCAATGATATGCCAACTCTCGACGTCTCGAAGCAAAAAGATGGCAGCTACCGACTGGTCAGGACAGACTTCGTGCCGGTGAAGAAAACCACTGAGCTGAACAATGTGATGGTGCGCATCAAGGCCGATACCACTTTTGTAATGCACGAGGGAAAGGAAATCGGTAAGATGTTCATGGGGACCTGGCGCGATTTCAGCCAGAAAAAATCACCGGAAATCGTGGCTCCCATACTTTGGGTGATCAAGCGCGACAGCGTCGATTACCCCTTCTTTTCTTACATCGGCTTCCGTAAATAGCGCCACCGCCCAGCCAAAATGCCCTTTGGCGCGGTTATTTTACGGTATTTAAGCTTAAATCTGCCCAGAGTAGGGTAGTTGGAGCGCATTTGAAGCAATATTATCATGGAAAAATCAAGAGAAGAAGTAATACGGAAAATAGCCGCCGAACACGACGTGACGGTTGGCACGGTGGCCGCCCTGCTGCACGGCCTGCAGGCCACGGGCGGCAATCAGGTGCAGTTCAACATCGGTGAGCTGGGCGGCATGGGGCAGTGGCAGCCGGGCATGACAATGGTCGGCGATATGTTCAACCACGCCCTGAAGGCCAAGGTGGAGCAGCTCTGCGCGGCCATTTCGGCCCTGTCGCGCCAGCTACCCCGCGAGGTAGCCAACGAGAGCCACGCCCTACCCGGCCGCAGCCAAGCAACTTTCAAGGGAAGCCAAAACGATACCCACTATACGTATTATGGCCAGGAAAATCGCCTGGTCATTTACGACGATGGCAGGAACACCAGCTACGACACCACGGGCTATCCGCTCACGGGTGTGCAGCAGTCACAAGACCACAGCGGCAAGCGGCTCAGTTTCACGTATCCGGGTGGCGTGGTGCAGGCCAAGGAGTTGAAAGTAATCGAAGCCTGAATCCTTGTAGATGGATTCTAGCGGTCACTGTGCGCGGCCCGGCGATCGCCGGGCCGCGCTTTTTTTGGTGCAACCACTTGATACAGCCAATTTTCTACGTTATGCAGTCGGTAGATTCCGGCGTTTTTTTTCTCTTTACCTTTAAGCAGTTTTTTAGCATTCAAGGGCGTACGAACACCCCTCGTTTGGAACCGGTGATCTTCTCGAAAGGCACCAAGGGCCCGGAATGCAATTGATTTACCATCGCCAGTTATGGATAATCCTGTCAATGAGCCCGCTCCTTCCGCCAGTGCCAAGTGGTCACTGCTGACCGTCGGTGTAGGCATAATCCTGGCTTTGGTTGCTTATCAAGCGATTCCGCCCAAACCTTCGCTGAGTCTCACTTCGTTTCAGCGCTCACTCGCGAGCGGTATTTCTGAGGAAAGAAAAGGCGCTTACGAATCGGCTCTGGAACACTTCAAATGGGCTGCCGCCTCGCCGGAAGCCGTCGAGACCGACGCCCGGCTCGATAGCCTGGCGGCTCGCTACCGACAACAGGCCCGCCAGGAATGCGCCCGCTATCAAGCGGCGGGTAGCCCGGAGCTTTACTTTATACCAAACCAATATTTCCATTACGCGGCGGTACTTTCCCGCCAGCCAATCCCCGAAGTATGCCATTGAGACTTTTTCTGCTGTGCGCGATCGTCCTGGCAGCCCTGACCGAGGGGCTGGGCCAAAAATTTGCGAACCGCAATCTTTACGACGTCTGGATCACGGCGGGCGAACGCCTGGACGCGGGCCGCTTCGAGGAAGCCATCCGGCTTTACGAAGTGGCTCCCGCCGTGCCTGAGTTCACCAAACGGCTGGCAGCCACCCGAAAAATTCAAACCGTTTTTCAGAATGGCGAGCGCCTTTACCGGGCGCGTCGCTACCCCGAGGCACTGGAAGCTTTCAGTCGCTACCGCACCATCGACCCGACGCTACAAGTCCAGGTACTGGATGACAAAATACTTGCCTGCTTGCAGGAGCTGGATAAAAAGCTCGCGGCCCGGCTCGAGGCTTCCACCCGGGTGGTGGCCGGATTTGAGTGGGCTCACCAAGGCGAACAGCAGCTCGCCGTGCTGGATACCGTAGCCGCGAAGCGCAGCTTCACGAAGGCCCGGCAACTGGGTGGCGGCCTGAACACAACCCTCCGCGAACAATGCCAGCAGGGGCTGCAAGCGGTGAAAGCGTTGGGCGCTTGGGGAAACATCTACCGCCAGCCAGCCCAACAGGATGGCAGCCAAGCGCTGGAAAACCTGAAAGCGTACCGCAGTGCCTCCAAATACATCATCAGTGGACTCGAGTACGAAATAAAGAGCGCGGAGGAGGGCAAAAAAGCCACCCTAGCCACCTCCTCAGCTAGTGACTTGGCCAACCGAATGCAAAGTTACGCCCAAGAATGCCGCATCGAGGACTTGTATTTTTTTGTAAAAAACAACCGAAACCTCATCCCTGACGCCGACAGCCTGGCGGATCGAATTACCGATTACCGCCGGGTGGAGAGCGACGTAGCGCGGCTCAAAAAAGATCCGGCTAATCATCCGTTTTTGGCAAGTGCCTACGAAAGTTTACTCGAAATGGCTGTCCGCATCCCGCAGGTTGGGCCGGGGGTGCTGGCTTGCGCCAGGAAAAACTATTTTGAGGACCTGATGGTAGCGGCTAGGACCGCCGAGGTGCAGGGCGATGAAACTGCCGGGAAAATGGGCCATCGGGAGGCGATGGACTATTTGGTGACGGCTCGGACACTGGAACAGCATCGGTTCGATGCACAGCTTGACGAACTACAGAACCGGCTGGCCGTGAAGTTGGACTGTGATGCCAGAAAGCAGGAATTTGCCTTAGCCGCGCCTGAGATCAGGGAAGAACTCGCTAACTGCCGGGTGGAAGAAGCCTGGCGGCTTTGGCAGCCCGCCCGAAGCAAACTTGGGGGCTGCGGGCCCAGCGATCCCGCTTTTTACGATTCTTACCGTAACCTGCAGGACATGGTCTATCGCTTTTACCGGGCCGACAGCTTGTTCAAAGTCCTGAAACCTCGGGCCGAGCAAGCCTTGGCCAGTCGGCAGTGCGGCGAAGCTAAACGTCTTTTCCAGCAACTTGCCGGACTGGATCTTTGCCATATCGCTGACCGCCAGCAGGCAGTGCGCAATAGCCAGGAGCGAATCAGCGAATGTGAGCGGATTAGCTGCTTCACAAATGCCCGCAACAGCGCGATCAATAGCGCTGAAAAGCGTGAGTGGAAAAATGCCTACGACTCCTATCAGCGGGCCTACGACTGCGCCGAGGAAAGCCAGAAGGCCCGAATCAAGAAAATCATGGAGAACCTGAAATGCAACGCCTACCCCGACCGCTGCCGCAAGGGGAACGTCTCGGTGTCGCTGCAACCGACGGGCCGGGTGGCGGTCAATAAGCCGATTTATTTTGACGACGGATTGTTGAAAGAAATCACTTACGGCTCTTTCGTTTCGACGGGTTTGCTGTTGTCGTTTCTATCTTACCTCAACCCATTGGATGTGGTCATCGGAGCCGAATATTTCCGCACCAAGTATTCCGCGCTCGGCACCGTGCGGGGCCAATCACGCTCAGCGGGCGATTTCGAGGTGGAGGGCGCGGACGTGTCGGTGGCCCTGAAACTCCACAAGACGAATACCGACCCCAACCGACTGCGGCCTTACCTCAAAGGCGGCATCGAACTGCTGTTGCCCTTTGGCTATTCGCTGGCCAACCACGAAGTGTACTATAACACGAACAACCGCAAGTTTTTGAAAAAGCAGTCCCTCGGTGCCTTGGGGGGCATTGGGGTTGAACTGGAGCGGAAAAAGTTCGGCTTTTTTGTCGAGGCAGTCCTAGGCTATAACTTTTCCGGCATTTACAACGCCAACTACGTGACCTCCTCCGGCTCGCGTGGCAAGACGGAAGCCAACTTCCGCACTGTAGGGCTACGGGCTGGGATTCGATTCTGGTAAATGATTACGCTGGTGTCAGTCCGGCAATTGGAACATTTCGCGGGCTTCGGCGTACGAAAGTTTTTCGTAGCTGACGCGCCCCGCCTGCCCACCTGGAATAATGACGTAACGAAATTCGTGATTGGGCGAAGGCGTGATGGGGGTAGCGGGGCCGCGAACCGGAATAGACCAAACCCGAATTCGGCTCACCGCTAGTGTAAAGTCGATGTTTTCCTCCGTGAAAAGGGCATAGACCCTCACGGGCAACTGCCGAACCTGATTATTCTCCGTTTCGAGTTTGGCATACACCAACACTACGCCCTGATCCAATACGGCTTGCGTAAGTCGGTTCACGTTGTTGAAATCGAAATAAAAACGGTCGGTTCCAAACAGGTTCACCTTAATCCATCCCCCGGCCTTCGTCCAGTTTGAATAAATAACATTGGCCGCACCAGCCGGGCCTTGTGGGCCAACTTGTCCGATAGTACCCTGAGGGCCAGCGGGGCCAATCGGGCCAACCGGGCCTTCTGTTCCAACGCACGAACTTAGCCACAACAGGGCCCCGGCCAATACACTCCACGACAACGTTTTTTGAATTTTTCTCATTTTGTATAATCTGTTCATTGCTTGATTTTTGGTTCAAATGTCCTGATTTGAGGAGACATTAGCAAGAACTGTTCCAAAATTGGAGTTTCTAACGATTGCCTTATTACGGGATGGCAAACTATTTTTCGCCGGAGGTCTTATCTTTACGCCGTCTAATTTCTATAAAAATCACCCGCCCAAGCCACGCCCAACCGGCCCAACTCATGCCCCAGCCCGCTCAAAAACTATTCCTCCTCGATGCCTTCGCTCTCATCTACCGCGCGCATTTTGCCTTTATCAAGGCTCCCCGCATCACTTCCTCGGGCATGAACACCAGCGCGGTTTTTGGCTTTGCCAATACCTTGTTAGAGGTTTTGAAGAAAGAAGCGCCCACGCATATCGGCGTGGCTTTCGACACGCCCAAGAAAACTTTCCGGCACGAGCAGTTTATAGACTACAAAGCCCAGCGCGAAGCCCAGCCGGAGGACATTACTATTGCCGTTCCCTACGTGAAGCGGCTGCTGGAAGCGATGAATATCCCAATCCTGCTGGTGGATGGCTTCGAGGCCGACGACGTAATCGGGACGCTGGCCCGCTGCGCGGCGGAGGAGGGTTTCGAGGTGTTCATGATGACGCCCGACAAGGACTACGGGCAACTGGTGCAGGAACACGTGTATATGTACAAGCCGCCTTTCATGGGCAACAAAGCCGAAAAAATGGGCGTTGCCGAGATTCTGGACAAGTGGCAGATCGAGCGCGTGGATCAGGTGATTGATATGCTGGGGCTGATGGGCGACGCCTCGGACAACATTCCCGGCGTGCCGGGCGTGGGCGAAAAAACGGCCCAAAAGCTCATCGCCGAGTATGGAAGTCTGGAAAATATACTGGCGCAAGCCGGAGAAATCAAAGGAAAACTAGGCGAGCGGATTCGGGAAAACGCCGACCAGGCGATTATGTCCAAGCAGTTGGCCACCATCGACGTGAACGTACCGATTCCGTTCAGCGCCCTCGACCTGATTCTTGAGGAACCCGACGCTGACAAAGTCAATGCCCTCTTTGACGAGCTGGAATTCCGAACGCTCCGCCACCGGGTGCTGGGTGATGCCCCGCTGAGTTCTTCCAACTCCACTGCCAAAACTCCCGCCAAAGGCAAGCCGGGCCAGCTCGACCTATTCGGCGCAGCTAGCAATCCCGACATCGCGGCCTTTGAAAGCTCGACTTCCAGTAACCAAACGGAACCCATATCGGTCGTTTACCGAACCATCGCCACGGCCCGTCACGATTACCAAACCGTGGACACGCCCGAACTCATGGCGAGTTTGATCCACTACCTTGGCCAGCAGGAGGCCTTTTGTTTCGATACCGAAACAACCGCCTTGGACGCGCTGCAAGCCGAGCTGGTGGGGATTGCCTTTGCCTACCGAGCCGGCGAGGCATTTTACGTGCCTGTTCCCCCGGAGCGCGAAAAGGCGCAGGCAATCGTAGAAGTTTTCCGGCCCGTTTTTGAAAACGAAAAAGTTATGAAAATTGGCCAGAACTTGAAATACGATATGCTGGTCTTGAAAAATTATAACCTGGAAATACAAGGCCCGCTGGCTGACACCATGCTGGCGCATTACCTACTCGAACCCGAGCAACGACACGGCATGGATCGGCTGGCCGTAAACTACTTAAATTACGAACCCGTTGCCATTGAGGAATTGATTGGTAAGAAAGGCAAAAATCAGGGAACGATGCGGGACGTTCCGGTCGTAGAAGTGACCGAGTACGCCGGGGAAGACGCTGACATCACGCTGCAACTGTACCAATTGCTACTGCCCGAATTGCAGGAAAAAGCCGCCAACAAACTTTTTGAAAGCGTGGAAATGCCGCTGGTGCGGGTGCTTACGGCCATGGAAAGTGAGGGCGTTCGGGTGGACACGGATGCTTTGTCTAAAATGTCGAAAGAATTGGAAAATGACATCAAGCTGCTGGAAACCGACATTTTCGCCACGGCCGAAACCGAGTTCAACCTCAACTCGCCCAAGCAGTTGGGGGAGGTTTTATTTGATAAAATGAATTTGGTCAAAAACCCGAAGAAAACCCCCACCGGGCAGTACGCTACGGGGGAGGACATTCTGTCGGCCCTAGAAAGCGAACACGAGATTGCCCGGAAAATTCTGGATTACCGCGAATTGCAGAAGCTGAAATCTACTTACGTTGATGCGCTGCCGCTGCTCATCAATCCCAATACGGGCCGGATTCATACCTCTTACAACCAAGCCGTTACGGCCACCGGACGCCTGAGTTCCACCAATCCCAATCTGCAAAATATCCCCATCCGCACCGTGCGGGGCCGCGAAATCCGTAAAGCTTTCGTACCGCGTTCGGAGGAGTTTCAAATCTTGTCGGCGGACTATTCGCAAATCGAGCTGCGCATCATGGCGGCATTCAGCGGCGACCCGAGCATGATCGAAGCCTTCAATTTGGGGCGCGATATTCACGCGACTACCGCCAGCAAAGTATTCAAGATTCCGCTGGAAGAAGTAACGGGCGACATGCGCCGTCAGGCTAAGTCGGTCAACTTCGGAATTATCTACGGCATTTCGGCCTTCGGTTTAGCCAAAAACCTGGGCATATCGCGCACTGACGCGGGTGACATCATCAAAGCCTACTTCGAGGAATTCCCGGCGGTGAAAGCCTACATGGATCGCGTGATCGAGGAAGCCCGCGAGCGCGAGTACGTCGAGACCATCCTGGGCCGCCGCCGCTACCTGGCCGACATCAATTCGCGCAACCAAACCAACCGGGGCTTCGCCGAGCGCAACGCCATCAACGCGCCCATTCAGGGTTCAGCCGCCGACATGATTAAGCTGGCGATGATTAACATTCAGGCGTTTATCGAAAAAGAACAACTCCGCTCCCGCATGATACTGCAAGTCCACGACGAACTAGTATTCGACGCTTACCGCGAAGAACTGGATTTCTTGAAAACCAACGTTGAGAACTTAATGCAGAACGCCTTACCGATGGAGGTTAAAATGGAAACCGGCATCGGCATAGGAAACAACTGGCTGGAAGCGCATTAAGCAGGTTGCCCCTGAATCAATCGCAAGGTTCAGCCAGGAATTCTTCCAAATCTTTCTTGGTGACTGCGGTGTAGAGAGCTCCGCAGCTTTTTATATAACCTACAACAGCCTTCTTGTAGGCCTCGCAATTTGCCTTTGTTGGATTGGAGGCGTAGGTAGTCAAAGTCTCGGTGAATTTGGTGGCGTTGTTACCACATCCCAACGGGCCTGGGTCATTGTCTTTCTTGCTGCATCCCAGCGCCAGAACGATGGCTAGGGGAACGATTGAACTGAGTAATTTTTTCATTTGACGAGCTGTTTTTTCTTTCAAAACTAGCTCGTCCAGAAAGCTATTCCAAGCCATAAACTTCGTAACTTATTGAATGGTAGGTGGTATTGAGCGAATGGTAATCTTGGTGCCGTGCGGAAGCACTTTTAAGTTGTCTGGCATGATATTATGACTGTCGGCAAGTATTAATTTCACTCACTCCGTACACCAATATCATTTTTATGAAAACCATTGCTAAATATCTCATTATCATGTCTTTAATGTCAAATGTCGCTTTCGCCCAGGAGAACATTTCCATTGGCCCCATCGTTGGGGTTTCCATTGCCAATCTCAGGGGCGATATTGCTAACAACGACTGGAAAGCAGGACTCACAGCGGGTGGCTTTTTTAATTACAGTTCAAACTCCGGGCTCGGCGTAAGCGGGCAAGTCCTTTTCACCCAACTTGGTGCTCAGATCAACAACAAAACAGACGACATCGGTCTCAACTACGTACAGGTGCCGATTCTTTTGACCTACTTTTTGGGCCAGAAGGGTAAGAGCATTCGACCAAAAGTTTTTATTGGCCCCCATGTGAACTTCTTGCTGAGCGCGAAAGACCGAAATGGCAATGACATTGCCGGCGAGACAAACAATCCGAATTACAATTCAATTGACGGTGGTCTCACGCTGGGTGCGGGACTCAATTACCGCTTGAATGATAAGATTTGG
>Ga0105045_10006879_pt1 | contig 10072 bp, 10 predicted proteins | sample MAT02_FD_78089 | JGI IMG/M metagenome (GOLD analysis project Ga0105045, IMG submission 78089) | Freshwater microbial communities from Lake Fryxell liftoff mats and glacier meltwater in Antarctica - MAT-02 (megahit assembly) | ecosystem: Environmental > Aquatic > Freshwater > Ice > Liftoff...
ACCCATGGCCTGTGTGCTGCACAGCAATGTCGGCCTCATGCACGGGCTGATGGGCATGTTCAACGCGTGGTGCGACCGCATGCCGATGCTGATCCTGGGCGCCACCGGCCCCGTGGCGCCGGACAAGCGCCGGCCCTGGATCGACTGAATACACACCTCCAAGGATCAGGGCGCGCTGCTGGGCGGTTTCACCAAATGGGATGACGAGCCGCGTTCGGCGCCGGGCATCATTGAGGGCATGTTGCGGGCGCATCAGGCCACAACATCGCTGCCGCGCGCGCCGGTCTACGTCTGCCTCGATGCCGGCTTGCAGGAGCAGGCGCTGGAGGCGCCGCTGCCGATACCCGATGTGGCGCGGTACCGCGCTCCTCCGCCGCCAGCGGCTCCGGCTGAATCCATGGCCGAGCTGGCAGGGATGATCGGCACCGCCAGGCGGCCGCTTTTTCTGTTCGGCCGCGGCTCGCGCAGCCAGGCGCATTGGGATGCGCGGGTGGCGCTGGCCGAACGCGCCGGGGCCTCGGTGATGACCTCAATGCGCGAGCGCAGCATCTTCCCCACCGAGCATCCACTGCACGTCGCAGCGCCCTTCTACTGGCTCAGCCCGGCGGCGAAGGAGCGGGTGCGCGAGGCCGATCTGATCGTCAGCTTCGACTGGACTGACCTGAACGGTTTTCTCCAGCAGTTGCAATGGCGCACGGGCGACTACCCCGCCCGCATCGCCCACATCACGTTGGACCGGGCGCTGCACAATGGCTGGAGCATGGACCATTTCGGCCTGCCGCCGGTCGATCTGCCCATTGCCGCCGATGCCGATACGGTGGTGGCCCAGCTATTGGCTGCCTTGCCCGCGGAATCACGCTGGGACGGCACGCCGCGCCGCCCGCCCGAGCCCACCGGCTATTCCGCCGGCGCCGCCGAATGGATAGCGCCGCGAGATGTGGAAGTGGCACTCGCCCGCGCACGTGAGGGGCGCGATATTACCCTTGCGCACGCAACCATCGGTTGGGCGGGTGATGCCTTCGCCTTTCGTGGGTCGCTGGATTTCCTGGGCCATGATGGCGGTGGCTTGGCCGCCGGCCCCGGCCTGACCATCGGTGCCGGGCTGGCGCTTCGCGGATCGGGACGCCTCGTGGTGGGTGTGCTGGGTGATGGCGATTTTCTGCAGGGCGTCACCGCGCTGTGGACGGCGGCGCATTACCAGATCCCCGCAGTTTTCATCATCTCCAACAACCGCTCCAACTTCAACGATGAGATCCATCAGGAGGCGGTGGCGAAAATCCGCGGCCGGCCGCCGGAAAACCGCTGGATCGGCCAGCGCATCGATGGCCCGCATGTCGATCTCGCCGGCATGGCGCGCGCGCAGGGCGTGGAGGCCGAGGGGCCGGTTACGACCGTGCCGGAGCTTGAAGCGGCCATCGCACGCGGCCTGGCCGCCGTGGCTGCGGGAAAACCATATCTGATCGATGCGCTTGTGGTGCCGGGCTATTCCAGCCCGCCGCTCACGCGCGGGGAGTGATTTGTGGGCGCTGAGCTCAGGCCACCGCCGCGGCGTCACGCAGGCTTTCCAGCATCGAGCCACGGTGGATGAAGGCGGGCCTGCTGGCTGTCTGCCGCCGCAGCCTCCAGCTCGGCGAAGCGCGCGGCGCGGCCTGCCTGGTCGCGCTCCTCCATAATCTTCTGGTCGCGACTGTCTGGGTCTGCACGAAGGCGGTGGCGGCCCATGGCTGCGTCTGGCAGGCAACACCTGACGCAGCATGCTGCGTTCCACCGCCGGCAGGAGATGCGCCACCGAGGGCGTCGCCAACCCCCCACCTTCCCCCGCTCATCATAGCGCGGCAGCTGCACCGCCGCCTCGCAATACGGCTAGGCTTCGAAGGCTGCCACCTCCTCGGCCGACATCGGGCGGCCCTGCAGGGCCAGGCTTTTCACGATGTCGGGCGAGGGCTTTGCGAAGTAGTTCGCCTCCACGGCGCAGCGATACCCCTTGGCCGCCACAGGCTGCCGCACCGGCTCGGTCACCGCCGGCCCAAAATGCCTGACCGCCCAGGCATGGCAGAATTCCTCATGCCCGTCGTCGATGCCGGCATCGGCGGGATTGTCGCCCAGATTGTACACGAGATGGCCGATATCGAGCAGCAGCGACGCAATGACCAGCCCGTCTCCAAGTCCCTGATCTTCCGCGAGCAGAGCGGCCTGCCGCGCATGACCACCACCCGCCGCCAGGCCGCCGCAAAAGCATGATGCGCGGCCGCTTGCCCGCGCAGTAGAGTGCCACCCAAGCGCCCCGCGAGGAACCGACCGCCATGATCTTTCGCCAGCTGTTCGATAGCGTGTCCTCCACCTACACCTACCTCCTGGCCAGCCGGCGCGGCGGTGAGGCGCTGATCATCGACCCCGTGCTGGAGCGGGTGGACCGCTACCTCAAGCTGATCGAGGAATTGGACCTGAGGCTGGTGAAAGCGCTCGACACCCACCTCCATGCCGACCACATCACCGGCCTGGGCGCGCTGCGCGACCACACGAAATGCATCACCGTGATGGGTGAGCAGAGCGGCGTGGACGTCGTGTCCATGCGCGTGGCCGATGGCGACGATCTGCGCATCGAGGGCATGAGCCTGGGGGTGATCTACACGCCCGGCCATACCGATGACAGCTACTGCTTCACCATGGCCGACCGCGTCTTCACCGGCGACACGCTGCTGATCCGCGGCACCGGGCGGACCGATTTTCAGAATGGCAGCGCCCGAGCGCAGTATGACAGCATCTTCAACCGCCTGCTGAAGCTGCCTGACGAGACGCTGGTCTACCCCGCGCATGACTACAAGGGCGACATGGTCAGCACCATCGCCGAGGAGCGTGCCCACAACCCCCGGCTGAAGGTGCGCGACGCGGCGGAATACGAGGCGCTGATGGCTGGCCTGAAGCTCGCCAGCCCAAAGATGATGGACGTGGCGGTTCCCGCCAACATGCTTCAGGGGTTGCATCAGGAGGAGGTGGCCAGGCGTGGCTGGGCGCTGGAGGCGAAGGCCGCCCTTGCCCTGCCCGGCGATCGTGAGAACGTGTTGATCGACCTGCGCGAACGGGGAGAACGTCAGCGCCACGGCACCATCCCCGGCGCGCTGCACGCGCCCTATGCCGATCTTGCGGAAAATATCGGCCCGGGCGGGATGCTGCACGAACTGGCGGGGATTCGGCGGCTGGTCTTCTTCTGCGCCTTTGGCGAGCGATCGGCCATGGCCGTGCAGGCGGCGCAGGATGGCGGGCTGCAAAGCGCCTGCCACATCGCGGGCGGGATGGCGGCATGGAAGCTCGCCGGCGGCGCGCTTGCCGGTTGACGCGCACCCAACCCAGGCCCGCACCGATGCGCCGCAGGGGGTGAAGATTCTGGCCGGTCCAGGCTTATTGCTTGGCGAGATCACGCCCGATGGCTTCGTTGTCCGGTAGAGCTGTGCCGGCTTCAGCCGCGATGTCGTTGCCGGAACATCCCGCGAGGGCCCGGTCCAGCACCACCAGCCGTCCACTCAGCCGCAGGCAGCCACCCCGCCATTGGCCGCTCAGCGCCGGTTCGGCGCCGCGCATCAGGCTGCCTGGGCCATCGGGCAGGTCGCCACGCCATTGCCCGTCATACTGGTCACCATTGGCCCAGAGCATGCTGCCCTGGCCGTGCCGCAGCCCATCCTCGAATTCACCGATATAGCGATTGCCATTGCCGAGTATGGCGATGCCTTGGCCATGCGGCCGCCACTCGCGCAGGCCGCCCTGGTAGAAATCGCCATTGGCCTGGGTGATGCTGCCCTCACCATCCACCCGGCCGTCGCGCAGCGTGCCGGCATAGCGGTCCAGCCGCGGCCTGCCATCCTCGCTCCAGCGCCATTCGGCCTCGCCCAGGCCCTGGGCCGGGCCACGTGGGCAGGTGCCGCGCCAGCGCGCCGTGGCGCCGGGCCGCGGGTTGGGGTTCCACAGCCAGCAGCCGCTCTGCGCGTCTACCGCCCATCCAGGGCGGCCGGGCTGGGCGCGGGTTTCGGCAGGCGGCGCGGATGGGCGGGGCTGTGCAGGCCGGTTGGGCTGCGCCAGGGCAGGGCCGGCCAGCAGAAGCGTCAGCAGCAGAAGGGTTCGCGTCGGCATCGTGGGTGTTCTACCCCGATCTTCCAGGATTTGCTGCCCCCGGGGATGGTGGCGCGCGTGTCACTCTATCGTAAGCTCGCCCTCCGCTGCCACAAGCGGCGGCCAGAAGGGAATGTGAGTGAACAGCACCATGACCAGCACCACGACCACGCCTGATCTCCGCCCCCCCGCCCCGCGCGGGCTATGCACCGATTGTGGTGTCTCGCGCATGGCAGACGCACGCGCCTGTGGCACCGCCTGCCAGTTCATCGCCCCCGACTACCCCCGGCTGGAGGCCCAGGTCCATGGTCGCGCGCGCGACCCCGGCCGGGACCCGGACGAGCTGCATTTCGGCCCCTTCCGCCAGATGCTGCGGGCCAGGCTGAAAGCGCCCTCGCCCGGCGCGCAATGGACCGGCATCACCACCCGCCTGGCCGAGAAGCTGCTGGAAGCCGGGGCCGTGGATGCTGTGCTCACCATGGCACCCGACCCGGATGACAAGTGGAAGCCCGTCCCTGTCATGGTCACAAAGGCCGAGGGCATGGCCGGCTGCCGCGGCATGCGCATGGGCTATGCGCCACTGCTGGCGCTGCTGGAGCCGGCGGCGGCGGCGGGCCACAGGCGCATCGCCGTGATCGGCATTCCCTGCCAGGTCTATGCGCTGCGCAGCATCGAGCGATCGCTGGGCTTCGAGCGCATCTTCGTCATCGGTACCCCCTGTTCGGACAACACGACGACCGAGAATTTCCACGTCTTCCTGAAGTTGCTGGATGAGAACCCGGACAGCATCACCTATCTGGAATTCCGCGCCGACTACCATGTGGAACTGCGCTTCGCCGATGGCCGCGTGCGGGAAATCCCCTTCCTGGCACTGCCGATCAGCCAGTTGCCGGGCGATTTTTTCCCGCTCACCTGCCGCTCCTGCGTCGATTACACGAATGTGCTGGCCGACATCACGGTGGGCTACATGGCCGGGCGCGGGGACCAATGGCTGCTGGTGCGCAACGAGCGCGGCGCGGAATTGCTGGCCCTGCTGGGCGATGAGATCCACACCGAGGCGCCGACCTCGGCCGGCAAGCGGGCCAGCGCGGTCAAGGGCTTCCTGGCCAATACCGAGCGTGCCGCCGGCGGCCTGCCGCTGCGCCGAATGCCCAACTGGGTGCGCCCCATCGTCAGCTGGCTGATGCCCAGGGTGGGCCCGCGTGGCCTGGAATTCGGCCGCACCCGGGTCGAGATGAAGGCCTGCGAGACGGTGGTGCATTTGCGGCGAGAGCTGCCGGCCATGGTGAAGAACATGGTGCCCGCCCATGTCTGGGCGCTGGTGGCGCCTTATGGCCTGTCCCGCCGGCCGGAGGAGATGCCCCGCCGGCCCGGGGCGGAATAGCTCCGGGTCAGAACAGCGGGACGAGTGCTCGCCGCAGCGCCATCGCCTCGGTCGGCGCCGCCTCGGCACAGAGCAATGTGATGAACCCCTCCCTATCCTTCGCGCGGGAGGCGGCGACGCGCACCATCATGGGCGCGATCGGGCCGAAGATGGGTGCCAGGGCGGCCACGGCGCCGGCCCGCTCGGCATCGGAGAGTCCGAGGGCGGTATGCGCAGGCTTGGGTGGTGCCAGGCCATGGGCACGCAGGAAGACCTCGCGCTCGGCAGGGTCTGCCAGCATCTTGGCGCAGCTGCGCAGCAGCGTCGCCTCATCCATCGCCGCCTCGGCCGCGCGCCGCAGCATCGAATCCGCGATCGGGCCGAGCCGCACCGTCAGATCCTCACGCAGTCGCTCCAGCAGGGCCGGCTCGAATTTGGGGGCGGCCCTGCTGGCATCGGCGGCGGGGATGGCGCGCTTCTGGCCCAGCGCCGCGGCGAGTGCTCCGGCCAGCGCCAGCCGGAAGCTGGCAGCCGAGGCGAAGCGCGACTGCGGGTCCTTCGCCAGCCCCTGGCGCAACAACGGACCCATCGGTGTGTCCGCCAGCGCGCCGAGCTCCACCTGTTCCGCCGAGGTCAGCCGAAGCAGCGTCTCGGCCATGCTCGGTGCCTGGAACGGGGCCTGGCCCGTGGCGATCTCATAGAGGATGGCGGCGCAGGCGAAGAGGTCGGCCCGGTGGTCGACCTCGCGGCCCAGCGCCTGCTCGGGCGCCATATAACGCGGCGTGCCCACCACGCCACCGACCATGGTCAACCCAAGCTGGCTGCCGGCGCCCTGCACCAGCCGGGCTATGCCGAAATCGGCGATCTTGGCCCGCCAATTGGGGGTGATCATGATGTTGCCGGGCTTGATGTCGCGATGCACCACGCCCTGGGCATGGGCGACCGAGAGCCCGTCCAGCACCTCCAGCATGGCGGCATTCAGCGCCGCGGCTGTCAGCGGCGGCAGCGGGCGCTCGCGCAGCAAGGCGCCCATCGTCCGGCCCTCGACATATTCCATGACGATGTAGGGGGTGGCGCCGTCATCGGCGAAGTCGTGGATGGCCACGATGGCGGGGTGGGCGCAACGACCGGCCGCGCGCACCTCGGCCCGGAAACGGGCGAGGAACTCCTCCCGGTCGGCCGCGTCCAGCCCCTCGGCGCGGATGCTCTTGATCGCCACCACACGGCCGATCAACGGATCATGGGCTGAATAGACCCGGCCCATGGCGCCCGCGCCCAATTCAGCCAGCGGTTCATATCGGCCGAAACTGCCGATCGGCGGGATCGAGGCGCTCATGGCCGTATCAGGAGCCAAGCATTTTCAGGGCCTGTTCCATGCTGCGACGCATCCGGCTGAAGGCGCGGCCCAATTCGCCGATCTCGTCGCGCCGCTGATCGGCAAAATCGTCGGCGTCAGCCGACTGGCCCATGCTGACGGCGGTGGCGCCGCGCGCCATGCGGGTGACTGGGCGGATCACCACGAAATGGAGCAGCAGGTTCAGCATGACCATAAGCCCCAGGAACATGCCGAACAGCCCCAGCAGGGTACGGGTCATGTTGCTCCAGGCCTGTTCCAGTGCGGTTTTCATGGGGACGGAGATGAGTTGTGCGCCCACCGTCTCGCCCATCCGCCAGCCGAAGCCGTTGCTGGAGCCGTAGACCTCGATCATCCGCGGCGGCGCCCGGTCGGGTGTGCTGTGGCAGGCCAGGCAGGCTTCGTCACGGATGGTGATGGGCCGGGCCACGGTCAGTACCGGGCCAGTAGGCGTCATCCGCTCGCCGATCAATTCCCGAAGCGTCTGGTCATTGCGAAAGGCGTTGATGAAATCGGCCTCCCAATCGAGTGCCCGGTCGGTCGGATTGGTCGGGTTCAGCGCGGCCTCCCTGTAGACGAATTCCGGATGCTCGCGCCGGATGAGCCGGAAAGCCGCCTGGGCGGCGTAGGAGGGGACAGTTATGGGAGCTATCCAGGTCGGGTCAGCGCCGGCGACCAGCGGCACGATCTCGTCGATGGTGTATTGCCGAACCGCATTTGCAGCACTCAACAGGATACTGGCATCGTGCAGAACAGCCCGCCGCGCCGACGTGCTGAACTGTTCATCCATTCGCCAACCAGCGATGCCCAGCGCGACGAGGAACACGCCCACCATTCCCAGGTTGAACTTCGCGCGGATCCCCATGGCGCTCTTAGGCTCCCAATTCGCATTCTGATCAAGGGTGGCATGACGCCGTCAGGTATTCCTACCGCGATAATCCCATACGACGCCCTAACGGCAAGCCGTGGCGAAGATGCCACAGGCCAAGCCCGCCATGGCCGGCCGCCAAGGTCACCAGCAGCCAGGCCGCTATCTGGTGCACCGGCCTCGCCCATGCATAGAGCGTCGGGTCGGGCGCCAGCAGATGCGGCACCGGAATGAGCAGGAAAAGCGTGGTGGGCACCGGCCCCGGCGCCAATTGAGCCACGAGCCAGCCCAGCAGCGGCACCGCCAGCAGCATGGCGTAAAGCAGCCCCTGGCCCAACCTGGCCAGCGGCCCCGCTGGCGGTGCGCGATACCGCGCGCGCAACGCAAGCCGCCACAGGACCAGCGCAAAGACCATCAGCCCCACGCTCTTGTGAAGTTGATAGGCGAGGAACTTGGCCAGAAGGGTGGAGTAGGGCAGGGCGGTCATCAGCAGCCCAAGCCCCAACGCGGCCAGGACAAGTGCCGCGCTCCACCAATGCAGGCGGCGCTGGGCGGTGGACCAGCCGGGTTCAGACGAGGATGCGGACATTCACAGTCAGTGTGATCCGATCCGAGATCATCAACTGATCGGATATCATGCCGTATTCGCTGCGCCGGATTTCGCCCGAGGCGGTGAAGGCCGCGACATCGCCGCCTGCCTCCCGCCGCCGCTCAGCCAACCTGGCCGACATTACCAGTTCGCGGGTCACGCCTCGCACCATCAGCTGGCCTCGCACCGGGAATGAGCCCCGGTCGGCCACACCCTCGGCCCGACCTGTGAAGCGGGCAGTCGGGTGGCGATCCACATCGAAAAACTGTTCTCCCCGCAGCAGTTCCGTGGCGCCGGGCCAGGGCAGACTGACATGACCGGTCTCGATGACGACATCGACATCGGCATTGCCTGGCGCTGCCGGGTCCAGCGAGAGGACGGCGCGAAACCGCTCAAAGCTACCCTGCGAGCTGAACAGCCCCAGATGGCGGGCGGAGAAGCCCAACTGGCCCCCCGCCTGATCAAACTCATAGCGCACCTGCTGCGCCCGCGCGGGCAGCGCGGCACAGACAATAACGGCACCCAGGGACCGCCGTGGAAGCTGGTTCAACACCATCGACGCTATGTAGTACGCTGTTGCCCTGTGTTCAGGCCCTCACAGGATTGGAGAGCCGGCCGATACCCTCGATCTCGATCTCCACCACATCGCCATCCTTCAGCACCCGCGGCGGCACCATGGCATAGCCGACGCCCTCCGGCGTGCCGGTCAGGATCACGTCGCCGGGCAGCAGGGTGAAGCCCTGGCTGAGCTGATGGATGATCTCCTTCACGTCGAAGATCATCTTCGATGTCCGGCTGGACTGTCGCTGTTCGCCATTCACCCAGAGCCGGATGGCGAGATCGGAGGCGTCGAGGTCATCTGCCGGCACTATCCAGGGTCCGAGCGGGCAGGACCGGTCGAGCGACTTGCCCTTGAACCATTGTCCATGGCGGCGCTGCAGGTCGCGCCCCGTCACATCATTGCCGATGGTCCAGCCGAAGACGTGGCTCAGCGCGTCCTCCCTGCTGATATTGGCGCCGGGCTTGCCGATGATCAGCGTGAGCTCGGCCTCGTAATCCAACCACTTGGTCACACCCGTCGCGGTATGGTCGGGGATGTCGGAACCCGGGGCGATGACCGTGTCGGGTGCCTTGGTGAAGAATTGGGGAAACTTCGGCAGTTCGGACGTTTCGCGGCCCTGGGCACGGTCGCCTTCGGCCACATGGTCCATGTAGTTGCGGCCGACGCAAAATACATTGCGGTGCGGCCGGGGAATGGGCGCCAGCAAACTCACTTGCGCGAGTGCCAGTACGGCCGCCGGGGGCGGGGCGGCGAGGGCGACGCGAATCGATGCGAGGGCTGCGGCGCCGGAGGCGATGATGCCCATCATGTCGGTGACGCCGGGCGGCAGGGCGTCTGCGGCCAGCAGGTCAAGCACCTGGCCCTCGCCCAGCATCGCGCCGGGCCGGGCGCCCTTCATGCCGGAGAATGTGACGAGTCTCGTTGCCATGTCGGCGCGCTCCCTGTGTGCTGCGGCGAAATTGAACAGCCCGGGGCTTTGTGGCAAGCCATGCGCCGGCACTCGCGAGTCCGTGATGCTGAATTCTCTCGCTATTTAGTATTTATTTAGACAATCAGGGTCACTAGCGTGGTGTTGCGGCGGCAAAACTTGCGCTTTGCAACCCCTGCCCAGCGCATCCAGTTGCATCTGAAGGCGCGGCATGTCGTCCACCCCGCGTTGAACTCCAAGCACAAGGTCTTCCGCGCTGATGCCCCTTCTTCAACGCCGCAAACTCCTGCTGGCCCTGGGCGGC
>Ga0105045_10006882_pt1 | contig 10067 bp, 7 predicted proteins | sample MAT02_FD_78089 | JGI IMG/M metagenome (GOLD analysis project Ga0105045, IMG submission 78089) | Freshwater microbial communities from Lake Fryxell liftoff mats and glacier meltwater in Antarctica - MAT-02 (megahit assembly) | ecosystem: Environmental > Aquatic > Freshwater > Ice > Liftoff...
ACATCCTCCGAGACGATGGTCAGCTCATTCCGATCGCCGACGTACCCGTGGTCTGGGCAACGAGCGGCGCTGTGGAGGGAGTCCCCAGCTTCTTCGCTGTGCCGCAGGCGGTGTGGATCTCGCAGTTGGAACGCACGTCGTGACGGTCCCCGAGGAGTTCGTCGGGGCGTGGACTCGACGCTCCATCTCACTGGGCGGCGCACCGCACACAGAGTGGGAGGACGTCGTGTGGATCCAGGCCCACGAGCACTTCGTCGATCTCAGGCTCCCCCGTGCTGGCGGCACTCCGCCGGGGGGACACGAGCTGCCGTGGAGCTTCTCGGGGACAACGACGTGGGATCCGCCCAGACTGACGTGGAACCATTCCCTCGACTCGCGCCGCCCCGTTGGATCGGATGCTCCGTTGCCGAGCGACCACGGCGACGTCAGGTGGCGGACGGGCGACCCGTCATGTGGCGAGCTCGTGGAGACGGGTGTTTTCGGCGAGGTGCCCTACGAGGAGATCTGGGTGCGTCGAACGACGCCCGGCGCATGCGATGTGCTGGTACTGGAACGGCCCGATGGTGCGGGTCGGTTGGTGCGGGTCGGTGATCATTCGATAGTGGTGGCGGACGATCGCCCCGGCGGAGAGTTCATCGCCCGCCACGACCGCTGGAACGGCGCCCGGTGGGAGGCGGTGCGGACGCTGGGCGCCGCGCAAGCTCTGCCCACGCCGCCCGACGCCGGTGATTGGGTGACGCGCGGCCAGGCGAAGGTTTCGGTCGACCGCCGGAGCGGTGGGGGATGACGGTGCAGTCCGTCGACCTCCAAGGTCATGACTCGCGCTCGCGGAGCACCGAGGGGGTGCCGGAGTCGACTATTGCGCCCGCTGTCCTCCTGGCTCGTGGGCTGGAGGTCAGCTTCGAGCGCTCGGGACGACGGGCGCACGCGCTCCGCGGAGTGGACCTGGAGATCCGACCCGGTGAGATCGTCGGACTGGTCGGAGAGTCGGGCTCAGGAAAGACGGTGCTGGGTCTGGCTGCGCTCGGGTTGTTGCCCTCGTCGGACGGCGTGCGGACCGGTGGAGAGCTCGTGGTCGATGGCGTGGACGTGCTGCACGCAACCGGTCGGGAGATGGACACGCTGCGCCGGCGGCTGGGAGCGGTTTTCCAGGATCCGATGACCTCTCTGAATCCGACCATGCGCATCGGGGACCAACTTCGCGAGCGCACCGGCGACAGCGAGACTGCGGTCGATCTGCTCGAATCGGTTGGCATCCCCGACGCAGCTGACCGATTGCGCCACTTCCCTCACCAGTTGTCCGGGGGGCAGCGCCAGCGGGTCATGATCGCCATGGCGATCTCCGGGTCGCCGAGCCTCATCATCGCGGATGAGCCCACGACTGCGCTCGACGTCACCGTCCAGGCCCAGATCCTCCGGCTGCTGAACGACCTGCGGGACCGGATCGACTGCTCCGTGCTCTTCATCACCCACGATCTTGCCGTGGCCTCCGAGGTGGCCGACCGCATCGTCGTGGCCTACGCCGGCCGTCTCGTGGAGATGGGCCCGAACGCGCTGACCGAACAGCCCGCCCATCCCTATACGGCGGGCCTGCTCGACTCACGTCTGACCTTGACCACGCCGACCGATCGGCCGTTGCCCACCATCCCAGGTGAGCAGCCGGATCCTGCGAGTGAGTCGGTCGGCTGCTCCTTCGCGCCCCGGTGCCGTTCCCGGGTCGACGAGTGCGAGCAGGAGCCACCGCCGACCGTGACGGCCACCCACGGCGGATGGGTCGCTTGCGTCCGCCCGGACCGGACGACGTCGCAGCAGTCCCGGGCAGCGACGTGGACGCCCCTGGACGCTCCTTCGGGCAGGTTCGGACTCGAACTCGTGGACATTCATGTGTCGTTCACAACAGGTCGGGGGCGCAAGAAGCGCACGGTCGAGGTCCTGCGCGGTCTGGACCTGCGCGTGGCGCCGGGCGAATCGGTCGCGATCGTGGGCGAGTCCGGCTCAGGCAAGTCGACCCTGCTGCGTGTTGTCGCCGGGCTGGTTCAACCGGATCGGGGTGATGTGGCGCTGCGCTCGGGTGCTCGACCACAGATGGTCTTCCAGGACGCCGGTGCCTCGCTCACGCCGTGGCTGCGGGTCGGGGAGCAGGTCGGGGAACGACTGCGAGAGGAAGGACTGGACCGTTCGGAGCGGGCGGCCAAGGTGGCCGAGACCCTGCAACTCGTCGGTCTCCCAGCAGCAGTGACGGATCTGAAGCCGGCACAGCTCTCCGGAGGTCAGCGCCAACGCCTGGGGCTCGCCCGTGCGATCGTTGTGCCGCCGACGCTGTTGTTGTGCGATGAGCCGACCAGTGCGCTCGATGTGTCGCTTGCCGCAGTCGTGTTGAACCTGCTCGGCGAGATCCGGCGCCGGCTGGGGATGTCGATGCTGTTCGTGACACATGATTTGGCCGCGGCTCGGATCGTGGCCGACCGGATCGTCGTCGTGAAGGACGGGGTGATCATCGAAGAACTGGTCGCCGACGAGTTGCACCTGACCCAGCACCCCTACACCCGGACGCTGTTGGCCGCGATCCCGGGGACCCGCATCCGCCTCGAGCCCCGCGTCCAGGAAGAGGAGTTGTGAGCGCTTCGTCGCGAGTCCCGGTCGTCGGCGCCGCGTCGTCGCGAGCCTCTGCGACGTTGGGGTCGCTGTCGCTCGGCGGCAAGATCTCGGTGCTCATGCTGCTGACCCTGACGCTGGTGGCGGTGTTCGGCCCGGCACTCGCGCCCCACGATCCACTCGAGCGTGTCGGTCAGGCCATGATGCCGCCGGGCACCGACGGCTTCCTTTTCGGCACCGACCAGAGCGGGCGCGATCTGTTGTCGCGGACCCTCGAGGGGGTGCGCACCACGTGGCTCGGCGCCGTCGTGGTGCTCGCCGCCACGGCGATGTTCGGCGCGCTCATCGGGGTGTGGGCCGGCTCCACTCGCGGCGTCGTGGACTCGGTTCTGATGCGGGTGACGGACGTGTTCCTCTCCCTGCCGGCACCTATCGTCGCGATTGCGGTCGTGGCGGCGATCGGATCAAGCCTCGGCAACGCGCTGCTCGCGATCGCGATCGTGTGGTGGCCGTGGTACGCCCGGATCGTGCGCAACGAGGTGGCGGCGTTGTCGGCCCGGCCCCATGTCGAGGCGGCGCGTCTCGCCGGCGTACGTGGGGTGCGACTACGCACTCACCACCTGCTGCCCGGGGCGCTGCCGACGCTGGTCGTCGCTGCGACGTTGGACGTGGGCGCGTTGATCCTGACGTTGACAGCGTTGTCGTTCCTGGGTCTCGGTGCGCCCGACCCGGCGCCCGAGCTGGGCGCGATGATCGCCAGCGGTTCGAGCTACGTGCTCGACCAGCCGTGGCTCGTGCTGGTGCCGAGCATCGCGATCACGTTCATGACGTTGTGCGCGGGCATGGCCGGCGACACCATCGGTGGGATGCTCGGGAGGCGGCAGTGACTCGTTTCGTGCTGGGACGGGTCTTGGCGGCGATCGGAGTCCTGATCGTTCTGGTGGTCGCAGTGTTCTCGCTCCAGCGTGTTTCGGACGCGGATCCGGTGCGGGCTGATCTCGGTCCTTCCGCAACCGAGGAGGTCGTGGCAGCGCAACGGGCAGAATTGGGCTACGACGACCCGATCCCCACGCAGGTCGTTCGCTACCTCGGCCAAGTCATGCAGGGGGATCTGGGAGAGTCGATCCGTACCGACCAACCGGTGTCCGACGATCTCCGCCGGGCACTGCCGGCGACGCTCGAACTGATCGCCTTCGCGATGTCGGTCGCCGTCCTGGGCGGGGTGGCGCTGGGCGTGCTCACCACCAAGGTCGGGCGGCGGACCGGCTCGGTGAGGGGCTCGATGACCGCAATGAATGCGGTTCCGCCGTTCCTGATAGCGATCGTGGGCGTGCTCGTCTTCTCGAGAACGCTTGGCTGGTTGCCCATTTCCGGTCGCACACAGTTCCTGGACGCGCCCACCGAGCCCACTGGATTCATGACCATCGACGGGCTGCTGGCCGGCCGGCTGGATGTGGCGTGGGATGCGGTGATGCACATGATCGTGCCGGCCGTCGCGCTCTCGATCGCTCCCATGGTGGCGATCGCCCGTGTGTTGCGCATGAGCCTGCTGAGCGTGCAGGACAGCGACTACGTCCGCACGGCGCGATCGAAAGGGATCGGCAGCCGCCGGGTACTGGTGCGCCACTCGCTGCGCAACGCTGCAGGCCCGGCGCTGTCACTTACGGGCCTCCTGTTGGCTGGAATGTTCGCGGGCGCCGTTGTGGTGGAACAGATCGTGGCGTGGCCAGGCGTCGGCGCCTACCTGCTGCGGAGCATCCAGTCCTCGGACTACCCGTCGATCGCCGGAGTGACGATCGTGATCGGGCTGGCCTTTGTCCTCGTCAACGCAGCCGTGGAGGTCGTGCAGCGGCTGATGGACCCTCGCATGTCTGCCTCATGATGAGGCGAGCTGTGGGACAGTCGCCGGCTCCAGGACCGGCCTCAGCTTGCCAGGGTGATCGAGGCGCTGAGTTGTTGGGCCGGGCTCGTGCCACCCACTACCGGCGTTGCCAACCACCGAGACTCGGCCCGCCCGCACCGCGACCGGCCCCGGCGAACGCCCTGACCGAGATCGAACGCCAGCACATCTTGTCGGTGTTGCGCTCCGGCGAGTTCTGCGATCTCGCACCCGCCCAGATCTGGGCTCGGCTCCTCGAGGACGGCATCTACCTGTTCATCGAACTGCTCGACAGCGTCGAAATCGCCGTCGGCCACTACGTCGCAACATGCCGGGACCGTGCACCGACCGTTGGAACTCACCGACCGTGGAGGGCCCGATTCGGTCTTCAACAAACCTCACTCGACTCCGTCAACTGCGAGCGCAGCCGAGCCGTTGGTCGGCGCTGATTCGCCGCCTGTGGTTTCCCAAGACTGAACGGAATTGGCCGAGCGATCTCCTGCATGAGCCTGGAGAGAATCGCCTCGGTCGCCTCGACATGGGGTGTACTCTCACCGTGTGTCACTTGGTTGGCCGCAGTGTCCCTGTTGCGATCGAACCAGCGTCCTTCCGAGCGATACCCCTCTGGAGCGGAAGTCGGTCGTGGCATGGGCAAGGTTGCGAAAGAGCGAGCAGACGACCCATATCAGCGGGTAGCGGAGCTCGAGGACGGGCTGATGCGGATCTCCGACGAGATCGGAGAACTCGGGCTCGGAGACGAAGTTCCATCCGACTCGAGGTCGACGTCGCTGATGGCCTCGGCGGATCTCACCCCCCGTCAACAGGAAGTGGTCCAGCGACTGCTCGGCGGCGAGCGGGTACCCGCCATTTCCAACGCCATCTTTTTGAGCCAGAGCACAGTTCGAAATCATCTTCTGGCGGTGTTCCGCAAGTTCGACGTCCATTCGCAGGAGGAACTCATCGGGAAGTTGACCAGGGGTCAACCCGGCTGACGCATCGGCCGAGCTGGTTGCCTGGATGACGCGAGATCGGCAGGAGTCCGGGTCAGGCCATGAGTTCGATCTGCTCGATCGTTGCCAGCAGATCTCTTCCGGCAACTGCCGGTGACCAGAGGTATCCCTGGCCGAACTGGCACCCGAGCATGTACAGCTGATCGGCCTGTGCCCGGGTTTCTACCCCTTCGGCCACAACGAATGTGCCTGCGGCGATACCGAGCTGCAGGATCCCCGCAGCGAGGTCGTCGCCTGCACGGCACCCGAGTCCGGAGACGAAGGTCCGGTCGAGCTTGATCGACTGGACCGGGAGATCTCGAAGTGCGGTGAGCGGCGAGTAGCCGGTCCCGAAATCGTCGAGTGAGAGACGAATGCTCCGATCCTGCAGTGCCGCCAACACCGTGTTGGCCATCGCGGAATCGTGCATTTCAGCGGTTTCGGTGATCTCGATCGTCAGTTGATCCGCGGGCAATCCCGAGGCGGCGAGTGCGGCATCGACCATGGGCACGAAGCGGGGGCTGGTCAGCTGAACGCCCGATGCGTTGATGGCGACATGCAGTCGCCGGCCGTCCCGCAGCCAACCAACGGCATCAGCACATGCGAGTTCCAGGATCTGTTGTCCGAGCTGCTCGATGAGCCCGGTCCTTTCCGCGAGTGGGATGAACTTGTCCGGGGTCACCCAACCGTGCTCCGGGTGGTTCCACCGTGCAAGCGCCTCGACAGCGACGACCTGTCCGGAAGCGAGGTCGACGACCGGCTGGTACAGGGGAACGATCTCTTGCCGACTGACAGCGAGACGGAGATCGCTGGTGCGACGAAGACGAGACGTTGCGTCCTCTGCGATCTCAGGGCGGAAGACGACCGAACCTCCACGGGAGGTCACTTTCGCGCGGTACAGCGCGGCGTCGGCGTCGCGAATCAGTTCCTGTGCATGGTCGGCGGTGGCGAGCGCGATACCGGACGTCGCCGACACTGTCAGTTCGTGGCCCCCGATCTCGAAGGGGCTCGCGAGATTCGCCTGCACGGTTCGCACGATCTCCTCACATGCCTGCTCGCAGGACAGATCGGCACCGAACACGCCGAACTGGTTCCCGCTGATCCGGGCGACGAGGGCGTCGTTCCGAACAGCGGTCCGTACACGTCGGGCCAACTCGACGAGGACAGCGTCACCGGCGTCATGGCCGAACGCATCGTTCACGTCGCAGTAGTCGTCGAGGTCGAACAGGACCAAACCGATCATCTGGCGGACGTCGGTCGACCGTTCAGATCGATGTATCGCGTCCAGCAGAGAGTTGCGGTTCGGCAGCCCGGTCAGCTCGTCGACAAGGGCGAGCCGCGCCAGTGCTGCTTCGGAATCCTTGCGCCCGGTCACGTCGCGGAGGTTGCCGACGATGAACCCGACGTCGGGGTCGCCGGTGAGATCCGTCACGATCTCCTCCACCCAACGGACCTCGCCGTCGGGGTCGTTGATCCGAAACTCGACGCGAGCCGGAGTTCCCGGCTTCGGAGAACCACGAAGGAACTCACCGACGACCCGCTCCCGGTCCTCAGGGTGGATGAGGTCGAATCCACACCCTCCAACCAGCTCGTGGGGAGCAATACCGAAGACGTCGCTGCTCGCTGGACTGACCCACGCGATCGTTCCGTCGCCCTCGAAGAACATGGCGACATCGGTCGAGCGGTTGACGACGGCCGAAAGGACCGCTTCGGTGAGAGCTTCAGGGATCGACCGGAGCCGTGCCCCGAGTACACCGGGCGACCCGGCGACAGCGAGGTGTCGAGGTGCCGAAGGGGTTTCGACGGTGAGTCGGGGCGGGTTCGGCACCGGTCGACCGTCACCGGGCTGGTCGACTGTCGGAGGCTGGGAGAGTCTGCGGTCCGAGCAACGGCCCGGCGGGACCTGGGCCCTTTGGAGATCGCAGCTTCGCAGTTGGGGCGAGCCTGCCTTCATTTCGTACATTGCTGCGTCTGCTTCGCGCAACATCGACTCGGCGCTGCACCCCGGAGTGCTCGTCGAGCAGCCGATCGACGCTCCGATATGAACCACGTCCGCACCGATCTGGAACGCCTGCCGCATGACCGTTCCGATCCGATCGGCGATCGACGTGGCGTCTGCGGGTGTGAGGTCGGAGCAGACGAGGACGAACTCGTCACCGCCGAAGCGACACACCATGTCGTCGGCACGCACTGCATGGCGAAGACGGCTGGAGACCCTGGCAAGCAGTTCGTCGCCGACGTGGTGACCGAACGTGTCGTTCACGGACTTGAATCCATCGAGATCCACGAACATCACCGTCGTGGGGCACTGCGCCGCGCTGTCGGCCAGGAGGCCGGCGAGGCATCGACGTGCGGCGGCGCGATTGGGCAGGCCAGTGAGAGGATCTCGCTCGACCAGCACCTCCAACTGGAGCTCGCGAAGCTTGCTCGCCGTGATGTCGACGTGGAGGACGACCACCCCGGTCCCACGGGAGACCGGCGCCGACGATGCCTGCAGGCGGAACCATCGGGACTCGCTGGGCGAGTCGCACGGGTACTCGAGATCGAATCGCGTGCGATCGCCTGCGATGATCTGCCGCAGTCCGGCAGCGACTGCCGAGGCAACGTCTGCGCCGCTTCCGGTGGCCCGGTCGCACACGCCGAGGTAGCTCACCCCGATTCCGGTCGACGACGACGCTCCATCGTTGAGGTGGGCATAGAGCCGCCACGTCTCATTTGAGTCGATGATGACGCCACGCTTGTCGAGCACCACTGCGTTCGCATTCAGCCGTTCGAACGCGAAGGAGCGCACGGCCAACAGGTCACCACTCGCCCCTGACTGGCGATCATCGTGTGAAACATTGAGCGACAGCGGGTTGTAATGATCGCCAGCAACCCGTTTCCACTCTGGTCGGGCAGCTGGCCAGTCAGTTTGCGGAAGCGCTTTCAGCTGGTGATCCATACCTCGAATGTCGGATGGTGCAACGCGCCTCTGGATAGACGAACCATCACGTTCTGGGTAGCGCTGGATCAGCCAGGGGCCACGCGCCGACGACTCTGACTGTCGATGACTGCAGGACGACCTGACCAAGGTTCGCGGTTTTCCCCGACGTTCTCTGCCCCGGTATGGCTGGACACCCCGTGAGTGGCGGGGGCCGCGCATGTCCGGGGCCCTCGAACGCGCCTTCGACACGATCTACTACCCGTGCGTGGACGCGACCGCCGGGCGACCCTGGGGCCTGTGGGTCCACGGCAACGACGACGTCGAGGGTGCGGTCAGTTCGGTGAGCCGCATCGTGTCGGGTCTCAGGTGGCGGGAGGTGCACGCGCCGGTGCGGGTCACCGGTGCGCCGACCCCGGAGGACCACGGCCGTTGCGCCGAGATGGCCGCCACGGTCACGGCGAACCTGCTGGGCTGAGCCCCGCCATCGGTCAGCTGGTGCTGGGTAGCGCTCGAGCGGATCGGGTTGGCGACGTGGCGGCGCAGCGTCAGCCGACGGTGCCGACTTGGCGATGCCGGATCAGCCGACGGTGCCGACGGGGCGCAGCAGATCGCTGTGCACGTGCACCGACGGAGTGTCGGGTGCCCGGAGCGCCGCGCTGCCGAACGGGTCCGCAGCGCTCAGGTTGACGCCGTATCCGAGATCTGCGAGCGAACCTATGGTCACTGCGCTCAGCGGGTTCGGTCCGGCGTTCAGGAAGCCGGTCATGAGTTCATTGCCGAACACCGACTCGCGCCAGTGCGAATCCGCGGTGCCGGGCCCTCCGGTGTTCTCCACCGGGACCGACGGCGTCGAGCCGCCCACGATGGCGTTCCAGCTGCCGCGTGCAGCAAGGCCGGTGAAGCTCGGGGACGGGGTGCCAGCGCCGCTCAGCAGTCCGCCCCACAGGGTGCCGATGCCCAGCACGTGTCCGATCTCGTGGAGGATCACGGCCTGGAGCTGGCCACTGGCCTGGAGGGCGGCGACGTCGGCGGTGTCGAACTGCACGACGCCGAAGGCGGGCAGACCGCCGCCAGCGCGGATCAGGCACGGACCGGCCATCCCGAGGGTGCCGCCGGGCCCGTCGATCGCGACGATGCTCGCGTCGATGACTACATCATCGACAGTGCCGGCGAAGGCGGGTGCGCCGGTGCCGCACAGGTCGGCGGGTGCGTTGATGACGACGTCCGGCAGTCCGGTGCGCACCACCTGGGACCAACGTGCAGCAGCGGCGGAGAAGGCTTGTTGCTGGGCGGTGGAGAGGGTGCCGTCGGAACGCACCGTGATGGCGTACTGATCGCTGGCCGCTGCGCCGACGTTGATCACCAGGGGAGTGCTGGTGACAGCGGTGGTGCCGTCGCTCACCCGCAGCCGCACGGGGTTCGCCCCGGGGGTGGTGAACGTCGCTGAACGGAGCGAGGAGCTGGTGCAGTTGAAGATGTTCGTCTCGAAGGTGCCGTTGTCGTCGAGGTCCAACCCGCAGCTCAGCGGTCCAGGATCAGGATCCGAGATCGACCAGGTGAACGCAGCGGTCAGGGGCGACGGGCCGGTGGTCCTGGACGCGGCGAACGACGAGATGGACGGCGGTCCGCCGACGATCGTTGTCGTCGTGGTGCTGGAGGTCGTCGTGCTGGTGGTGCTGGA
>Ga0105045_10006883_pt1 | contig 10066 bp, 9 predicted proteins | sample MAT02_FD_78089 | JGI IMG/M metagenome (GOLD analysis project Ga0105045, IMG submission 78089) | Freshwater microbial communities from Lake Fryxell liftoff mats and glacier meltwater in Antarctica - MAT-02 (megahit assembly) | ecosystem: Environmental > Aquatic > Freshwater > Ice > Liftoff...
CAACGACACCTTGAAAACCGTCGAAGGCCGCGACGCACTGCGCCATTACTTGAACGAAAGCGCAGCCGCAGTCGAGCGCTGCACGGTGGCGATCGATGATGTCAGCAGCAACCCACGCGGCGACTACTACCTGCGCTGGCGGATGACGATTGCCTTCAAGCGCTTGGCGCGCGGCACCGAAACCCGCTCGATCGGCGTCTCGCACCTGCGCTTTGATTCAAACGGCCAAGTGCTGCTGCAACAGGACTACTGGGACTCGGCCGGCGGGCTGTTTGAGCACGTGCCCGTGTTGGGCAGCGCGATCCGCGCGATCAAGCGGCGTTTGTAGCGCTCTTTTTCGAGCGCAGACGCGGGCCGTTGCGCTCAGCCGCCGACCGCGGCGCCGCCGGTGTCGCGTCGCGGTGCGGCCAACGCCGCTTCGATTGCCTTGACCAGATCATCGGCATCGGGCTTGACCCGTGAGCCGTAGCTGCCGATGACTTTGCCCTGGCGATCGATCAGGTACTTGTGGAAGTTCCAGCCCGGCTGATCGCCGCCGGCTTCAGCCGCCAGCGTGCGATAGAACGGCGCCGCGTCATCACCCTTGACCGTGACCTTCTCGAACATTGGAAACTTGACCCCGTAGGTCAAGGTGCAGAACTCGCGGATCTGATCCTCACTGCCGGGCTCTTGGCCCATGAAGTCGTTCGATGGAAAGCCGAGCACCGCAAAACCCTGCGCCCCGAAGCGCTGGTTGAGCGCTTCGAGGCCTTCGTACTGCGGGGTGAAGCCGCACTTGCTGGCGGTGTTGACGACCAGCAGCACATCGCCGCCAAAGCGCTCGCATAGATTGACCGGCTCGCGCTCGGCCAGTGGCCGAAAGCTTGCGTCCTGCAACACACCGCAGTCGCGCGCGACAAGGCCAAGCGGAAGGATCAGACCAAGACACAGCAAACCGGCGCGGATCGACATGCGGCAACTCCAAGGTGGATGAACCCGAGGAAGGCTGACGCACGGCACATTCGAGCGTGGTGAAAAAATCGCTTGACAGGCGATCTTTTGGTGTTATGGTTCACCAGCACACCAGTTCAACGAAACACCAGTTCAATGAAACGCCTTCCACAAAACATCAAGGAACCTGTCATGTCCGTTCGCACGCAAAACGCCGCCGTACTTTCCACGACCCTCGCCATTGCGGCGATTGCCGCTGGATTGTTTGGCCTGAGCCACCGAGATTCGGGCGCGGCGGCCTTCGATACCGGCGCCCGCGCGCCGAGCGCTGTGATCAGCAGCAAAGACTCAAATGGGTCCGACTCGCTGCCGGATCAGCGTAACGTGCACGTGCTGCCGATGGTGACGGTGCGTCCGCCGCGCACGGTCGGCCCGATCTCCAGCGCGCACCAGCGCCCGATCACCCGGCTTGCGCAGATCACCGTGCGGCCACTGCCGCAGTCGGTCGCGCCCAGCGTCGCAGTGGAATCGAGCGCGCCGGCTGCGGCAGCCGCTCCGACCGGTTTGTCTCGGCCTGCGGCGGCGCCCAGCGTAAAATTGCCGCTGAAATTGACCCCGGCGGCGCGGATCGAGCGGGTGCAGGTCGAACCTGCCAACGTCGGGGTCGATCGGGTGCCATTGACGGTGTTGAGCGTGCGTTCGTCACGGACCACCAGCGCGCGCGGCATGGTCATGCCCTACTACTCTTTTGGCGGTCGACTCTTGTCAATCTCGGATCCGTGAACATGAGCAGCAGTTGGAACGACCACACCCCGATCTACATCCAGCTGCGCCAGCGGGTGGTGGCGATGATCCTCGATCAAAGCCTGCAACACGGCGATGCGCTGCCGTCGGTGCGCCAAGTGTCGGCAGAGTTCCAACTGAACCCGATCACCGTGTCCAAGGCCTATCAGCAATTGGCCGATGAGGGCATCGTCGAAAAGCGTCGCGGTATGGGCATGTACGTGCTCGACGGCGCCCGGCAGACGCTGCTCGCGCGCGAGCGCCAACGTTTTCTCACCGAGGAATGGCCGGCGCTGACCCGGCGTCTGGCGCTGCTCGGTTTCGATCTTGCCGAGTTGATCGCACGTACCACCAAGCCCGAGGAATCCGCATGACCCCCGTTATTTCTGCCAGCCGATTGACCAAGCGTTACGGCAAGGACACCTTTGCCCTGCGCGAGGCCAGCTTTACCGTCGAGTCCGGCCGCATCGTCGGCCTGATCGGCCCCAACGGCGCAGGCAAGACCACTGCGCTCAAAGCGATCCTCGGGTTGCTACCGGTCGAAGGCGAGCTGCGCGTGCTCGGCATGGACCCAGCCGCCGAGCGCGAGCGCCTGATGGAGCAGGTGAGCTTTATCGCCGACGTCGCGGTGCTGCCGCGCTGGATTCGGGTCAGCGAAGCGATCGACTATGTCGAAGGCGTGCATCCGCGCTTTTCGCGTGCCAAGTGCCAAGCCTTTTTGGCGCGCACCGAGATCAAGCCCATTCGCCGCGTGCGTGAGTTGTCCAAGGGCATGGTCGCGCAGTTGCATCTTGCCCTGGTGATGGCCATCGATGCGCGCCTGCTGGTGCTCGATGAGCCGACCTTGGGTCTGGACATTCTGTATCGCAAGCAGTTCTACGAGTCCCTGCTCGGCGACTACTTCGATGCCGACAAGACAATCCTGGTCACCACCCACCAAGTCGAGGAAATCGAGCACATTTTGTCCGACGTGTTGTTCATCCGCGACGGCCGAATCGTGCTGGATGCGACGATGGACGCGATCGGTGAGCGCTTTGTCGAAGTGATGGTCGGACGCGAGCAGCGCGAGGCGGCGATCGCACTCGGCCCGGTCAACGAGCGCACCGCGTTTGGCAAACACGTGTTCTTGTTCGACGCCGCCGACCCTTCGCGCTTGGCGGGTTTGGGCGAGCAACGCCGACCCGGTCTGGCCGATATCTTCGTTGCCACCATGAGCCGCCCGGCGGCCCCTGCCGGAGCCAGCGCATGAACACCTTCATCACTTTGCTCAAGCGCGAGTACTGGGAGAACCGAGCGGGTTTTCTGTGGACCCCGATCATCGTTGCGGCGGTGTTCTTGGTGTTGACTTTGGGCGCGCTGGTTCTCGGCTCTTTCGGCGACAACGGCGGACTGACCTTCAACAACATCAAGTTCAGCGCCGTGCTGTCCAATCTTGGCCCCGAAGAACTCGCCGATCTGGGCTTGGGTTTAGATCGGGCGCTCGCTGCGGGTTCGGCACTGCTCCAAGTGGCGCTGTACTTCGTGGTGCTGTTTTACCTGCTCGCCGCGCTGTTCGACGAGCGCCGCGATCGCAGCGTGCTGTTCTGGAAATCGCTGCCGGTGTCCGATACGCTCACGGTGCTGGCCAAAGCCGCGACCGCGTTGCTGGTGGCGCCACTGATGGCCTGGGCGGTGTCGGTTGCCGCGGGGCTGGTTTTCTTGGTTGGCTTGAGTGCGTACGTGCTGGCCTTCGGCTTGAGCCCGATGACTGCGGTCTGGGGACCGGGCGCGCCGGTCGAGGTATTCGCAGCGACCCTGCTTTCGGTCCCGCTTAGCGCCGTGTGGGCGCTGCCGATGGTCGGCTGGATGCTGCTGTGCTCAGCGTTTGTCGCTAACCGACCGTTCTGGTGGGCGATCGGGGTCCCTGCCCTGACTGGCCTGATGCTGACCTGGCTCGGCGTGCTCAATGTCTTTCGCGGCGCTGCCGAGTTCTATTGGCCGCAGTTGTTCTTGCGCCTGGTCGCCGGCGTCGTGCCGGGAAGCTGGATGTGGTTCGACAGTCAGGCGAGCATTGATTTTGACGTGACAAAGGACGGCGCTTGGTCGCTGCTGGTGCAATCGGCTTGGGCGCTGATGGCCAATCCTTCGACTTGGATCGGCGTGGTGGCCGGCGCCATCTTGATCTGGGCGGCGATCATGGCGCGCCGGCGCAGAAGCGAGTAAGGCGCGCGCGCGGCGAAACGACGGCCCCAGCTCAGCCGCCGCCCGATCCGGGGCCGTCGCCGACGATGCCGCCTTGGGTCAGGCGTAACGGGTCGAGATATTTTTTCAACTGCGCATCCGACAACCCGGTGGTTTCGCGCGCCACCTCGCGGATCGGGCGACCCTGCTTGTAGGCCTGCTTGGCGGTCGCCGCACCTTTCTCGTAGCCGATCACCGGATTGAGCGCGGTGACCAGAATCGGATTGCGTTCCAGCGCCGCCTTGATCCGCTCCGGCTTGACCTTGAAGCCGGCGATCGCCGTATCGGCGAGCTGACGCGAAGCATTGGCGAGAATCTCGATCGACTGCAACAAGTTGTAGGCGATCACCGGCAACATCACGTTGAGCTGAAAGTTGCCCGACTGACCGGCAATGGTGATCGTGGCATCGTTGCCGATCACCTGCGCGCAGACCATCGTCACCGCCTCGGGGATCACCGGATTGACCTTGCCCGGCATGATCGATGAGCCCGGCTGCAGCGCCGGCAGCTCGATCTCGCCGATCCCGGCCAGCGGACCGGAGTTCATCCAGCGCAGATCGTTGGCGATCTTCATCAGCGCGCAGGCCAGGGTGCGCAACTGCCCCGACAGTTCAACCGCGCCGTCTTGCGCCGCCATGTTCTCGAAACGATTGCCGCCGGCGCTGAACTTGAGCTTGGTCGCGGTCGTCAGGTGCTTGGCCACCAGCGGCCCGAAGCGCCGATCGGCGTTGATCCCGGTGCCCACGGCGGTGCCGCCTTGAGGAATGCGCGACAGCCGCTTGAGGGTGTCCTCGATGCGCTCGATCGCCGATGCCACCTGGGCCGACCAGCCCGACAATTCCTGGCCGAAGGTGATCGGCATCGCGTCCATCAGGTGGGTGCGGCCGGTCTTGACCGTGCGCTGCAATTGCTTGGCGCGCACATCGATCGTGGCCTTGAGCTGCTGCAGCGCCGGGATCAAGCGCTCGCGCGTAGCGAGCACCGAACTGACGCTGATCGCGCTCGGTATCACGTCATTCGATGACTGACCCATATTGACGTGATCGTTGGGATGGATCTTGCCAGCGCCGCCCTGGTTCGCCAGGTGCGCAATCACCTCGTTGGCATTCATGTTGGTGCTGGTGCCCGAACCGGTCTGGAACACATCGACCGGAAACTCACCGTCGAACTCGCCACGGGCGACGCGATTGGCCGCGCCTTGGATCATCTTGGCTTGCGATTTCTTCAGGAAACCCAGTTCTGCGTTGGCCCCGGCGCAGGCGGCCTTGATCAGCCCCAGCGCGCGGATGAACTCACGCGGCATGCGCAACCCGGAAATCGGAAAGTTCTCGACCGCGCGCTGGGTCTGCGCGCCATAGCACGCCGCAGCCGGCACCTTCAGCTCGCCCATGCTGTCGCGCTCGATGCGGTAGTCGCTCATCGTCAGGGATCCACCGTCAGGGAAAGCGCGGAATTATAGGCGCTGACCGCCACCGCCGCCGCCCAATCGCCGAGCGCAGCGCGGTGCGCTATCGTCACCTCGCCTACACCTTTGTGGGCGCCTTGAAGGGGAGTACCGCAATGATCGTGCGTCGAATTGGTGTGTTGTCCTGCGCGAAGGTCTTAGGCGCGCTTTATGCCGCCTTGGGCCTGATCTTCGGCGCCATCATCACCTTGATGAGCCTTATGGGCGCCGCGATGGGTGCCGCACTGAGCGACGGCAGCGGCGTTGGCGCCGGGCTGTTTGGAATGCTACTCGGAGTCGGCGCAATTATCGCGCTGCCGATCTTCTACGGCCTGCTCGGGTTTATCAGCGGCGCGCTCATGGCGTGGTTTTACAATCTCGCCGCCAAGTTCACCGGCGGCATCGCGCTGGATTTGGCCTGAGCCGGGGGTTCCTGTGGCTCGCGCCAGCGACCGCTGCGGTCGCTGGCGCGCAACCCTAAAGCACCGTTTACCACCCTCATGACGTTGGATTTGGCGTCCGCAGACCGTAGACAATCCCGATGCCGCAGCCGCGCCAGCGGTCTAGCGGCTGCCCATGGCGTTTGATCCAATGCGCAATCGGAGGTCATTGCCCCCAAGGCGATGCTGGCGAAAACTTTGATTCGAACCCTAACTGTGCGCTTGCGCGAAAGGACGAACCACATCTACTAGGGCATTAAGTCCCTGCCTTCCCGGCGCTCTGAGAATTCAAACGCATAACGCCTCCGTCCCCTTTTTTGCTCGAGAATTCAAACGCATAACACCTCCGTCCCCTTTTTTGCCTGACCTTGGTAGCTGAAGGCATTGCCCAAAGATTGCGCCGACACGGCAGCGGAAAAACAGCACGAAACAGCCACTACAAGCGGCAAAACAAAGGTTTTTTTCATAGTGGTCCCCGGAAGATTTTTAGACAACGTGTTTTCGGGCAATCGGGTTGCGAATCTTTATCACCGGCACAGGAACGCTGCTTTAGCGACGATGCTGAGATTTATCCATCTCTTAAGGACAACTAAAAAGCGCGCGCGAAGGGCCACCTTTTTTTAAGGACAGGTCAATAAGACGCCTTGACGCAAGCCTGCCGGCACGGCTTCGGCTTCGCGGGGAAGTCCTGGAAGTCCTGGACACCCACTTCCCGCGGGTGTCGGAAGTCCTGGACACCTACTTCCCGCGGGTGTCCACGCCGGTGCGGCAGCCCTACGGCGCTGCTCGACAAATCCCAAGCGCTCGGGCAGCTCTGGCTGAGGGTCAGGCGCGTAGAAAGGCTGGTCGTATAGCGGCGCCGAGCGGCGCTTGGTCTGGGAACGGATTCAGGCTTCGGTCTCGCAGTTGTGTCAGCCCAGGCGCGGTCAACCGGCCGAATCGCCCCGATTACGCCCGACCAAGAGGTGAGTGTCCACCTTTGCGCGTCCACGATTGCGGGTGCGATTGCGTCCAGGTGTCCACGATTGCGGGTGATTGCGGGTGCGGTTGCTTGCGAGAAGTGGGTGTCCACGATTGCGGCTGTCGACGATTGCGCGCACGAGAAGTGGGTGTTCACGACTGAGCGAGTGTCGACGATTGTGCGCGCGAGAATTGGGTGTCTACGATTGCGTCCCTCTGACAGAGTCGCGCCATGAAATCCGCGCCGGTCGCGCTCAAAGCGGGGTGTTGACCTATGACAGAAACAACGGGCACGATCCCTGTCGTGGAGATCGCACCGCGCCCGCTCGGCTCCGCCCTCGGGCAACGCTCGTTCGACAAGATCGCCACCGCGCCGGCTGCTGCCCATCAGGTCATCAGCGCCCTGGTGCGCCTCCACGAGCGGCGAGAGCGCGACGCCGGATTTCGCGGCGCTGCATCCGGACTACCGGCTTTAGACTCGACGCATGCCGCTCCCGAGAACACCGATTCGTCCCGAAACTGCCGCAGGCGAGCCGCAGCCGCTACCCGTTTTTTATCGCCTGATGACGGCGCTGCCGGACGGTTTGCTGGGGCTGATGTTCGCTTACCCGGCTATCAACCTAGCCAGCCAAGCCCAACTCGATCAATGGGTTGCCGCCATAATTCCTTTATGGGTTGGAATCGACGCTCAGATGCTGTTGCTGATTGCGTGCCTCGAAGCAATCTTGCTATGGCCGCAGCTGACGCTGGTGGACATCGCGACGCGCGTGTTAAAGCGCCCTAGTCCAGTGATAGTCGTGCTAGTCGCTCTCCTCGGAGCGGCATGGGCGCTCACATTTTTCGACAGGCATCTTCCCCAGTTCAATCCGGCCTACTTCCTCACCGTTTCCGCGCCGATCCTGTTGGCGGTCTGGCAACGCGTACAGATGCTGTGGAGTTTGCCGGGCAAGCCGCTGCTGGACCGCCGCCGCGCACGCGCGATCATGGGCGGTCGCTTCACCATTGCGCTTGCCGTGTCTGTGCCTTTTGCCGTATTCGAACTGGGCAGAAGTGTGCTCGCCATCGCAACCGGCACCGATTGGGGCGGCTCAGCGCTGAGCGGTTGGCACCCTGCTCCGTACATCGTGGCCGCGCTGTATTTTCTGCTGGCTTCCTTCGACCATTGGCGCGTCGGCGGCGTCGCATTTGCCAATCGACCTCTCCCTTTTCTGGGCTGGGACTTCATCGAAGTGAACCGGATCGACGATTCATTCTGATTGGCAGCGCCTCGCGCGAATCACGCTGGATCGCGACCTGAGTCCGGTACGGCAGAACTGTGGTGAAACCGGTGTCTAACGCAGTGCAGGGGACAATCTCCGGCATGCCCCGCATAAGATGTATCGCGTCGCCCAATCGTCTGCCTGCGCGTCTGGCACTCGACTTGAGCCACACTCGCGAAGCTTTGCTGGACAATCTCAGTCGGGTGCATGCGCGCAGAGGAAACTCACCGCCATGCAGACCCGATCAATCACGCCCGCCAAGGCGCGACCTCGTGGATATCCACTGGACGACATCGCGAATACGAGATCGTGGACGAAATCTTGGACACCGGACGAAGGCTTGCGGGAAGTCCTGGACACCCACTTCCCGCGGGTGTCCACGCCGGTGCGGCAGCTTCAAGGCGCTGCTCGACAAAGCCCAAGCGATCGGGTCTCGCTGGCTGATGATTAGTCGCGCAGAAAGGCTGGTCGTATGGCGGCGCCGGGCGGCGCTTGGTCTGGGAACGGATTCAGGCTTGGGTCTTGCAGTTCTGTGAGCCGATGCGCGGTCAACTGGCCGCATCGCCCGGAACGCGCCTGGCTGAGAAGTGGGTGTCCGCGATTGCGGGCAGCGCGCAAGGCGCTTCAAAAACATCGCGTTTCGGTGCAGGCCAAAGTGCACCACGAGCCTTATGCGACCGGCCATGGCGGTGGCAGACCACAAGAGTAAGTGGGTTGATGGCTTACAACTGAAAGCACGCCGCTGCAGGCGGCTTCCATCCTTCAGTTCAAAGCCAGGGTTCCAGCAGCCGGCCCAGAGCTTCCATGAAGCGGTCGCTGATGCCCCGCTGCGACCACTCTTGCGCTTCGATGCGACGTGAAGCGGCTTGGTCGCGCTTGAACAACGACTGCATTTCATCGGCGAAGTCGTCGCCCAGCACGATCACGTCCATTTCGCTGTTGCTCACGATGCTGCGCCAGTCAAGATTGCTGCTGCCCACGGTGGACAGCACGCCGTCGATGACCGCCGTCTTGGCATGCATCACCGCGTGCTCCATCTCATAGATCTGCACGCCTGCCTGCAGCAACTTCGCGTAGTAGGAACGCCCTGCATGCCGCACCAGCGGCACATCAGTCTGGCCGGGCAGTACCAGCCTGACGTCGACACCGCGCCGGGCGGCATCGCTCAGCGCCTGGATCATCTCGGGGCCGGGCGCAAAGTAGGCCATGGTCAGGTGCACGCTAAGTGCGGCCGCCTGCGTTGCTTTCAGCAGCACGGTGTAAGTGGGGTTGATGACGTGGTACGGGTCGCCCGTCACCAGCCGCACCACACGCTGGCCCGGGGCCGGCTTGACCGGGGGCGGCGGCGTGGGCAGTACGCCAGGGCAACCCTGTGACTGCCAGGAGGACCGGAACGAAGCGGTCATTGCCGGAACCACCGGGCCGCGCAGTTCGATCTGGGTGTCGCGCCAGCCGCTGCGGGCGATTTCCTCGTCGCTTGGCGGCGCACGTGGCCGCCGCGCGCTGCTGAACGAGCCTTTGGCGTAGACGGTGCTGAGGTTTATGCCACCGGTAAAGGCAACGTCGTTGTCGACTGCCAGCATCTTGCGGTGGTTGCGAGCCACCACTTCCCAATGTCCAGGGCGCTGCAGGGGGTTGACCGGGTTGAAAGCGCACACCCAGATGCCGCCAGCCCGCAGGCGGTCAAAGAAGGCAGTAGACGTCCCGAAGGAGCCCAGGCTGTCGTACAGCAGGGCCACGCTCACGCCCTGGGCGGCTTTCTGAATCAAGAGCTCGCCCAGTTCGACGGCGATGCCCTCGTCTTCGACGATGAAGAACTCCACCAGCACCCGTTCACGGGCGGCGGCCACGGCCACTTTCATTGCCGCGAAGGTCTGCGGGCCGTCCACCAGTAGCCGCACGCTGTTGCCGCGGTACAGGTTGACGTCGCCCTGCGCGACCAGCACTTCCAGATGGCGCTGCAACAACGCGGCCGAGCCTTCGGCCTTCACGCGCGCGAGTGCAGCAGCTTCGCCTTGCGCACTGTCTGG
>Ga0105045_10006884_pt1 | contig 10066 bp, 8 predicted proteins | sample MAT02_FD_78089 | JGI IMG/M metagenome (GOLD analysis project Ga0105045, IMG submission 78089) | Freshwater microbial communities from Lake Fryxell liftoff mats and glacier meltwater in Antarctica - MAT-02 (megahit assembly) | ecosystem: Environmental > Aquatic > Freshwater > Ice > Liftoff...
TCGCCCAGATGCCGCGCGGTCAGCCGTGAGAGGATGTCCAGGCTGCCGCCCGGTGCCGTGGGCACGATGATGCGGATGGGGCGGCTGGGAAAGACCTGCCCCAGGGCGGGGGCGGCTAGAAGACTGAGCCCCGCGGCAAGCGCGGTGCGTCGCGTGGTGCGCATGGCAACCTCCTCAATCCACGATGAACAGTGTAGCGCCGCCGGTGGTGCGGGAGCGGTGCGGCTCCGCATTCTCGGCAACCTGGTAGGAATAGCCGGGCGTCATGGTGAAGCGGCGGCCATCGGCGAGTTCGGTCTCCAGCGCGCCCTGAAGCACCAGCAGCACATGGCCGCGGCTGCACCAGTGGTCCGCCAGATAGCCCGGCGAATACGCCACCATCCGCACGCGGATGTTGCCGATTTCCAGCATGCGCCACAGCGCATAGCCGGTCTCGCCCTCATGCCGGGTGGCCGGCTGCTTCGACCAGTCGATGGTCTGGAAGGGCACACCCTCGATGATCATGCTCAGCGTCCTTCGAAGCGTGGCGTGCGCCGCTCCTGTGGGCCGTATCCTTTGCCGCCACGCTAGCCATGCTCGCGCTCCGCCTGAACGTCGTCCGGAGCGTGCGCGCCCCGCTCGATCATCAGACGCCATCGACCGCGATCGAACAAGTCGAAATTCTTTCCATCAGCGATGCTCGTCTGCCGTCGCCGCGGCGCAGGCCGGTTCGATGCGCGAAGCCGCGGTGCGGCTGCGGCTGGCGCCGTCCGCCATTCCGTGTGATCGGAAATTGATGTAGTAATTGCAGCGGCCTGCCGCGCGGCGGGCTGGGCGCGCTTCACGGGCTCGCGCGCCGGATGGTGCTGGCCAACGTCTGCTCATCCGCCCGCATCACCATCGTATAGCCGCGACGCATCCCGGTGACGTTGATCTGGTAATACAGCGGCACCACCGCCTGGTCCGCCAGCGCCATCACCGTCGCCTCGCGCAATAGGGCCTCACGCGCTGTATCGTCGATGGTCTGCATGGCGCGGTCGAGCAGCGCGTCGAAGCCCGCATTGGAATACCGTCCGCGATTGAGCACGCCGAGGCCACGCGCCGTGTTGAAGGTCGCGATCAGCGAGCGCAGCTGCACTGAGGCCTCGCCGGTCGGCGCGCCGGCGGCGGCGATGAAGGCGCTGAACTCCAGCGCCGATCCGCGCTGTACGAAGACCGACCAGGGCATTACCTCCACCCGCGTCTGGATGCCGACGCGCGTCAGCATTTGCGCCAGTGCCTGGGCGACACGGTCGTCGCTGGGGAAGGCATCGCTCGGCGCGTGCAGCGTCAGCGCGAAGCCCTCCGGGTAGCCGGCCTCGCGCAGCAGGCGGCGCGCGGTTTCGGGATCGGCGGGGCCGGGCCGCAGTTCCGGGGTGGCGCCGTAGAACTCGTTCGGAATCAGCCCGGCGGCAGGCTCGCCAAGCCCTTCCAGCAGGCGGGTGGTGATCGCGGTTCGGTCGATGGCGGCGGAGACGGCGCGCCGCACCCGGACGTCGAGGAAGGGGTTGCGCTCCAGCGGCTGGCCGCCGCGGGAGGCGGCATGCGGCGTCACGGCGCGGTGCTGGTCCATGTGCATGTAGATCAGCCGCGTGGTGCGGCCTTGCAGCAGGGTGAGGTTGGAATCGCGGCTGAGCCGGGCGACGTCGGCGGAGGGGATGCGGTCCGCCACCTGGATGTCGCCCGACAGCATGGCGGCGACGCGAGATGCATCGCTGATGATGATGCGCAGGCTCGCCTGCTGCCAGGGCGGCGCGCCGGCCCAATGGTCCGGGTTGGCGGCGAGTCGCAGGCTCTCGCCCGGAAGCCAGGCAGCGAAGCGGAAGGCGCCGGTGCCGATGGCGGCGCGGCTAGCGTTGAACTCCGCCGTGGTCGCGGCCTCGAACTGGCGTGAGATGATGCTGATGTTGCTGAGATCGACCGGCAGCAGCGGATAGGCGCTGTTGGTGCGGATGCGCAGCGTGAAGGGATCGGGGGCACTCACCTCGGCGATGGCGCGTGTGTAGAGGCCGAAGGAAGAAGGGCTGTTCGGCACCGCCGGCGCGCGGCGCAGCGTGGCCAGCACATCCTCCGCGTCGAAGGCACTGCCATCGTGGAAGCGCACGCCGCGCCGCAGGGTGAACTCCCACATCGTGTCGTCGATCGCGCGCCAGCTTTCGGCGAGGCCCGGTGTCAGACGGTTCTGCTCATCCTGGTGTACCAACCGGTCGAAGATATGGGCGGAGAAATTGCGGTTCAGCACGGCGTTGTGGAAATGCGGGTCCATCGAAGTGACGTTGGAGCCGTAGCCGATGCTGATGGACTGCGCGGCGGCGGGACGGCCCGCCAGAAGCGGCGCAATCAAAGCCGAGAGGATCGTCGGGTATCGGAAAACGCCCATTTGCCGCTTGCCCCCAAACGTGTGCCCACCGAAGGTAGCCTCGCCGATGCAGCGAGAACAACCAGACCTTCCCCACGGTCCGCCCCAGGGTCGGCCCCAGGGTCCGCCCCAGGACCATTGGCGCCTGACCGCCACCGATGCGGCCGCGCTACGGCGGATCGGCGCGGTAAGTGCGCTGGCACTGGCGGAGGCCACGCTGCATCGCTTGGCGGCGGTTGGGCCCGCGCTGAATGCGGTGGTACACCTCGATGTGGCGGATGTGCGTGCGCAGGCCGAGGCGCTCGATGAAGGTAGCGGCGACCTGCTGCTCGACGGCCTGCCGGTACTGGTGCATGACCTGCTGCACGTCGCCGGCATGCCGACCCGCTTCGGCTGCCCCGCCTTCGCCGCGGCGCCGATGCAGATCGAGGACGACCCGGTGGTGGCCGCGCTGCGGGCCGCCGGGGCGGTGATCCTCGGCAAGGCCAACGTGCCGGAATTCGGCGCCGGCGCAGCCTGCGAGAACGACCTGCATGGCGCCACCCGCAACCCTTGGCATGGCGGCCATACGCCTGGCGGCTCGGGCGCCGTGGCGGCGTTGGCGGCGGGGGCCTGCTTCGGCGCCACGGGCGGCGATCTGGCGGGCAGCTTGCGGGTGCCGGCAGCGTTCTCGGGCGTCGTCGGGCTGCGGCCGAGCGCCGGGGTGGTACCGCGCCGCGCCGGGCCGCTCGCCTTCGACGATCTGAACGTGATCGGGCCCTTTGGGCGCTGCGTGGCCGACGTCGCGCTGCTGCTGGACGCCATGGCCGTTGCCGCGCCGCAGGACCCGCTGGCACTCGGCCCGCCCGCGGTACCGTTCCGCCGGGCCGCACAAAGGCCGGCCGCGCCTGCCCGCATCGGCTTTTCGCCGGCGCTCGGCCTCGCCCCGGTCGATCCCGAGATCGAGGCGCTTTGCCGCCACGCGATGCGCCTGCTGGCCGAGGCCGGGACCGATGTGCGCGACGCCGCGCCGGACCTTTCCGCCGCACCAGGCATCTTTGCCGCCCTGCGGGCGCAATGGTTCGTCACCGCGATGGCGCCAGTGGTGGCCACGCATGGCGCGACGCTGCGCCCCTCCATCACCGAGAATTTCGCCCGGGCCGCGGTGCTCGGCCCCGCCGAGCTGAGCGCTGCCATCGTCGGGCGGGCCGGCCTCTATGCGGCAATGAACCGCTTTTTCGAGGCGCATGATCTGCTGGCCACCGTGGCAACCATCGTCACCGCCCTGCCACTCGGCCAGCGCCAAGTGACGCAGGTACCCGGCGCGCAGTTTGCAGGCGGCGCGGTCGATTGGCTGCGCCCGACCACCGCCATCTCGCTGACCGGATGCCCGGCCCTGGTGCTGCCCTGCGGCCTTAGCACCGCGGGCCTGCCGGTGGGGCTGCAACTGGTGGCACCACCACGCCAGGAACACCGCCTGATCGCCGCCGCCGCCTTCCTCGAAGCCCGTCTCGGCTTCGCCGCAACCCTGCCGATCGACCCGCGATGACGCTGGAGGAGGCCCTTTCCAGCATCGCGGCGCGGGAGCCGGTGGTCCGTGCCTTCGCGACCCTGGCCGGCAATCATGCCGAGCCCTGTGCCGGGCCCCTGCACGGCATGCCGATCGCGGTGAAGGATGTGTTCGACACCGCCGACCTGCCGACTGCCTATGGCTCACCAATCTGGGTGGGGCACCGGCCCCGCGCCGATGCCGCCGCGGTAGCGCTGGCCCGGGCTGCCGGGGCGGTCATCCTCGGCAAGACCGTGACCACCGAGTTCGCGTCCTACACCCCTGGCGCCACGACCAACCCCCACGATTCCGCGCGCACACCCGGAGGGTCCTCCAGCGGCTCTGCGGCGGCTGTGGCGGCGGGTATGGCGCAGGCTGCCTTCGGCACCCAGACGGCCGGCTCCATCATCCGGCCGGCGGCCTATTGCGGGGTGGTCGGGTTCAAGCCGAGCTTCGGGGCGATCTCCCGCGCCGGGATGAAGGCGCTGGCGGAAAGCTTCGACTGCGCCGGCACCTTCGGGCGCAGCGTGGCTGATGCGGCGCGCCTGGCCGCGGTCGCCGCAGCGCGGCCCGAGCTTTGGCCGTGGCCCGACGGTTCGGAGAGTCCGGTGATTGGGCTGTGCCGCACCGATTGGTGGGACAGCGCCGAGCCGGCCCAGCAGCAGGCGACCGAAGCAGCCGCACGCGGCCTGGAGGCCAGCGGGTTGCGCGTGGTGGATCTGCCGCCGCTCGGCGTCGCGTGGGTGAATGAGCGCCAATCCCAGGCCATCGCCTGGGATACCGCGCGCGCCTTTGCCTGGGAATGCGCCGCGTATCCCGACCTGCTCAGCCCGAAATTTCAGGCGATCTGCGCCCGCGGCCTGGCACTGTCGTCTGAGGAGCATGCGTTGGTCTGGCAGGATTTGCACCGCGCCCAAGGCGCCGTGGCCGCGCTGTTCGCGCGATGCGACGTGCTCGTGACGCCGAGCGCCCCTGGCGAGGCACCGCTTGGCCTCACCGCCACCGGGCCGCCGACATTCAACCGGCTCTGGTCGGTGTTCGGCGGGCCCTGCCTGTCTGTGCCCTTTGGCCAAGGCGCGAGCGGCATGCCGCTCGGCGTGCAGCTTGTCGGGCCGAAGGGACAAGATCTACTGGTTTTGCGGCTGGGCGCGCGATTGCAGGCCCTCATCTGCTGATCCTCGGCGCTGGTAAGGGTCCCGTTTACCGGGCCGTGGTTGCGCATTGGCGGCCTTCAGCCCTGCGTTGTGTTCAAGCCGAAATTCACCACTCGCGTCGCCGAGGTCGGCTTCGACATCTCGCCGATGGACCCTGCCGCCTTCACCCGCGTCGTGGGCGACCAGTTCACCTTTTGAGGCGACATTGTGCGCCGGGCCGGCATCACCGCGACCTGAGCGCGGGCGCCGCTCCGTCCCGTCCCGCAGAAGCTCTGGGTATGGCTTCCCCTGGTGTTCTTGTCTGGTGCGGCGGCTCCCCCCGACGCTCCCACATGCTCTTGCTGCTCCCCGGGTCGGCAGGCATCGTATGGCAAGCATTACTGGTGAGGATGAGCGTTGTCGGCTTTCGGGGAACCGGCCTGTGTGTTCGCCGCCGGCGCCATCTGCGGCGAATCCCCGGTCTGGGATGCCGAGGCCTGCGTGCTCTGGTGGGTCGATATCCACGCGCAGCAGGTCCATCGCCTGTCCTGGCCGGAGGCGCGGGACGAGGCCTGGCCGGCACCTGGCCGCCCGTCCTGCCTGGTCCTGACGCCGGGTGGTGGGGTGGTCGTTGCTGTCGAGCGCGGCTTGTTCACCTTTGATCCGCGCGACGGCCGCTTCACCCTCCTCGCTTCTTGCGATGAGGAGCCGCCGGCGCACCGCTTCAACGATGGGCGTTGCGATCGTCAGGGGCGGTTCTGGATCGGCACGCTGCCTGAGGCGCTCGATGCGCCGAGCGGTGGGATGCTGCGCTACGAAGCCGGCAGCCGCAGACTGCACCGGGTTTTCGGCGGGCTGATCGTACCCAACGGTCTCGCGTTCTCGCCGGACGGGGCAACCATGTACCACGCGGATTCCCGTGCCCGGACAGTATGGCGCAGGCCCCTCGATTCCGCCGGCATCCCCGGTCCAGCGAGGGTCTTCGCGACCTTCGGTGATGGCCAGGGCCGCCCCGATGGCGCCGCCGTCGATGCGGAGGGCGGGTACTGGATCGCGCACGTCACTGGCGGCCGCGTATCACGCTTCGCGCCGGATGGGCGCCTCGACCTTACCATCGCCCTGCCAGTCAGCCGGCCGACCATGTGCGCATTCGGCGGGCCGGATCTCGACGTCCTTTTTATCACCTCCGGCACCGAACATCTCGATGCGACGCAACGCGCCGCCGAGCCCTTGGCCGGCGGGATCTTCGCTTGTCGTCCCGGCCCGCGCGGCCTGCTGGAGCCACGCCTCGCATGAATCAGGAAGACCGTTTCCCGAACTTGCCGCTTCCGTCCCGGCCGCGGCTGGAATGGCCCAATGGTGCGAGGGTCGCGCTCTGGGTGGTGCCGAATGTGGAACACTACGAGTTCCTGCCCGCCGTGCGCCCGCGCCGCGATCCTTGGCCGCGCACCCCGCATCCGGACATCCTCGGCTACGGCACGCGCGATTACGGCAGCCGCGTGGGCTTCTGGCGCTTCGCGGATATGATGGATCGCCTTGGCGTCCGCTGCACCGTGAGCCTTGGCCTGGCTGCCTTCGAGCATTATCCTCAGATCATGCAGGCCTGCACCGATCGCAACTGGGATGTGATGTGCCACGGCGTCTACAATACCCAATACCTCTGGGACGTGCCGGAGGAGGAGGAGCGCGCATTCATCAGCGACTGCGTCATGACCTATGCGCGGCTCACCGGCGGCAAGCGCATGGCAGGCTGGCTGAGCCCGGCACTCTCCCACACGTTGAACACGCCCGATCTGGTGGCGGAGGCCGGCTTCACCTACCTCTGCGATGTGGTGCATGACGAACAGCCCTGGCCGGTGCGGACGCGCGGCGGGCATCCCTTGATCTCGCTGCCCTACACGGTCGATCTGAATGATGCCGTCACCAACCGCATGGGTCTGGAAGCGCCGGATTTCGCCCGGATGGCGTGTGACCAGTTCGACCGCCTGTATCGCGACGGCGAGAGCAACGGACGGGTGATGTGCCTCGCGGTCCACCCATACAACATGGGCCAGCCGCATCGGGCGCGGTATCTTGAGGAAGCGCTGAGCTACATGCTCGGGCATGACGGCGTCTGGCAGGCGACCGGGGCCGAGATCGCGCAGTGGTATCTGCGTCACCATCACCACAAGGTCATGGCCGCCCTGGCGGGGGAGGGCTGAGCATGGCCGCCACACGCGCCCCGGGGATGGACCACGACCTCTATCTTTATTCGCCACTACCGACGCGCCCCGCGCTGCGCTGGCCGGGTAGCGCCGGCCTGGCCTTTTGCCCGATCATCTATCTCGAACACTGGGAATTACTCGCCGCGCCCGGCACGAGGCGCGTACCGGGCGCACAGGGCCCTTGGGGTGATCTGGCGCCGGACTGGCGCAGCTTCACCTATCGCGACTATGGCAATCGGATCGGCATCTGGCGTGTGCTGGAGGCGTTGGAGGCGCGCGGGCTGCGCGCGACCATCGCGCTCGGCGCCGCTGCGGCGACCCGCCACCCGGCGGTGGTGCAGGCCTGCGTCGAACGCGGCCACGCCTTTGCCGCGCATCCCTCGCATGCGACGCGCATCCACGCCTCCCACATGAGCGAAGCGGAGGAACGTGCCGCCATCGCTGCCGCGATCGAGGCCGTGGTCGCCGCGACCGGTCAGCATCCCCGCGGCTGGATTGCACAGGATTTTTCCGAATCTCCCCGCAGCGCCCAGCTTGCCGCAGAGGCCGGTTTGGAGTGGCTCGCCGACTGGCCGAATGACGAGCAGCCCTACCGCCTCCTGACCACGCCCGGCATCCTGTCCCTGCCGGTGCTGGCGGAGTTGGAGGACACGACCATGCTCTGGTCGAAGCTGATCCCGAGCTGGGAATGGCCGCCGCTGGTCGCCGAAGCTGCGCGGCGCCTGGCGGCAGATGCGGCGCGAGACCAGGCCGGCCGCTGTCTTCTGCTGGGCCTGCACCCGTGGTTGATTGGTCAGGCCGGGCGCATCCGTTACCTGGAGGAAGCCCTGGACGGCGTGCTGGCCGCCAGGCCCTGGTGCGCCACGGCCGACGAGATCGCCGACGCCGCGCGGGCGCAGCTCCCCACAGCACTATCCGCTCACACTGATCCAGTGTGATCGGATTTCGTGCTGTAGATTCAATGGTGTCTAGAGCACGAGATCGATCCAAGAGGATCGATCGTGCTCTAGGTCAGGTTGAGCAGCGGAATCAGCGCGCTGTAACGCGCCCGTTCCCGCTGCAGAATGGTGCCGAAATCCTCACCCGGCAAGAAGGCGGGCGAAACCTGGGCGCGGCCTGCGAATTCGCGGAACTCGGCACTCGCCACGGCCGCCCGCGTCGCCTCGGTCCAGGCCATGCTGATCGCTGGCGGCAGTCCACGTGGGGCAAAAAGCCCGATATCCGAGGTCTGCGCCAGCGGGATACCGGATTCGGTCAGGGTCGGCACCTCCGATGCCAGCGGGTTGCGCGTTTCGCCGAACTGCGCAAGCGCGCGCAGCCTCCCGTCCTGCACAGCGGGCATGATGGCGACGGGCAGACCGATGACGAAATCCGCATGCCCGCCAAGCACTGCCGTCAGCGCCGGGTTCAGGCCCTGGAAGGGCGCATGCAGGAACTTCACGCCAGCAGCCAGCGCCATGGCCTCGCCTGCCAAATGCACCGCGGTCCCGGCACCGGAACTGGCAAAGACCACGCGTTCCGGATTGGCGCGGGCGAAGGCGACCATGGCACCGATGTCGCGATACGGCAGGCCGGCGCGGATGGCCAGCAGATGCGGATTGCTTGTGACGCGCGCGAGCGGCACCAGATCCTCAAAGGCATAGGCGGCGTTGGGCAGCAGCGGCAGAACCGAAACCACGGCCGCCGCAGCATACAGCAGGGTGCGCCCATCCGGGCGTGCCGTCGCGACGGCACGCCCGCCGATCGCCCCGCCGGCACCAGCGCGATTGTCCACCACCACGACCTGCCCGAGCCGCGCCCGTAGCAGCGGTGCGAGGGCCCGTGTCTCCTGGTCCGTCACGCCGGGCGCATAGGGCACGATGATCGTCGCGGCGCCGTCGAGTGCCGACTGCGCCTGCGAGTATCCTGGCCATGCCGCCAGTAGCGAGGCGGCGCCGAGCACGCCGCGTCTATCAATACGCATCAGGATTTTCTCCGACAGGCCTTACAGCACGGTGAGATGAAGCTACCATCCGCACCCCGGGCGGGCAATCAAACGGCCCAAACGAAAGGGATGCACGATGACCGCGACGCCGTCGCTTCGCCGCACGGAGCAGATGCGCAATCTGCTCGCTTCCGGAAACATCCTCGTCTCGCCGGGCGTCTATGACGGGTACAGCATCCGCCTCGCGGAGCGCGCGGGCTTCCTCGCTGCCTCGACCAGCGGCGCCGGCATCGCCAACAGCCGGCTTGGTGTGCATGACACCGGGCTGATGTCGTTGCATGAGAATGTCGCGGCCTGCCGCGCGCTCGCTGCAACCGCCTCGATCCCGCTGATGGCCGATGCCGATACCGGCTACGGCAATGCCGTGACCGTCTTCCAGATCGTGCGGATGTTCGAGGAGGCCGGCGTCGTCGGCATCAACATCGAGGACCAGGACTCGCCTAAGCGTTGCGGCCACATGAAGGGGAAGGAACTGATCCACCCGATGGAGATGGCCAAGAAGATCGAGGCCGCCGTCAAGGGCCGGCGCGACGACGCCTTCATCATCAATGCGCGCACGGATGGCATCGCCGTGGAAGGGATCGAGGGTGCCATTCATCGCGCCAGAATCTATGCCAGCGCGGGCGCTGATATGATCTTCCCCGACACGGTGCGCAGCGAGGACGATATCAAGCGCCTGGTCGATGCCGTACCCGTCGCAATCTCGATCAATATCGGTTTCGGCATCCGCAGCCGACCGACGACACCGCTGATTCCGACGCGCCGGCTACAGGAGCTTGGCGTGCGCCGTGTGAGCGTGCCTCGCATGCTTCCGGCCGCCGCGATCCAGGCGATGACCAA
>Ga0105045_10006886_pt1 | contig 10064 bp, 8 predicted proteins | sample MAT02_FD_78089 | JGI IMG/M metagenome (GOLD analysis project Ga0105045, IMG submission 78089) | Freshwater microbial communities from Lake Fryxell liftoff mats and glacier meltwater in Antarctica - MAT-02 (megahit assembly) | ecosystem: Environmental > Aquatic > Freshwater > Ice > Liftoff...
AACGGCCCCCTAAAGTAAGCATTAATCTGTTTATTATTTAGCTCAATTTGGGTCCCAGGCTATTACTGACCGCATGAGCGGGATGTCAGAGCCTAATCTGTAGCCCGTCAAACCCCAGCCGAACACCGGCGGGCAGTTCCTTTTCTACTTCGTGGTGTAAACCCAGTTTATGGCTGATGTGCGTAAAGTACGTTTGTTCGGCCCCGATGCGCTGCGCCAGCGACACGGCCTGGTCGAGTGTAAAGTGCGAGATGTGGGCGTCGCGCTGGAGGGCATCGAGTACAAGAACCCGTGTGCCAGCAGTCTTGGCGAGTTCGCCGTCGGTAATGGCGTTGAGGTCGGTGAGGTAGGTAAAATCGCCGATGCGGTAGCCGTACACGGGTAAGGTGTGGTGCATTACCTCGATGGGTATCACCTGAACACCTTTCACTACAAAGGGATCATTGTTAATGTCATGAAGCTGAATACGGGGGGCACCGGGATATTTTTTTTCGGCAAATACATATGAAAACTCACGCTGTAGCTGCGTTAGCACCGTAGGTCGTCCAAAGACGGGCATATCCTCTCCCGACCGGAAATTATAGGCCCGTACCTCGTCCAGCCCCGCCGTATGGTCTTTGTGTTCGTGGGTAAACAACACGGCGTCAAGTTGCAGCAGGTTAAGCCGCAGTACCTGTTGCCGAAAATCCGGCCCGGTATCAATAATGAAACTAAGGTCATCAACCGCAATATGCACCGACGCTCGTAGGCGTTTGTCCCGAAAGTCAACGGAATGACATACTTCGCACCCGCAGCCAATCAATGGCACGCCCGACGAGGTTCCGGTTCCGAGCAGGGTAACAAGCATAAAGAGTGAAAGAGTGAAAGAGTGAAAGATGCTGACGCAAGCAATTCCCGCGTCAGCATCTTTCACTCTTTCGCTCCTTATTTATCTGTGAGTTGATTGACGACTTCAACCAGGCGGTCGAAGTTGAGGGGCTTAACGAGTACATCGTTGAAACCAGCCGTTTTGAATTCTTCTTCGGTATAGTTCTTGGCGTTGCCCGTAATAGCCACGATTGGTACTTCAGCTTTGGCCGAGTCGTCCAGCGCACGCACCCGCCGAACGCACTCCATGCCGTCCATAACGGGCATATTGATGTCGAGCAGCAGAATGTTGAAATCTTCTTTTTCCAGGATTTGCAAGACCTGCTCACCGTTTTTAACGGCGGTAATATCGTAGTTCTGGAACTCCAGGATTTTGCGGGCCAGATTCTGAATAACGGAGCTATCTTCGGCAATCAGGACGCGTTTGGAAGCTGACATAAGGCTTGGGGAGATCGTTTTCTGTTTGGGTGGTGAAATTAAAGCGTTAAATCGGCAAACCCAAAACGGAGACTCCCTATACGCGGTTCTTACCGAACGGTCGGCAGCTGGCGAAATGGGTTGGAAGGCCGTTCAGGAGAAATTCAGGAAAAGTAACCTCCCTTTGTTCGGTAGTATTACTTTTTTGGTTAAGTTTGACATTATATCCTATTAGTTCGGTTGGGTGAGTCGCCCTTTATACATCGCTTGTTATCAGTTGGTTATTGCTGATGGCCTGACTGCGTTGGCGTTGACTTGTTATGCTGGCCCACGCTGCACTGCTTTTCTGAATTTCCCTCTTTCTTCATCCTTTCTAACTCACTCAATCATGAAACTCACCGGTCCCGAAGGCGTTTTTGAACTGAATATCCTCGACTACGAATGCACCGATTCGCCCTACTTTATGGACAGAAACTGGCTCATTGTCAGTCTGAAAACCCATTACAAGGATAAAGACTGTACCCGTACCGCGCCCGTACTCTCGACCTGGGAACTGGAACTGCTGCTCAACTGGATACGCTCCGTAGCCGACGAGCGCGAACTGTCTCCTAAACTAACGTTCGTAGAACCGGCCTTATCATTCAGCACCACCTCGACAGGTCAGGGCGACTACCGGTTGCGTATCAAACTTGGTGCCAATGCCCGACCCGCCTGGCAGACTGGTTCAGCCCCCTTCTACCTGCCTGTCACGCCCGACAAGCGTGAGTTACAACGGGCCATTCAGGACCTCGAAGGGCAGCTACGTCGATTTCCGGTGCGGGATTGATTGCCCCCGCACGGCCAGAAACTCGTTGAACTCCCGCTCCAGTGCATGTAACGTATTGCTCAGGCCACTGCTGTCGTTTAGCTTCAGTTTGCCTTCGGCGGTGCAGGCAATGTCGGCTACGCGGGCCACGCCGATGGTACCTGCGCCGCCTTTGAGGGTGTGCAGATGGTTTTTCACCGTCGGGATGTCGCCCAGGGCGTAGGCGTCCAAACTGCCTTTTACAAGATCGGTTGCTTCGGTCACGAACTCCTCCATGATGCTGTCCACGAGTTCCTGCCCGCCAATGTCGCGCAGTTGCCCCACAATGGCTTCGTCAAGTATGGGCAGGCCCGGCTCTGCCACTACCTCGGGGCGGGGTGTGGCTATCAGTTGCCCGCTGTTGCTGGCAGCGGGGCCGTTGCCACCAGCCCGCTGCCGGGCATCGACCAATTCTTTTACCTTAGCAATCAGGCTCTGGGCGCGGATGGGCTTGGCAATGTAGTCGTCGAGTCCCTGCGAGATAAAGCGTTCGCGGTCTTCCCGCATCGAGTAGGCGGTCATAGCCACAATGGTGGGTAACTGCTTGCCAAACTCCTTCCGCAAATGTTGGGTCGTTTCCACACCGTCCATGTCGGGCATCTGAATGTCCATGAAAATGACATCGAAAGAAGGGGAGGAGGGGGAAACTCGCGTGTCAGCCTCCCTTTCCCCCATTCTCCCTCTAACAAGCGCAATAGCCGCCGGGCCGCTGTCGGCGGTAGTAACAATGCAGCCCGCTTTACGCATGATTTCCGACGCTACTTTGCGATTTACCGAATTATCGTCCACGAGTAGTACCTGTGGGTGATAGTCGGCGAAGAAATTGGCCAGCGATATTTCGGCGACTTCGGTTGCCTGCTGCACGGGCGCAATGGCTGTTTCTTTCAGTTCGATGGTGAACCAGAATGTACTGCCCTGTCCCTCGGTTGAGTCAACACCGACCTCGCCTTTCATTAGGGCCGCAATTTCTTTTGAGATGGCCAGCCCCAGCCCCGTACCCCCAAACGACTTGCGCGACGACGTATCGACCTGACTGAACGAGTTGAAGAGCAACTTGATGTTCTCCGGCGAGATGCCAATACCCGAATCCGTAACGCCTACCCTGATCCGGTTGAACTTGCCCCGCTTGCTAACCAGCGTGGCCGCTACGCGTACCGCCCCATTTTCGGTAAACTTAATAGCGTTGGAGGTCAGGTTAGACAGCACCTGCAACAGCCGGGTCTGATCGGCAATGACGTATTTGGGCAGGGTGGGGTCAAGCTGGTAGGTAAGGGTATTGTTTTTGGAGTTGGCCTGCTGCCCAAACAGCGCAATGAGTTTCTCGAATATCTCGGCGAATTCGATGGGTGCTTCGCGCAGTTCCATCTTGCCCGCTTCAATTTTGGACAGGTCCAGAATGTCGTTAAGAATATCGAGCAGCGTTTCAGACGAGCGTTTTACCGTTCTAACATAGTCACGCTGTTCGTCGTCCAGCTGCGTATCAATCAGCAGGTCAATCATGCCAATGACGCCGTTCATGGGGGTGCGGATTTCGTGGCTCATATTGGCCAGAAACTGCTCTTTCACCTTCAGCGAGCGTTCGGCTTCGTCTTTGGCTTTTACCAGTTCGGCAGCCTGCCGTTTCAGTTCGGTGATGTCGCGGGCCAGTACGGCTACCACTGGCCCGTTGTCCGGGTCATCGTTGAGGAGGAGCATGTTGAACATAAACTGCCGTTCAGAGCCGTCTTCCCGGCGCAGACTAACCTCAAAATTGCGCAGGCTGTGGTTCCGGTTGAGCTTCACCATGGCCCGACTAATCACGCGCTTATCCACGAAATACTGCATGGCATCCTGCCCCAGCACCTCGTCGGGCGTGTACCCAAGGCGTTTAAATACCGACGGACTCACCATCGTGATCTTACCGCCGACATTGATGCGGGCGTAGATGTCCTGAAGATTTTCGAAAATACCCCGGAATTTTTCTTCACTTCGTCGGGTGGCAATTTCGGCGCGTTTGCGGTTGGTGATGTCCCGCGCAATACCCGAAACCTCGTCTATTACGCCACCTGAAAGCAGGATTGGGTTGATCTGGAAGTCGAGCCAGGTTTCGGTATCGGGGTTGCGTTTGTCGTCGATGCGGAGTTCAAAGTTTTGCGGCTGACCCTTAAACGCCTGCCGGTACCGGTCTTCGATAAGCGTCCGGTTTTCGGGGCTAATCATGCGCCAGCCGAGGTTCGGTACACTGCCGGTAAGTGGTGGAACGTAGCCGAGGTTTCGCTCCATCAGCTGAGCGTAATTTTTGTTGTATGACGTAAGCTGCAACGCCCGGTTTATAGACCAGATCAGGTACGTACCGCTATCGAACATGGCATTGAGCCGGGCGTTCTGTTTGTCTAAAGCAGCCTCAGACTGCTTCCGGGCGATGGCCAGGGCTACCTGACCCGAAATAAATTCGAGCAGTTCCAGATCACGGGGGCCGTAGGTCTGAGCGTTGTGGTACGATTTAACGCCGATGATGCCCGTAATTTCGTCGCCAACCCGAAGCGGGGCCGTGAGCATCACCTGCGGCTGAAGCTGCCCGTACAGGTCAATTTGGTGTTGCCGGGCCAGTTGCCGGATGTCCTGTTCGTACAAAAACAGCGGTTTGTCGGCCTGGATGGCGTATTCGGTAATGCCGTTGCCAAGTTTGCGCTTGGTGAATCGCATGGAGCCGCCAAAATATTCATCGACGTAGTACGGAAAGGAGAGATGCCGTTTGCTGGGATCGTAGAGGGCGATAAAGAAGTTGCGGGCGTCAATAATCTGCCCCAGTTCCGTATGGATTTTCTGGTACAGTTCATTTAAGTTGGGCGTATTGATGGTCCAGTTCGCGATGCTGTAATAGAGTTTCTGCGATTTTTCGGCTCGAATTTTGCCAGTGGTATCGTGCAGAATACAGCGAAACGATACGGGCCGCCCCCGGTCAAAGCGGCAGTTGATACTACCGGACAGAAAGAGGGTCTTGCCGGTTTTGTTCCGAAAAACGGTTTCGACGTAGGGCAGGCTCTCGCCCTGCTGAATGCGTTTGAGCAGGGCCAGCGTACTACTGGCATAGTCGGGGTGCAGCACATCGCGCAGGTTAAGGGCGGCAATCTCGTTGGAGCTGTAGCCGAGACTTTCGCGCCAGGCCCGGTTTACAAAAATGAATTTGCCATCCAGCGTGAGGAGCTGAATCAGGTCGGAGGTGTTGTCAACGAGGTCCTGCAACTGGGCATTGGTGCTGGAGAGCGCTGAGGCCACCCGCCGTTTGTTGGTCACATCCTCGCCAATGAGCGTAAACGAAGTAATTGTCTTAACCCGATTGTCAACGGTTTTATGATCGGTATCGTCGGCAATGAACGAGTTTAGCAAGACGTTACGGAAGGCCCCGGAGCGGGTCAGCAGCGTAATTTCCTTCTGTTCGGGAAAGCCTCCTTTCACCAGTGCCTCCTCAAAATCGAGTTCGAGCCGGGCGCGGTCGGCAGCGGGGATGAAGAGATCGAAGAAGTTTTTGCCGACCACATCGTCGGGTTGCCAGGCGGTTACGCGGTAGGTGTATGGGTTGGCGTAGCTTAGCGTACCGTCGCGCTCGATGGTCAGGCCAATCAGGTTAAGCTGGTCAACAGTCTGCCGCACGTCGAAGCGGGCGGGCAGATGGGTTACGGGTGCGGTTGGGGCGGAGGTCGTAGGCATTGGAATCAGCAAATCAGTCAGGAGCTTAGGCAAGTTGCCGGGTCACTGTTTAAATTTACGCAAAACCCCGGATATTGCAGACTTTCGGTTCTTTGTCATTCATAGTCATTTGTTGTCATTGCCGGTCATTCGTAGCTTTTTACTGACAGCCAATGCATTGTCAACAATGACAATTAATGACTACGAATGTAAAACTGGGTTTACCTTTAACTTATCATCTATATGTTACAACGTTTTCTTGCCTGTTTCTTTCTGCTGGGCCTGCTGGGCTGCGAACCGTTCGATTTGGAACGAAAGACGTTTCCTGTTTGCGTATCGCCCACCGCCGACATCGGCATTACGTCTGACCGGCTGGACGTAACGTTCTTTCTGGACAAACCTCAGGGAGATATAACGGTGGCGGGCTGGGACCCCGGCGACAGCAAGGGTGTGAACCGGGTTGGCCAGCGGGTAACGTATAATTACGCTCAGGCCGGGACCTATACCGTTACGCTCGTGCTGGTGAACGGATGCGACGATAAATTTACCGCCACCCGGCAGATAACCCTCTCGAAGTAAGCCGCTTCGTTTCCTCCCATTGACTGTTAATTTATATTTCTCATTATGCGCTTTCTCTTCTTGCTCGTCATTTCATTGTTCCTCATCAGCCAAAGCCAGGCGCAGGAACGGATCGGCAATGTCCGGGTCAGAACACTGGACTCGGCGGAGGTCGAAATCCTGTATGATCTGTTGACCACCCGCCCCGGCGATTCGCTGTTTTTTGAGGTGCGGAGCCGGCAGCGCGGTTCTCTGTATGTCCGGCCCGAATTTGTACGCGGTGAAGTAGGTACGCGCATCACGGCAGGATCAAACCGGCGCATTGTCTGGAACGCACTGGGCAACGGCTACGCCCTCGATGAACCCATTCAGGTTATTGTCCGGGTCCGTTCGGGTGGGGCAGTGATCCCTGACGAGGTACCAACGCAGCCTTCTGTAGCGCAGACGCCCCAGCCCAGCCGCGACGATCTTACCGATGCTCCGGCAGTCACGCCCCAACCGACCCGCCAACGTTACGACGGCCCGGCCTGGGCATTACTGAGTGCGGTGGCTCCCGGTATCGGCAATATATTTGTGCAGCGGCCCCGGCCACGCGTTGGTTTTCGGCCCTTAGCAACGGTGGCTGCCTACGGTTTGCTGGCCTACGGTCTGCTGGAACGGAAACTGGCGCAGGACGATTACGCCGTGTATGCCGTACAGAAAAACGCAGCCGCCGGAGAGCCGTTTTACAAAACAGCCAACCAGCACCATCAGCGGTATTATCTCGCCACACGGGGTGCCGCTGTTATTGTCCTGACCGACGTAGTGCTAACGCTCGTAAAGGGCCTGTACAACAGGCAGCTCGACCGCGAAGCCCGCCGAATCGCGCCCGTATCGGTACGGCCCGGTATGCAGGCGGGGCAGTTTACGGCAGTACTTCGGTATTCATTCTAACCCATTTGTACAATGCGTATTTCTGTAACTTTATTCACTATGCTGCTGATCTGGCAATCAGGTACGGCGCAAAACCGCCGGTTCAAAATCGTCACGTATTCGGCTACCAGTGCCTGGACCAACGTCACGCTGCAGGCCCCCGCCCAACCGGTTCAGGCCACCACCCGCCCCGCAAATACCCGTCCTGCCACCCCAACGCCCACCGAAGGCTTCCGGCCCGCGTTTACGGGTGATTTTGTGACTAACCGAAACGGCTGGCAGGCGGGTAGCATTGGCGACTATCAGTACCAGATCGGTACGGGCGTGTACAATGTTCGGAAGCGTAACCCCGACACTAAACAGATGGCGTTCAGTTTCGTGCCGCTACCCACGCAGATCAACCTCAACTTAGCCGATTATTTCACGATAAAAGCTGACGTTGTGAGCGAATCAGGCCGCCCGCCAGTGGGGGGAATTGCGTTTGGCGTGAGCGATTCGCTGACCTATACGGCGTTCCAACTCGATCATTCGGGGCAGGTTTCCATTCGGCGTCTGGACAACGGACGAACCTTCAGCGATTATATGCCCGGCGATTATTTCAACCCGAACGTAGTGGTAAACAACAACCGCAATCAGTTGATTATCCGCCGTAAACAAGACAAAATGCATTTTTATATCAACGAAGAAGAGATACGCACCAGCCCGTATCCGTTCAAAATGCTGGGCGGCAACGGCATCGGCATTGTTACCAACGGGGACTGGACCTCGTTTCAAAAACTCAGCGTCACGCTCGACGCGCCCATGACTTCCGGTACAACTCAGGTTATGCCGTCTTCCGCGCCCGCCAGTGTAGTTATCACCCCGCCGATACAGCCCGTTCAGCCGAAGCAACCAGTTGTGGCCAATGAACAACTGATGGCGGCCAAACCCCCAAAAGAAGTCAGTACGCCCAGACCCAGTGCATCTGGCGCGGTGGCATCAACACCGGTAGCAACCAAATCATTGGCTCCGGCAAGTGGCTCGTCGCGGGTGGGCCGGTCGTCTGAGAAGTTGTTTACGGATACGTTTCTGCGCAACGAACACGGCTGGCTGACGGGCAAACGTAAAGGCTACGAATTCGAGATTGCTGATGGCAGCTACTACATCCGGCGGTTACCCAGCGCGGGGCAGGAATCGGGCCGGTGCTACGTGAACCTGCCCGCCACGCTGAATCTGAACACCGCGCAGTCGTTTACCATTTCGGTCGAGATGACCACCGCACCGGGCCAGTCACCACAGGGCGGGCTGTTACTGGGCGTACAAAACGTGGACAATCTGGTGCAGTTTGCCCTGGCCGATCAGCGGCAGGTCGTGGTCCGGTCGTTAAGCGGTGGGAAGTCGCAGGCGGAGTATATGCCGGGCAAGCGTACGCCCGCCGGTGTCTCCATCAACCCCGACCGGAATAAACTCACTGTAACAAAACAGACCGACAAACTCTTTTTTTACGTGAATGGTCAGGAAATCAGCGGCAGTCCCTACGAGTTTCAACCTTTTAAAGGCAACGGCATTGGCTTCATCGCGGGCGAAACCGATATCAAGTTGCAGAATCTGATGGTGCAGCTTGTACCTTAAAACACGTCGTTACGGTTGCCGGTGGCCTGCCAGTCGGCGTCCATATCGGCGAAGCGTTGGGCCACGCGGGTTAGAAAGTCGGCATCGAGCAGCGTAGGTACGGCGTCGGGGTTTAGCAGGTCCATTTCGCTCACCTTGTAGGTTTGCTCGTAAGGACCGGCTTCAATTTTGACAATGTACTTGCTGTTCCAGGCAAACAGCCCGATTTTGAACTGTGCATGGGGGACATCCTGAACAAAACGCATATTTTTTTAGTGAAGAGTGAAAAACGAAGAACGATGAACGATGAACGCGCAATTGAGAAGAAAACAAAATTAGTGGTTGTATTGATGATGAGGTCGTTCTTCGTTCTTCACTTTTCACTCTTCGTTATAATTTTACTCTTCACTACCAGTTGTTCGCAGGGAAATGACGACGAAGCGGCTCAGTTCTTTTTGAAGGGCAACGTGCAGTTGCAGAAGCGCGAATACCGCGAAGCCATCCGATACTATACCGAAGCCATCGGTAAAAAAGCTGATTTTGCCGACGCCTATAACAACCGGGGCCTGGCCTATTTCCGCAATGACGACCGCGAAAACGCCCTTGCCGACTATAACAAAGCTATTGACCTCGACTCCGACTTTGAAGCGGCTTATTTAAATCGGGCCGAAATCCGGCTTGAAACGGGCGACCCTGCCGCCAGCCTGGCCGATTTGCAGCGCATCGAAAAAACCTACCGCGATTCGTCGGCCTATCAGGTTCGGCTGGGCGATGCCTATGTGCGGCTCAACCAGCCCGCGCCCGCCCAGGCTGCTTACGACAAGGCCGTGTTGCTGGCCCCCAACAACGCCGAAGCCCTGACAAACCGGGGTGCGTTATATTTCAATCAAAAGCAATACGATCTGGCCGTAGCCGACATTAGCCTGGCCCTGAAATTGAACCCAAAACAGGGAGCAGCACTGAATAATCAAAGCCTGTTGCTGGCCCGGCAGGGCAAATTTGCCGAAGCGTTGCCATTTGTGGAGCGGGCCCTGTCCATCCAGCGCAATCAGCCCTACTACCTCAACAACAAAGCGTACCTGCTGCTGATGCTCGACCGCAATGCCGAAGGGTTGCCACTGGTTCAGGAATCATTGCGGCTCGACAATCAAAACGCCTGGGCGCACCGGACGATAGGTATTTACCAACTTCGCGAAAAACAGGCTAA
>Ga0105045_10006887_pt1 | contig 10064 bp, 9 predicted proteins | sample MAT02_FD_78089 | JGI IMG/M metagenome (GOLD analysis project Ga0105045, IMG submission 78089) | Freshwater microbial communities from Lake Fryxell liftoff mats and glacier meltwater in Antarctica - MAT-02 (megahit assembly) | ecosystem: Environmental > Aquatic > Freshwater > Ice > Liftoff...
GACGGCCGCCTCGCCAGGGACTCCCAGGACTCGGTCGACACCTACCGCAGCGAGCTGGCGTGGCGGGAGTTCTACGCCGACGTCCTGTGGCACCACCCCCGTACGGCCAGGGAGTACCACCGCGAGCAGTACGCCGCGATGCGCTACGACTCCCCCACGAGCGGGCCGGGCGAGGAGCGGCTGAGCGCCTGGCAGGAGGGCCGGACCGGGTTCCCCCTCGTCGACGCGGGGATGCGGCAGCTCAGGGCCGAGGGCTGGATGCACAACCGGGTCCGCATGGTCGTCGCGAGCTTCCTGGTCAAGGACCTGCACATGGAGTGGCAGCTGGGTGCGCAGCACTTCCTGCGGTGGCTGCGCGACGGCGACCTGGCCAGCAACAACCACGGCTGGCAGTGGGCGGCCGGCTCCGGCACCGATGCGGCACCGTACTTCCGGGTGTTCAACCCGGTGACGCAGGGGCAGAAGTTCGACCCGACCGGCGACTACGTCCGTCGCTACGTGCCCGAGCTCGCGCACCTGCCGGGCAAGGCCGTCCACGAGCCGTGGGACGCCGAGGACGGTTACGCCCACGGCTACCCCCAGCGGGTCGTCGACCACAAGGCCGAACGGGTCGAGGCGCTGGAGCGGCTGTCGGAGATCCCCCGCTGACGGCTGCGCCGCACCCGGTGCCGGCTGCGGCCGGTCACGCGTACCGTCCAGCGACACCTGTCACGCCCACGCCGTCCTTGTCCCGCCCAGGGCCCGTCCTGTGTCGCCGCTCGGTACGGCCCGACCGGTACCCGCGTACATCCGGACCGGTTGAGCACTGGCGCAACCGGGCCGACCGACCTACCGTTTGTGCACACGGAAGGGAGGTGATCCGAAAGCATGACGTCTTCTCGGACTTGTGAGGTGGCTGTCCGCTGACGCGGCCCGCCAGGACCTGACTGTCGGCGAATCTCCGGCAGCCACCGCAGCCCCCGGGTGTCGCACCTCGTCCACGCGACCACCGGTCGGACCTCCGACCGGTACCCCGGGGGCTGTTCCCTGCCCGAGCGCGCTCACGGCCAGCGACGCTCCACCCGCCAGTCCGAGCCGGACTCCAGGCGCCCGGTCCCGCCCACCGAGACGAAAACGAGCCGGTCGTGCAACCGCGACGGGCGGCCCTGCCAGAACTCCACCTCGGTCGGCTCCAGCCGGAACCCGCCCCAGTGCTCCGGCAGCGGGACGTCGTCCGCCGAACCGGTGTCGGGGTAGCGCTCGACGAGCTCCGCCTCCCGGGCCTCGACCGTCGCGCGGTCCGGAACCGGGGCGGACTGCCGGGACGCCCACGCCCCGATCCGGGAGCCGTAGGGCCTGCTGACGAAGTAGGCGGCGACCTCGTCCCGGTCCAACGCCGTCACCCGGCCCCGCACCACGACCTGCCGCTGCACCGGGTACCAGCCGAACAGCAGCGCCGCGGCCTCGTTGCCCGCCAGGTCGCGCCCCTTGCGGGACCCGAGGTTGGTGAAGAACCGGAACCCGTCGTCGGCGAGGCCCTTGAGCAGCACCGTCCGCGCGGACGGGGCACCGGCCGCATCGACGGTGCTGAGCACCATCGCGTTCGGCTCGACCACCGCCGGCACCTGCGACACCTGGTCGAACCAGGCCCGGAACTGCGCCCCCGGCGTCGCAGCCAGGTCCTCCTCGGACAGCGCACCCGCGGTGTAGCTCAGGCGGAGATCGGCGAACTCGTCGAGGGCCATCCCCGTAGTGTCGTCGGTGATCACGGGCACCACGACCTGGCCGCACGACTCGACGAGGAGCGCGCATGACTGCGACCAACCAGCAGGACGACCAGCAGGTCGCCCACGGGCTCGAGGGCGTCGTCGCCTTCGAGACCACCATCGCCGAGCCCGACCGCGACGGCGGCGCGCTGCGCTACCGCGGGGTGGACATCACCGAGCTCGCCGGGGTCGTGCCATTCGAGCAGGTCTGGGGCCTGCTGGTGGACGACGCCCCGCAACCGGGCCTGGTGCCGGGCGAGGCCCTGCCCCTGCCCGTCAGCACCGGTGACGTCCGCGTCGACGTGCAGGCCTCGCTGCCCACGCTCGCGACGACCTGGGGCCTGCAGCCCGTGCTGGACGTGGACGCCGGCACCGTGCGTGACGACCTGGCCCGCGTCAGCGACGCCGTCCTGTCGTTCACCGCTCAGTCCGCCCGCGGTACGCAGACCGTGGTCCCGCAGGCGCGGGTCGAGCAGGCCACGACGGCCGCGGAGCGGTTCATGGTCCGCTGGCGCGGAGAGCCCGACCCCCGCCACGTCGCTGCGGTCGACGCCTACTGGGTCAGCGCCGCCGAGCACGGCATGAACGCCTCGACCTTCACCGCCCGTGTCGTCGCGTCGACCGGGGCCGACGTCGCCGCCGCCCTGGCCGCGGCCGTCGGGGCGATGAGCGGACCGTTGCACGGAGGCGCCCCTAGCCGCGTGCTGCACATGCTGGACGGGGTCGAGCAGAAGGGCGACGCGCTGGCCTACGTGCGCGGAGCCCTGGACGCCGGCGAGCGGCTGATGGGCTTCGGGCACCGGGTGTACCGGGCCGAGGACCCGCGCGCCCGCGTCCTGCGTGCCACGGCCGAGCGGCTCGGCGCCCCCCGGTTCCAGGCGGCGGCCGCGCTGGAGGAGGCGGCCCTGGCCGAGCTCCAGGCACGCAAGCCCGACCGGGTGCTGGCCACGAACGTCGAGTTCTGGGCCGCGGTCGTGCTCGACTTCGCCGAGGTGCCGCCCGCGATGTTCACGCCCATGTTCACCTGCGCGCGGACCGGCGGCTGGGCCGCCCACGTGCTGGAGCAGCGGCAGACCGGGCGCCTGATCCGACCCTCCGCACGCTACGCGGGACGAGGGCCGCGCAGCCTCTGACACCTGCGACCATGGCGGCCGTGAGGATCCCCGCCGACCTGTTGCCGGCCGACGGTCGCTTCGGCTCCGGCCCCAGCCGGATCCGTTCCGCGCAGCTGGACGCACTGCGAGCCGCGGGCACCGACGTGCTCGGGACGTCACACCGCCAGGAGCCCGTCCGCTCCCTCGTGCGACGGGTCCGCCAGGGCGTCTCGCGGCTGTTCGACCTGCCCGAGGGCTACGAGGTCGTCCTGGGCAACGGCGGGTCGACGGCGTTCTGGGACGTCGCGACCGGCTGGCTCGTCGGGTCGCGCGTCCAGCACCTGGTGCACGGCGAGTTCGCGGCCAAGTTCGCGGCCTGCACCGCCCGAGCCCCCTTCGTGGCGGAGTCCGACGAGGTCCGGGCCGAGCCCGGCTCGCTCGGCACGCCGTACGCGGTGCCCGGCGTCGACACCTACGCCTGGCCCCACAACGAGACCTCGACCGGCGTGCTCGCACCGGTACGCCGCGTCGCCGGCGCCGACCCCGGCGCGCTGGTCCTGGTGGACGCCACGTCGGCCGCGGGCGGCGTCGCGGTGGACGTGTCGCAGACCGACGCCTACTACTTCGGCCCGCAGAAGGCGTTCGGCTCCGACGGCGGCCTGTGGCTCGCGGTCCTGTCCCCCGCGGCGATCGCCCGCGCCGAGCAGCTGGCTCGAAGCGACCGCTGGGTGCCGGAGTTCCTGTCGCTTCCCGCGGCGATCGCCTCCTCCCGCAAGGACGAGACCGTCAACACGCCGGCCGTGACCACGCTGCTGCTCATGGCCGAGCAGCTGGACTGGCTGCTCGGCCAGGGCGGGCTCGCCTGGTCCGCCGCGCGGTGCCTGCAGTCGTCCGGCCTGGTCTACGCCTGGGCCGAGGACCGGCCGTTCGCCACCCCGTTCGTCAGCGACCCGGCGCAGCGCAGCCCGGTCGTGGCGACCGTCGACCTCGACGGCGTCGACGCGGCCGAGGTCGCCCGGGTGCTGCGGGACAACGGCGTCCTGGACGTGGACCCCTACCGCAAGCTCGGTCGGAACCAGCTGCGGGTCGGGACCTTCCCCTCCGTCGAACCCGACGACGTCCGCGCGCTGCTCGGCTGCGTCGACCACGTCGTCGAGCGGCTGCAGGCGTGAGCTCGCCCACCCTGGCCCCACCGCTGCAGCGCTCTCCCATCACCGCCGCCGCCTACGGCGCCGTGATCACGTGGGGCTGGTTCGTGTTCGCCTCCGGCCCCGTCCTGCCCCTGATCGGGCTGGACATGGGCCTGTCGAAGACGCTGGTCGGCCTGCACGCGACGTTCCTGTCCATCGGCAGCGTGTCCTCGGCCCCGCTGCTCGTGCCCATCGTGCGCCGGTTCCGCCGCTGGGGGGCGATGGCCCTCGGCTGCGGCCTCGTCAGCGTCGCGGCGGTTCTGCTGTCGGTCGGGTCGCTGTTCCCCGGCTGGGGGCTGGTGGTCACGTTGGCGGGGATGGTGACCGCGGGGTTCGGCGGCACCATGCTGATCGCGACGTCGGCCGCGGTGCTGGACTCCCACCACGCCCGCGCGTCGAACGCCGCGGTGAGCGAGGCCAACGGGCTCGGCTCAGGCCTGGGTTTCCTGGCCCCGCTGCTGATCGGGGCCTCCGTGGGTCTGGGCTGGACCTGGCGACCGGCGCTGCTGCTCATGGTGGTCGTGGCCGTGGCCGCCCTGCTGCTGCTGCGCCGGGTGCTGGACCTGGACCACCAGGGCCGTATCGACGCCTCACCGCTGCGCGCCGTCCCCGCCCCGGCGACCGACGCCGACGGCAACCGGTACCCGCTCCCCCGCCGGGTCTGGGTGATCCTCGCCGTCACCATGAGCGGCGTCGGCATGGAGGTCAGCCTCAACACCTGGTCCGCGGAGCTGCTGCGTGAGCGCACCGTGCTGGACGCGGCCGGGGCGAGCGCCGCCGTGGCCGCCTTCGCCCTGGGCATGACCATCGGCCGGTTCGTCGCGGTGCCGCTGGCCCGGCGCTGGACCAGCAGCCGGTTGCTGCGCGTGGCGTTGGGCATCCTGGCCCTCGGCTGGACCCTGATGTGGCTGGCCACGCTGGCCTCCAGCGGCTGGGTCGGGCTCGCGGTGGCGGGTCTGGCGCTGAGCGGTGCCGGCGCGGGCGCGTTCTTCCCCATCGGGTCCGCGTGGCTGGTGCGCAGCTCCGCCGGGCAGGCCGAGCGCGGCATGGCCCGGGTGTCCATCGGCGTCGGGCTCGCCGCCGGCGTCGTGCCGTTCGGCGTCGGGGTGGTCGCCGACGCCGTCGGCATCCACCTGGCGCTGCTGTTCGTGCCCTTCGGCCTGGCGCTGGTCACGGTGGGCCTGGCGGTCCTGCGCTCCCGAGCGGTCCACGACTGACGCCTCCGCCCCCATCGACACAACGGCACCCTGCGTCGAAACCCAACCGCTGCAGAGTGCCGTTGCGTCGACTAGTCCGCCACGATGTGCCGTTGCGTCGAAACGGGGGGCAGCAGCTGCGCGAGGCGGGGGCGGACGCCGAGCGCGGCGCAGGTGGCCTCGACCTCCTCCGCGAGGCCGGCGGGAGGCTCGGCGCCGGTGAGGACGGCGCGCAGCAGGGTGTTGCGCGGCGTGTGCTCGGGGTCGACGAGCTCGACGGCGTCGGTGCGGTAGCCATGCAGGCGCAGCAGGTCGGCACGCAGGGCGTCGGTGACGGTGTCCAGCAACCGGGCCCGCAGGATGCCGTCGCGCAGCATCGGTCGTAGATCGGCCGCCGCCCCCGACACCGCTCCGTCGACGGCACCGCCGCCGCGGGCGTCCACCTGCCGTCGCAGGTCCTGGTGGCAGCACGGTGCGGCGAGAACCGCCCCGGCCCCCCAGCCGACCGCCTGGGCGAGCGCCTCGTCGGTGGCGGTGTCACAGGCGTGCAGGGCCAGCACGACGTCGGGGGCGTCTTCCGGCTGCCAGGCGCCGGCGGAGTCCACGACGAAGGTCACCCCGGTCTCGCCGATCTGCTCCACGAGCGTGGCGTTGCGGGCGATGACGTCGTCGCGGACATCCACCCCGACGGTGGTGACGGGCCCGCGCCGCGAGAGCCAGCGGTGCGCGGCCAGCGTCAGGTAGGCGTTGCCGCAGCCCAGGTCGACCACGCGCAGCGGCCGGTCGGTCGGCTGGTCGGGTACGACGTCGTCCAGGCGGCCCAGGAACGCGTCCACCTGGCGGCGCTTGGCCGCACCCGCGCCCACGGCGTCGAACAGGGGGTCGTCCGGCGGCAGCCGGTGCTGCTTGACCCGGTCGTGGGTGACCGGCGTCGGGCGGCCCGCGACGGCGGGACGGCGGGAACGGTGGACCTGCGCCTCGCCCTTCTTGGTGACGCGCAGCTGCAGCGTGCCGCCGGCGTGCTCGACGTGCCAGTTGCCGAACGGCTCCGCGAGCAGCTCGTCGACCGCAGCGGCGAGGCCGTCCTCGTCCAGCGTCCGGGTCAGGGGGGCCCCGTCGTGGCGCTCGGTGAGCACCACCCGACGCCCGGCCGACACCGTCACCGGCCGCAGCTCGGCCCGGGGCACCCGCGGCAGCGAGCCACGTCGGCGCCCGGCTGCCACGGCCCGCACCAGGTCGGGTGACAGCAGCAGCCCACGCACCTCGGCCAGCGCGACCGCCAGCGCCTCGCTCATCAGGCGACCCTCTCGTCGTGGGGGTCCCTCTGGTGCTCGTGGTGCTCGCGGTCCTCGGTGTCGGTCCTGGGTGCGGTGAGCATGACGACGTGGGGCCTCTCGTCGGTGCGGAACCGCACCTCTACCGTGGAGCGGCGGGTGAGGAAGACGACGGCTCCGACGGCGGCCATGAGCGCGGTGACGCCCCCGACGGCGATGGTCCACCGCGCCCCCCAGACCTCGGCGATCCACCCGATGAGCGGCGCCCCGACGGGTGTGGCCCCGATGAACACGGCGAAGTAGAGCGCCATCACGCGGCCGCGCAGCTCCGGCGGTGTCGACAGCTGAACCGTGGCGTTGGCCGCCGTCATCAGGGTCAACGAGGCCAGGCCGACGGGGACCAGGGCGGCGGCGAAGGTCCAGTACGTCGGCATCAGCGCCGCGACGGAGGAGAAGACGCCGAACGCGGCGACCGCCCCGACGACCAGGCGCAGCCGGGCACGTCGTCGGCCCGCGGCCACCAGGGCGCCGGCGAGGGAGCCCACGGCGAGGAACGTGCCGAGCAGGCCGTAGGACTCCGGCCCGCGCTCGAACTCGATCCGGGCCATGACGGCCGTGGTGAGCTGGAAGTTCAAGCCGAACGTGCCGACCACGAACACCAGGACCAGCACGAGCACGATGTCGGCGCGGGTGCGGACGTAGACGACGGCCTCCCGCATCCGCTCCAGCCCGCTGAGGCCCTGCGTCCCCTGGCCCGGGCTCCTCGAGCGTGTGAGCGCCAGGACGACGACCGTGAACCCGAACGACACGGCGTTGATCACGAACACCGGTCCGGTACCCACCCAGGCGATGAGCAGGCCGGCAGAGGCGGGCCCGAGCAGACGACCCAGGTGGAACGTGGCGGCGTTGAGGCCGATGGCGTTCGGCAGGTCCTGCGGCGGCACCAACGAGGTGACGTACGTCTGCCGGGCGGGGGCGTCGAAGGCCGTGACGACGCCGAGGGCGAGGGCGAAGCCGTAGACGTGCCAGACCTGCGCGGCCCCGGTCAGCACCAGGACTCCCAGGCCGAGGGCGAGGACGCCCTGCAGGGTCTGGCTGACCTGCAGGATGCGGCGCTTCTCGAACCGGTCCGCTATGAGGCCCGCCCACGGCGCCAGCAGCACCATCGGCAGGAACTGCAGACCGGTGACGACACCGACGGCGAGCGCGGAGTCGGCGGTCAGGTCGACCAGGACCAACCAGTCCTGCGCGACCCGCTGCATCCACGTGCCGGTGTTGGACACGATCGCCGCGCCGGCCCACAACCGGTAGTCCCGGTGCGCCAACGAGCGGAAGGTGTTGTGCAGCGCGGGGCTCACGATCCGGTGAGCTCGGACAGCAGGACGGCCGCCCGGGCCAGGACCTTGCGGTCCTCCACGGGCAGGGCGGACAGATGGTGGCACAGCCACTCGTCGCGGCGGCGACGGGTCACCTCGACCGCGGTCCGGCCGGCGTCGGTGAGGGTGACCAGCTGGGCGCGACCGTCCACGGGGTGCGCCGCCCGCTCCACCAGGCCGGCCTCGAGCAGGCCGCCGATGATCCGGGTCATCGAGGGCGGTCGGACCCGCTCCTTCTCGGCCAGCACGGCGGAGGTGAGCGCGCCGTGGTGGTCGAGCAGGCCGAGGACCGCGTACTGGGTGTCGGTGATGTCGGCGTCGGACTTCTCGGCCCGAAGGCGGCGGACGATGCGCATCAGCGAGACCCGCAGGTCGGCGGACAGGGCACCGGGGGCGTCGCTGCGGCCTCGGGGGCGGCGTTCGTGCTCGGTGGCTGTCATCGTCGGCGAGGATAGCAGCAACTACTTACCCAAGGTAATTACCTTGGCTGCGTGACGGTCCGGATCGCCCGGTCAGCGCCCGGGGCGGTGGACCACGTGACCGTTGGCCTGCAGCACCGGCTTGATCACGACCCGGTCGACGTCGACGTGCGCAGGACGGGTCGCGACGAACGCCACCACCTCGGCGACGTCCTCGGCGTGGATCGGGCGGGTCCCGGCGTAGACCGACGCCGCACGCTCGGCGTCACCTCCGAAGCGGACCAGCGAGAACTCGTCGGTCTCGACCATGCCGGGTGCGACCTCGCTCACCCGTATCCCCTCGCTGTGCAGCTCCCACCGCAGGGTCTCCGTCACCGCGCGCAACGCGTGCTTGGCCGCCACGTAGCCCGCCCCGCCCGGGTACACCTCGGAGCCCGCGATGGACCCCATCACCACCACGTGGCCCGCGCCGCTGGCCCGCAGCCGCGACATCAGGGCCTTGGTCACCCGGACCACGCCCAGCACGTTGCAGTCGTACATCCAGCGCCACTGCTCGACGTCGGCCTCCACCACGGGCTCCATGCCCAGGGCGCCGCCCGCGCAGTGCAGCACCAGCTCCACCGAGGGCAGGTCGGCCAGGGCGTCGTCCAGCGCGGCCACCGAGGCGTCGTCGGTGACGTCGAGGCGGACGGCGCGACCACCGATCTCGGCGGCGAGCTCCTCGCAGCGCTCGAGCCGCCGGGCCGCGCAGACGACGCGGAAGCCCGCGGCCGCGAGCGAGCGGGCGCTCGCCGCGCCGATCCCGGAGCTGGCGCCGGTGACCAGCGCGGTGCCGCGGGCGAAGTCCGTCGAGGCAGGCATGCCCGTCAGCCTGCCACGGGTCTCCTAGGCTGCCGACGTGGGTCGTCGAGAGCTCGTCAGGATCACCGAGCCGTGGCCGATGGACCCGTTGCGTCCGCTCGTGCTGGGCACCGCCGCCTGGGCCGTGGTGCTGCTGGTGCTGCTGGTCGACGACGGGGCCGCCCCGCAGTGGTGGACCTGGACGGCCGCCGCCGGCCTGGTCCTCGGGCTCGCCGGGTGCGTCGCCGCGCTCCGCCGAGCCCGCGCTCAGGCCTCGGGGCGCGTCTCGGACCCGCTCGTCACAGACTGAGCGGCCGTGGCCACCCCGGTCTGGTCGGTCGACCCGGCGGGCGCGGTGTCGGCCTCGACCGGCAACGGCTCGGTGTCCAGCTCGGCCCGCAGGTCGTCGATCAGCGGTTCGGGCAGGTCCTCGGTCTCCTCGGCGGTCTGACCGGTCTCCGAGTGCGCGCCGCAGCCGTGGTCCATGCTCACGACCCGCCCGTCCTCGGGCGACCAGGCGTTGGCGCAGACGCCGAAGGACTGTCGGAACGTCCCCGCCATGCCCACCAGGTAGCCGCAGGTGGAGCACGGCCCGTCAGCCGCCCTGGTCTCGGCGTTGTCGGGCCCGTTGTCGCTGCGGTACCAGCGGGTGGCCGCATCGATCCGGCCCTCGCGGTTGAGCACACGACGCCGCCCCAGGCCCAGCTCCCAGACCAGCGCGGTCTCGTCGCCGGAGAACGCCTGGTCGAAACCGTCGGGGACGGACTCCAGACCCTCGTCGAGCAGGGCGTCGTCGTCGCGGTAGGGCAGCACGTCGGTCTGGCCGAGGTCGCCCGGCTCGACCCGGTCGGACCACGGCACCCACGACGGCGCGAGCAGGGCCTCGTCGCCGGGCAGCAGCACGACCTCGCTGACGGTGACGGCGCGAGC
>Ga0105045_10006888_pt1 | contig 10064 bp, 10 predicted proteins | sample MAT02_FD_78089 | JGI IMG/M metagenome (GOLD analysis project Ga0105045, IMG submission 78089) | Freshwater microbial communities from Lake Fryxell liftoff mats and glacier meltwater in Antarctica - MAT-02 (megahit assembly) | ecosystem: Environmental > Aquatic > Freshwater > Ice > Liftoff...
AATGAATATGTTCCTGCCGGTAATTTAGAACCTTCAATAGTTAAATCCTTATCTGTTTCAAAAGTTGTCGCTTCATTGGCACCCGCGCGCCACATTTGGTTAAAGGGAACCAATCCTCCCCAAATTTCTCGTCCGTTTACAGAAGGACTACCATATTTAATGGTAATTGTGGCATCCTTAATCTTACCTGTAGCAGTTTCTTTTGTACTACTTGGTTTTCCCTGCGCCATAGAAATAGCCACAGTAAATAACGCTATTACTGAAAATTGTATTTTTTTCCTTAAATTCATGATAAATTATTTTAGTTTATCTACTAAAAGTAATACAACTTATAGAGAGTCAGTTGGATATCGCATTTATTTTAAGAATAAATTAAGTATTTTGTAATTTAACGATTTTGAAATCACAATGCTGATGATAGTATTTTTAAAATTCATATTTTTACCTCTAATTATTTATTTAGTCAAACGTTATGAATACAGTTGCAGAGCAAATCGCTGATTTTTTAAAGGAATATCCACCTTTCAATCATTTGACATTTCAGGAATTATCTGAGATTGCCACTAGTATTCGTGTTGTTAATCTTTATAAAAATAAGGAGCTGTTTCAAATAAATGATCTACTACATGATAGTTTTTATGTTGTGGCTTCCGGAGTAGTTAATTTATCTGTTATTGCTGATGCCGAGGAAACGCTGCTGAACAAGTGTAATGTTGGGGATATTTTTGGCTTGCGTCCGTTTTTTGCTAAAAATAATTACATGATGACGGCCAAAGCGCGAGAAGAAAGTATCATATATGCAATTCCAATCGTTACTTTTCGTCCTTTTGTTGCCAACAATTCAGAAGTGTTAAATTATTTATTAGAAAGCTTTGCTGTAAATACTCGAAATCCAAAAGACAAAGAAAATCTCATAGGGAAATTAATTTCTGATACTGTTTATTATTCTGATCAGCAATCAGAAATGCAATATTTTCAAACTCTTTCCTATAATTTAACTCCCTTAATTGCAAAGAAAACGACCACCGCTCAGGAAGCTTCGTTGTTAATGACCGAAAGTTTAAAAAACAATATTCTTATAATTGACAATGATTTACCTATTGGAATTGTTACAGATACTGATCTGCGTTCAAAAATCGCTACTGGTCGTTATCCTTTAACTGTTTTAGTAGAAAAAATAATGTCCGCGCCAGTAATCACAGTTGTAGAAAACATTTCTTTAGCTGAAGCGCAATTACTAATGCTCAAGCATAATGTAACTCATTTGTGTGTGACCCTTGATGGCACAGATAAATCAGCAGTAAAAGGAATTATAAATGAGCATGATTTAATTATCGCTCAAGCCAGCAATCCAGGGGTTTTAATTAAAGAAATTAAACGTTGTCAAACGTCAAAGGAGCTAAAGCAGATCCGAGATCGATTGACAGATTTGATTCAAACTTCAATTACTAAAAACATTCCTATTTCTCATATTTTTAATATCGCGAGCGAAATTAACTTAGCTATAATCAAGCGTTCTGTCGAACTGTCTATTTTAGATTTAGGCTCACCTCCTGCCCGTTTTGCGTGGCTTAGTATAGGCAGTCAAGGTAGAAAGGAGCAATTGCTATTAACAGATCAGGATAGTATTTTAATTTTTGAAGATGTTGCTGCAGATAAATATCGCGATGTAAAAGATTATTTCTTAAAACTTGCAAAAAAAACAACCGCTATTTTAGAAAAAATTGGTTACGAATTTTGTCCAAATGGTCACATGGGAAGTAATTTAATTTGGTGTAAATCATTAACTGATTGGACAAAACAATATGACAATTGGATGAATACTCCAGGTGAAAATAGCAATGAAATTAGTAGTATTTTCTTTGATTACGAAATCGCTTTTGGTGAACAAAAAATTGAAGATGCAATTACAAATGGTATTTTTAAAAATGCTAAAAACAACTCGTTATTTTTCGATTTTCTAGGAAATGATGCTCTTAGAAAAAATTCACCATTGAGTTTTTTCAAAAATTTTAATGTTGAAGATGACGGTCCGCATAAAAATAAATTTGACATTAAAACCCGAGCGTTATTGCCACTTATAGATGGTGCCAGATTATTTGCATTATACTTCGAAATTCGAGGAATAAACAATACTTTTCAGCGCTTTAAGCAATTTTCGATTACTGATCCCAAACATTCGGAGGTTTACTTAAAATGCGCTGAAGCGTTTTTAATTTTATCAAAATTTAGAACTTTAGAGGGTTTAAAAAATGATAATTCGGGTCAATTCATAAATTTAGAAGAACTTACTAAAACGGATCGCGAAAAGCTAAAAAATGCACTTCTACCAATGAAAGAATTGGAAGATTTAATCAAAAGCAAATTTCAACTAACTCAATTTTCGTAAATATGTTGGACTGGTTAAAATATATTAATAAAGATTATCCAGAATTTTGGAAAAATTATATTTCTAAATTCGAAAATAAATCTTCAAGATACGTAGTTATATCAACAGAAACTTCAGGTTTAAGTCCTGTTAAAGATGTTATATTGTCCATCGGTGCTTTTGCTGTCGTTGCTGATGGCATCCTTATAGGCGATAGCTTCGAGGCTAATTTACTACAATATAAGTTTTTCCATGATAATGGAATGATGAATGATTTTGTTGCTGAAAGTCGGATAAAAAAGCTTCCTGAAGTAGAAGTAATTGAATCATTTATCGAGTTTATAAGTAACTCCACTTTGGTGGGACATCATGTAAACTTCGATGTAGAAATTATTAATGCTGCATTAGAGAGATTAAATTGCGGCCGTTTAAAGAATGAAGCATTAGACATTGATGTTATGCATCGTAAACTTCAAGACATTAACGAAAAACAGTTTTCTTTAGACGAACTTTGTAAAGTTTATAATGTTCCAGTAAACGACCGAAACTCAGCGGCAACTGATGCTTACAAGACTGCTTTATTATTTTTAAAGTTAAAGTCTAAATTAAATCTTAAATAAATTTAGAAGGGCAACACAGTTATACCCTCCCAAAAACGTCCATGATGCGAAATAGAAACAGGTTTTATAATTAACGCTTGATCATCTAAAATAGAAGGAATTCCGTTAATTTTAATAATTTTAGTAGCGATGTTTATCTTTTTAATGCATTTAAAATGCTCTTTTTCAAGAACCGCTATGGTGTAAATAAATTCCTTCGAGATTAAGGTTTGTGTATAGTATAAAAAATCTTCACAGCTGACGGTGCCTTTACTTTGATCTTCATAACAGCATACTAATTTCAATGGGTTAAATCCTCGAAAACCCGTTTCTCTATTATAAATTTTGTATGCTGCTTCCTTTCGAGTCCATAAATTCCAAACCATATCCTGTGAACTTTCGGCATTTTTAATAAGCATTTGCTCTTTTTTAGTAAAAATTTTATCTAAAAAACCTGTTCGTTGCCAATCGCTTTCTTCTTTTGCTAAAGCTAAATCTACAATATCATTTCCAATCATTATTTTTAGTCAAAAGTTAGTTTTTTTCTGATAATTTAGTTGCAATAATTTCCATCGCAGCTTGAACATTTACCATTTGCTCCATTGATTCATTGTCAATTATAATATTGTATTTTTCTTCAATATCTAAAATAACATCAACGAGATTAGCCGAATTTATTTTTAAATCATTTATAAAATCCGTTGTTTCAGTGAGCGCATTTAGCGCTAGTTGATCATTTACATACGGCTTAATAATTTCTTTTAATTGCTCAATTATCTCCTGTTTTTGTATCATTTATTCAATTTTATTTTTGTGCAATCTACTGTTTTTAGACTACGATTTTCTTTTTTAATGATGATCTATTATTATTTTTTTTAAAACTTTTAGCTCATTTATAGTAAAATGGAGTTAACTAAAAATATTTAATAGTTATACTTTTTAAATATTACACAGCCGTTGACATCTCCAAAGCCAAAACTGGCTTTCGCCAAGATTTGAATATCATTTTCCACTAATATTTGTGGAATTCTAGCTTCATCAATGATAGCACTTATTTCCGGATGTACATCATTACAATTAATATTTGGAAAAATAAATCCATGATGCAATTGTAAAACTGATGCGACACTCTCGATACTTCCTGCTCCTGATAAACAATGCCCTACCATTGATTTAAGAGAATTTATATATGGAAAATTGGCGCCTTTTCTTTTTAAAGCTTCGCTCCAATTTTTAATTTCTAGACTATCTTTAGTCGTAGCTGTCAAATGTCCATTAATGACGTCAATATCATTTGCGCGAATTCCTGCATTCGAAATTGCATCAATTATACATTTTTGAACTGCATCTGGATTCGGCGCTGTCATAGTTCCTAATCCTCTTTGCCCACCAGAATTGACATTTCCACCTAAAATTTCAGCATAAATTCTAGCGCCACGAGCTAGAGCAGTTTCTAAATCCTCGATTATTAAGGCTCCCGCTCCACTTGCAGGGACAAAACCGGAGGCTGTTGCGCTCATTGGTCTTGAACCTTCTTCGGGTGAGTTATTGTGTTTGAAGGTACACACTCGCAATGCATCAAATCCACCCCAAATATAAGGCCCAGAATCACTTGTACTGCCAGCTAAAATTCGCTTGGCCTGCCCTGATTTGATTCGGTCGAAAGCCATTAAAATACTTTCGGTGCCCGTAGTACAAGCTGAGGAATTTGTAGTAACTTGATTTCCTAATCCCAATTTTCCCGCCAAATATGCACTAACACCACTATTCATCGTTTGCGCCACCGCAGTGCTTCCCAAACGACGCGTTTGAAAATCATCAATTTTGTATATGCTTTCGCGAAACTTATCAATTCCGGAAGTTCCCGTTCCAAAAATTGTTCCGCTATCCCAATCTGGATTTTTGTCTTGTTCTATAGTTAAGCCAGCATCTCTCCAAGCATCCATTCCTGCAATTACACCATATAAAATACCGGTTGAATTGAAATTCCGGAGTTCTAATTCAGAAAAATAATTCAATGATAATTCCTTTGAAATTTCCGGTTTCCCTGCAATTTGGCAAGAGAATTGCAATCGTTCTAATTCGGCATCATGCTTTATTCCTGAGATTCCGTTTTTAATGGCATGAGTAAATGCATTGAGTCCTACTCCATTTGGTGCAACTACGCCAAGACCGGTTATTACTACTCTTCTATTCATGTGCACTTTTTAGAAAAATTAAAATAGATTAAACTTTTGACCAAATTAACTTAATACAATTTTTTTATCGACACTAAAATAGAACTTATTCCCATTAAAAAGATAGATTATGAAGTCGTACTGCGTTGTCACACTATCATTCCTGCAATTATACCTGAACAAACTAGCTCGTCCCGATCATTCTTCATAACAACTTTGCACTTTAATTTGCCAAATCTAAAATAAATTTTTTCCGAAGTAACCGTTACTTTTTCCTTAGGAAAAACAGGTTTTAAATATTCTATTTCACTTGAAGTAAAAGCTATCGCCGTTTCTTTATTAAATGTATTATCTAATAAAAAAACACCTAGACAAACTACTCCAATTTGAGCCATAGTTTCTGTCAAAATCACACCAGGAGTTACTGGATTGTCTTTAAAATGTCCTTTGTAAAAATCTAGATTTTCATCGAAAGTAAAAATTCCTTCGACTCCATTTTCATCAATACGAATAATTTCATCCACAAATAAAAATGGTTTCGAATACGGTAATTTTGATATAATTTCTTCAAACTTCATTCGTGAAATGTTATGATTAAGAGCAATTCGATGATAGCTTTGTTTTAAAACTGCAATAAAACCCTTTGAGCTGAAAATCCTGGTCCAAAGCTTAGCATTAATCCTTTGCTTCCTTTATCTGGATTGTCATCCATAATTCGTTCCAACACATATAGAACTGTTGCGCTCGACATATTACCATAAAGACGCAGCACTTCTTTAGTATCACTTATATTTTTTCCTAAATCAGAAAATAAACTTTCGACAGTTTGAACAATTTTTTTTCCTCCGGGGTGAAATATTAAATGATCTATATCTTCTATTCTTAAATTATTCTTTTCTAAAAAAGGATGGATAATATCAGGAAAATGGGAAGCAATAGTCTCTGGAACTTCAATATCCAATACCATCTGCAAACCTGAATTAGTCAACTTGAAACCCATCATGTGAATATTTTCATAAAAATGGTACATCTCTTCTGCTAAAATTTCTGGTCCGTCATCGTGGTCGTGAGAGGAAAGTAATACACAAGCCGCACCATCGCCAAAAATTGCTGCACTGACAATATTAGCCATTGAAAAATCATCTAACTGGAATGTTGCAGTGGGACTCTCAATAGCGATTACAGCCGCACGTTTACCGGGATTGGCTTGCAAGAAATTTTTAGCATAAATAATACCTGAAATTCCTGCTGCGCAGCCCATTTCAGTAACTGGAAGTCTGACAATATCTTGACGCAGTTTCAATTTATTTATTAAGTAGGCATCTAGAGATGGAATCATGATTCCGGTACAACTAACAGTAATGATATAGTCCAAATCCTGTGGATTCCAATTGGCTTTTTCCAATGCTTTTTCTAAAACTTTTTCGCCTAAATCGATAACTTCACGAACGTAAATATCGTTTCGTTCCTCAAAGGATGTTTTAGTAAAAACCTCGATAGGATCCATTATGGAGTAGCGTTTATCAACTGCTGCACCCTCAAAAATCTTTTTTACTTTTCTTATAAACCGCTCGTCTTGACCTTGCAACCAAGAATCTAAAAAAGGAATAATTTCTTCAGTCGTTCTAGAATATTTAGGTAACTGTTTCGCTACCGTTTTAATTTTTACACTCATATTTTTGATATTATCCACTGATATCGAAAAGCCCATTTCCAATGAATTTTATAGTTACTAAATTTTAATTTTGTGGAAAAGCTTTCTAATTCATTTCTTTTAAAACCTCTTAATATTGAAGTTAATCCGTCTTCTTTAGACATTTCATTCAATTGGAAAACAACACATAAACCTTGAAATAACCGGTAAGCAAGCGCGCTTCTTTGTAAATCATTTATCACAATTCCGATAGCTCCATTTGAATAAAAAGTTTGCAGTAATTTTTTAATTTCTTCATCTTTGAAATGATGCAAAGTCAATGTGCACAGAACGATATCATATTTTAATTCTTGAAAAGATTCGCCAAAAATATCTTGGCATTTATAACTAATATTAGAATAGCTAGTTGATAAATTGATTGCATGCTTGACGGTATAATTGTTTGCATCAATACCTATTAAACGAAAATTTAAATCATTCTCAAGTGCAAAGTTTGCCAAGTGTCGCAACATGTCCCCGTTACCGCAACCTACATCTACAATCACAATTTCATCCGTTTTAGCAAATGACTTGAGCAAATATTGAACACCTTGTAATGTAAGTTTATTTCCCCCTAATAGCTGATTAATTTTTGCAATCTTATCTAGTGCTTCACGTAGAGCCTCACCTTCCATTTCAAAATCGTCCATTATTTCGGGCCTGTCCGTTCTATGAGCTGTATTTAATGTCATTTATTAATTTATAGTTATTGGTTTACCGTGCGTTTTTTTTATTATTAACGGCAATAGAGATGGAAATGTGATCAATATATGCATTAGGATGGCAGACAATTTTTGCTTTTGCATCATATTCGATAAATATCTACCCATTTTGAGTCGGTTTTTAAAATTAAAATTCCATTGCTCAATATACTTATTTTCTAGTTCATTTCTTGACTTAATTTCATTATTAGAAAACTTAGAAACTAACTCGGAGACTATTTTTGCGCTGTGAATAGCCATTGCCATTCCGTTGCCACATAAAGGATGAATCAATCCAGCAGTATCACCAATCATTAAAATATGATTTTCTACAGCATCTTTAGTTTCAAATGATATTTGGCTTATGGTCAAAGGTTTATCGAAAATAAGTTTAGAATTGAGAAAGATAGCTTCCAGATGTGGATTCTTAAACAGGACTTTGCTCTGGTATTCTTCAATATTTTTAAATTTTTTAAACGTTTTATAATCTGCTAAATAACATACATTAATACAATTATTTTCTACCTTCGAAACGCCGCAATAGCCGCCTTTAAAATTATGCAAACCCACTAAATCTTTTGGAAAGTTTCCTGAATAATGTGCTTTGACTGCTAACCAAGGTGATCTTTTATCTATAAAATTCCGATTCAGTCTTTGATCAATATTCGAACGCTTCCCATAGGCACCAATGACTATTGCAGCTTTGTATTCCTGTTTATTTATTGTGGTAACAGTAAATTCATCATTTTCAAAAATGATCGACTCGACGTTGTCTTTTAAAAGTGTGCATCCATTATCAATTGCTTTATTATACAAGTATTCATCGAGGGAATATCGGCTTATACCAAAACCGCCCAGCGGTAAAACAGTCTCAAGTAACTTCCCTGACACTGTTGAAAACTCAAGATCGGTAATAGTTGTGGGATTTAATGTAGCGATGTTTAGATCAAGATAATTTAAATAAGGTAAAACTTCATTGGATATATACTCACCACAAACTTTATGCTTAGGATATTCATTTTTTTCAATCAAAATAATTTTCAATCCAAGTTTTGACAAATGTATAGCAGCCGTTAAACCTGCTAGCCCTCCACCAACAATAATTATAGGTTTTTGCATCATTACTGTAAATTTAAGAATTTAGTTTAATAGTCCCTTTCAACATTTCATAAATCTTTTACGAAATTTTTGTAAAAAAAAAATTAAAGGACTAGCTTTGTTCGACGCATGGAAAAAATTAACAAAACTAATTCACTATTATTTCTGCCAGGACTGTTGCTGGTAGTTTATTTTTGTGCGGGAATTCTTTTTGAACCAAACAATGTAATTTACATAAAACCTTTTATAATTCCATCATTTATGATTTATGCGATAAAAAGCAACGGTCAAAAATTATCTAAATATTATTTGATATTTGTTTTTTTCTTTTATTTAAATGAGTCTTTACTTTTACTTTGGGAACATTCATTACAACTTTTTAGAGCGGCGTTGATAGCTTCATTTTGCGGATACTTTACACTAGCATTTTTAGGTTACAAATCCATTAAAAATAGCGATATCCAGACCGTTCCAAGTGGTTACACTCTTTTTATTTTAGGTATAAATTGTGTATTTTTATTGACAATAATTTATCTTTTAGCATCTGTTATTACCGATGACTATATAAATATTATAATTATTTTCAATGCTATAAGTACAATCATCCTTGGTGCTACTGCAGTTCTCTATCTTGGTAAATTTGGCGATACTAAAGCATATTATTACTTCTTTGGTGCTTTTGCATTAATATTTAATGATGTGTTTGCTGCAGTAGGAACTTATTTCGTAGGGAATATTTTCTTGAACAGTTTAGATAGAATTCTTCATTTTGCTTGCTTTTATCTCATCTTTTTGTTTGTGGTTACTAAAAGAAAAAAAGAAAATATGCCTTTAACGGTCACTCAAATTTAAACTTTTCTATTACACTTTTTGATCCTTTATCTCATCTACGATTTCAGGATTGAGCAAAGTAGAAATATCACCAAAATTAGAATAATCACCTTCAGCTATTTTTCGTAGAATTCTTCGCATTATTTTTCCAGAACGTGTTTTTGGTAAACCTGAAACAAACTGAATTTTATCTAATTTGGCTATGGGTCCAATGTGATCAGAAATATGTTGGTTAATCTCCTTGATAAGATTTTGTTTCGCACGATTTTCTCCAGCTTCTTTCAAAATAACAAAACCATATAATGCATTTCCTTTTACATCATGTGGAAATCCGACAATAGCAGACTCGGCAACAGCTGGATGTTCATTAATTGCGTCTTCAATGGGTGCTGTTCCTAAATTATGACCTGAAACAATTACAACATCATCAACTCTACCAGTAATTCTATAATAACCTACTTCGTCTCTCAAAGCTCCGTCACCAGTAAAATATTTACCCGGAAATGCGGAGAAGTAAGTGTCTTTATATCGTTGATGATCACCCCAAATAGTTCTAGCAATGCCTGGCCATGGAAATTTTATACATAGATTTCCAGT
>Ga0105045_10006889_pt1 | contig 10064 bp, 5 predicted proteins | sample MAT02_FD_78089 | JGI IMG/M metagenome (GOLD analysis project Ga0105045, IMG submission 78089) | Freshwater microbial communities from Lake Fryxell liftoff mats and glacier meltwater in Antarctica - MAT-02 (megahit assembly) | ecosystem: Environmental > Aquatic > Freshwater > Ice > Liftoff...
CGTACAGGTAGGCCGCCAATCCGGCTTTCAGCGTTGCTTCAGTCAAGCGGTAGTCCGCATCGGCCGCGGTCACCAGTTGCGGCTGGCTTTGGAAGTCGATGGCCGCGTCGAGCACCACATGACCTTCTATTCCCGCGTCTGCCATCAGTGTCGGCGCCAACACGGCTTGCGCCGTCAGCACTTCCCAGGCTTTGATTTCCAGGCTGGGCAGCAGGGTCAAAGTCAGGTTGGCTTGAGCGTTACCTTGCCCAGCAATGCGGATCTTGTAGTCCGGCGTTGCCGATGTCACTGGCACGAACTGCCCGTTGCGATATTCCACGCCGAAGCTCACCTCGTCGTAGCCAATGCGCAGTACTTCGGTGGCATCCAGCTTTCCGCTGACGTCGCCCTCAATTCGCAGGTCAATTTTGAAGCTGCCGCTGATGATGATGGGAATACCCGCGGGGGTGACGTAAGCCTTGCGGAAGTTGCGCGGCTGCAAGATGGTGTGGGTTTTGCGCATGGTCCCCTGCGCCGACGCCGTCAGCGTCAGCGTCTGCTCCACGACCGGGCTGGCCGTGACGCTGATGCGTGCCGATTGCAAGCGCCCGAAGCTGACCTCTTGGTCAAACACCAGCTTCGGAGAGAACGTCGTAACAACACGGTTATCGATGCTGAAACCCGCGCTGCCCTGAAAGGGCGTGTTCGTGCGTTCTTCAGTGGGGAATGTGTCCTGCGTAACCGAGATCGTTACATCGATATCCAGCTTCTCACGCCAAAAAAAGCGCGGGTCGTCACCGGAGCAACCGTCGCCCAAGTCGTCCAGATAAGCCGTCAGTTTCACCTTGTACGGCTCATCGGTCCCAGCGCCAGCTGCTGCTGAGAATCTCAGTCTCTGAGTTGCTCTGGTTACACGGTTGCCGGTATCGGTTTCGACGGAGGTGAACGCCTCTTTCGTGACCGTTACCAGATCTGGCTTGCCACCGCTGCCGCCGCCGCGCACTGGTCCGACATCGACTTTGCAAATGCCCACCTTGGTCGATGAATTCCCGGGCCTGTCGTTCCTTGTAATCGAAACCGTCCAAACGTCTTGGCCAGCCTTGCCTTCGTTCACTTCTACCCGGGTTTGACCAGAAATTTGTCCCCATTTGCCGGGTTCTGTGGTGCCGCCGCTCGACCTGAATCCGTCAGAAATGGCGCCACCAATGGCTGCGGGTTGCCGTGCCGACAGGATGGTGCTGCGCCTGATATCTGTCTGGTTGTCCGTGCTGTAGCTAAGGCCCGTTTCCGGCCAGTCAAAGCTTTGCCTGCTGCTGCCATCTGGCTGCGTCAGCACCTGCCTTCGATTCATGTCGGCCGACGCTTGTGCCACTTCGGTGGGCACGGCGTCCAGCCGGAAGCTGCCGGACACCTTCACGGCGTTGAACACTTCCGTCAATGCCGCACGACGGGTGCTGAGTGTGGTGGCGCCGTTCGTTGTGGTGACGGCAGTGACCTGGCGCAAGAAGCCCAAGCCGCCATTGGCCTCACTGCTGGCGATGAAGGTGCCAACAGCGGGTACGGGTGCAACACTGGCCAGCACCACGCTGTCAGCAGTGACTGATGCGACTTGTGCAGCCGAAAGCTGAACAGACCTGACGCCCGCAAGCGCAGTGGCTGCAGTGTCTGACACCAATGCGTCTAGCGCTTGGCTGGCGGCGCTGACAGCGTCTTGTTGGTCCACAGCAACCACCTTCACAAAGTGGCGTGTGCCTCTGGCCAAGCCTTCGGTGATGATGGTTGATTGCCCGCCGGTCACCAAGGCTTTCTGGGTCGCCGCGGTGGGGGTGAATGCCCCGTCGGTGGATACGTGAACCTGGTAGCGCATGGCAGCGGCCGAAGTGGTGTCATCGGTGGCGGGCAGCCAGCTGACAGACAGCGAGCCGACGGCTGATGAACTGACTTCCACAAGCCTTGCTGGTGTCGGTGGCTGGTTGGCGGCGGCAGGCGGGCTGGTAGGGGGCTGCCCGGTTTTTTCACTTGAAGCGCCCCCGCCGCCGCATGCTGCAAGTACGAAGACGACGAAAAGCAATGCCGTAGCCGAGACAGACCTGCCGAACGCCCGGCGCGTTCTGCTACGAGCCTTTGCTCTCGGAACGAGAAGACCAGATTGATGCGAGTCGAGTGACTGTCTCTGTTGTTGTTCAATTGGCTTCATCTTCATCTTCCTGCGTTCATGGCCTGCCCGGGCACAGGCTGCTGTTGTCGGCCTGCAGTTGGCACTGCCCGCGGGAAGCCAGCACAGCGTTCAGGGCGGTGCGGTTCAGGCTGGGGCGGCCGTCGTCGATCAGGCCTGCCGGGGTGGTGCTGCCTTGGTACACCGCACCCGTTTGCACCGCGAAGATCGGTCGCGTGCGCTGGCCCCATTCGACGGCGATCGAGGGTTCGTTTTGCGCGGCGTCGTTCAGGGCTGCCAGCGGCGCTTCAGTCACCACCAACATCACCACGCCGTTGACCGTGCGCTGCTCGTACCTGCCACTGCCCAGCAAGGCGCCCGTGCGGCTGCGGAAGCTGAGCGTGCCTGTGCTGGCCAGCCCATCGTCGAAACTCCACTGCAGGCCGTTCCAGCTCAGCGTTGGGGCGAAGGTGCCGCTGCCGACGGGTGTCCTGTAGGCCGCGACCATGGCGCTGAGTGAATTGACGCCCTGTGCTGCGTTGGGCAGCCGAACCGCTTCGCTTGCGCGCAGAACGTATCTGTCGACAGGCAGGAACCAGTTGCCCCAGATCGCCAGCGAGCCCGGTGGGAACAGTGTGTTGCTGCCCGTGCCGGCGATGCCCGCTACCGACAGCGGACTGCCCGATACGTCCTGCGTGCGGAAGGCACCGATGGCACCCGCTGGCCCGAAGTCGCTGCCCGTGACCAAGTAGCGGCCGTCGGTCTGCAAGGTGTACGTGCCGCCGTCGAACGCAGCAACCCAGCCAGTTGCCGCCAGTTGCCAACCGATCGAACTGGAGGGGTCCCTGATGAATGGCAGGCCGTTCAGCGATTGCCAGCTTTCCCCAACCCAGGTGCCGGCACTGCCTTTGGTGACATTGATGCGCACCGTGTTGCCGTTCCATGCTTCGGTGGCGCCGAACCCTTGAGCCAACAAGGTTTCCAGCGGCGCGGCGGTGCCCGCCAGTGTGCTTTGTGTGGCCGCGATGGCGCTGGCCGCATTGGCCCGCAATGCTTGTGTGGTGGGTAGCAGCGCCGCCTGAATGGCACTCACCGAGACATTGGCCGTGGGCTGCGCGACCAGACCCAACTGCAACTGCAGCTGGCCCAGGTTCTGGCGCAAGGTGATCCAGCTTGCCAGCAGCTTGGCACGGTCTGTGGTGCCGGCTGCGGCGCCCTGGTTCACTGCTGCCTGCACCTCGCCCAGCGCCACTGCGGCCACGTTGGCCAGGCGGGCCAGCGCCGGTAGTTCGGCACTGCCGCCGCTGGCCTTGTAGTCGACGTTGAGGTTGCCGGTGGTGGCCAGACCAAGCTGGCCCCGCACGCCTAGCGTGGCCTGCTCGGCGCTTAAACCGGCGGTCACCATCTGCTGCGCGACCAGCGTGCTCAGCGGAGTGACCATGGTGGCCGTTGGTGCGCCGGCCGTGCTGGCCACCCGGGCGACGAGCGTGAAGCCCTTCTTGCCGGCGGCAGCCAGGGTCAAACCCGCGTCGTCTTCGTCCCTGGCCGTATCGGGCACCTTCGCCAGCACATAGCCGGCAGTCACCCTGGCAGCATCCAGGCCGGTGGTGACCAGGCTGTAGGCACCACCCGCGCCCGATGTGGTGGTGGGTTCGGTGGCGTCGCAGGCCTGGTTGGCGTTCAGGTCCAGGCAGACCGTCGCGCCATTCAGATAGCCATCAATGACCTTGCCTGTGACGGCAGTGGCAGTGGGTGCAGTTGGGGGTGCGGCGATGGGGGGTGGTGGCGCGTCGGTACTGCCGCCACCACCACATGCAGAAAGGCCAGCCAGCATCAGTATGGACAGGGTCAGGCGCTGAATGGAAGGGCTCATGGGGTTCGGTCTGATGGGGGGCAGTGCTCGGGTTGGGGGCGGGTATCGGCAGGCGATAGCCGCAACGCCGGTCATTCGTAAAGATGCGGCAGCCCCCGGTTTGTCAGGGCATTGACAAGTCTTTTTTCGACGGCCTTGCACCAAGAGCTCATCCCAAGGGCGCGTTGCGCACGGCGCGGGCTTGTGGGGCTGCGCTGCCGGTGGCGGCGCGCATCAGGGCGTTGTCAGCATCGCCCAGCCGGCTGAATGTTCCGTCTGTCGGCGCCCAGCGTTTGGCTCAGACCCCAAACAGCACAAATCCCGCCCACACCCGCGGGTGGCGCCAGGCCTTGCGCGGGTGCTGCATGAATTCGCGCTTGGTGGCGTACAGCGCCTGCACTTGCCCGCGTGGGTTGCGGGCCAGGTGATGGAAGAAGCGGGTGACAAATGCGGCAGACGAATCGTCCCCCACTGGCCATAGCGTCAGCAAGGCGTTGCGGTTGCCAGCCAGCGCCAGACCGTAGGCAAAGCCGAACTGGCCGTCTACTGACGCAGCGTCCCCCCTGGCGGTGTTGCACGCCGAGATCACGGTCAGTTCACTGCGCAGGTCCAGCCCGGCCAGTTCCGTGGCGCTGATGCGGCCGTCCTCAGTCGGGCCGGGCCCCGTGGCGCCGAAGGCCAGGTGGGAACGGCCTGGGCGGCTGGGTTCATACCAGGCGTGAGTGGCTATCAGCAGGTAGCGGGCCTGTGCCAATTGGCCGCTGACCGACAAGCTGCGCAGCTGCGCTTCGGTGGCTTGCAGGCCACTGGAAACCAGCGTGCGCCGCCCCCGAAACTGCGCCGCGGCGCCTTGCATTTCGGCGGCGGCAGCCGGCAGTGGAGCCCATGCTTCATTTCTTGCCGCTTGCCCGTTGCCCGCGGCCTGGAACCCCGTTCTGAAGTTGGGGCTGCCGATGGCCAGCAACGCCATGCCACTGCGGCGGGCCTGGCGTGTGCGGCCGGTGGCCGCCATGGCCGCCAGCGACGCCAGCGACGCCACTTGTGAAATTCGCGCATGCTGGGCGACGAAGCCGCCGCGCCAGGGCAACACGTCCCAGGGCAGCGCGCCCAGCCCGTTGTCGGGTGAAAGTACCCAGTGCGGATGCGCTTCCAAGCGCTGGCGCAGCGGTGCCAACAAAAACGACGCCAGGTGCTGCCGAAGTTCGTCGTAGTCGGCCGTGCTGTCGACCTTGCGCGCGTGCAGGGGCCGGCAGCCTGGCGCTTCAGCTGAATTGCTGCACGTGCGGGCATCCAGCGTCACTGCGCGCCAGCGGGGGTGAGCGCCGGCGTCCCAGCGCACGATTTGGATGACGCGCCCGCGGTCGTCGGCCAGGCGGCGGTTGCCCAGCTGCGTGGCCCACAGGCGCAGGCTCTCGACGGTTTGCGCCAGCCCCGGGCGGGCTCCCAGCGGGTGCCACTGCACGCGCCCTTGGCTGTTGACGGTGAAGGCGCCCACATGCTGGCCAGCCTCGACCATGAACGACACCAGCAGCGCCCGCGGGGGCAGCTGGCCAGCGACCGATGTGCCCGCTGCAGGTAGTTGTGTCAGTTGCCTGTACATCGGGTAGCGCTGGCGCAGGCTGGTCTGCAGTGTCTGCATTGCCAGCACCGCCTGGTCAAGCGCCTGCAGGGCGTTCTGGCGGTCTTTCGGGAGCCGCGCTGTGCGCGTGGCATCGCGCAGCAGCATTACGCGTTCACGGTGGTCTTGTAGTTCGCCCATCTCCAGCCGCGTGACCCCTGCACTGTCGGCGGCAGCGCGTTCGCCCAGGGATGCCAGCAAGCGCTCGGACTTCGACGCCTCCAGCAGCGCGAATGCGGTATGCATATCGGCTTGCTGGGTCTGGGCGCGCACCCGCATGCGCTGCCAATCGCGTCGGCGCTCTTGGTCTGCGTTGGCCCCGCTGTCGTCGGGGTTGACGGTGTCAGGTGCCGTGCCTACTTTGGCAAGCAGCTGCGCCAGCGCAGCGGCGGCGCGCGCTGGCGCCTGGGTTTCCAGATCGCAGGCGGCCAGTTCTGCAACACCTTCGGCATAGATGGCCATGCGCTGGCCGTAGCGCTCGGCAATGACGGGCACCAGCCCCAGCAAGACGCTGCAGGCTTCAGGCGCGCGGTCCAGCAGCCGCAGCACGCGGGCGCGCTGGATGCCTGCCGACAGCGTGTCGAAATGGTCGGCGCCCAGAGCCTGCACCTGCAGTGCCAGCAGCGCGTCCAGTTCTGCCAGCGCCGCCGCGTGCTCACCCAGCAGTTCGTGGCTACGCGCCAGCAGCACGCGGGCCGACAACGTGCTTCGGTGCGCAGGCCCCCAGGCGCTGGCGCCTTGCCGTGCCAATTCCAGCAGCGCCACTTGCGCGTCGCCTGCCCGCCCCAGCAACAGCAGGTCGTCGGCAAGGGCGCGGCGGCTGCTCAGCGTGCTGGGATGATTCGGCCCCAGCAGTTCGGCACGAAGCGCCGCAGCGCGTTCATGCAGCACCAAGGCTTCTTCCAGGCGGCCCACGCTGGCCAAAGCGGTGCCGGTGATGTTCATCGCCACCAGCGTTGTCGGATCGCGTTCCCCGAGCGTTTGCATGCGCATCCGCAGCACCGTCTCGCTGTCTGCCAGCGCTTCGGCGTAGCGTCCCAGGCGCACGAAGGCATTCGCACGGTTGTTCAAGGTCGTCAGCGTCCACCGGTGCGTGGTGCCCAGTTCCCGGGTGCGCATCTGCAGGGCCTGGTCGAGCAAGGGCAGGGCCGCATGAACCTGGCCCACTTCCACCAGGGCGCCAGCATAGTCGTCCAGCAGCGTGACTGATTCCAGGTCGTCGTCACCGACTGTGCGGCGGCGCTGTGCCATGGCGTCCTCGTACAGCGGCAGCGCAGCGCGTGGGCTGTCCAAGTCTTCCACCACGCGGGCCAGGGCAGCCTGCGTTCCCAGCGCGCTGCGGCTGTCCTGGGTACCTGCTTCTTCGTGCAGTTGCAGCGTCTCGGTAAAGCTGGCCTTGGCCTCTGCCAAACGGCCCATGCGGTGCAGAACGGAGCCCAGGAAATACCGAAATTTCAGCGTCGAGGCCGCCGATGCCCCCAGCTGAGACTGAGATTGCTGCACCAGCGATTCGAGCAGTGGCAGACCCGCCTTGAATTCGCCCCGCAGCAGCGCAGGCCACAAGGCCAGAAAATCGGCCTCCAGGGTCTGAACCTGTGGCGAGAGGTTGGCGTCTGACGACATCGTTGGAGCTGGCGTCTCAGCCTGCAGTGCAGGAGCCGCCGTGACGCCGAAGGCCAAGACGGACAGCAGTGCAACGAAGCGTCGGAAGGTCACTGCATTGGGCAGGTTGGCTATAGGCCGCAGCCAGTCTGGTGGCATGAAATTTGAAGAAGAAGCGGGCCACCGGCGGCGCGTCGAAGCGGGGGTGTCCGCGTGTGTTCCAGCCAGCCGCATCAGGGGGTTCTGGAGATCACCACGTTCAGGCGCCCATGCGACGGAATGGCGATTCCCAGTGGCGCCAGGCTGGCGCGCGCCAGGGTCGCATCAGCAGGTAGGCGCGCCTGCAGTTGCACAGCGCCGTCAGGCAGGTCTAGCCGACGAACTGGGATGCTGTTGCTCTTCAACACATCACCGATGCGCAAGGCCAAGGCCGACGGGTCGTCGGCGGTGATCTGCAGCGGCTGCTCGCTGCCCCGGCTGATGCTGACATCAGATTCGGCGCCGCTTTGCTCGTTCGTAGGCTGCCTGTCACTGAACCACACGCTCAGACCCAGGCCACCGACCAGGGCCAGGGTGGACAGCCCGATCCACGGGCCGCGGCTGGGCAGCCATCCCCAAACGGCCCGCAGCCAATCGGCAGAGGACTGTTTGCGCCCCCGCAGCAGGCCCATGCCAGCCCAGCGGTCCAGCAGTGCCTGCTCTTGGGCGGCGTCTTGCGGGGCCCGGTCTTGGCTTGCCTGCAGCACCACCTGGCGCAGCAAGGCGCCAGAGCGCGCTGCAGCGTTTAAGCCAGACACAGAGTCCTGCCCTTGCAAGCCGTCGATCCAGGCATTGATGACCTCGTCACGGTCGTCACCCCTTTCAGATGTATTGCTTGAATTCATGCCGGGTGCTGCTGAAGCCTCATTCGGCAGCAGCCCGGCCGCGGCCGCGCCCCAGCAACTGCGCGGCTTCCAGGCACGGTGCCACGAACTGCATCACCACGGCACAACATTGGCTGATGAACTGGCGCGTGGCGCCGTAACTGCGGTCCAAATGCCGCGCGATTTCTTGTGCGTCGTAGCCCAGCACCACAAGCTCGATGCAAGCGTGCCGATGCGGGTACTTGCTGCGAAATGCTTCCAGCTGGCCTTGAAGGCACAGCGCGGTAATGGGGTCAGACACTGACGGGTCGCTAACGTTGTCAAGCAGGCTGGCTGCTTCTTCGAGCAGATCACCCTCATTCGCCGATGCTCCCGGCGCTGGCTGCAGCAAATCACGAGCCCTTCCCTTGGCAGTCCAGTGCTGGTTCAGCACGTTGCTGGTAACCGAATAGACCCAGGCATCGAAACGGTCGTGGTCCCGCACCTGGCCGGCCTTGCCGACGATGGTGGTCAACACATCGGCCACCAGATCGTCGACATCCTGAGCCGCCACGCCGACGTTGAAAAACCTCGCCCGCAGCAGCGGCCTGTAACACTGGAACAGGGCCCGACCCGCGCGTTCAGCCCGGGCGCCTCCCTCGCCCAGTGCAGAAACGAACTCCCCCGAATCAAATGCCGGCCTGCGGCGTGGCGGTAGAACCATGTAGCCCTTGCAAACTTTGCAAACCGTGCAAACCAAAACCAAGATGACAGCGATACCGTGTGTTGGATCGGTCAGCGTCAGATCTGTCAGGGTCCGTTTTCACTTAAGCTTGGCAAAGGCGAGCAAGGGGACGAGAGTGATCCGAAGCAAAACGATTCGCGCGGTCGCCTTGACGGTGTGTTTACTTGCGATGCATTGTGCCCAGGCTGATGTCCGCGTCTTGCTGGTCGGCGTGGGTGTTTATCCGTACCTTGCCGGCAAGAACCTGGACGGCCCGGCCAACGACCTGCGGCTGATGCGCAGCGCGGTGCGTCAACTGGCCGTGCCGGCCGACAACGTCACCGAGTTGTCGGAAGCCGCCGGGCCCGAAATGCTTCCCACGCGCGCCAACATCTTGGCGGCGCTGGACTCTCTGGCAAGGCAAAGCGGCCCTGGCGACTGGGCCATGGTGTACTTTTCAGGCCATGGCGCCCAGGTACCACAAACGCTTGCCAAGCGGCGCGCGCACCCAGAAGCTGACGGTCTGGACGAAGTCTTTCTGCCGCGTGACACGCAGCGCTGGGTGCCGTCGCGCGGGGTGGTCGAAGGTGCGATCGTCGACGACGAGCTTGGCGCGGTATTCGACAAGATCCGAGCCCGCGGCGCGCAGGTGTGGGCTATCTTTGACACCTGCCACGCAGGCGACATGACCCGTGGCGACAACCCGCAAGATGCCGGACACACCGTGTGGCGGTTTGTACGGTCTGAAGATCTGGGGTTGCCTGCTGGGGGCGCCAGTACCCGCGTTCGCCGCGGTGGCTTGGTGTCGTCCTCCATGCCTGCGGCTGGGAATTTTCCCAAGCCATTGCCCGCACTCGTTCGTGCTGCCGATGCACAAACGGTGAGCTACTTTGCGTCGCAGTCCGACGAGCCTGCAGCTGAAGAATTGTTCGTCGACCCCGCCGACGGCCAGACTCGACGCCGTTTCGGCGTCTTCACATACCACCTGCACGCAGCGATGGCGCAGTGGACTGGCAGCTTCGAGGCGCTGGCGTCTGCCGTTCAGCTCGCGTACCGGGACCGGCCTTTCCCGACGCCACAGTTCCTTGGCAACCTGGCGCAGTGCTTTCCAGCGGTGTCCTCAGCGGGCTTGGCGGTTCCCAAGGTCTGCCTACCGTCGGTGCGTCCCTACTCTTCGCCAGCCGCCATCACATCCCCTTGAACAGCCCGGTGTAGCTGCGGCTGACTTCCAGCTTTTCGTTGTGGCCTTTGACGCTGACGATCTGCCGGCCGCGGAAGTCGCGGGTGACGCC
>Ga0105045_10006891_pt1 | contig 10063 bp, 10 predicted proteins | sample MAT02_FD_78089 | JGI IMG/M metagenome (GOLD analysis project Ga0105045, IMG submission 78089) | Freshwater microbial communities from Lake Fryxell liftoff mats and glacier meltwater in Antarctica - MAT-02 (megahit assembly) | ecosystem: Environmental > Aquatic > Freshwater > Ice > Liftoff...
AACACACGCTGTCCGCTGCGCTTGCGGCCGGTGCCAGCAGGAAAGACCTGATCGGAATGGCGCACGTCGTGCAGCGTGCCGCCGCCTCGTCGCGCGGCCTGCACCAGGCCGGGGAACGAGGTCAAACGGGAATGCAGACCGCTCACGACATCCATGCCGGCATCCAGTGCAGCCTCCAGTTCCGCCAGCCAATGGTTTGGCAACACACCACCCACAGCCGCGACGCCGACCACGATCGAGCCGGCCCCCAGCGCCGCGGCCTGTGCCGGGCTGTGGCGTGGCAACTCCAGCGATACCGTGGCGCCGGGCAAGGCCCATTCGCCCATCACGTCGGCGCGACACCAGTCGCGCAGGCCGAAAGCCGTTTTGGCATCGGACTTGAGGTCGACGTCGCCAAGGAACAGCAGGTAGGGCTTTCGGAGTTGGTGCATGGTGAGGGGGAGGTTCAAGGAAAGTGGTGTCGCAGTCATGCAGGACTGCAGACCGGAAGGTCTGCACGGAGGCACGGCGGGGGTGCGAAGAGAATAAGACAAAAGCCCGCTCGTGAAGACGCCAAAAGCGGGACCACAGGCTGGCGCTACTCCCAAAGTGGTAGGGCAGGTGGCGGACGAAGACCGTGGCGCACGCCGCCTATCCCTCTGGGGGTAGGTAACCGCGATCGCTGGGCGATTGCCGCTATTCTGCTGCCACGCGTCGATTGCACACCGGTATCTCGCCCGTGTTCGCAGCGGCCGCACCATCCCAGGAGAATGTATGACTTCGATCAATTGCTCTGTGCGGCTGCTGGCGCTTGCCGCTGCCGGTGTCTGCAGCATGGCTGCCTTCGCGCCGGCCTGGGCGCAAGACGCCACCTTCGTGCTCAACGCCCGCGAGGCCGGGTCGCCTACCTACAACCCGATCAAGGGTACCAAGCTCAACATCGCCAACAACCTTATCTTCGATCGCATGGTGATGCAGGACGCCGACCAATCCTTCCACGGTCAGCTGGCCGAGAGCTGGCAGGCCGCACCCGATGGCATGAGCTGGACCTTCAAGCTGCGCCGGGGCGTCAAGTTCCATGACGGCGAACCCTTCAACGCCAAGGTCATCGAGTGGTGGATCCCCAAGTACAAGGGAACCGAGAACGCCTTCATGGTGGACGCGATCGACAAGATCATCGTGGTCGATGACTACACGGTGCGCTTCCAGATGAAGACCCCGGACCCCAGTCTGTTGCTCAACATGGCGACCAGCTTCATGGGCATCCCTTCGCCCAAGGCCTACGAGGCACTGGGTGACAAGTTCGGCGTCACCGCTGCCGTCGGCAGCGGCCCCTTCAAGCTCGCCAGTTTCACCGTGGGCCAACAGACCAAGCTGGTGCGTAACGACGACTACCGCTGGGCCAGCGCCTTGTCCACCAATCGGGGGCCGGCCAAGATCAAGAACCTGACCCTGCGCGAGATCCCCGACGACTCCACCGCATTCCTGGAGCTGAAAACCGGTGGCGTCGACCTGTTGCTGGGCGTGCCGACCGATTTTCTGCCCCGCATCGAGGCCGAGAAGTCGCTCAAGGTCGTGACCATGCCGGGCACCGAGCTGTTCTACATGCCCATGAACACCTCGGTGGTACCGCTCACCGACATCAAGGTGCGCGAGGCCATCGCCCTGGCGGTCAACCAGAAGGAAATCCTGGCCAGCATCTTTGGCGGTCTGGGCCTGGAGGCGCACAACTTCCTCGTGAGCTCGCTGCTGGAAGCCAAGATCAATCCGAAATTCAATATCAGCTTCAACGCCGAGCGCTCCAGGAAGCTGCTTGATGAAGCGGGCTGGGCGGTGGGTGCCAACGGCATCCGGGCCAAGGCCGGCACGCCGCTGACCCTGAAGCTTTGGACGCAAAATGGCACGCAGTTCAAGCGCGTCACCGAAGTGGTGCAGGCCCAACTCAAGGCTATCGGCGTGAATGCGGAGATCACGGTGCACGACCCGGCCTCGATCAATGCGCAGTACCGCAAGAAGACCGAGCACCAGCTCGCGGTGCGCGCCTACGATTACACCAACGCCGACATCATCGACTGGTTCTTCAGCGCCGCGCGCATGGGTTATCCCAACGTATCGATGTTCAACGACCCCAAGGCCGAGGAGCTCAATCTCAAGGCCATGAAGCAGTCGCGCACCTGGGAAGAGCGCGTGACCAATTTCAAGGCTTATCACGAGTACGTGATGTCGCAGTTCCCGTTCGCGCCGATCTACCAGCCGACGCAGAGCTTTGCCTACAGCCAGACGCGCCTGAAAGTGCCCGACACCATTCGCGGCATCAAGATTGCGACGCAGTCCATCATGGACATCGAGGTCCGCTAAGCCAGACGCGCCCAGGCAGCAGCTTGCGCGTTTGACTTCAGCACAGGAGTTCTGCGGTTGTTGAACTACGCCATCAAGCGCCTGCTGCTGCTCGTTCCGGTTTTTCTGGCGGTGTCGGTGGTGATCTTCATGATCATCCACCTGGTGCCTGGCGACCCGATCGACAACATGATCCAGATCGGGTCGTCGCCGGAGCAAAAGGCGGCTTTGATCGCGCGTTACGGGCTTGACCAGCCCTTGCTGCTGCAGTATGGCGTGTGGTTGCGCAACCTGTTGCGTGGCGATCTTGGCGACGCCATGATCCTGCGCCGTCCGGTGTTTCAACTGATTGCCGAAAATCTGCCGCACAGCCTGCGCCTGGGCGGCCTGGCGTTCCTTTTTTCCACTGTCGTGGGCATCGCCACCGGCGCGCTGGCAGCGCTGTTCAAGGACAGCTGGATTGACCGCAGCGTGATGGCGCTGATCCTGCTTGGCTCGACCTTGCCCAGTTTCTGGCTTGGTTTGCTGATGATCATGGTGTTCGCGGTGCAACTGGAGTGGTTTCCGGTCTCGGGCGCGCGCAGCTGGACGGCGCTGGTGCTGCCGGTGCTGACCATCGGCCTGCATGGCGTGGCGCTGGTCGCGCGTGTGACGCGCGCAGCCATGCTCGATATCGGGCGGCGCGATTTCGTGCTGATGCTCCATGCCAAGGGCCTGTCGCACCGGCGCATCCAGTTGCAGCATGTGCTGCGCCATGCCCTGCTGCCGGTGGTCACCATTCTCAGTCTGCGCATCGGCTGGATTGTGGGCGGCGCGGTGACGATCGAGTTCGTCTTTGCGCGCCCGGGCCTGGGTTCGCTGCTGATCACGTCGTTGGCCCAGCGCGACTATCCGGTGGTGCAGGGCTGCCTGCTGATGCTGGCGATGGCGGTCATGCTCGGCACGCTGCTGGGCGACCTGGTGCAGGCCGGCATGGATCCGCGTGTGCGGGATAACCTGCGATGAGCGCCTTTGCATCGTCGCCGCTGTGGCGCGTGCTGCGCACCTGGCGCGGCGGCGTGTCGCTGGCCGTGCTGTTGGCGATTGCGCTGGCCGCCATCTTCGCGCCCTGGGTCGCGCCGTACCCCTACGACATCCAGAACCTGTCGGCCACCAACAAGGCACCTTCGCTGGCGCACTGGCTGGGCACCGATGAATTTGGCCGCGATGTGCTCTCGCGCATCATTTACGGCGCGCGCACCTCGCTCACGGTGGCGATGGCTGCCATCTTCGGCTCGGTCACGCTGGGCATGGGCCTGGGTGCCGCTGCGGGATACTTTGGCGGGCTGTTCGACCGCATCGTGACGGCCATTGTCGACTTGACCTGGTCGTTCCCCGAGGTACTGATCGCGCTGATCTTTGTGGCAATCCTGGGTGCGGGCTTGTACAGCACGATGGTGGCAATCAGCATCGCCTACCTTGCGCAGTTTGCCCGGCTCACGCGCGCGCAGATCATGGCGATCAAGAGCGAAACCTATGTGGAGGCGGCCGCCAACCTCGGCTCGGGCCATCTCCACATCCTGTTCCGGCACTTGCTGCCCAACGCCATCACGCCGGTGATCGTGGCCGGCATGCTGGCCATCGGCGATGCAATTATTCTGGAGGCCACGCTCGGATTCTTCGGCCTCGGGGTACAACCGCCCAAGCCCAGCTGGGGCGCGATGATGAGCAGCGGTACGGGCCAGATCTTCCTTGCCCCCTGGACCATTCTGGGTCCGGGCGTGGCCATCGCCATCGCCGTGGTCTCCATCAACCTGTTCGGCGATGCGCTGATCGAGGCGCTGGACATCCGCAATCGGGTCAGGGAGGTCTGAATGGCCCTGCTCGACGTGCGCGACCTTTCGGTGAGCATCGGCGCGTTGCAGCCGCTCGATCGCATTGCGTTCTCGCTCGACAAAGGCAGCATCCTGGGGCTGGTGGGTGAATCGGGCTCGGGCAAGTCGCTGACCGCGATGGCGCTGATGGGACTGCTTCCGCTGATCGGTGGCCGTGTCAGCGGCGGTTCGGTACGTTTTGACGGCACCGAACTCGTGGGTCTGGCAGAGGAGCGCTATCGCGCACTGCGGGGTCACCGGATCGCGCTGATCACGCAAAACCCGATGACCTCGCTCGATTCGATGCTGCGTGTCGGGGAACAGATTGACCAGGTCGGCTTGTTGCACCTGGGCCTGTCGGCAGCCCAAGCCCGGGCCCGCAGCATCGAGCTGCTGACGCAACTGCGCATTCCCGACGCCGCCACCGTGCACCAGCAGTACCCGCACCAGATGTCGGGCGGCATGAAGCAACGCGTGGTGATCGCCATGGCGCTGGCCGGCGATCCCGAGCTGATCGTTGCCGACGAACCCACCACCGCGCTCGACGTGACCATCCAGGCCCAGATCATCCAGATCCTGGTCGACCTGGTGCGCCAACGCGGCTTGGCGCTGGTGCTGATTACGCATGACATGGGCGTGGTGGCGCAGGCCTGCGACCAGGTCGTGGTGTTGTACGCCGGGCGGGTGTGCGAAGGCAGCAGCGTCGAGGCGATCTTTGCCCGACCGGCACACCCCTACACGCAGGCGCTGATCGCCTGCATCCCGCGCGCCGGGCAGGCGCGGGGCAGCCTGCAAGGCATCGCCGGCATGGTGCCCAGCGTCAGCAACTATGCCAGCGGTTGCCGCTACCACCCGCGTTGCGCTCTGGCGCAGGCGGTGTGCCAGACCGACGTGCCGCCCTTGCGCACTGTGGCCGAGCACCACCGCGTCGCCTGCCACTTTGCGATGCAGGACGCAGCTTCCCATGGCTGAACCGGCGCGCGCAACCGGCAACCTGGTCCAGACGCGCGGCCTCACCCGCGTTTTCAAAAGCCGCGCCAGCCTGTTTGGCAGCAAGCGTGAACTGGCCGCCGTGAGCGATGTCGATCTCGACGTGCCGCGCGGCCGGGTGACCGGCGTGGTGGGTGAATCGGGCTGCGGCAAGTCGACGCTGGCGCGTCTGGTGCTGCGCCTGCTCGACGCCAGCAGTGGCAGCGTTCACTTCGATGGCATCGACCTGGCCACAGTCAGTGCGCCGGCCCTGCGCAAGCTGCGCCGACGCATGCAGATGGTGTTCCAGGATCCGTATTCGTCGATCGATCCACGCTATAGCGTGCGCGCCGCGCTGCTGGAGCCGATGCAGGTGCAGGGGGTGGCACTGGATGCTGCGGGTCAGGACGCGCGGGTGACCAGCCTGATGGCCATGGTGGGCCTGAACCCGGCACTCGCGGCCAGTTATCCGCACCAGATCTCGGGCGGACAGAAGCAGCGCGTGGGCATTGCACGCGCACTGGCGATGCAACCCGAGTTCCTGGTGCTGGACGAACCCACCGCCTCGCTCGACGTGTCGATCCAGGCGCAGATCGTCGCCTTGCTGGAAAAGCTGCAGCAGGATCTGGGCCTGACCTACCTGTTCATCTCGCACGACCTGGGCCTGGTGCGCTACTTCTGCAACCGTATCGTGGTGATGTACCTTGGCCGGGTGGTCGAGATTCTGCCCGAGCCGCAGGCCGCACCACGCCACCCCTACACCCGCGCGCTGATGGACAGCACCTTCGAGCCCGACCCGAAACGCCGGCGCGTGGTGACCCTGCTGCACGGCGAAATCCCCGATGCATTCAACCTGCCGCCTGGCTGTGCGTATGCGGCGCGCTGCCCGCAGGCCTCGGCGCGCTGCCGCACCGAGCGACCAGCCTTGCTGCAAGACCACGGCCACAGCCTGGCCTGCCATCACCCACTGACCTGACCTGACGACCCTGCGCCTCGCGCGCTACCCACGATGAGCACCACCTTCAACGTCTTGACCGCCGAGTTTCTGCACGAGACCAACACCTTCTGCAAGCTGCCCACCACCTTGGATGATTTCGCTGCGCGAGGCTTGCTCTATGGCGACGATGCGGTGGCGGCGCGCAAGGACAACAACACCGAACTGGCCGGCTTCCTGGACGCTGGCCGAGCCTACGCTTGGCACATCACCCATGCGATCAGCGCCCATGCGCAACCGGCCGGCCCGGTGACGCGTGAGGCCTTCGACACCCTTGCCTCGGTGATCGTCGCTGCAGCACAGGCTCACGAGGGGCCTTTGCACGGCATCCTGCTCGGACTGCACGGCGCCATGGTGCTGGACTTCTGCGACGACGGTGAAGGCGAATTGCTGCGCCGATTACGCGCTGTCGTGGGACGCGACATACCGATTGGCATCACGCTCGACCCGCATGCCAACGTGAGCCGTGCGATGTGCGACCTGGCCGACATCATCGTCTCGTTCAAGACCTATCCGCATACCGACATGCGCGTGGCGGCGCGCCATGCGGCCGACATCCTGCAGCGCACCATGCAAGGCGAGATTCGCCCGGTGACGCTGCGCGTGACCCGGCCGATGCTCGAAGAGGCCAACGGCGGGCGCACTGACGTTGGCCCGATGGTGGCGCGCCTGGATCGCGCCCGCGGCTACGAAAAGCAGCCCGACGTGTTCGCGGTCAGCATCAATGGCGCTTTCCCGAACGCCGATATCGCCGAGGTCGGCACCAGCGTGACCATCACTGCGCAGGGCGACATGGCGCGCCACGCCGTTGTTGCAGGCGAACTGGCCGACGATATCTGGGCCGATCGCAACAACGCCATCAACCAATACCACGCGGTGGCGCAGGCTGCGGCGATCTGCAAGGCCTATCCGGCCGACATACAAGGGCCGATCATCGTGGCCGACTACGCTGACAACCCGGGCGGCGGAACCTATGGCGACTCGACCAACCTGCTCCAGGCGTTGCTCGACGCCGGTGTACAAAACGCCTGCTTCGGCCCGCTGGTTGATCCTGAGACGGTGCAGCAGCTGCAAGGCCACCAACCCGGCGACACGGTGCAGATCCGGCTCGGCGGCAAGACCGATCCGCGCTTCGGTGGCATGCCGCTTGAATTGCAGTGCACGCTGGTATCGCTGGATGCCACCGGCGACTACATCGGCAGCGGTGCCATGATCGGCGGCCTGCGGCGCTCCTGGGGTCCGCTGGCGGTCATTCAGGTGGACGGCATCGAGATTCTGGTCACCACGATCCGCGCGCAGATGCTCGACCTCCAGCAGTTCAAGGCTTTTGGCATCGACCCGGAGCGCAAGCGCGTCGTGGGTCTGAAGTCGATGCAGCATTTTCGCGCGGCCTTCGAGCCCATCGCCGACGAGGTGATCGTGTGTGACAGCGGTGCCTTGTGCACCGTTGACTACGCGGTGCTGCCCTTTGCCAAAGTGCCGCGGCCGGTGTTTCCGCTGGACCGGGACATCGACATCGCCGATTGGCTGCGCAGAAACAACGATGGGGTCTACATTCCGGCGCGACGCGGCTGAGCGCCCATCATTCCCGTAGCGGTGCCACCTCCAGCAACGACAGCGTGCGCGCTGCCGCTGGGGCTCTCTGGTAGGTCTCCAAGGGGTCCGCCGAGGCGTCTGGCATGGCAAACGCGATGCAGTTGATGAACAACGAGAACAGCTCGGCCTGCGAGCCAATATCGAGCTTGCGGTAGATGTTCTTGCGGTGAATCTTGATCGTGCCTTCGGTGGTGGTGAGGCGCTGCGCAGTCAGCGCCGACGAATAGCCGCTGATCATGTAAAACAGCACCTGGCGTTCGCGCTGTGTCAGCAGCGAGCGGGCGAAGTTCTCGATCGTGCTTTGCACTTTGCGGTGCGTCAGGTTGTCGCTGTCGCGGCGCGAGGCAGCGGCGGTGAGTTCGTGGTGCCTGGCGGCAGCGGCAAAGATGATCGGCGACAGCATGTTGATGGCCACCATGTCCGCATCCTGGAACTTCGCGTGACGGATGCTGCGCTCGATGAAGATGTTGAGGGCGCTCTCTGCGTCAATGCGCCATAGCAGTTCAATCGAATCGGACAGGCCGATCTGCGAATAAAACACCCGGTAATACTCGCTCTGGAAAAAGTCGTCCGGTGCAATGTCGGTTAACCGATGCACACCGCTGGGCCCGCCGGCAGCGAACAGCTGGTAGTGCGGGTCGAGCACATAGGGTCCCGACAGGTAGGCATCCTCGGGCAGGGCGCGCTCCAGAGGGTTGAAGCGGTGCAGAATGCGCCTCGGCCGCTGCGTCTGGTGGTAGACCATCGCGCCACCGGAATCGATCGTGCACACCGTGCCCAGAAGATTCAACACGGCGTCGAACCAGTCGGCGCTGCCGATGGTCTCGATCATCTTCGCCAGCGCGCTGACGAGCCCGGTGGTCAGAGGCAGACACAGCGGGGTCTTGAAGACGTTGTCCATGCCGATAGGGTAGCAGGCAGATCGATCGGTCCGGATCGTTGTCGCCCTTGCGCAGCTCGGCTTTGTTCTCCTGCGCGGTGCGCGGCGTCAGCTGCTGGAAGCCCAGGTCGCTGCGACGCCGTCCGGATAGGGCGTGACCGAGAGGCTCAGGGCCTTTTCGATTTTTTCGCTGCAAAAACGGTAGTCGCGGTCGAGCTGGTACATCAATTGTGGTTCTCGCGCAGGGCCGGCACCCACCATCCCGCTGGCTTGAGCAACCAGCGCGGCATGACCCGCAGGCGGTAGGGTTGTTGTGCCTGCGCGCAAGCCAGCCGGTTGTTTGAGCGCACACCGGACGCGGCCTGGTCGCAACCCCGGCAGCGCAGCGCCTGGCGCAGGCGGCGCGCGCCATGGAGACGGGTGCGCAGAGTCTGCTGCGCAGTGCCCATCAATCCCAGACCTATCTTTCGGGAAGTGTGCGGCTGTCGGTCAGTCAGCCGGTTGCTTGCGGCTTGATGCCGACCTTGCTGGTTCGCATGCGGGAGGCGTGGCCAGGTATCCAGATCGAACTGGTGGTCAGCAACACGATCAGCGATCTGCTGCGGCGCGAGGCCGACATTGCGGTGCGCATGGTGCGCCCCACGCAGGGTTCGCTGGTGGCACGGCGCGGGGGACAGGTGGGCGTGGTCGCGTGCGCGCGCCGCATGTGCCTCCAGCGTCGCGGCACGCCGTCGACACCGACGGACTTGCTGGACCACGAGCTGGTCGCAATGACCGGGTCGAAGACATTCGGCGCGGTTTTTCCGCCGTGGGGCAACTGGTCGGGCCTGAGCAGTTTTCTCTGCGCACCGATGATCTCATGGCTTACTGGGCGGCGGTCCGCGCTGGCTTGGGTATCGGGTTTGTGGCAGCTTATCTGCTGCGGGAAGACGCCGATGTGATCCAGGTGCTGCCCGACCTGGGCATACCGCCGGTGCCGGCGTGGCTGGTGGTGCACCGCGACATCCGATCCAGCCGTCGTATCCGCACGGTGTACGATTTTCTGGCGCGCGAACTGCCGCTGGTGTTGTGAAAGAGGGTACCAAGTGACGCGCCGGTACGAATCGGGGTGCCGACCGTGAAGTGAGGTTGACGACCGGCGGCTTTTGCGTCGCGCAGTCGATGGTCTTTTTCTGCGGTTTCGCGAGCCAAGGCAGGACGTCGCTATCGCATCGGGCTGGCCAGCAGATCTTGCCCGCCTGCCAGCGGAAGCATCAGGCGGCCGATTTCCTTCTTGACCACACCGTAGCACTCACAGGCAAGGGTTTGCAGCCCGATCGGGTCGAGAAGGGATATGTGGCCGCGGCGATAACGGATGTAGCCGGCATCGCGCAGCCGCCCGGCAGCCTCCGTGACGCTTTCGCGCCGCACGCCCAACAGACCTGCCACCAGTTCCTGCGTCATCACCAGCTCTCC
>Ga0105045_10006892_pt1 | contig 10062 bp, 8 predicted proteins | sample MAT02_FD_78089 | JGI IMG/M metagenome (GOLD analysis project Ga0105045, IMG submission 78089) | Freshwater microbial communities from Lake Fryxell liftoff mats and glacier meltwater in Antarctica - MAT-02 (megahit assembly) | ecosystem: Environmental > Aquatic > Freshwater > Ice > Liftoff...
ACCCTCAAACAAGGTGACGTCGTTGATAGAAAGGCCAATGGCATTGCCGCTGCCGATTGGCGTAATCGAGAAATCATCAACCGCCAGACCATCATCCGCGCCGGTGGCATTAAAGTCAGTCCAGCGGATCCAAAAATTAGCGCCGTTTGCGATACTCAAGCTGCTGATGGTGGACGTCACAGCGGTTTGATTCGCCGCAGCATTGCCATCAAGCGCGCCAATCGTGGTGGTAAAAGGCGAGGAAAAGTCAAGCAAGTCAACATCAATCCAGGTGCCGGTGCTGAGGCTGGTGGCATCGAGTGAGTACTGGAAGTCAATGCGATCCGCGCGCGCTGTGGTGCCCAAACGCCACTGTTCGCCGACATAGCTGATTGTCAAACCGGTAAGTGCAGCGCCGGTGCCGTTTTGATAACTTGCACCAAATCGTGGGGCCAAACTGCCAGATTGCACGCCGCCTAGTGCACGCTCTGTTGCCGCCGCCGCGCCGAAGCTGTAGGTATCGCCGCCATTGGCTGAGCCGGTTCCTGCCGTGTAGGTGGCATTTGCGTTAGTGCCGGTTTCTGAGCTGCCCCAGCCAGTTGGAAACACCGCGCTGGTGCCGGTATTAGCAAGCGAGTCAAAGTTTTCGACGACCGCTACGTTTGCGCTGGTAAGCACCACCTGCGCGGGAACGCTGCCCGCAAACGCTAACGCGATCACAATTGCCGCAAAATTACGCATAAATCACCAAATAAAAAAGTTGCCGGATAATAGCGCAGCGCAGTTGCGTGGGTATGACAAAATCGTGACTTTCAGCCGATTTAGCGCGATGCCTGCGCGGTTTTACTCGCCAAATGAACCCGCCTAGTGCAAGGCCGTCAATGGGGGTCATTCGCATTCGTTGATATTTGGTGACATTTGTTTGCCTTGTTGATCGGCGCGGCTTACGCCATAGTTGTCGCTTAGTCTTCACACAATGTGACATGAATAAACTCAAGCAGCTTTTCCTAAGCCCGGTCACTGCGCTGGTTTTGGTATTTTTGATAGCCTCAGGCACCTTATTCTTGGTGGCTAAAAAGAGCGCTGACCTGTTGGATGCTAACGGCCTAAACGTTCAGATCGCCGGCAGAGAACGCCTCGAATGGCAGCGCGTCCTGCGCTTTTTGTACGAACTGCGCTTTGCCGACAGCAGCGGCTTGGATGAAGCCGCTGCCAATGCCGCACGCGAAGAAGCGCTCAACAATCTGCGTACTAGCACGAAGCTGCTAGATGAGGCCACCGCCGCTTTTACCAACGGCGGAAGTGTCGACTTAGGCAGAGCCGGCGCTGCCGTGGTGAGCCGCAGCAACCTAACGCCCGAGGTGACCGCCGCCGCCGAAGCTCTAGCGTCGTCATGGAGCGAAATTGCCGCAAATTTAAAGCCTGCGATTGCCGGCATACGGCCTACACCGGCGGCAGTGCAAAATGCTTTTGAATTCGCGCTGGAGAAAGATGCAGAGTTTAGCCGATCGCTGTCAACATTTGTCGGCTTAATTTCGTTCTCTAGCTTCGATGCGGCTAGCCGACTCTCACGCCTGCAATATGTGGCGTCGATACTCGGAGCGCTGTTTATAGGCTTTTTGATTTGGCTATTTTCCCGCCAGCTCAAGAAAGTAAACGCCGCACGGAGCCAAATGACCGAAATTTTAAGTACAGTGCCAAGCGGGCTCATGCTACTTGACGGCAATTTTAAGCTAAGTTCACAGTATTCCGCACAGCTGGAAAAAATACTTGGCCAATCTGATTTAGGCGGCAAAGATTTTTTCGCACTATTTAGCAAGATGGCCGACAGCGACACCTTAGTTACCGCACGGGATTATATGGGTTTGCTATTTGGCGATCATGTTGATGAAAATTTGATTAAAGATGTCAATCCGCTCGATCAGGTAAGCGCAATGGTGCCTAATCCATCGGGTCGAAATGAAAAACGCACGCTTAATTTTGGATTTAAACGCGTGATTGAAGACGGCAAGCTTTCGCATGTGTTGGTAACGGTCAGTGATATAAGCCAAGAAACCGCGCTTAGGGAACAAGTTGCCAAGCTTGAAAAGCAATCCGATCAAAACATGGGCCAAACGTTAGAGCTTATTACCGGCGCTTTAAGTGTGGATCGCGGCGTTTTAAATGATCGATTGACCAGATATCGCCAGCTTTTAGATGAAGCGAACGACAAGCTCAAATCGGCCGGCCGTGGTGAAAGCGCCTATCGGATGCTAATCGATGAAGTATTTCGCCCGATTCACACGCTAAAAGGTGAAACTGCCGCGCTAAACCTGCGCGTCATTTCAACAGCAGCGAGCGATGCCGAGCAGGAACTATCGCAATTGCGTTCTAAACCCGATTTAAATGGCAACGACTTTTTAGCGCTGACCATTAAATTAGACGAGCTTTATGATCGCCTGTCGAAACTCAAACAGCTAGCGGCTAAGCTGCCCGCACAAGCTATCTCGGCAGTGCAAGCACCAGCGGCTGCCTTTAAGCCTGCAGATGAAACGCTCAAAGCTGACACGCCGATGCAGCTGGATATGATCCGGCAAGCCGTGGCGCGCACGGCGGAAAAGCTCGGCAAGGTTGCAGATTTGCACTGCAGTGGTTTTGACAAAATCGCAATTCCGGCCAAGCTCAAGCAAACGATTAGCGACATTCTTATTCATTTAAGCCGCAACGCCTTAGCGCACGGGATTGAAGCGCCTGCGCTTAGAACCCTGGCCGGAAAATCAGCAACCGGTAAAATTCAAGCACAGCTAATCGCGGTCGCGGACGGCTACGAAGTTCTGTTTAGGGATGATGGCCGAGGCCTTGATTTCCCGATGATTAAGCAGCGCGCGATTGCTATGGGCAAGCTCAATGCCGAGCAGGCGGCGCAGGTTGATTCCCGCCAGCTTGCTGCATTTATCTTTGAGCCTGGCTTTAGTACCCAAGAGGACGCCAACGAAGCCGCAGGCCACGGCGTGGGCTTGGACGTTGTTATGGCTTCAGTAAAACGCGCTGGTGGAAAAATCGCGGTCGGGACGCAGCAAAATCAGTATACTCAGTTCCGAATTAAGCTGCCCGCAGCGCTATGAAATTTAATTAAATATGAAGCTTCTGATTGTTGACGACTCCTCATTCATTCGTGATCGAATTGAGCGAGCCATAAAATTACCTGAAATAAAAGCCATACTCAATGCCAGCAACGGTATTGAAGCACTGGCGGTATTTGACTACCACAAGCCTGAACTGGTGACGATGGATATCACCATGCCCGAGCTTGATGGCGTGCAGACATCAGCCGCTATGATTAAGCGAAACCCCAAAGTTAATATATTAATTGTGTCGGCTTTGGCCGATAAAAAAACCGCAATCGACGCGCTAAAGCTCGGCGCGCGGGGCTTTTTGCTTAAACCATTCACCGATCTTCAATTAAGCGATGCGATCCGGATCCTTATCAAACGCGCGCAGGGAAAATAAATTATGGATGAAAGTGACATTCAAGCGCTGATTGAAGGCACGGTAAAGTGTTTTTCTACCTTGGTGGATGCGGGAACGGAAGTATTGGCTCCTTATTTAGTGCCAGATGAAGGCGTTCCGCTTTTAGATTACACCGGCGTTATTAGCGTATCCGGCGCGCGGGTCGGAAGTATCTATTTCACGGCACCAAGCGCACTTATTCGGCATATATTAGTCAAACACGGCCGAACCGATATTAACGAGCAAGTGATGGCGGATGTGGTTGGTGAAGTTGCAAACACCATTAGCGGAAATGCGCGGCGAGTCTTTGGTCACGAGTTTGAAATATCAGTGCCACGCGTTTTGACCGGAAAAGATGAGTTGAAAACGCTTAAATTAGGCCAGCGCGCATTTATTGTGCCGATAGCCTGGCGGCAATATCAGGCGGCGCTGGTTGTAAGTTTGACCGAGAACCTAGGGAGCCTCTAAAACCTCTAGTTTCCAAGTCAGGCAAGGCGCGTTAAAAAATTGCAGCTAGGCTATCTTCGATACCTTTACGTTAATTGACCGGCAACATACCAGAGCAAGCGGCAGCATCGCTAGAAATCTTGGCGTAAATGCCGCGCTGCTAGCCATAAAACGCCACTGTTCGCATCAAATCTGCCGCCTTCCCCATCAAACTCGGCAGCGGCCAGGGCAGTTTTTTTCCGCCTGCTGCTAGCGCTGCCTGCCCGTGCGCGGCTTCGTCAGCGCGCATCTGCAGCAGCACCGCTTGGCTTGCCAGATCAGCGGGAGGCAGGCGGTGCGAATGATCCTGCAGGTGCGCCTCAACCTGCCGTTCGGTTTCCGCCACGAAGCTCAGCGCAAATCGATCACCCGCAAGCGCAGACGCTGCGCCCATGGCATAAGCACCCGCGTACCAAATAGGTCCGAATACACTGGGGCGGGTGTTCAAAGCACTCAAGCGCTCGGCGCACCAAGCGAGGTGATCACCCTCCTCTGCCGCTGCCTGCAGCATGTGCGACGCCTGCCACGTAGTTCGAGCAAAGCGCGCATGACCAAAGTAAAGCGCTTGCGCCGCCACTTCGCCGGCGTGATTAATGCGCATCAAATTTCCCGCCAGGCGTTGATCTGCATTCGCTAGCACCGGCAAGTCAGCCGCTTGGCTGCCGGGTGGCTCTGGGGTTGCGCGCTGCTGTAAACTCCTCGGCGCCAGCAACGTGCGCAGGGCGCGATCAACTTCGCTAATGAACTGGTCAAATCGGGTCAGGTTTTGCATCGTCCTATTTAACAATAATCCGTGTGAAATTAGGCGATAGTTTGCGCATCAAAAAAGGAAACTCATGCAATTTATGGCATTCGTTTGGGTAGGCTTAGGCGGCGCGATCGGCGCGTGCATGCGCTATGGACTTAGCATAGCGGTGCAAGGATCGCGATTTTGGCTTGTAACGCTGTGCATAAACTTGCTGGGCTGCGCGCTTGCTGGCGCTGTGCTGGCGCTGTTTGAACGCGGCAGCATTGGCGCTTCGGCAAGGCTATTCATCATGACCGGCATTTTGGGCGGATTCACCACTTATTCGGCCTTCAGCATAGAATCACTTCAGCTAGTGCGCGAAGGCCATGGCCTACAGGCACTGAGCTATGCGCTGTTGAGCGTTTGTGGCTGCGTGCTAGCCGCTGCCGGCGGGTTTTATGCACTAAAGTCGGCAGGCTAACGTTGACGCCGACGAAATGACATAAAATGCTGCAGTCCATTTAAAACAGGCGAATAAATTTATGAGTATCAACGAAGCCGCACTGCGCGCTCATCTCGCCACGTTTATTGACCCGCATTTGGATATTGATATCGTCAGCAGCGGCGCACTGCGCAGTTTGGCTATAGCAGGCGGGAATGTCGCGCTGGAGCTGCGCCTTGGCTACCCGGCTTTACGCTACAGCGAGCTGATGCAGGCACAGCTGCACGCGCATATAATGGACTTTAGCGGCGTTGAACATGCACAGGTTGAGGTTCGCTGGGCGGTGCAGGCGCACAAAGTACAGGGCGATCTAAGCCCGCTGCCGAACATTAAAAATATCATTGCGATCGCATCGGGCAAGGGCGGCGTCGGCAAAAGCACTACGGCGGTTAACCTAGCACTGGCGCTGCATGCAGAGGGCGCTGCGGTTGGCATTTTAGACGCCGATATTTACGGTCCAAGCCAGGTCATGATGCTTGGCGTCGCTGGGCGCGCCGAAAGCACCGACGGCGGCTATTCACTACAGCCTAAACGCAACCACGGCGTTGAAATGATGTCGATGGGTTTAATGGCCGGTGAAGATACGCCTATGGTATTGCGCGGCCCCATGGTTACTAAAGCGATGATGGAGATGCTGACTCAGACTAACTGGAGCAAGCTGGACTACCTGATAATTGACTTGCCACCGGGCACTGGCGATATCCAGCTAACGCTTTCGCAGCGCGTGCCGGTTTCAGGCGCAGTGATCGTTACCACGCCACAAAATATTGCCCTGTTAGACGCCCAGCGTGCGCTAAAGATGTTTGAAAAAGTCAACGTGCCGGTGCTGGGCATTGTTGAAAATATGGCAACCCATATTTGCAGCCACTGCGGGCACGAAGACGCTATTTTTGGCGCTGGCGGCGGCGCTAAAATGTCGGAAAACTATCAGGTGCCGCTGTTAGGGCAGCTGCCGCTGGATCGCAGCATTCGTGAACAGGCCGACGGTGGCGCACCCACCGTGGTGGCGGCACCTGATTCTGAACTAGCGCAGCGCTACCGCATGATTGCAAGGCGCGCGGCGGCAAGATTAAGTCAACAGGCGCGCAATAAAAATATCTCATTTCCAAAAATTGTTATCCACGAATAGCCTTAATTCACAGCTGCTAAGCACTGGCAATCGTCATCCACAGGAAAATCGCGCGCTCCAAAATCTAAAAAACCTTTGCTGAGGCGAGCCTAGTGCACAGGCATCCGCTTTTGAGGCGTTCGACAATTAATATTTAATGAAAATGACACCTTAACTCCCTTTAGCCGAATCTTTTTAGAAGCTCCTTATATGCACTTCAATGACCCAAGTTTATTCGAGGCGCTGCTCACCCGGCTTTATCACGCGCTAAACCGTTGTGATACCCAGCGCGAATGCGCGTGGGCAATAACCCGGGAAGTGATGCCATACATGCAGCTGGAAGATTGCGTGATTTATCTGGCGGATGCCGAGCAGCGCATGTTGAGTCAAGCTGCCGCATTCGGCACGAAAATGGCCGCTCATAACGTGCTAGAAACGCATATCGCTTTGGCGTTTGGCACAGGTATTGTAGGCACCTGTGCGGCGACTCAAAGCTGCATTATCGTGGCGGATTCGCAGCTGGACTCGCGCTACGTGCTAGATCAGCAGCGGCGCTTGAGTGAAATCGCGGTTCCTATCATTCACGGCGGGCTGGTATACGCGGTCATTGACTCAGAACATAGCAAAGCCAACTACTACACCGTTTTGCACCAGCGCACGCTGGAAACAATAGCGTTTATTGCGGCACCATTTTTTGCGCGCTTTAAATTAAAAAGCAGCAGCGGCTAATCTTTTGGCGCTTTGCAATTCAAACGCTTACGATTTTGAGCTGAAGCTGCCCGGTAGTTTTGCCGCGCGCTGCCAATCTCAGGCGATTAGATGATAAATTAACTTAACTCATTTGATGACGCACATGGCCGAGCCTATACAAATCCCGGGTTACGAGCTGCTACGGCAGCTTGGAAAAGGTGGAATGGCCACCGTTTACTTGGCGCACCAAACATCGGTGGATCGAGAAGTGGCGCTCAAGCTCATGAGTCGGCATCTGCTATCGGATCACCGCTTTGCTGATCGGTTTTTGCGCGAAGCCCGAATTGCGGCGCGCCTGCATCACCGCTACGTGGTTAGTATTTTTGACGTCGGCACTTTTGGCGAACAGCCCTATATTGCGATGGAATTTTTATCTGGCGGCAGCATTATGCCGCAGGAAAATGAGCCAATAATCCCTGCACAGGCGCTTAAATCGGTGCGTGAAATGGCGATGGCGCTGGACTACGCGCATGCCAAGGGCTTTATCCATCGCGATGTCAAACCCGACAACATTCTTTTGCGCGATGACGGCACTTCAGTGCTAAGCGATTTTGGCATTGCCCGCGCGGTGGACGGCACCACCATGATGACCAAAACCGGATCAGTGGTCGGAACGCCTTATTTTATGAGCCCCGAACAGCTGCGTGGTCGTGAAATTGACGGCCGCGCAGACCTGTACAGTTTGGGCGTGGTGCTGTACCAGCTACTGACGGGCAAGGTTCCCTATACCGCCAGTGACAGCTTAGCAATCGGCATTATGCACATGACGGCGCCGCTGCCGCAGCTGCCCGCAGCGTTAAAAGACATCCAGCCGCTGCTGGATTTTATGATGGCGAAAGAGCTGGATCAGCGCGTTAAAACCGGCGCTGAAATAGCGGCATTAATCGTCAAGATTGAGCGCAACCGTGAATCGGGCAATTATAGCCTGCGTAATTTACAAGAAAATAATCGGCGCACCGATCCGATCATGCAGACAAAGCTCAGCGCGCCTAAGCCTCCTGAGCCGATCAACTCGCCAGCGCTTGCGCGCGCTGGCCGCATTGAACCGTCAATGACGCAAAGCATCCCAAGCGGCGGTGCTTATCGCCAAGAGCCTGCGTTTAGTGCGCCAAAGCTGGCCGCGCACGCGTCGGCTAGTGTGCAATTGAAGCCTAAGCGCGAAGCCGCGCTAGGCATGATCGATCCGGCTATGTCAGAAGCGGTGTGGCAGCGGTCTAACGCTAAGCCTGAGCGATCTTGGTTTTGGCCCGGCTTATTCTTGATTGTGATTGCGATAGCGGGCTTTGGTTTTTACCAAAAAGATTTTTTACTAGCGCGCCTAGACGGGCTTCGTACAACGGATCAACAGAGCGATCTAAACCGTGCGATGGCGTTGGAAAAGTCAGGGCAGCGCTTTGGACCGGCCGGCGCGCTGAGTGCCTATCAGCGCAGGTTAGCCAGCCACCCAAACGATGCTGTAGCGCAAGCTGGCATTGAACGAATTGCCGCAGCCAGCCTGCTGTCGGTTGAAAATTTAGCCGCCAGCGCAGCGGCGAGCGTCAAACAAAACCTACAGCTCGAAATGACCGAGCTGAGCCAAGCACTGCCGAATGATGCCAGGCTTAAAGCCGCACTTAGCGCCCTACAATTACTGACACAGCAGGCGCTGCCCCTGCAAGATCCGAGCACGCTGCTTAAGCTTGCCAAAGCCGCTGAAGCGCAAAAGCGCTATTTGGGCGCGGACGGTGCACTCGCCAAATATCTTGCGCTGCGAAACGCCAAGCCTGACAGCCTTCCTGGCGTTCGCGGCGTGGAGGCAATTGAACGACTGCTGGGTGCAGAGTTTAAAAAACTCCAGCAAAACAATGAGGCAAAGGCAGCTAGCGCGCTAGCGAACGAATGGCGCAAGCTACATCCACAGAGTGAGATTTTAAGCGCACTACTGAACAAACGCAGCGGCACGCAGCTAGATTCTGTGGATAGCGCCGCGATGATTATTTCACTATTACAAGCGGGCGAAGCGGCATTAGGCCGTGGTGAGCTAATATCGCCAGCTGGCGCAAGCGCCGTTGATCGCTATCTTGCCGTGCTGGCGCTTGATCCGCGCAATATCGCAGCAGGCTCGGGCTTGCAAGCAATCGCCGCGAAGCTGATTCAGCAGGCGCGCGCGGCAATAGCTGAAGGCAAGCTCAGCATGGCGGAAAATTTACTCAAGCAGGCGCAGCGTTTAAACGGCGATGCTAACGCATTAAAAGCGCTCAACGATCAGCTCAATGCCGCAATTGCAGCGCAGTCCCGCCCTGCATCGGTGCCAACCGAGCAGGACGCGGCTAGGCACGCTCAGCTTTTCAAAGATTTTGATCGCGCGTTAGAGATTGGCGATCTGAACGATTCAGTCGGGCGCTCCGCGTTTGACTTATTTAAGCAAATCGATAGAAATGGCCGCGATGACCCTGAAGTGGCAAAGCGCGTCAGTACACTAGCCACGGCGCTGCGCGTTCGGTTTGACGAGGCGATTGCACGCAGCGATTTTGAACGCGCCGCTGATACCCTGGCCAGCATACGCGCGCTTCGGTTCGGCAACGCGTCGCAAGAACTGCGCAACCAGCTAGCAGAATCCTTGGCATCCGATATTCGTATTCGCATCGAAAGCGCTGATTATGGTGCTGCCCAGCGCCGCTTAGACCTGCTCAAAACAATTGATAGCAGGCATTCGGAACTCGAATCGCTACGGCTGGCGCTGCTGCAGGCGCGCGGCAGCTAGCTGCCGCAAAATCGAATATCGAGCGCTACAATGCACACTGTAAATTCATCAGAAAATACCCGGCTCGTACATTCGATTGACGTGCTGCACGTGGTTTATAGCTATTTGCCCAACGCACTGGGCGGCACTGAAATTTATGCCAAGAGCTTAGCGGAAGAACAGGCCAAGCTGGGCTTGCGCTGTGCGATTTCTGCGCCCGGCGCGCAAAATGAAGACTATGAAATTGGCGGCATGCGGGTTGCGCGCGTGGCAGCTACGCTCAGCACCGATCAGCTTTA
>Ga0105045_10006893_pt1 | contig 10062 bp, 9 predicted proteins | sample MAT02_FD_78089 | JGI IMG/M metagenome (GOLD analysis project Ga0105045, IMG submission 78089) | Freshwater microbial communities from Lake Fryxell liftoff mats and glacier meltwater in Antarctica - MAT-02 (megahit assembly) | ecosystem: Environmental > Aquatic > Freshwater > Ice > Liftoff...
CTTTTGATCTGCGGGTAGCAAATAGATCCGGTCTGAGCTGCGGTGCTGACCGGATGCAGCTTTTGATCTGCGGGTAGCAAATACATCCGGTCTGACCTTCGGTACCGACCGGATAGAACACTTTCGGTATCGACCGGTTGCTGCTAGTGACCTGCGGTACCGACCGGGTCCAATCTGCATTTACTTCTTGAGCAACTGCACTATCCTGGGAAGATTGTTCTGTTTTAAACCTACATACATTTCGGCGGTGGCACCAAAGCTGCTGTAGAAAAATGCAAGGCTGCTGACATCGCTGCCTTCAAAATCGAGCAGCAAATCTTTACCTGCATTGTCTTTTATAAAGGCATTGATGAGGGCATGTGAAGCTCCAATGGGTTTGCCATTTGGATGATTCCCTACCAAAATATAATATACTCTTTTGTGACAGAAAAACAAGGCGCAGGATGCCACCAACTGCCCGGAAGGCAAATAGATTCCATAGGTGGTAGCTTTTTGCTGCTCATGTAATTGCTGGTATAATTGTGCAAAGCGTTTGTAGTCTTCCGTTGTTGCCGGAGAAAGTTCTTTGCCTTGTTCCAGCGCCAAAGCAATCACTTCATCGATGGCGATATTTTTGCAGATTTCACAATGTAGCTTTTCTGCTTTTTTGATGTTTCTTTTTAAATTGATCCGAAATCCGGCATACAATTTTTCGTAACTATCATTGAGTGGCAGCACATAATTAACCCGGTCGTATAATTGAAATTGCTTTAAATAAAAGCGGTTGCCGGCATTTAAATAGATATCCCAATATTTAAATTTGGTTGGTATAGCCAGCAAGAAATCATTTACCAGGGTGGCTGATATGTTGGTGCCAAACACACCCAGGCAGGCTGTGAAAAAGGGCTGGTACAAATAATGGATGCGATATTTTTTGTTCCAGGTTAGTGGCATTACGGCTTCATAATCGTTTAATACCAGCGCATCCCAGAAGTGCGCCATCGTATCAAGGTAAATGGACGTGGCATAAATTAAACCATTGTTTGATTGGTTGATACAGGCATCCCATTTAACTTTATCTATCTGGTGATATCGGAGGTAGTGTATCGCCATTATCAAAAAGGGATTTGGGGAACCAGTTTTCTAAGGCTGATGCTTTGTAGGTCGAAGCTAAATGAAATGTTTTTTAAAAAGCGTTTTTCCGTTATCGTTGATTTAAAATAATCTCTATACACTTTACTAAACAAAATGGGGATGTAAATATTGAGTGTATTGCTAAATAAAGACACCTGTAGGCCTGCATCATAAATAAACTTCCCTGTGCCTGCATCGTTTTTCCAGGCTTCTGCATAAGTGCCAATATCAACAAATAGTTTCAACGGTATTTTAAAGGGCAGCACTTTAAGAGGATTGATATTTTCAGGTATATCTGTTGTAAAATTAGCCGCACTTAGCCAGTTATCAGTCTTGCCAATTTTGCTATTTAAGAAATCTGTTCTCACTTTAAAGAAACCATCCCGTTGCATAATTTGTTGAGAAGAATATCCTTCAAATTCATTTCTGCCAACAAAATAATCGCTGTAGGTATAATCCTCATGACCTTTTGGTCCGGTCATGTTTAAATGGTACCGGTCGGTTTCAAATTGTTTCAGGAATGTTTTATCACCAAGGTAAAAGAATTTACCGGCAAAGAACCGCACATTCATTCCTCCGCCTTTGCTATAATTGAAAAAGTAATTTCCGGTAAAAGCAAGCCGGGCAAATCCTTTACCCTGTTCCAGTTGCAGCTCTCCCCGATAGGGATAGAGCACCCGCTTATTATCCACCACAAAACGCAATTGATTTACATACCTGTTTTTAAAAGGATAAGTGATGAGATCAATTTGATTGATGGTATCTCTTGAAAAAAGCAGTCCCTGTTCCCTTATTAAAAAAGTTTTCCATTGCAGGTATTTTAGTAAGTGGCTGCGGGGATTCTTGTTTGCAAAAACAAGTTTAAAAGAAGGTGCCAATTTTCTAAAACGCTGGTAGTTTATTTTACTGGTGGAGTCCGTAAAAGAGTCGCCGTTAAAGGATGCACCAGATAATGACAACTCGGCTTTCATGCCATCATTGCCTGGCAGCCAGGTGTAGCTCATTCGTCCCAGGCCATTGAGTTGTTTGCTGCCGGTAGCATACAGCGGCGCAAATAAAAATTGGAATTTTTCTGCCGGTAAAGTATAGTTGTGTATCAGTCCGCCAAACATGGCTTTATCGTAAAAATTGAAGCCAGCAAGGGGCGCAAAAAAGATATTGTGTTTTTGATCGCTATTAGTTAAATTAAAAAAGGAAGAAAATTTAAATCCTTTCTTTACAGGGGTACCTGGTAGCAGCCCTTTTTTTAAAAGTAGTGCAAATAGCTGGTCAAGATTTTTTCCACTCACTTCTTCCAGCACTTGCTTAAAATCTTCCGGATAGGGATGTTTAAATTGCCAGCGTTGATAGTAGACATGCATACAACTATCAAACATGGTTGTGTCTAATTCTTTCTCCAATAGTTTTATCCATTCAGCGGCTTTGTAATAGGAAACCAAACCATAGTTGGCTTCACTAAATTTTTCTGAGGGTGTTTCAATGGGTTGATCTTTTTTTAAGGATGCCATTGTTTTGAAACCGACGGCATACAAATCTTTGGGAATTCTTTTTGAAAAGAAAGTTGGTTTACCTGAAGTTGTGTTGGCGGTAAAACTGGCCGACGCATTGTACCTGTCATCATAGTAGCTATTGATACCTTCATCCATCCAGGGATGCGTTCTCTCATTGGTTGCTAGGATACCCTGGTTCCAGTTGTGGCCCACTTCATGTTCTATTACGCTCTCTAAATCCCATTCGCTGTCGACCGGCGAAATAGAAGTGATGGTTGGGTATTCCATACCGCCTGCAAAACCCATTTCGGCTTCTACCACACTTACAATCTCGTAAGGATATTCTCCCAGCCAGTTGCCTCTGGTAAGAATTGTCTGCTTTATAAACGGAATACTACGGCCCCAATAATTATTGTCGGTGGTTTTTGGAAGATGATAACTATACAGGTTGATTTTTCTTCCGCTTTTTAATTGCAGCGTATCATGATAAACTATAAAACGCTTATCGGCAAACCAGGCAAAGTCGTGGATATTATCTTGTTTAAAATGAATGGTTTTTGTTGTGTTGGATGAACCGATTTCACTTGGCTCAATCACTTGTGTTTTAGCTTCATTGCAATCGGTGCAAATGATTGGCTTCTTAACTCTTTTTCCGAGCCAGCTTTTTTCTTCTTCATCCTGTAAAATTCCGGTGGCAGCCACTACATAGTTTTGCGGCAATGTAATTTGTACTTGATAGTTGCCAAACTCGCTGTAAAACTCGCCCTGGTCAAGATAGGGCATTGGGTGCCATCCTTTCCGGTCGTACACGGCGGGCTTTGGAAACCATTGTGTTATTTGATAGGATTGACCAACATGACCACCTCTTGAGAAATTGACAGGTAATTGTTCATGAAAGGGCGTTTGAATTTTGATATGGCTTTTTGGCGGTAACGGCTGAGGTAAAACGATTTTAATGATATCCTGATGAAGCGGATGATCTTCCATTTTTGCTACTGTTCCGTTAACTTTAAAATCGAGTCTGTTTATATAGCCACGCTGGTCATTATCGCTGAAATAAAAATCAGTCCGGCCATTTTCCAGTAGCTGATCACTCAATGCAGTGCGATCATTTTTATAGGCGTTGGGCCATACATGAAACCATATAACGTAAAGGGTGTCGGGTGAGTTGTTGTAATAATCCATCTTTACAAAACCATCGAGTGTATGATTTTTGTCGTTTAAGGTAACATCAATGTTAAAGTTGACCTGTTGCTGCCAGTAGGAGGACTGGCCGTTTACCAGGGTGAAATGGCATAAGAGTATAAAAAAGAGAAACAGTTTTTTCAAAACGATTGTGTTTTTTCAAAAATAGGAAAAATGTTTTGTACGATGTACATTATATGCGATGTCAGGTGCATTTCAAATCCGATTACTATCGGATTTGAAATGCACCTGCGATGTCTGTTTGATTCTGTTCGATTTAATGGCAGCAGCTTTTTGCTTTTTTATTTGGTGGTTTATTTTGGTAAACGGTAAATTCAGGGTAATTGGTATTGACAAATTTTGTGGTAAAAGTTCAATCATGATACGAAGTAAAAGAGTCCCGAAATAATCGGGATGTTCCAGGCGACGCCATCCGATAGCTATCGGATGAAGCCTGATAGATGTTTTAAAGCCGGGCTCAAAAATATTTTTTACTAAACAAACAAAATGTAAATCGATTATCTATGATTTGTCCGTTTCAAAGATGGTTTATGTTTTTTAGTCCCTACCAATCTGCGAAACAGCAAAAAATTTTTCTGGAATTAAAAATGGCAATTGGAACTTCTGAAGTATTTTTAAATCAACGGTTATTTCCCTTTTCCGGCCATGATAATTCTGATGGTGTGTATCATAATTTTAAGGTCGAGCGCTATGGATACATTTTCAATATACATTAAATCAAAAGTCATTCTTTCAATCATTTCGCCTACCGAAGAGGCATAACCAAATTTAACCATGCCCCAACTGGTGATGCCGGGTTTTACCTTAAATAAATAATTGTATTCAGGATGTTGCTGTACGATTTGATCGATGTAAAATTTTCTTTCCGGCCGGGGGCCCACGAGGCTCATTTCGCCTTTTAAAATGTTGATGAGTTGTGGTAATTCATCGAGCCGCCATTTGCGCATAACTTTACCCCAACTGGTGATGCGGATATCGTCATCACTGCTGAGTGAGGGCCCATTTTTTTCTGCATCCTGAATCATGCTTCTAAATTTGTAAATGGTAAATGCCTTGCCCTTGTAACCAATTCTTTCCTGAAAGAAAAAGATGCTGCCTTTGGATGATAATTTTGTGCGAATGGCTGCATATAAATACAGGGGAGAAAGTACCACTATTCCAATCGCTGCGGTAATGATATCAATAAACCGCTTGATGTTTTTTTGCCAACTGGGGAGCAAGCCACTGTGTACATCAATCAGTGGTACACCCATTACATTGCTGGTTTGTACAGCACCGCTTATGATATCAAGTACGTCGGGCATAATTTTGATATTGACATCCTTATCACTCAGGCGTTTTAGAATTTCGGTTAGCAGTGTCCGCTCATTTTTTTCTACTGTTATGATTACTTCTTCTATAGCGTTTTCTGCGATGATGGCATCTATATTATCAAGGTTATTGTATTTTTTAATATTTAGTGGCAACACCTCAGTCCCATTACCGTTGATGTTTAAAAAACTATTGATGCTGTACCCGGTAATTTCATTGGTATTGATAAATGTTTTGTAGAACTGACCAGCGTTTTTTTCTGATCCTATGAGTAGCACATTAAAAAATACCCTCTTGTCTTTTAATTGCTTTAATCCAATTTGTAAAAAAAACAAACGAAGGAATACAGTGATTAAAAATACCGGAATAAGTAAGCTGTAAAATTCTTCATAGTAATAGTTGCTTTTTTCATGAGGATTTTTTAAAATAAAAAAGAATAATAATACAAGGCATCCAATAACGCACACGATTAATGTTCTTAGTATTTCAGTTATGCCTGATTTATGATATACCATCTCATAAGCTCCGCTTAAAAAATGTAAACTGAGCCATCCAAAAATGTACAATAAGGCTCCAAAATAGAAACCTGCTGGCATTAAAAACTCATCGTTGTAAATTACGGTGCGTAAAAAATAAAATCCTACCCAGGTGATGATTGACCCTAAAATATCTCCAAGTATATACCAACTAATATTTAAACGGGGTTGCTTCAAAATAGGATTTGCGGATACTGGGTTAATAAAAGAGTAATACAGTTACGCATGAGCATTGCCAATCTTTTCAAGAATTTGGTGGGCAACATCCATAGCCCTGAGGCCATCCATCACGGTAACAGGTGGTTCGGTATTTTGAATGATGGCATTTTTAAATGCTTGTAATTCCAGTTTGATGGCATTGCCATCTTCTACCACAGGATTGGCTATGGCAATGGTTTTTTTTCCGTTATTGGTTTCAATGTCGAAGGTGAACACATTTTTATCTTCCGGACTATTCAGTTTTATGATCTCCGTTTTCTTTTCCAGAAAGTCTATACCGATATAAGCATCTTTTTGAAACAAACGCATTTTACGCATTTTCTTCATGGAGATTCTGCTGCTGGTAAGATTAACCACACAGCCATTGTCAAACTCAATGCGAACATTGGCAATATCCGGAGTGTCGCTCATTACCGCAACACCATTGGCGGAAATAGACTTTACATTGCTTTTTACCAAACTAAGGATAATATCGATATCGTGAATCATCAGGTCGAGTATCACACTTACATCTGTGCCACGTGGATTAAACTGGGCCAAACGATGTACTTCTATAAACATGGGGTTAATGGTATAACCTTTCAAAGCTAAAAATGCAGGGTTAAAACGTTCTACATGGCCAACCTGAAATTTCACATTGGCTTCTTTGGCAAGTTTCACCAGTTCTCTTGCTTCATCCATGGTGTTGGCCAACGGCTTTTCTACAAAAACATGTTTGCCTTTTGTGATGGCTAATTTGCATAATTCAAAATGATAAGTGGTAGGGGCAATAATATCCACCAGATCGCAGGCATCCATCAGTTTTTCTGCATCATCAAAACGGGTAAGCTGGTATTTTTCAATTACCTCTTTGGCATTCTCCTCACCAGGATCAAAAAAACCGACCAATTCTACTCCTTCGATTTCTTTCCAGTTATTCAGGTGAAATTTACCCAGGTGACCAACTCCAAAAGCCCCAACTTTAAGCATAGCATTTTTCTTTCGTCAAAGATAAGCCCCACAGCCTTAAAGGCGACCCATTGTGCTATAAAATAATAAATTTCGTAGGTGTGGTTTGCTTCGTATTAGAGTTTTCAGATGCCAGAAAGTTATTTGCTAAAGGTGCTACAGCTCTTGTAGAAACAACAAACCGGCATTTTTGCAAATACCGGTTTGTAGATAATTATTTAGTTTAATTCAATTGAATTTGATCCGGCATGTAAATTTTTATCAATTTGTTCATCTGAACGGGACCTAAAAAAACGACCATTTATTCTCCAATAGCAAAGGGTGGTTGGGCAGGAGCGATCGCTTCAGTAGAAATGGGCAACTCATCCCAGAATCCCATTTTGCAAAACTTTTCTATTCGCTCGTCACAACGTTGCTGAGGATTTATCTCTTTTAATGTTGCAATAACAGGTTTCAGATAGTCTTTCAACAAGTCTGCTGCCCCCTGGTAATCCCAGTGTGCACCACCAGCAGGCTCAGGTATTACACCATCTACAAGGCCGAATTTTAACATATCCTCGCCCGTTAAACGCAGTTGTTGTGCGGCAGTTTCTTTATTGTCCCAATTGCGCCACAAAATGCTGCTACAGCTTTCCGGTGATATTACCGTGTACCAGGTGTTTTCCATCATAAAAACGCGGTCACCTACGCCGATGCCCAAAGCACCGCCACTTGCGCCCTCGCCGATGATGACACAAATAACGGGTACTTTTAGACGAAGCATTTCATAAATATTTCTGGCTATCGCCTCACCTTGTCCTCTCTCTTCAGCTTCCAGTCCGGGGTATGCACCTGGTGTGTCAATAAGAGTAATGATTGGTTTATTAAATTTTTCAGCCAGCTTCATTAAACGGATGGCCTTGCGATAGCCTTCCGGATTTGCCATTCCGAAATTGCGGATCTGGCGCATTTTTGTATTGATTCCTTTTTGCTGGCCAATGATCATTACAGTTTGACCGTCCATGTCAGCAAAACCACCCACCATGGCTTTGTCATCTTTAAAATTCCGGTCGCCATGCAATTCAATAAAATTCGTACACATTTTATCAATGTACTTTAAGGTATATGGTCTGTCGGGATGGCGGCTCAATTGAACTTTTTGCCAGGGAGTTAAGCTTTGTGTAAGTTCCTTTTTGGTTTCAATGATACGTAGCTCCAGCAAAGCGATGGAAGAGCTCATATCGGTTTTACTTTTTTCTTGGGCAGTTTTTAATAAATCAATCTGGTCGTACAGATCTTTGATTGGTTTTTCAAAATCCAGGAATTGACGGTTCTTTAATTCGGGCATATTGCTAATTTACAATTTGATAATTATACTGTTAAAGTAGTACCTGAGTATGTAAAATTAAGCGGAAACAATTTTTAATAAAAGTTTTGGTTATGAAATATTTATTCCGTTATCTTTGCACTCCCGAAAAAAAAGCATGGAATCTGAAGTTGATTTCTAAGCCCAAAAAAGGGAAACGGATCGGTAGTTCAGTTGGTTAGAATGCCGCCCTGTCACGGCGGAGGTCGCGGGTTCGAGTCCCGTCCGGTCCGCAGAAAATTGGTTGAAAACCGCTATTGTTATTATAGCGGGTTTTGTATTTTAGGTCTATTAAGGTCTGTTTTTATAAAGAACTTTAATTGTCTTTACCATCAATTTATTCAGCTTGATAGATAAATCGAATTAGGGTAGATAAAATCAATGCATCAGTATGAGCATTGGATTTGTTGTTTTCCAAAAAAAAGAGTGAATTATGCCCTGCTATTCTTCTCGATTCTTCCTTCCATTTACTTTCTGACATCTGTATCCAAAAAATATACCCTTGATTTTATTTTCCCTCTTTTCAATTTCCCGTATTTTATTCACTGATAAATGGTGCGATTTGCAAACGTAAAGACGGAATAAGTTTCTTCTGATTTAAACAAGAATTTTTCCGGAAGTACAGACCTCTCCATTGTGACGGCTTGATAATTCGCTTGTCGTTGGCTTATGGAAACTTCTTCCCGAATTATTATTCTTATTTCAGATCAGCACTTTTTTATCGGAATAACTGAGGCACGACAGCCCCTATAGAAAGATTGGAATTGACGAAGATTAGGATTTTAGGTTTTCGAAATGAGCGTAAAACAAAGCCAAAATACTGACGGTGGAAATAATGATAATCAGTATGTATTTGAAAAGAAAGCGATACCAAAAATATTTGTTAGCTACCATTAAAATGAAAGACATCCCAATAAGGAAAATTAAGGCCTCACAAAAAGAACTAAATTTTTCGGAAGAGATTAGCATACGCCTTGTGCAGGATTTACTTGGTGGAAAAGACCTGGTTCATGAACTACACAGGCATGATTTCTTTTTTATTCTTGCGTTGCAAAAAGGGCAAGGGGTTCATGAAATAGATTTTATTAAGTACGATATTTATGATAATGCTGTCTTTATCCTTCGTCCCGGACAGGTGCATAGACTTGAATTACAAAAGGATTTTACTGGTTACCTGATGGAGTTCGCCCCAGCTTTTTATCAACCAAACAACAATGTATCAAATCATCGATTGACCCGTGCAACTAAAAAGGATTTTTGTGAGATGGAGGCTGCGAGGCATAGCAAATTGATTTCTCTTTTATCTTTTATTTATAATGAATTTAATGAAAAGCAGGAAGGCTACCTGGAGGTTATAAAAGCTAACCTTGAAATATTCTTTATTGAATTTATCAGGCAAAGTAAAAGCCCACATGGCGCTTTAAAAGAAACCAGTGCTTATTCCCAAGAACGCCTGGAAGATTTTTTAGAGCTGCTGAGAATACACATAACCACTCATAAACAGGTTTCGGAATATGCTGATTTATTGATCCTTTCAACCTACCAGCTTAATGCAATTACCAAAGCCACTGTTGATAAACCGGCTTCGTAACTAATTAACGAACAAATAGTTTTAGAAGCCAAAAGATATTTGCTAGCTACTACTGACCAGGTAAAGGATATAGCTGATCATTTGGGCTATGAAGACATATCTTACTTTATCAGGTTTTTCAAAAAACACACCGGCCATTCACCAGAAGCCTTTAGGAATTTTTTTAAATAAGTCCTATTTAACTGCATCTTCGTCCTACCACCCAGCCTGCTCTAGAAATTACTTTTGTACAACATAAAATCATTGTAAAAAACTAATTTCTAAAGTATGAATTCGAAATTCAAATTATTAGCAGCTTTAAAA
>Ga0105045_10006895_pt1 | contig 10062 bp, 12 predicted proteins | sample MAT02_FD_78089 | JGI IMG/M metagenome (GOLD analysis project Ga0105045, IMG submission 78089) | Freshwater microbial communities from Lake Fryxell liftoff mats and glacier meltwater in Antarctica - MAT-02 (megahit assembly) | ecosystem: Environmental > Aquatic > Freshwater > Ice > Liftoff...
CTGAAGATCGGTCACAGCGCCCTGGGCAAGAAAAACGGCCTGTTCGAGGACCGCTGGGCGCCGCTGTGGGTGGTGGACTTTCCCATGTTCGAGCACGACGAGGAAGCCGATCGCTGGACCGCTGTCCACCACCCGTTCACCGCGCCCAAAGACGGCCACGAAGACTGGATGGTCACCGCGCCCGAGAAGTGCATCGCCAAGGGCTACGACATGGTGCTCAACGGCTGGGAGATCGGCGGTGGTTCGGTGCGTATCCACACCGCCGCCGTGCAGCAAAAGGTGTTCGACGCGCTCAAGATCACCCCTGAAGAAGCGCAGCTCAAGTTCGGCTTCTTGCTGGATGCGCTGCAGTACGGTGCGCCGCCGCACGGCGGCATGGCCTTTGGCCTGGACCGCATCGTCACGCTGATGACCGGCGCCGAGTCGATCCGCGACGTGATCGCTTTCCCCAAGACCCAGCGCGCCCAGTGCCTGCTGACCCAGGCGCCGAGTCTGGTGGATGAGAAACAGCTGCGCGAACTGCACATTCGGGTGCGCAACCCGGATGCGATCAAGGCGGCTTGAGCGGGTCCGGCGGCAGAACAGGAGGGCCAGGGAGGTCGCTCCCAACCTCCTTGCCTGGACGTCTGGATCGATAGCACCCGGCTCGCCGATCTCATGATCACGCACGACCTGGGTGTCGGTGGCCGCGACCTACCATCTCGAAAGCATCGACTCCGATTTCTTCGCCCGACGAGTGACATCGGGAACCTGCTTGCCGTCTTCGCGATCGGTGAAGGGCATTTTTTGTGCGATGCTGCACCGATTCCTTTCAACCCACGGAGAGTCACCATGAACGATACCGCCAGCGAAACCCAGGTCAGCAAGGAAAAACTGGTCCGCGATCTGCAGCGCGTCATTTCTGATGCCGAAGAGTTGTTGCACGCCACCGCCGGCCAGACCGAAGGCAAAGTGGTGGAGCTGCGCGAGCGCATCCGAGGCAACCTGATGGACGCGCGTCACAAGTTGGGTGATATCGAAGACGCGGTCAAGGGCAAGACCAAGGAAGTGGCGCGCGCCACCGACGACTACGTGCACGAGCACCCCTGGCTCGCCATTGGTACCGCCGCCAGTGTGGGCTTGGTGCTGGGGTTGCTCATCAGCCGTCGCTGATCCGGATGAGCACCCCCCCGCCGCTGCGCCTGGCCACCTCGCTCAGGGGATTGGCTGGGACCGTTCTGACACTGCTGCAGGTCCGGCTGGAACTGCTGAGTGTGGAGGCGCAGGAAGAGGCGGCGCGCGTGATCGGCCTGCTGCTCTATGGTGGGGTGGCGGTGATCTTTCTTGCGTTGGGGCTGGGCTTTGCGGCCATCCTGATCACGGTGGCGTTTTGGGAGACGCAGCGGCTGCTGGCGCTGGCGGTGTTCGCCACGCTGTTTCTTGCGCTCGGTGGCGTGGCCGCCTGGTTGGCCTATCAGCTTGCCCGTCGTGGCTCGGCCTTGTTTGCAGCGAGCCTGGCCGAGTTGCGGCAGGACCGCGATCGGTTGCGCTCCTGAACCATGGCGCGTTCTGCTGAACAGCTTGCGAAGCGCCGCCAGGCGTTGGTGTTGCGCTCTTTGGCTCTGCGACAGGCGCTGAGCACCGATCTGCGCCGGATCGCGCCCGCCTTCACGGTGGCGGATCGCGCGCAAGACGCTTGGATCTGGCTGCGCGCAAGGCCGCTGGCCATGTGGCTGCCCGCGGTTGCCGCCGGCTTCGCTTGGACAGTGCGCAAGCCAGCGCGCTTGGTCACCTTGCCACTGCGTGCCTGGTCGTTGTGGCGCCTGTGGCGGCGCGTGGCGCCGTGGCTCCGATGAGCCTGGTCATGGCGGCAACGCGCCGCTACAAAATTCCGCAGTCGGTGCTGGTGGTGATTCACACGCCAGCGCTGGAGGTGCTGCTGATCGAGCGTGCCGATGTGCCTGGTTTCTGGCAGTCGGTGACCGGTGCCAAGGACGACGAGCAGGAGACTTATGAGGCCACAGCGGTGCGCGAAGTGATGGAGGAAACCGGTATCGACGCCCGGGCACCGGGCCACCTTCTGAGCGACTGGGGACTGGAGAATGTGTATGAAATTTATCCACAGTGGCGCCACCGCTATGCCTCAGCGGTCAGCCACAACACGGAGCACCTGTTCGGACTGTGTGTCCCGGTGTCCTCGCCGGTGCGACTGAGCGCACGCGAGCACAGCGCCCAGATCTGGCTGCCCTGGCCACAGGCCGCCGAGCGTTGCTTCTCGCCATCCAACGCCGAGGCCATCGGCTGGCTGCCTCGGATGGTCAGCGCGGTGACCTGTTGTGGTTGACGCCGGGCCATTGCCCATGGCTTGTCTGCCTTGATGACATGATGGACACATGAGCATTGTTCGCGTTGCCACCTACAACATCCACAAGGGGGTACAGGGGATAGGGCCGTCGCGTCGGCTGGAGATACACAACCTGGCCCATGCGGTCGAGCAGTTCGATGCCGACATCGTGTGTTTGCAGGAGGTGCGCAGCCACCACCGCAAGCTGGAGAAGCAGTTCACCCGATGGCCCGCTCTGGATCAGGCGGGCTATCTTTTGCCCGAGGGCTACGAGTCGGTCTACCGGACCAATGCGGTGACACGTCACGGTGAGCATGGCAACGCACTTTTGTCGCGCTGGCCGGTGCTGGGCAGCTCGCACACCGATGTGTCCGACCACCGCTTCGAACAGCGCGGCTTGCTGCACGCGCAGGTGCTGGTGGAAGGGGTGGAGGTGCATGTGGTGGTGGTGCACTTTGGGCTCATCCACGCCGGGCGCGAGCGCCAGGTCAAGCGCTTGGGCGAGTTCATTGCCCGCGAGCTGCCACCCAGTGCGCCGCTGATCGTCGCGGGGGACTTCAACGACTGGGGCGCCAAGCTGCTCCGACCCATGGCAGACCTGGATCTGAAAACCTTCGACAGCCTGCGCTTGCCCACCTACCCGGCGCGCTTGCCGCTGCTGCATCTCGACCGCATTTATGTGCGCGGCCTGCGCCCGCTGACCGCCCACGTGCCGCACGGTCGCATCTGGACACGCATGTCTGACCACCTGCCGCTGATCGCCGAGCTGGAGCTCTAGTGCCCCGCCACTGAAATTTCGGAACATGACAAAAGCGATGCATTTGGTTCGGGGGCCAGGCGCAAACCACAGCGATGCCCGATGGCATCTCGCGGATTTGCAACGCCGCCATCGGATCGAAGACACGCTTTTGTGTGTCGAAATTTCAGTGGCGGGGTAATGGTGCCAGGCGCCTCCACCGCTTCGCGCCAGCCCCGGCCGGGGACCATGCGCGGTGGTCATCAGCTGCTGTTGCTCGAAGGGGGCACCGCCTTGTTTCCAGCCTTGGTGGCGGCGATGGACATGGCGCGTTCGGTGGTGCACCTGGAAACCTACATTTTCGAGTTTGCCGGCGAGGCGCTGAGTGTGGCCGAGGCACTGGAGCGCGCTGCTCGCCGCGGTGTGCTGGTGCGCCTGGTGGTTGACGGCGTGGGCACGCCCAGCGTGCCGGCCGAATGGCAACAGCGTTTTGCCCAGGCGGGTGTGCGCTGGCGGGTGTATGCGCCGCTGGGACGCTTCGGCGTGCTGATCCCCAGCAGCTGGCGCCGGCTGCACCGCAAGCTGTGTGTGATCGACGGCACGGTGGGATTTTGTGGCGGCATCAACATCATCGACGACCAGGACGATGGCGCGCTGGGTCGGCTGAGCGCGCCCCGTCTCGATTTTTCGCTGCGTGTGGCCGGACCGCTGGTGGCGGAGATGACCGAGACCATGGAGCAGCTCTGGTGGCGCCTGCAGGCGGTGCGCAAGGCCCGTCAGCGCGAGTTCCGCGCCGCCTGGGAAGCCCTTCGCGAAACCAACCCGGTGGGCGATTTCTCGCGACTGCTGGGCAAGTTTGAGGCAAGCGCCGGTCTGCGGCGTCGCCGCAACAACAGCTTGGTCATGGAGGCCGGGGAAAACGAGAGCGAGGTGCTGCTGGGGGTGGACGATGCGCGAGCGGCGCTGCTGCTGCGCGACAACGTGAGCCACCGGCACGACATCGAGCGCGACTACCTGAAGGCGATTGGTGCCGCGCGCCACCACATCGTGATCGCCAACGCCTATTTCATCCCCGGACGCAAGCTGCGACGTGCCTTGACGCTGGCTGTCGAACGGGGTGTGCGGGTGCGTTTGCTGCTGCAAGGCAAGTACGAGTACTTTTTCCAGTACCACTCGGCACGCCCGGTGTACAAAAAACTGCTGGATGCCGGCATCGAAATCTACGAGTACGCGCCCAGTGCCCTTCACGCCAAGGTGGCGGTGGTGGACCAACGCTGGGCCACGGTGGGCTCTACCAACCTCGATCCCTTGTCCCTGCTGCTGGCACGCGAGGCCAATGTGAGCACCACCGACGCCCGCTTTGCTGCGCTGCTGCACGATTGCCTCGACGCCATCTTGCAAAACGGCTCGCTGCGTCTCGATGCCCACTGGCTCGGCCAGCGGCCGTGGCATCAGCGCGCGCTCGACAGGGTGGCCTTTGTCGTGATGCGCACCCTGCTTTTTTTGACCGGTCACCGGTACTGAGCTGCGCAAACCCCCTTGCGGCGCGCGGTATTCGGTGCCCGACGGGCCGGTGGTAGCATGCTCCATGCTGATGAAAAACGACTCTCCCACTCTGCCCGCAGAGCGCCCCGATGACGATGTCGGCGTGCCCGTTTCGGTGAAGATCCGCGAGCGCATCCTAGCGGCGCGCCAGCGGTTTCATTCCAACGACAACATCGCCGAGTTCATCCGCCCGGGCGAGCTCGAAGCGCTGCTGGATGAGGTCACGGGCAAGATGCAGGGTGTGCTCGACAGCCTGGTGATCGATCTGGAGAACGACCACAACACCGGTGACACAGCGCGCCGCGTGGCCAAGATGTACATCCGCGAGGTTTTCAATGGCCGCTATGTCACAGGCCCGGCGGTCACCGAATTTCCAAACGCGGAGCATCTCAACGAACTGATGATCGTCGGACCGATCACGGTGCGCAGTGCCTGCAGCCACCATTTCTGCCCAGTGATCGGCAAGATCTGGATCGGCATCATGCCCAACGAACACACCAACGTGATCGGCCTGTCGAAGTACGCGCGGCTGGCCGAGTGGATCATGGGGCGTCCGCAGATCCAGGAAGAGGCGGTGGTGCAGCTGGCCGATCTGATTCAGGAAAAGACCCAGCCCGACGGTTTGGCGATCGTGATGGAGGCCAGCCACTACTGCATGGCTTGGCGCGGCGTGAAGGACATGGACAGCAAGATGATCAATTCGGTCATGCGCGGCGTGTTTCTCAAAGACCCCAACCTGCGACGCGAATTCCTCTCCCTGATTCCGCGCAAGCCCTGACCGCAACCCCGAACCCCACGTTAGGTATTCATGCTCGTCCGATTGCTGTATGTGAGCCGCGCTGTCAACAAGGACGGCCCAGGCGTCATCGAATCCATTCTTGAGTCTTCCCGCTCGCACAACATGGGCAATGGCATCACTGGCGTGCTGTGCTACGGCGGCGGTGTGTTTTTGCAGGCCCTCGAGGGTGGGCGCAATGCGGTCAACAGTCTGTACAACCACATCGTGGCCGACAAGCGCCATACCGACGTGGTGTTGCTGCATTACGAAGAAATCACCGAGCGCCGCTTCGGTGGCTGGACCATGGGCCAGGTGAACCTGGCCAAGCTCAACACCTCGATCGTGTTGAAGTATTCCGAAAAGCCCGAATTCGATCCGTACGGTGTCTCGGGTCGCGTGTCGCTTGCCTTGCTCGAGGAGCTCATGGCCACTGCCAGCGTCATCGGCCGCGCCTGATTTTTCTGCATCCGAAACCGCAGTCACTGCGCCAGGGACTGCGGTTTTTTGTTGTCCCAACCGCTGTGTCGCTGACCTCGTTTTCCCTGGTGATGCTGGCTGGCCTGATCCATGCCGGCTGGAACATCGTGGCCAAAAAGGCGGGTGGCGACGCGCGCTTCGCCTGCTTTGTCGCCGTGCTCATGATGTTGGTCTGGGCGCCGCTGGCCTGGTGGTTCGGTCGCACCGAACTGCCGCGCTGGGGCGCCACAGAGTGGGGTTTCGTGGTGGCCAGCGGGCTGCTGCACGTGGTCTATTTTGTGGTCTTGCTGCGGGGCTATCGGAAAGCCGATCTCACGGTGGTCTACCCGCTGGCGCGGGGTTCGGGGCCGTTGCTGTCTTCGCTGGTGGCCATCACGTTTCTGGGCGAGCAGATCTCTGCGCTGGGCGCTGCAGGCATTGCGGGGGTGGTCGGTGGCGTGTTCCTGATCGCGGGTGGGCCTGGGCTGTTTCGCGCGGCGCGAGACCCGCTGGCGCGTGCTCGGGTGCACAAGGGTGTGCTGTATGGCCTGCTAACCGGCACCTTCATCGCCTCGTACACCGTGGTCGACGGCTATGCGGTGAAGTGGTTGCTGATGTCGCCGATCCTGGTGGACTACATGGGCAACTTCGTGCGGGTGGCTTTGCTGGCGCCTTCGGTGCTGCGTGATCGCACGGCGGCGCTTGGCCTGTGGCGGGTGCAGTGGCGAGCCGCGCTGGTGGTGGCCCTGTTCAGCCCTGTGGCCTATGTGCTGGTGCTTTACGCGATGAAGACCGCGCCACTGTCGCATGTGGCGCCGGCGCGGGAGGTGTCCATGCTGTTTGCGGCGCTGATAGGCGGCCATCTGCTGGGTGAGGGCGATCGCACGCTGCGGCTGTTGGGCGCGCTGTGCATCGCCGCGGGCGTGGTGGCGCTGGGCCTGGGATGAGCATGGAACCCGCTTTCACCACCTTGCTGGGTTGCGACTTCACCAGCGCGCCGTCGCGGCGCAAGCCGATCACGCTCGCGGTGGGGCGGCTCGACCGAGGCAGGGTCGTGTTGCAGCGCGTCGAGACCTTTGCCAGCTTGGAATCCTGGTCCGCGCGCCTCGCGCAAGGTGAAGGAACGCCTTGGGTGGGTGGTTTTGATCTGCCGTTTGGCCTGCCGCGTGAGCTGGTCACTGCGCTGGGCTGGCCCACCGACTGGCTGGCCTGCATGCGCCATTTCGCCGGCCTGAGCCGCGAGCAGATCCGCATCGCGTTCTCAGGCTTTTGTGACGCCCGTCCCACCGGTGGTAAGTTCGCCCACCGCGCCACCGACGGCCCGGCAGGTTCCAGTCCCAGCATGAAGTGGGTCAATCCGCCGGTGGCGTTCATGCTCCACGCTGGTGTGCCCCGGTTGATCGACGCGGGCGCCGATCTGCCCGGTCTGCACCCTGGCGATCCGCAGCGCGTGGCGCTGGAGGCCTACCCCGGTTTGCTGGCGCGCAGTGTGCTGGGGCGCGCGTCCTACAAGAGCGACGACAAGGCCAAACAGACACCTGATCGGCTGATCGCACGCAAGACGCTGGTGAACGCGCTGGAGGGCGGCCAAGCACCTTTGCTGCAAGCCTCAAGCCTGCGGCTGAAGCTCAGCCACGCTCAGCGCGATGCGCTGGCCGACGACCCGAGCGGCGACACGCTGGACGCGGTGCTCTGCCTGCTGCAGGCCGGCTGGGCGCTGCGCCAGCACGAGGTGGGACACGCCCGCTGGGGCTTGCCCGAATTTGACCCGCTGGAAGGCTGGATCGTGAGCGCGTGACGGCCCGACCGTCATCGTCTGCCGGTGGCCTGCCACAATCCCTGTTGCCCGCCTTCTACTGAAACGAACCCGACGAAACACTTTCCATGGCTCCGACTTCCGCCCCTCCGTTCGCGCTGCCCACCGACCTGCGCTTTGCTTTCATCGAAGCATCGTGGCATGCCGACATCGTCCACCAGGCCCGCGATGCGTTTTTTGCCACCATGGCCGAGGCCGGTGTCGGCGCCGAACGGATTGATGTGTTCGATGTGGCGGGCGCTTTCGAGATTCCGCTGCACGCGCAGCGCCTGGCGCGATCGGGTCGCTACGCGGCCATCATCGGCAGTGCGTTGGTCGCCGACGACGGCATTTACCGCCACGACATCGTCTCCACCACCGTGGTCCGCGCGCTGATGCAGGTGCAACTGGAAACCGGCGTGCCGGTGATCTCGGCTGTGCTCACGCCCCATCACTTTCACGAGCACGTCGAGCACCGCAAATACTTCCTCAGACATTTTGCGGTCAAGGGTACCGAGGCCGCCACGGCGTGCCTGCTCACGGTGGCCGGGCTGCGCTCGCTGCCAGCCGAGGGCTGACTTCTTCTGGGATTGTGTGGCGTTTGCAACGCCGTGCCCCGATGCTGCTTGGATCTTTCAGCGTCGGCGCGAAAGCCGCGGAAAATCTGCGGATGGAGACAAGACAGATGAAAGCTGCCGCAACGATGGCCTTGCCGGATCTCGGCCTGTCGCGCTTGCCTGCGAGCTGCGAGGCTCTGTCGTGAGGCCGGGGCAGGCAGGCTTCTTTCTCCGTGCCGAGGCGCCGGCCGATGCCGACGAGCTCGACGCTTTGATCCGTGCCGCGTTTGCGGGCAATCCGCACAGCCGCCACACCGAAGCCGAGATCGTGCGGCAGCTGCGTCATGTGGGAGACATGACCCTCTCCTTGGTGGCGCAGTCGGGGCAGCCGGAGGCCCCCGGGGCTCTGGTGGGGCATGTCATCTTCACCCAGGTGACGATCGATGGCGGCGCCTGCGACTGGTTTGGACTCGGTCCTCTGGCCGTGCTGCCTTATCGGCAAGGAGCCGGTGTGGGCGCCGAGCTGGTGCGGCAGGGTTTGCGGGCATTGCACCAACAGGGAGCGGCTGGCTGCGTGGTGTTGGGCGAGCCAGGGTACTACGGCCGTTTTGGCTTTCACTCCACGCCCGCGCTGCAGCTGTCCGGTGCGCCACCAGGTTGCTTTCTCGTGCGTCCGTTTGCCCGCGTGGTGCCGATGGGCTCTGTGCACCTGCATCCAGCCTTCGCGCTGGCTCCCCCAGCCGATTGGAGTTTTCCCTAGCCCGTCAACGCCGCACACGCCTTCCAGTGGGCCGGGAGTGAGTCTGATGGCCTGCGCGCAAGTTCTGGACGGTGTCAGGGGGCGCCATCCCGCGCGCCTTGGTGGCGGGTTGGCGCCCGATCGCGTGATCGATCATGGACGCGGTGGTGCCCAATCAGTCGCCGGCGATCAGCCGTTGGCCTGTTCTGTGGATGGCTGCTCGGTGCTGGCGGCTGGGCATGGCCGGGATGCTGGCAGACTCGGCGCCATGTTCTCTGCTCACCCGATCGCTCGCTCCTTGCCCGTCTCCACTCCGCCGCGCCCCGCGATCGCGCCTTGTGTGGTGTTGCTGCTGTGGGTGGCAGCGGCTGTTCCGATTGCCGTGTCGGCCCAAGACACCCCTGAACCTCGGATCTACGAGGCGCGTGTCACCCGCGTCTTCGATGGCGACACCGTCTGGGTCCAGCCATTGGCTGGCGGGCGCTACCGCAAGCTGCGGCTCGACGGACTTGACGCCCCAGAGATTTGCCAGCGTGGGGGCATCGAGTCGCGCGACACACTGGCCCGCCGGGTGCTCAGACAGAGCCTCACGGTGACCGAGCGCCGGCGCGACGACTATGGCCGCGGCCTGGCGACGCTTGAACACACGGGCGAGGACGTGGGTGGCTGGATGGTGTCCCAAGGACAAGCCTGGTCATACCGCTGGCGCCGCAGCCTCGGCCCGTACCAGGCACAGGAAACGCTGGCCCGTGCCCAGCGCCGTGGGCTGTTCGCCCAGGGAGATGCAGAAATCCCGCGCAGCTTCCGCCAGCGCCACGGTCCCTGTGAGCTGCGTTAATTGGCCACGTGGTGGCGCTGTGCGCAGACCCTGCACCGCGGGTTGACACTCAGTCCGATGCGCGTCATCACCATGTCACGAGCATCGACCATCAGCAATTGTCCGACCAGGCGGGAGCCCAGTCCGGTGAGCAGCTTGAGCGCTTCGGCTGCCTGCAAAGTGCCCACGATGCCCACCAGCGGCGCAAACACGCCCAGGGTGGCGCAGCGTGTCTCTTCAACATCCGATTCCGCCGGGAACACGCAGGCGTAACAAGGACGGGACGGATCGCGCGTGTCGTACACGCTCACCTGGC
>Ga0105045_10006897_pt1 | contig 10061 bp, 7 predicted proteins | sample MAT02_FD_78089 | JGI IMG/M metagenome (GOLD analysis project Ga0105045, IMG submission 78089) | Freshwater microbial communities from Lake Fryxell liftoff mats and glacier meltwater in Antarctica - MAT-02 (megahit assembly) | ecosystem: Environmental > Aquatic > Freshwater > Ice > Liftoff...
ATAACCCGTTCCTTGGCCTAGCTGCTGCGTTCCCACTCGCGCAAGTAGTCGCGGAGTTCGTGCAGGCCTGGACTGAACCCGTACTGGATATAGGCGCCCGAACTGGCCATGCCCAGCACCATACACTTGGCCAGGGGCAGTCCGGCCAATAGTCCCAAGCAATATCCCGCATTGAGATTGTCCCCTCCACCAGTCAAAATTTTTGGCCGATTGACCACCCGGCCCGCGATCTCGGTCGTGCCAGCCGCCGTGCAGGCAATGGCCCGATCCACTGGGTGTACCAGTAGCGTGTGGATCTTGAGTTGGTCAAAAATGAAATTGGCTGCCAAGTTGATCTTTGGCATTTGGTGGAGTTGGGCGTTATCGTTGGGGGAGTAGCCATTTAATACCAGCCAAATTTTGCGGGCTTCGTTTTCGTTCATGCCCAAGGTCACTTGGCCAAACGCCGAATACTGGCTCACCACCGCCAATACCTCGCGGATCGCTTCGGGGGTGTTTCGGCTTGGATCACAGAGATCAAACAGGAATTTTTTGGGCGGGTCAATGGGCAGGTAGCGCACCACTTCGTCCAGCAGCCCCTGCCAAATCCCGGTGCAATGTGGCATATTGGCCCAATCGACAAAAGCCAGCAATTGGCTCTCGATCGCGTAAGCCCGCAGGCTGGGCGGGCTGATCACCGATTTTACCTTTTCCCAAGTGAGGTGGGCAAACGCCCCCATGTCGGAAAACATCAATTTGCCGTCTTGGAACTCAAAGGCGTTGGTGTAGGCCGCTGGCCCGATCGGTACTTGTTGGCAAAGGGGGTGCATCTGGCCAAATACAGGGTCCCCGATGCAGGCCACCACATAGTTGCGGATGCCCAGCGCACCCAAGGCATTGGCCATGATGGGTGCATTGCCGCCGAGCTTGGTTTCTTGCGTGTCCATTTCCACCTGCCCGCTCCGGCCGGCCAATGTGCCCAAGTGGCTGGAAAACGTGGCAATGGACTGAAAATAGCCCACTTGGTTGATTTCCCGGTTTTGCACAATGTGCTGGATGCGGTCCACAAAACCATCAAGCCCGACCAAAGCCCGATAATCACCGACTTTTTCGGTCAAGGTGGGCAGGAGTTCAATCAACTCGCGGAGGATGGGGGCTATTGGCATGGCGATCAAAGTGGGTGGTAAATTCTTTGTTGCGGCTTGGCAATGACGGGCGGTCACGCCAAGTGTATTGGGTCTTCAAAGGTATCTTTTTACCGGAAATTATTGAGAGTTGCGAAGTATTTAATGCGCATTCGCTTTTAATGATTAACTTTATAATTCCAAGTTCTATTATTGTGCAAAACTCTAGCCGTTGGCAAGTCCAATCTTTTCGGCACTTTGGAACCAATGGAGTTCAGACCCAAAGCAACACTTTTTTTGCGCTCATGCAACAACAACTTTGCCTTTATTTACGGGCGGCGAAACCCCTTAAACTCAAGAATTACCTGTTTTCCCACATAGGGGCGAATCACGAATATGAGGATGCCGAGGTATTGCGCGAGGAGCTGAATGACCTGTGCGACCACGCGATTCTGCCGGTCAACCACCTGCTGATCCAACTGTTGGCCCCGCCTACCCTGGATCGCCCAGCCCTTCCCACTTTTAAATTCGCCATTTCCGTCGACCGCTACCTGCTCGATGACTTGCTGGAACTGCGCCCCGATGTCATCAAATCTTATGCTGACCTGCTGGCCACCAAACAGGTTGAGTTGGTGGCCGATCCTGGATTTAGTGCCCTTGCCTTGTTCTGCGCCCCGGAGCAGTTGGTCCCGCAAGTGGACGCCCACCTGCACAAACTACAAGCCCATTTTGCCCTTGCACCAGTTTGTTGCAGCGCAGTGGGCGCTCTGCTCACCCCGGATCTGGCCCGCAGCTTGGGCCAAATGGGTTTTCGAACCCTGCTGGCCGATTTACCGGCTGGGGTCTCGCACACTTGGCAATCAGTGGGCTTCTCGACCGATCTATCTTTAATCTACGGCAACCGGGATCTAATGGCGGTTTTCGCCGATCATTTTGACAACAGTGCCTCCCCACTTTATCCTTTTACGGCGGCCAAATTCCTTAAGCAGGTGATGCAACCAGCCAATTTATTTTTTGATTACAACACTTTTGGGGTCACTTATTCGGAAGATACCGGCATTTTTGGCTTTTTGGAAGAACTGGTTCAGGACATTGGCCGCTCCACGCATTTTTCCACCATCCTGCCCACTGAATTGGAAGCGGTTCAGTTGCCCAATGCCTCGGGGCATTCAGCGGCGCTGGCGGTGGCCAATAACGAATACCATACTTTGACCGAGAACAAATTGCAAAAGGAGGTATTGGAAAAAATTCGTTCGCTAAAAGAGAGGGTCACGGATCAGGATGAATATTTGCGCGTGATTTGGCTCAGGTTGTTGGATATTTCCCTTTTTCGGGCCATGCGGTTGGGCCAGCCAACGAGCCGTCCCAAAGAATGGAGCCCTTATGATGTTTATATCAATTGCATGAATATTTTGTCGGACATGGAAAAACGCTTTGTTCCCAACGATAAATCCAAACCCAGGGTATTCAGTGCCCTGAGAGCAAAAAGCAGGGAAATGATCCAGCCTCTCCCTCTCCCAATATCAGTTTAATGGAACAGTTCTGCAAGTATTTGAAAATCAAAAAATAAACTACTTGAATTAGCCAAACCATTTTGTCTTCACCCAATTTTTCCCGGATCAAACCCGTTTATCCCCGTTATGCTAAATTTTTTGAAGCTGGCCCTTGGTAAGTCGATGGCCGATGTGCCCGCGCCCCCGTTCACAAAATGGTTGGCCGGTACCTTATTGCACGCCGAACTGGGCCAAACCGAGATGCGCATCACTGTGCGTCCCGAAATGACCAACCCGGCAGGCATGTTGCACGGGGGCATTCATTCGGCCATTCTGGATGACCTCATCGGCATCACCGTAGCAGCGGCCGGATTGCCCAACTTATATGTATCGGTCAATTTGGCGATCGACTTTATGGCCCCAGCCCGGGAGGGCGACGTTGTGGTGGCCAAGGCCAAGCTTACGCGCTCCGGCAAAACGATCGTCAACGCCATCGGGGAATTGTATGCCGAAAATGGCACGCTCCTCAGCCGGGCAACTTCCAATTTGGCCAACACTGGCTTGCCGAGCATCATGCCCCAAAATTTTTAGGCTCTAGTCATGTTCAACCCTTTCAAGAAACCAGTCGAGGAGGAAACCCCCAAACGGCTCTATGTGAGGTTGTTGACTTCAGTGGGGGAGTTTGAAATTGATTTCTTTGCCGATGAAGCACCTAGTACTGTCAAAAATTTTATTCGGCTGGCCAAAGCCGGCTTTTATGACGGCCTCAAGTTTCACCGAGTATTGGCCGACGTATTGGTCCAGACTGGCTGTCCCAAAGGTGATGGCACAGGAAACCCAGGCTACCATATCAAGTGTGAGTTGGGTGGGCCAAAACAACAACACGAGCCGGGCGTACTCTCCATGGCCCACACCGGGCGTGATATGGGCGGGTCGCAGTTCTTTATCTGCTTAAGCCGCCAAGTCCAGTTCGACGGCAACCATACCTGTTTTGGCAAAATCACCAAAGGGCTGGAACATTTGGATCAGGTTGCTCTTGGGGACACCATTCTGTCTGCTGAGGTACGGTTAGAAGCAATCCAAGCTGCTAGTGCAGTGGAAGGGCAGAACTAACCAAGGATCAAATTGGCTCGGGTGGGCCGGTCACAGTGCTGGTAATCTGCCATTTAGGGGTGATGGTCAGTAGTTCGTCGCCCTGCTTGACCGCCGCGCCCTGTTTCAGGGGAACCCCATTGAGCATCGTGATCGTGTAGCCGCGCCTCAGAAGTGTTTGGGGATCCAAATAGACCAATGATTGCTCAATGTGGCGCAAATGGGTAGTGGCATCTTTTAATTGCTCTTGGCCAGCCATCTGCAACCGATCTTGTTGGCGGTCAAGGTGATAGCCAGCCTGCTGGAGCAGTTGGCCCGCCTGCCGCCCAAGCTTGGCCGCCCAGTGCTGGAGGGTGGTCCGATGCTCATTCACCATTTCTTGGCTGGCTTGCAGCACATGGCCCAAGTGTTCGTTTAGCTCAAGTTCAAATTTGGCATTGTGCCGGATAATAAACTCGGCGACAGCCGTTGGCGTTTTTAATGACAAATGGGCCACCACGTCAGTCACGGAGGTGTCGCGCAGGTGACCGATGCCCGCCAGCACGGGTACTGGGCAATGCGCCACAGCTTCAGCCACAGCATAACTGTTGAACACTTCCAAATCCAAGCGTGAGCCTCCACCCCGGATCAGGATCGCTGCATCAAAACTTGGCCCAACTTGCTGTATTTGCCCCAGCAGTTCTTCCTCGGCCCGTTCGCCTTGCACCGATGTGGGAAAAAAGACGATTTGAAAAGTATATCGATAAGGATTGTGGTACAATTGATCCAAAAAGTCGGCGTAGCCAGCCGCACTTGCCGAGGAGATGACCGCCAACCGTTGGAGAACTGGCTGGAGGGTTAATGCTTTTTGCTGCTCGAGCAAGCCTCCCTGTTCCAATCGGAGGAGGGTTTGTTGTCGTTGCAGCTCGAGTTCGCCAATGGTGTAGGCAGCATCCAGATCGGAAATAACGAGGGACAATCCATACACTTCGTGGAATTGGATTGTCACCTTGACAAGAACTTTACTGCCCGGGCGCAAAATGACGGACAGGCCATCCCCAAATTTGCTTATTAAAATAGCCAAACTGGCGTTCCAGACAATTGCCCGGGCCTTGGCCACTATTTTGTCCTTTTCTTTTTGTACCAATTCCAAATAGGCATGCTCGTTAACTTGCACTGAGGCCAGTTCTGCCGTAATCCAAAAATCTTGTTGGACATTTTGAATCAATTTTTGGATACTCTTGTTTAACTGTAAGAGAGTGAAGTGTTTTTCTGGCATGTTGGTTCTTGCTTTGATGCAAATTAGTTAAGTTTGTGTCAACATTACATAAAACCAGTGCAAGGGACAATAAGGCTAAATAAAGTACTTGCGTAATAAAAATGTTCTTTAATATTTTGTTAAGTCGGTTGAATGAACTTACTTTGCCCCTGTAAACCACTAGATAATCGTTTTTAATGCAAAGACTCTTGTCTTTAAACATACAGTTAATAGATTCGTAATTTTTTAGTTTAGTGAAAAATGTCCAGACATGGTACAGGCAGATGCGTGTATTATGTCTTTTTTTTGCCTAATTGTTTAGGTGGCACTAGATTTGAGTTTGGGATCTTGTTCTAACCAAAATACACCTATGAATAATTGGCGGCGCACAATTAAGCAAGAAACCTTGTTGCGAACAGGAGGGCTACTGCTATTTTTGGTGGTTGGCGGGGCTGTAATGCTAATCAGCTTGATCGGGGCCGGGCGGATGCTTGATCGATCAATAGTTGAAAAAGTCAATTCCATAGTTGTTCTGGCCGAGTTCAAGAAAATTATCTTGACTAGTCAGCAGTCTTCGACAGCTTGGGTGTTCCATCCCCGCGATCGTGAAGCCAAAGCTCGGCTTCGCAAAATTATTCAACAGGAAGGCGCTTTGATCCATCTCAAGCTCACATCGGCAGCCTCGGTGTGGCCCGACACCAACCAAGTGCGCAGCTTGAAAACTGCGATGCTCGACTTTGATACTTTGCTCATAGACCAGAAAGCACTTGTCCAATTGTTGGCCATAGAACGGAACTACGCTGATCCAGCGCTGTTTGACAAAGCCACCAAATTGGCAGAAGATCGTTTGCTCCCCAATTCCCGCCAGTTGCAAGCCGCCGTAGCGCGCTTGATCAGTGAAAAGAACACCGAGTTTGGCAAAGCCCGCCGCGAACTGTCGGACAACATGGCTAATACGCGCCTTTTGTTGGTCATTATTATCTTGATCATCGTGGTTCCTTCTTTGATCCTGACTTGGAGCTTTGCCACCCAAATGACCTCTTCGCTTAACCTAATCGTCAATGGATTACAAAAATTGAGCTTAGGCGAGATCCCGGCCCCCATCCGGGACAAGCGGGATGACGAACTGGGCGACATCGGCCTGATGGTCAACAGCGTCAGTGAGTCTTATGCCATCACGGTGAAGTTTGCCGAGCAGATTGGGCAGGGCAATTATGAAGCAAATATTGCCAGTCTGGGCGATAAGGATCTACTGAGCAATGCCTTGATGCACATGCGCGAGCGGTTGACAATCGCGGCCGAAGAGGATCGGCGGCGCAACTGGGCCAACGAAGGTTCAGCCAAGTTTGCCGATCTATTGCGGGCCAACAACCAATCAACTACCCAAATGGGCACTCAGTTGATCGCTGAACTGATCCGATACATTGGGGCCAACCAAGGCAACTTCTTTGTGCTGAACGATGAGAGCCCCGACGACGTTTATATGGAATTGGTGGCGGCCTACGCTTGGCAGAAACAGCGGTTTGCCGACAAGAAAGTGCTGTTGGGCGAAGGCTCAGTGGGGCAGGCATGGATCGAGCGGGATGTGGTGTATCTCACCGATGTGCCCGAACAGTATACTTATATCGGATCAGGTCTTGGCGATGCCAATCCCCGGTGTATTGTCATCGTTCCGCTCCTGTTCAATGAACAGGTATATGGAATTTTGGAGGTGGCGTCCTTCACCGTCCTTCCAGCCCATAAAATTGAGTTTTTGAACCGTTTGGGTGCTTCCATTGCCTTGGCCATATCAACTGGCAAAGGCAATGATCGAACCCAGCATTTGTTGATGGCCTCTCAACAAATGGCGGAACAATTACGGATGCAAGAAGAGGAAATGCGCCAGAATTTGGAAGAGTTGATGGCTACCCAAGATGAACTGCAGCGCAAGGTCGATGCCTACGAAAGTGAGATCGCCAACTACGAGCAGACCATCAAGCAATTAAAACAGCGAAGAAAAGTTGAAGTATTGTCCGAAAATTAAGAACTTAATCAAATTTCAGCACCAATTTTCTTGTTTGGGCCAAGTCCTTGGCCCAAACAATGGTGGATAGTCAGTTTAGTGCCTCCGAGTTTGTGCCATTGGCCGACCAACCCTTATTCGGCCTCCGGTTCAGCTTCCTCCCCTTGGCTTTGGGGAACTGAAGGGCCAAAGATCGCCATTTTCAACTTTTCGTAGAGGAAGGCGACCAACAAGAGGATGGCTCCCAGGCCCACCAGTGAAATGATGCGGCCCAATAAATTGATCCGGAGAAAGTCGAACAGAAAGAATTTGCCCAAAGCCACCGCAAAGAGACTCAGGGCGATCAGGCGCAGTTCTTTGCGCCGGCCACGGATGCCCACCACCATGAACACCAAAGAGCAAAGCCCCCACAATATGACATAGCCCAGTGCTTGGGAATCGCTGCCCAACTCGCTGGGAAGCAGCGGAGGATGGTATTTGAGCAGCACATAGCTGTGCGAAAACTCGGCGCTGGCGTGAAACACCAACAGGCCACAGCCCACCCAAAGTGCAACATTGAGGTTCCGATCCCGGTTTTTTTCCAACCGCTGGAGGGCCCGGATCATTTTGATGGCCAATAAAACAAATAGCATCAGGGCTACATAGTGCAAGGCAAAGGAAACTATCGGCATCTCTTGCAACAAGTAGCTGTCCCGGGCCGAAACGGCATCGAAGTGGGCTTTGAAAGGATAAGCAAAAATGATCAGCCCGCTCACGAAAACGCAAAGGGTGGTGAAATAATTTTCGCCAATCCGGGGGGCAAAGAGCCACATCACCAGCACATAGCTGGCACTGTAAATAATGGAGGCCATGGTGGCCAACTGATAGCTCCAGCCCAAATTGGTGGCTTGGAAAGTAAGCTCGACCAACAGGGCCACATAGGCAAGGCCAAACAGGGCTAGGGTGAAAATGCGTTTGCGGGCGGTGGGGGAGAAGCCCAGCTCGATACCGGGATCTTGGCCCGAAAGCCAGCGCAAACCGGACAGGGCCAGTAGCGCCCCCAAACTGCTCGCAAAAGCAGGATGGAACAAAATGGGAGTGGTGTATTTACGGACGTACTTACCCGCTAGGTCATACTCAAACAAATTTTGCTGATAAAACTGTTGCCAATCGGCCAGCAAACTCGTGAACATGAGTACCAACACTATCACTGAGGCCTCCCGGAACAAGCGCAGGCCCGAGCGCTGGCCCAGCCACCAGAGCAGGCAGGTTTCCGCCGCCCAAAACAGCGTGATAACGTTGCCCCGGAACGTGATCGGGGCGATCAGGCTGGCAAAAGTCAGCCCTGAGCCAAGCAGCAGATAGACCAGCAGTTTGTCCACCCGCTCGGCCACAAAGGCTGGCCGGTAAAACAAGTATGCCAGCCCTAAGTTCAGGATGGCCAAGCAACCCGCAAAAGCACCGCCCAGTGGGGTGTTTTGCCAAGCCCCGATGATGGTCATGCCTGCCAAGAAATAAAACAAGTGGTTGCTCAACAGCAACATGATTTCCGCAAAGGCAAATTTGACGTTGTACCGCACGTTGAAAGCCACGTTCATGGCAAAGAACAACCCATAAAAAACGGTGGCAAAGGCAAAAGCGCCCATCTGCGGGAGGGTTTCGGAAAAGGCTACCGTAGAAAGCCAACCCCCAAAGGTGAGCACCGTGAGCGTGTAGGCCACCCGATTGGGCCAAGGCCATTTTTTGTGGAAGGCAATGGCCAATATGCCCAAGTTCAAGAGGGTCAAATAACTGAACAAGGCCACGTAATTGCCTTCGCCCCGGCTGGCCAAAAATGGGGTGGCAAAACCACCAATGGCCGCTATGATGGTCAGTTCCTGACGGTCGTATGCAAGCGAAATGGCCACTGTAAACCCGGTAATGACCACCATGATGGCAAAAGTGGGCAGTTGACCGAACAGGCCGTACTGCTGGTAGGCCCAGTAAAAGGAGAAATAAAGAATGGACACCCCACCCCCAATCAATACCGAGCTGAATGCTTGATAGCGTACCCGCAGAAAGTGGGCCACGCCGATCAGCCCAGCCCCAGTGAGTACTCCAATCAGGATTCTGCCACTTTCGTTAATCCATTCATTGTCAATGGCATATTTGACAAAATAGACCATGCCCAGCACAAAAACCCCAATGCCAACAAACTTGAGGTTCTTGCTGGCCCATTCTTCCATTGAGATCGATGGTTTGGGCTGGGGCTTGGGTTTCGGCGGGTTTTTTTTGGGTTGCCCCAATGGTGGGACTCTGCTTTGTCCTTCTTGCGGGCCGTCTGGTTGGGGGTTGGTGGATTTTTCTTGGCCAATCGGCTCAGGGCCAAGGCCTGCCGTTTCATCCAGCTTTTTGAACAGGGCTAGCAGGTCTGCTTGATTGGTCAAGTTTTGGGGTAACGGCTGCATTCCTCCGTCCATGGCCGCCACCCGCTCTCGCATATGGGTGATCTCGGCGCGCAGGTCGTCCAGTTTAGCGGTCAGGTCAGTGACTAGTCGGTAAAGTTCCTCTTTTTCAGTCATTGCAATCTGCCTATTGATAGTAACAGAGTTATTTTCATGATGGAGCTAAATCGCGGTCTGGGCAGTAGATTGTCCAAAAAATAGTGACCAGCTTTGTATTTCAAGTACTTGATATACAAAGCACTGAGCTGCATTTGGCATCGTTTTGCCAATCAGCAAACGTAAATTAACGGGTTTTTGTATCACTCAACCTTAAACCAAACAAAATTTGGGTTGGTGGTATGGTTTTGACCAAGTTCAGGGCTAGCCCGAGTCCATCCGATCGGCAACACGGCAGGTCAATCAGCCGACCATTGGCAGTGTTACATTATCCCCCACATTTAAATGTTTATCCTTTTGGCTGGCGTCGATCCGGGTGTTGACGCTAAGGTAATAAAAATGGGGGAATTGGGCCTGATGGGCAAAAGCGGGCAACGTTTCGCGGCGCAACTGCACAAAAGTCTGTTGGAACTTGGGCATGGCCTCGCCCGTGTCGGGATCGCGGGTGGGCACCGGGCAGCGTGCACAGGGCTTGAGGCCCACCAACTCCACCCCGCCCAACTGAAAAGGCCGCTCAATTCCGGGCGCCCCAAAGAGCTGGTCTTCCCAGAAAGC
>Ga0105045_10006899_pt1 | contig 10058 bp, 9 predicted proteins | sample MAT02_FD_78089 | JGI IMG/M metagenome (GOLD analysis project Ga0105045, IMG submission 78089) | Freshwater microbial communities from Lake Fryxell liftoff mats and glacier meltwater in Antarctica - MAT-02 (megahit assembly) | ecosystem: Environmental > Aquatic > Freshwater > Ice > Liftoff...
AAGGCTTTTGCGAAGCTGGCTTTATACCTTTCACCCTAGGCCCGCGAATTTTGCGCACAGAAACAGCGGGGCTTGTTGCGCTTTGTGTGTTGCAAGGGCTATTTGGAGACTTGGGTTTGCCCGGGAATTAACTCCGCCTCTTTACTAAGCGCCATTAAATCCACCAATATCACCTGTGTATGAGTTTTTTTTTCAGACACGAGAGCTGTCTTTTTACTTTCATCTGCCCAATTAATATTTTCAAGTGAAATTTTGAGGCGTCTAGTTTGCCCTTCAAATAAGATGGCAAAAAAAGGCTGCAGAGTTTGAGATTGTGTGCTGTGCAAGAGAGCAATTTTAGGATTTTTAATCTGTAAATCATTCAATGGCAACAAATCAATTGTTAAAATCGCACAATTAACTTGCTGCCATTCATAAGCTCCTACTATAGATGCGTCGCGCTTTAAGATAAATCCCGCGGGCAAAATAATAGCCTCGGCAATTGCAAGCGTTGGTAACAAATAGGTAAAGTTCTTATAGGTGAGAAGACTACAATCAACCATGTTCGCCACCATGTACAAATCGCTTGAGTAGCATTAATAAATCTTCTTCTAAATACGGTTTAGTTAAGTATGCATTCGCGCCAGCTTGTACGGCTCTTAAACGATGTTTTTCACCTGAACGGGAAGTGATCATGATAACGGGTACTGATTTCAACTTATCTGAGGCTCGCATTTTTTCCAACACTTCAAAACCATCCATCTTAGGCATCTCAATATCCAATAATACAATGTTTGGCAGGACATCTTCCATGAGTAACAACGCATCAACGCCATCTTTTGCTTGAAAAGGTTCAAATTGATTCCTTTTTAATAATCGGGTTGTTACTTGTCTTACGGTATAGGAATCATCAACCACTAGCACTTTTGCTTTATCGTAATTCATCTTAAATGCAGGCACTAAGGGCGCAGGTTCCTGTAATAAGTTACCTTGTTGCATTTGTAACGCACGCTGCATCAAGTATTGAGGATCCAACACCAGCACAATTTGACCATCACCCAACAGCGAGACCCCAGAGATCTCTCTTACAAATTGCAACTGTGAGCCCGCGGGCTTTATAACGATTTCGTTACTGCCGACCATTTTATCAACAATGACGGCAACGCTGCTTTCCTCAGAATGTAAAAATATCACAGAGAGAGAATAGATATGGTTGCGAAATTCTTCAGCAATATTGTCGCCCAATAACTCAGATAAAAAAAACAATTGGTATGTGATATGGGCATATTCAATATCACGTTGCTTAGTTACCACGCGATTTTTGGCCTCGGCACATGACATTCTTGCAACGCCCGCCAATTGTGACAGCTGCAACGCATAAAACTGGTTATGACTTTTAAAAACCAAAGCTTGATTGAGGGAAATCGTGAAGGGAAGTCGGATCGTGAAGCGCGTCCCTTGATTAGGCTCTGTATCTATCCATAATGTGCCACCTAATTTGTTAATTTCTGTATTAACAACATCCATACCAACACCATGCCCCGATATTTGAGAAACCTCGTCTTTGGTACTAAAACCAGATAAGAAAATCATTTTAATCGCATCATCTTTGTGCATTGGCACTTTGGCTGGCCAAAAATATTTTTCAACTGCTTTTTGTTTTACTTTTTCAACATCAATGCCTTGCCCATCATCAATTAATTGAACAATAAATTGGTTCCCCTGCCGAAATAATGACAAGGTTATAACACCCAATTCTGGCTTCCCTATATTTAAGCGAACATTCGGCGATTCAATGCCATGATCAATGGCATTTCTGACCATGTGTTCCAATGACGAAATCAACCGATCTAATATTCTTCTGTCAATTTCACCCTCAATACGCGCAAATTTTAAATGGACTTCTTTACCTAATTCTTGCGACACTTGGCGAACGATTCTTTCTAACCGTGGCACCAAATAATCAATGGAAATTAAGCGCGTATGAATGATACCCTCTTCCAAGCTCTTTGCAGAACGTTTTTGTTCTACTAGAATTCCTTCAGCATTGCGTAAGCTATGGATTACCATTTCACTTAAATCTTCTAGTTGGGTTAGTTTGTCTTCCAGCACTCTAATCGATTGCTGCAAAGAAGAATATCGATCCATTTCCAGAATATCAAATTCCTCATAGTTTCTTGCGCCAATCGTTTCTTGGTACAACCGTAAATTAGCATCGGTTTTAACTTCAATATTTTTCATACTCTCTTGGACAAGTTTAATTTCTTTGGATATCTCTATAAGATATTCATTTGCGGCTTTAACTTGTTGTTCTAAATGAGAACGAGAGACGTTTATTCGACCCGCAAGATTGCTAAATTTTTCTAACAAATCAGCCCTGATACGAATTGTTTCTGTGGGGCTTTCTTGTTTTTTTAATTTCTTTTGAGACGACTCTTCGACTTCTTCATGAATGATAACAGGCTCATCTTTGTCTATTCTAGTGGTGGGTTCTTCATTAAGTATTTCTTTAATAGCGTCGATGGGGACATCGCTCTCTGGAAAAAAAGTATGGTGAGAATAGCTATCGATATAAAGATGAAGATAATCAAAAAATCTTCTTAATTCTTTTAAAACATGTTCATCAGCGGTGATTTCACCTTGTTGAATTTTTTGCACCAGCTGTTCTAGAGAATGCGTGTATTCACTGATCCCCTTGAGCCCTACCATGCGTGAACTACCCTTAAAAGTGTGTAGTTCTCTCAAGATAGAATTTAAGCATTCTATTTGTAAGGTATCTTTTGACCAATCATTAAATGAGCGGTTAACGGCTTCCAGAATATCATGGGCTTCTTCAATAAATATTTGTACAAGTTCATCATCTTTTTCCATGATAAGACCTTGGCACCTTTAACCCGCAGCCTGTTGGTCTTGCACAATAAATTCTGGACTAAACTCCGGCTCGGCAACGGGCAATTTAAAGCCCGCAACAGAATCGCGTAACTCAATGGCTAATTCTGCTAATTGTCCAATTGAGGTTGCCGTAGCAAGTGTCCCTGAAGCGGTCTGAGTGGTAATTTCCTGGATCACGCCCATCGTTCGTGAAATTTTACTCGCCGTCACTGTTTGTTGTTGCGCTTCATTAGAGATATTTTGGATAAGTTCAGCAAGGTGGAAAGAGACACTTTCAATTTTTTCCAAGGCAACACCTGCATCTTGCGCCAACCTTGCACCTTGTACGACTTCCGTCGTGGTTTGCTCCATCGACTTAACCGTCTCATTAGTATCATTTTGAATAGCGTGTACTAATGTTTCAATCTGTTTGGTTGCATGGCTTGAGCGTTCAGCAAGACGTTGCACTTCTTCAGCAACCACCGCAAAGCCTCGACCTTCATCACCCGCCATCGCTGCTTGTATTGCTGCGTTTAAAGCCAAAATATTGGTTTGATCGGTAATGTCATCAATTAGTGAAACAATATCACCAATTTCTTGAGAGCTTTCACCTAAGCGTTTCACTTGTTTGGCGGTTTCTTGTATCTGGCCTTTAATGCGCTCCATACCGCTAATGGTATTTTGTACAATCGTTACACCATTTTTTGCAATGTTTACCGATTTCCCAGCAACCTCAGCACTCTCTGTCGCATTAGATGACACATGCTCAACAGAGGCTGCCATCGCATTAATCGCGGCCGTAGTGCCGACAATTTCTTTTGCTTGGTTCTCACTTGCTTCAGCTAAATGTCTTGCGGTTGATTGCACTTCTTGTGCACTGGATGACACCTGCACTGCCGTTGCGTTAATTGTGAAAACGAGTTTGCGCAAAGCATTGATAGCATAGTTGACCGATTCTGCAATAGCTCCCGTAATGTCTTCCCCTACCGTTGCATGCACCGTTAAATCACCGTCTGCCAAGTTTGCGAGTTCATCGAGCAAACGCCAAACAGCTGCACGATTTGCACGGTTTTGTGCAGCTGTTTTTGCCAAACTAATTTTGGTATCGGAATACAGTTGATATGACATCCATAAAAATAGCACAATACAAATGGCGCCCAATAAATATCCTGAAATGGGACCAATAATTCTTTTTTCAGAGGCTTTTCCGTAGGCCCGCAATAGCTCTGTGGATTGCTCAAGTAAATGTTGACTGCCTAAGAAAATATCATACGAAGCATTCCGAACAATGAGTAACTGTTCTGAAATTTGAATGATTTTTTTGACATTCTCTTCAACGTAACTGAAATTCTCATTGATTGAATCTAATATTTTACGGGCTTCTTCGTCGGTTACTTTACTGGTACCTAATGCGGGGTTTCCTTCTCGCATTCCATTTAAATAGCTGCCAAATAGATTTGCTTGCCGAGAAAATGCATCCGCAGCCTCAACCGCATCTTGCCCGCCTTCTAATACCTTATCTAAATGACGCATAATCCGTTCAGCAATCCATTTCTGACGTGCAGCAACAGAAACTTGATCAGCCGGTGCATTGTTCTTTAATAAAATATCGATAACCTTGTCATATTCAATTTGTAATTGCGGAATGGTTTTGCTTAAATTGGAAGAAATTTGATGCAACTCAAGCAATGATGTTTGGCGGGTTAAAATGGCATCCACTTTTTCACGCAAGGGTTTCCAGGTTTCTTCCAAACGCAACAGTTCCCGTTGCCGAATTTTTAACGCAGTAGGGGGGGCGCTCGTTTTAGGATCGCCATTGGTTAATATTTCCAAGCCACCATCAAATTCATCACGACGACTTCTTAATAATTCGAATGCATCTTGAATACCGTCAGCGGCGTTACTAGCGTATTTTGCAATACTTTGAGAAAGGATCCGTAACTCCCCAGCGACAGCCATATAGTTTTTATCATTTTCGTCTTGCACACTCACATACCAGAAGTTAATAAACATGAGTAAAATGCTAACGACAAGCAATATCCCTGCAAAGACATAATCTCGTTTAATGCCTGTTCTGGTATTGGGGTCCTTTTCAATAAGGGCCATCGCCTACCTCTGCTTTAACTAATATATCTCGAAATCTCGGATGTTTGATAATCGATTTGCAACTAATAATAGGAAATGCCACATTAGCATCAACCCATGAACCTATTAAAAAGGGCTCATAGAGAGGATCTTCTGGCATCGTGCCTTTGCCTTTGGTCTGTTCTGGGGATAAGCGCTGCAGTCCCAATATACGACTGACCAGCAACCCTGCTTTTTCACCTTGGCTATCAACAACTAATAAACGGCTATGCTTGGTGAGGATCGATATTCTTTGTCCAATGAATCCTGCTAAATCGGTTACAGGAAAAATTTCATCTCGATAAGTAGCCACACCCAGCAACCAAGGTTTTACTCCCGCTATATAGGCAAAAGTCGTCACGGGTAAAATTCCAATCACGTCATCAAGGGGCGTGAGTAAAATATGGTCACCTGATAAAAAAGACAATCCCAACCAATGATTTTTCATAGCAATTTGTGTGGGTGCTTTTTGGAATAGGGCACGAATTGCTTTTTCAGTCTCTAAAAGCAATGCAAACGGGCTATCAGCAATCCCTTGCTGCGACATGTCATGTCCCTATCTTCTCTATCTAACATAAGAATAGCCGTTATTCGGCAGTTGTTTTGTCACAAGCCATCTTGAGGTAGACTGAAAGGCAACCATTCTTAATAAATGATCAGGTCTTTTGTGGCAAAAGGTTTTAATCTACATGACCGTCGTCGTTTTATCCGGGTACTTTGGCTAGCTGGAATACTCCATATGTTTTTTTTAGCGATTAGCTTTCGTAGTGCGACCGTCCCTTTCAGTCAAGCTATCCAGGCACTCTATGAACTCTCTGACTTAGCCAGCTCCAATACCTCAACAACCGTGTCTATCAATATTGCTTCGCACAATTCTGAAGGTGCTCTACCTGAACAATCGGCAAGTGTGGAGTTAGAAGCCGTTCGTATCGTTCCACAAGCCTTACCAACCACTCCCGATCCTGCGCGACCACTACTAAGAAAGCGCATTATTTCGGCTGCTACCCATTTGCAACAAGATGCCGATTACCTTAACCGCTGGCAAAGCTATGTTGAACAATTTGGTAATGAGAATTACCCAGATGAGGCAATGAAAAATAACATTCAAGGCAACCTGCGCTTATTAGTTGCCATTAATAAAGACGGTTCTATCCATGAAATTCATTTGCGACAATCGTCAGGTTCATCACTACTAGATCAAAGCGCCATCGAAATCGTGAAAAGAGCAGCCCCCTTTGAACCGCTCCCCCCCGAAATAGCAAATGAAGTTGAAGTACTCGAAATCATCCGTACTTGGCAGTTTAGAGGGAATGCTCTAACCTCCGCCTAACACAGACTACCCTCTAAGCTAAGAACATAGTAAGATGACATATAATAGGGCGCGGCATTATGGCCCTGAGGGTGTTGAAATGAGTGTATATACTTCTTTACGAGATCACTTTTTAATAGCCATGCCTAACATGGCCGATCCGCAATTTACCCATTCTGTTATTTATATCTGTGAACATTCGCCGGAAGGAGCTATGGGGATTGCCGTGAATCTACCCCTCAGTATCCATTTGGGGGATGTACTACAAAATATGAATATCCCAACCGACGATGACTCGGTTTCACAAACCCCTGTCTTGGCGGGCGGTCCTTTGCAACAAGAACGCGGTTTTGTTATTCATCGCTCATCGGTGCAAGCTTGGGAATCATCCCTGGCATTAACCAAAGCCATTAGCATCACGACTTCAAAGATATCCTGTTAGCAATTGCTAACCATAATGGCCCCAAAGATGCGATTATTGCCCTGGGTTATGCAGGCTGGGAAAGTGGTCAATTAGAACGCGAGATTGCGCAAAACACCTGGTTATGCGGGCCAGCTGATCCGCAAGTCCTTTTTGATATTGCGCCTGAAAATCGCTGGCGTGCAGCGGGTGCATTACTGGGTGTAAACATGGATTGCGTATCCCATGAAGTTGGTCATGCCTAGATTTGTAGGTTTTGACTTCGGTACAAAATATATTGGTGTGGCAGTTGGCCAATCGATAACACAAACAGCCACACCACTAATAACGATAAGAGCCCGCCAAGGGATACCTGAGTGGCAAACGCTTCAAAAAATCATTACGGAATGGGAACCTTGTGCACTGGTAGTTGGTTTGGCCTTGCAACCTGATGGCAGCGATTCTGATACCAGCCGTAAAGCACGACATTTTGGCGCATCGTTGAAAAAGCGTTTTGGTATACCCGTGCATTTTATCGAAGAAAGACTCACCAGCGTTGCCGCAAATCAGATCTTAAAACAAGAACACCAATACGCAAGACAAACAGATTCTGATTCTATGGCCGCTGCCATCATTTTAGAATCATTCCTCAATCGCCCCAAGGAATTCTCTTGATGCAAGCTCACAATCTACAACTCGATAGCAACCATGAATTACGGCATCTGCTAACTATTGAAGGACTCAGTGCTGCACACATTATTGCCATTTTAGATAAAGCCGAAGGGTTTTTCACAAAAGCCTCTGGGGAAATTATTCAAACCCAAGAATTACAAGGCAAAACGTTGGCAAACTTGTTTTTTGAAGCCAGCACTCGCACCCGCTCTACTTTTGAATTGGCAGCAAAAAAACTCTCTGCTAGTGTGCTTAATTTGAATATTTCGCATTCATCAACTTCTAAAGGTGAATCCCTGCGTGATACCGTGCGAAATTTGCAAGCAATGCAATGCCAGTTGTTTGTGGTTCGACATAGTTCAAGTGGTGCCGCACATTTTGTAGCACAACACATTAATAAAGGTGCCGTCGTTATTAACGCAGGCGATGGCTGTCATGCTCACCCGACACAAGCCTTACTCGACATGTATACTATTCGTAAACATCGCGGTGATTTTAAAAAGCTCTCTGTTGCTATTATCGGTGATATTTTACATTCTCGAGTTGCGCGTTCACAAATACATGCCTTAAAAGCGCTGCAAACGGGTGAAATTAGAGTCATTGGACCTAAAACCTTGCTCCCAAAAGAGATCACCTCTCTTGGCGTTGAAGTGCATAATAACCTTGCTGAAGGCTTACAAGGGATTGATATTATTATGATGTTACGGTTACAAACCGAACGAATGCAAAGTGGCTTAATTCCAGCAGGGAACGCCTATTATCGCCAATATGGTCTCACACATGACAGTTTACGTCTTGCCAATCCCAACGCTCTTATTATTCACCCAGGTCCCATTAATCGTGGTGTTGAAATTCAATCCGATATTGCCGATAGCCCCAATGCCGTTATCTTAGATCAAGTGACAAATGGTATCGCCGTACGCATGGCAGTGATGTCACTTTTAATGGAAAATATCAAAAGAGCTTCATGATGAAAATAATCATACAAAATGGCCGCGTGCTTGACCCTGCCAATCAACTGGACACCGTCACCGACATTACCATCGAAAATGGCGTCGTTTCAAATATTGGCACAAACAAAGGCGCTCTGGCTGATAAGATCATCGATGCTAAAAATAAGTGGGTCATCCCAGGGATCGTTGATAGCCAATGCAGGCCACACTTACAACATCCGCATGGCAGTACCTTGCAAGAAGAAGCAAAAGCGGCAGCCAAAAGGGGATTCACCTCGCTTTGTATTCCACCCGATGGTGATTTAATTATCGATACCACCGCCAATGTTGCACGTTTGAAACAACAAGCGGATCATTTCCTTCCACACTTATACCCTATAGGCGCACTCACTAAACACTTAAGTGGTGAGTCTATGACCGATATGAGCGCTCTGATTGCCAGCGGTTGCGTTGCTTTAAGCCAAGCGATGCATCCAATTAAAGATCTGAGCATACTACGACACTGTTATGATTACGCAGCCAGCTTTGATTTATTGATTGTTATCCAACCGCAAGAACCCGAATTGTCAAAAGGCGGGATCATTCACGAAGGATTAATATCTACCCAGTTAGGCTTTCAAGGGATCCCAACTATTGCTGAAACCATCGCGATTGAGCAACATCTACAATTAATTGAAAACGCGGGCGTCAGAGCACATTTTACTTGTCTGTCCAGTGCCCGAGCGGTTGAGCTCATTAAAGCGGCTAAAGCTCGTGGTTTAAAGGTAACCGCTGATTGTGCCATGCACTCGTTACATTTAACGGAAAACAATGTAGCAACTTTTGATGCCAACTATCATGTTTATCCCCCACTACGCAGTGAAGCTGATCGCTTAGGGTTATTGGCCGGCGTTAAAGATGGCACGCTCGATGCCATCTGTTCTGATCATCGCCCTTTAGATAGCGTTGATAAGCTTGCACCCTTTGGTGATACCGTGCCTGGCATGTCCAGTATTGACACTTTTTTAGGGCTAGGATTGCACCTCGTGAAACATTACGATCTGGCACTGCCTACCCTGCTCAAAGCGATATCGCAACAACCCGCTCAAATTTTTAATTTACCCGCTGGCAATTTGGCAAAAGGAATGAAAGCAGATATCGTCGTGATCGATCCAACTCGCCCGTATCATGTCACCGATACGTCTCTTTACAGTAGCGGCAAGAATTCGCCCTTTAAGGGTTGGAACCTTTTCGGTCAGGTACTGATGACTCTCATTGATGGCCAAATTGTACATGAAGCCTGAACGGTTCCCCATCACTGCATGCCAAGAACTGGTTAACGGGTTCATACAAATTAGCCTTGAGGCGCCAGCATTTGCGCAACGTGCTTTACCTGGACATTATGTGACAATCGAAGAGAACATTGCTTGCTACCTAATGAGCGCCGACAATAATACACTCACCCTGATCCTTAACCAAGCGCTACTGCCTCAGGTATCAACTGCAACGTCACTATCCGTATCTCCTTTACAGGGAAACGAACTGAGCGCCCCCCTTGAAAATACTTTTCACCTGATAATGGCGAGTGGAGAAGGGCTGAATGCCGTTATTTTTTATTTAAAAAAATATCGACGACAATTTCAGGGTCTCATCTTATTGGGGAGCCAACAATTTCCTTTTAAGCCCTGCCCTTCGCGATTGATGATCCCTGGTATTCCGAATGAGGTGATTGCTGCAATCCCTTTATTTGAAGATTGGCAGATCCCTCATC
>Ga0105045_10006900_pt1 | contig 10058 bp, 9 predicted proteins | sample MAT02_FD_78089 | JGI IMG/M metagenome (GOLD analysis project Ga0105045, IMG submission 78089) | Freshwater microbial communities from Lake Fryxell liftoff mats and glacier meltwater in Antarctica - MAT-02 (megahit assembly) | ecosystem: Environmental > Aquatic > Freshwater > Ice > Liftoff...
CCTTACAAAGATTGCAGCACCGTTTATTCCGTTTATGACAGAAAGCATTTATAGCAATTTACGTGCTAATACAGATCCTGAGTCCGTACATTTATGCGATTTTCCATCTTATCAAAAAGATGTTCGCGATGAACATTTAGAAAAAGCAATGGACCTTGTACAGATGACTGTAAGTTTAGGTCATGCACTACGTAAAGAGCATAAACAAAAAGTCAGGCAACCTTTAAATGCCGCCTATATTGCCTCATCAGATAAAACACTGCTCGCCTTCTTAAATGAACAACAGCATTTGGTAGCTGATGAACTCAATGTTAAAAATGTGATTTTTGTAAATGATGAGACAGAATTTGTGACCGTCAAAGCAAAACCTAATTTTCGCGTTCTTGGGAAAAAAGTTGGCAAATTCATGAAGGCCGCACAGGTTGCAATTGATCAATTCACAAATGATCAATTAATGGCGTTAAATGAAGGGAAAACTGTTTGGATTGATTTGGAAGGCGAAAAGTTTGAGTTAACAAGTGAAGATGTGCAAGTTGAGCGTATTGTCAAGGAAGGATTGATTGCTTCTCATTTAAATAACATCACTATTGCCTTGGACACAGAGCTCAACGATGATTTACTGTTAGAAGGAATTTCTCGTGAAATCGTCAATAAGATCAACACCATGAGACGTGAAGCTAATTTCGGTTTAACCCAACGCATCAAAATTGAGATGGAAACATCAGATCGTGTCAAGCAAGCTCTACATTTACATGAGGCTTATATTCGTAACGAAGTGCTTGCAACAGATATTCTTTTTCAAAAAAATGAAGGCGAAATCGTTGACCTGAATGGCGAGCCTGCAAGGATCATGCTTCATAAAACCACAATTTAAACATCACACCCGAACATTCTCCGCAAATCCTTGCGGAGAATGTTAAATTTCCGTTTATATTTGTAAAAATTTAACAGATAAAAAGAAGTTTGGACTTTGACGCAGATTCAATGAGACCGACAAAAATACTCAATGAAAATTTGACATAATTTCCTTATATTGATACTATATGTATAGTATGATATACATAAACCAAGGATTTAAGAAAATATGTCTATAAAAGTCTCAAAAGATGAACTTATACCAATTTTGTCACAATTAATCCTTGGTGGAAAAAAGAGAGTATCCCAGATCTTCCAATATGGAAAAGAGCTGCATTTAATGAGCTCTTAACATGGGTAGTTAATCCCCCGGCAGCAAGAGCGGTTATGCTTACCGGTGCAAGACAAGTTGGCAAAACAACTTTATTAATCCAAACGATAGACCATTTAATCGAAAATGGGGCTGATCCTAAAAACATCATTTATATTACTTTTGATCATCCCATTTTTAAATTAGCAGGACTTGATTCTGTCCTTGAGGCTTGGAGAGAAATAGAACCCAAAAATGAAGGTTTAGAATATATTTTTCTAGATGAAGCACAAGTTGTGAAAGATGTGGGCACTTGGGTAAAGCATCAAGTAGATTTTTTTAAGCATAGACGAATCGTTTTTACAGGATCTGCTATGTCTTTTGTAGATAGTACTGAAGAGTCAGGAGTTGGAAGATGGCATACGATGCGTATTTCCACTCTTTCATTTTACGAATATTTACAGATTAAAAAAATTAATTTACCGATAATTCCAAAAATTAAAAAACTATCAGACTTATTGGAGTTTAAAAGCACTGACTTTTTTCGAATATCTGAAGCTTCCAAAAGTCTAATAGGGCATTTTCATGAATATTTAGTTAGAGGAGGATTTCCTCAAACAGTCCTTGTAGACAGCGTTTCTCAAGCACAGCGGCTTCTACGAGAAGATATTATAGATAAAGTATTAAAGCGTGATATGACTGCTCTATTTGGTGTTCGTCGAATTCTTGAATTGGAGCAAACCTTTATTTACCTTTGTATGCATGATGGAGGCATTCAAGATATAAAAACTTTAGCAAGTAATCTTGGTGTCACGAGACCCACCGCTCAAAACTTCATTACACTGTTAGAATCTACACACTTAATCTATAGATTGCCTCCTTATGGGCTTGGCAAAGAGGTTCTTCGGGGAAGATATAAATTGTACATGGCAGATCCGGCTATTTCTTCTGCAATTCTAATGAAAGGAAAAACTATTCTTGAAGATACAAAAGCTTTAGGTCAATGTGTAGAAACTGCTGTATATGCTCACTTGTCTGCTCACGGAGGAACAAATCACACTAAACTCAGCTATTGGAAAAATTCTAATGAAAAAGAGGTTGATCTTATTTTAGAAACTATTAAGGGACTTGTTCCTTTTGAAGTTAAATATACATCACAAAAAACAAACATAGAAGATATTCAAGGGTTAGTTCAATTTGCTCAAAAAAAGGAAATTAAGAATTGTTTTGTTATAACTAAAGAACATCAAGACATAGGGTTTATTGAAGACAATAAGCATAAGCTAAATTCCAGATTCATGCGTATTCCTGCCCCAATTTTTTGTTATTGGCTTGGAGAATCCGAAATATATCAACGTAACTTGATTACTTAGCTTTAAGTGATGTTTTGAGAGAAGGGGATTTTTTTGATTTTTGGACCTTCGCCCTGTATGATTAATTCATCTTTTCGTAGTAAAATACGTTTTTTTATTTCTTCTGATTCTAATAATTGCAAAATAGACAAAAGCCGCTCTTGCCTAAAGTTAACAGCCCGTTTTTTGATTAAAAAGGGAGCTGCATGAAGATAGATGAAGAGTTCGTTCAAATGGACTGGGGATTTTTCTTTTTGGTAAAAAATAAGTAAAAGATAATGTAAAAGGGCATTCCTAATGCCTGCTCGATCGATTGAATCTTTGCAGACATTCATTAAATAATCAGCTTTAGATTTTATTAAAAAGTGAAGAGTTAATCGAGCATAATAAAATTCTATAAAATCCAAGCGCTCTTTTTTTGTTAAAGTAATGCAATTTAAATAAAGATCATGATGAACTTCATCCATAAGATCTTGGAAAATTTTAAAATCAGCCAACTGTTCTGAAAAGAAAAAACTGGTTTTTTGCATTTCAGTAATAAATTGCTCTTTAAAATTTTCATAACTCATTTTTTCGGGACTATTTTTTTGATGATAAAAGTTTGAATCGTGGGCCAAAATAATCAAAAAAAATGTGTTTGGAAATTGTTTATGATGTTCGATCAAGGCTGTATTTCTTGCTTTTTCAGATGCTAATGATCTCTCTTCGTTATTTTGTAAACTTAAATAAAGCAAATGTTTACCGTTTGATGTACAACTTTCAGTAAAGCAAATGAATTCTGGATTAATACAAGCTTTGCCTTCAAGGGTACAAGATTGATAATCGGTTCTTTGAATTGTTGGTGTACCGCTTCTTAATACCCTGATCATTTTATTATTTAGAGCAAAATCAAAAAGAACGTAAGGGATGTTATTTCCGGCTTGTGGATCAAAATTAATGTTACAGGCGCCTTTTACAAAATTATTTAAAAGATGTGCATGGGGAGCTTTTTCATTTTGAGGAACCGCTGTAATATAAGAAAATTGAACGCTTAAAGGTATTTTATCAAGTGTTGCTAAACTTTCCTTCTTACTGATATCCGTCAGCTCTACAGATATATCAGATTTTAACTCTTTTTGATTTATATTACTGGTTGAGAGATTAGTTGCAGTGATTCCTTTTCTCATCATCCCTTGGATCAAAGCTTCACAAAATATAAAGGGATGATGTTCTGTAAAACGATACAGGCAAAGAGTTTCAAGAAATGGAGTGTATTCAATATCATTTGCATTAAAGCTTAAGGCTTCTCTTAAAAGAGTCATAAATTGACGGTAAGTATTCCGAGAATTATCAAGTTCAATATGATCAAGATTTAATAGTAAGTCAATAATTGAAAGGATTTTTTGTTGGATAGGAGTTTTTTCGTTTTCTGAAAAAATTTTTCTTATATCTTGCAAGGTGCTCTGGTTATTTTCAAAAGCTTTTACAATAGCACTAAGACTTAAAAGATACTTGGCTTGCTTCCAAGATTTTTGATCATCGATAAATATATCTTTAAAAATTGAGACACAATTAGATGGAATTGAAATCAGCACCCCAGTAAAAGTTATGATAGTTGATAAACATCCAAAAGAAATATAATTGAAAGCATCATAAAGACCTAACTGATTTTCATTTTGTGCCAATTCTATATAGTTATATTCATCAACATTTAATCCGCTTACAGGTTCCATGGTGCTCTATTCTTTAAAAACTGATTGTTGTTTATTTCTTCGGTGGATCATATACCATAAGCTTAAGATCGTTGCAACAATGCCCCAGACAATAAGTCTTGGGGTTACAAATAGAGAATAGGGCTTTTGAAGAGGTTCTCCCCATCTACTTCCTGGTGGCCAAACAATTAAACTTGGAGCTCCTTGCATGTTAGCTTCAGGCACAAATCCAAATACTCGGCTATCTGCACTCATGGCATGGTTATCGCCAAGGACTAAATAATTTTTTTCAGGGATTGTGATCCCAAATGTTTTGATGAATGCCTTATCAAACTGACCATCTTTTAATGGTGCACCATAATCTTTGAAGGCAATATAGGGTGCATTATTGTTTGAGTTTTGTTCTTTTTCGCTTTCGCTTTTTACAAAGTCGACAAGAGCGGGATCATTTTTTTCCATGACTAGACCACCTAAAAGATAAAGAGCCCCATCTCTAAAGTAGGTGTAACGATTCGGGAAAAGATTTTGGTTTTGAATTGATGGCTCATAAAATTTATTGACTTCGATTCCCAAATTATAAAGACGCTGAACATTTTTTGACTGTAGGCTGTATAATGGATGAGAGGTTTCAAGCTCATAGGCAATGCCTCCAAAACCAATTTTATAAGCTTTTCCATGATAAAATTCATAAGTGCCATCTTGAATGTCATTAAATTCTGGATTTGACTTATTAAATCTGACGTTTTCAGCAGAATACCTTGCAGCTTTTTGGTTTGAAACGACAAATCTTGCCGTATACATATTTTCCATGATTTTTTTTAAATGAGATTCATTAAAAGGAATATACGTTTTAAAAGTCGTTAAAAGTTGATCTGCACTCTTTATATTTTTTTCATTTTCCGTATCTACAACAGCAAATGTCGGACTGTGGCTGATTTCAAGATAGAGGGGAGCTTGCTTGATATTTTTTGAATTTAATGATTTTTGCCCTAAAAGTTGATCATAGGTTAGAAGCCTTGTCATGCCAAAGTTTTTTATGCCGTAAATGTCGCTATAAGTTTGAATTGTGTCATGAGCACTTTTTGATGCTAATGGTTGATCTTTTATCCAGTCTTTGCCATTGAAAATTTCAGATTTTCTTGGTCCAAATTGGTTCATAAGGACACGACCCGCCATCTGATGCATTTGTGAGAAGAAAAACTGATTATTGCTATTACTTGAAATATCTCCGTTAAAAGAAAGAAAGGGGATGTGTTCAAGATTTTCCATCCACGGACCATTAAGAAGTTCTTCAATAGGATTACCATCAATGTCTATCCCATAGATTTTTCCGCCGTAAAAATAGAGGCTGTCTCCCGGTTTTCCAATGAGTCTTTTAATATAGCGCTTCCAGCAAGGAAAAAGATAAAAACAAGTGGATTCAGTGTCTTCTAGAGCAATACCATCTCCTGAAAAAATCACGATGCTTGTTCTTTGCATTAAATTTGTATCAAAATAAAAATGGGAAGTTTTTAAAGGGACGTTAATGCCAAATGCTGTTTTTGTAACAGTGACATGGTCTTGTTCTTTAAAAGTTGGTCGCATGGACCCTGTTGGAATTTCATACGGTTCAAACCACATTTGGCGAATGATTGTGGCGATAATAAGTGCAAAAAGAAGTGCAAAGAAAAGCTCGTAGCCATATTCAAAAAAAGATTTTTTAATGTTTTTTTCACTGAATGTCTCAAGTTTTTTTGCAAGAGCAGAGGAAGCTAAGCGATCATTGCTTAAAACTGCCGTATCCAGTGTTCTTAAATCTTGTTCAAGATTTGTAGCTGCTACTGTATCAAGGGTATTACCTTTTTTTTTGAACCAGGCATAAACGGTACGTAATATTTGACGTGATTTTTTTAAAGTGTAAGTTTTTTCCATTAGCCAAATTACCTTTTAGATTATTATAAATTTTTTCCTGAATCCACAATGCGTATTTTCTGACTACCAACAACTCCACTAATTTCAAGCCAATAGGGCAGGTAGGCAGGGTAGAGATCGCTGTTTTCAGGTAAGTAGACTTCAATTGTTTTGCCGGATAGTTCACTGTTATCATCGGGCCATCTTGTTGCCCAAGCATAAAAAGGGGCATTTTTAATCCATTGACCATCAAACACAAGCTTTGGTTGCCAGTAGCCATTTCCATTGCCACCAATTTTTTTTCTTTCACTAAGTGGAATCGGATTGAGGTGCAGATTTAATAAAGTTGAAAGAAAAACATTAGATAAGGGCTTTTCAACCCAAATATCGTTTATAAACGCATAAGAATTAGTCATTTGACCGCTGTTTAAATCAATAGCATACATAGAGCGAGAGCTGTTATTTTGGGCGCCTTCCGTAAACCATGTTCTAAATAAACAGCCCATAGCTTGAAATTTGAGAGACGGTATGGATACTTCTTCGATAAAAATCAAAGGCTCTTCTATTTTTTTTATGTGGTAAAGAGTAAATGTCTTACCTTGCATTGTGACAAGATAATCGCCTCGATTCGCTTTTTTTAAATTTTCTCTTAAATAAAAGCTTGTTTCACTGTAGAGGGATGTTTGAAAAAAGGATGCTAATAAAAAGAAGAGCAATAAGAAATTTCTGAATATTGTCTTTAAAATCATGTGAACATCTTTTTTTTTAAGGAAAAAGTTAATTCTACCAATGATTGCTCTTTTTTAAAATCTATTTTTTGCTTTCAGCGCTAAAGAAGACTTTTTACCGTGAAAGACTAGAAGAAATGCTTCTTTGCTAAAAAAATCCTTCATAGCTGTATAAAAAACTTTACAGCTTGCTGAACAAATGTGCATTACCTTACTGTTTTGTTAAACTTAAACTTGCAATTAGATAGGTAAATATGATAAAAATGATCGTTTTGTTCATCCAGCTATTTGTCTTTACGCTTAACGGCGAAAACCCCTCTTTAAGCCGAAGTGAAGACATTGATAGAGAAATATTTCAGGTAAAAAAAGAAATTCATGAGCTTGGGTTAAAGGCCATGAAAGCCGAAGTTGAAAGCGAAAACCATATGAACTACCAGTGGAAAAAATACACTGATGATATTAAAACGGCAGAAAATTACGATCAGCAAATGCAAAAATTGCAAGATAAAATCAAAGCTTTAAAAGCCGAAAAAAAAGCAATTGATGGAAATCTAAAACAAGACAAAGAGGTTCAATTTTGACTTTTCTGCCCTATTCGCATCTTTACAACCAATCGCTTGCCTTACTGACAGATTTTTATCAATTGACAATGTCTTATGGCTATTGGAAAGCCGGGCTTCATAAAAAAGAAGCTGTTTTTCATCATTTTTACAGAAGGGCTCCATTTGGAGGTGGCTTTACAATTGCTTGCGGACTTGAAGCTTTAGTAGATTATTTGCAAAATTTTAAATTTGATGAATCTGATTTATCCTATCTTGAAACTTTAAAGGATGTTGACGGGGCGAATCTTTTTGAAACTGCTTTTTTGGACTATTTGAAAGAGATGAAATTTGAATGTGATGTCGATGCTGTTCCTGAAGGCACGGTTATGTTCCCTTATGAGCCCTTAATACGTGTAAAAGGGCCTTTGATACAATGTCAAATCTTGGAATCTCCAATACTAAACCTGATCAATTTTCCATCTTTGATTGCCACAAAGGCCGCAAGAATTTGTCTTGCCGCTAAAAAAGATGAAGTTCTGGAATTCGGCCTAAGACGTGCTCAAGGAATTGATGGCGCAATGACGGCCAGTCGATCAGCCTATATTGGTGGTTGCCATGCCACATCAAACTTACTTGCAGGCAAGGTTTTTGGCATTCCTGTTAAGGGAACACATTCCCATAGTTGGGTCATGGTATTTGATTCTGAACTTGAATCCTTTAAAACCTATGCTGAATGCATGCCTTCAAACTGTGTTTTTCTTGTAGATACCTACGATACTATTCAAGGGGTAAAAAATGCAATTGAAGTGGGTCTTATGTTAAAGAAAAAAGGCAAAAAGCTTCTTGGTATTCGCTTGGACTCAGGGGATTTAAGCTATCTTAGCATTGCCGCAAGAAAACTTTTGGACAAATCAGGTTTTACCGATACAAAAATTATTGCAAGTAATGAACTTGATGAAAGAATTATTAGCGAATTAAAGAGGCAAGGGGCGCAAATTAATGTCTGGGGGGTGGGGACAAATTTGGTTACAGGCAATGAGCAGCCCGCCTTGGATGGAGTTTATAAACTTTCTGCCATTCGCGACCCTTTGCAAGAATGGTCTTATCGACTAAAATTGTCTGAGCAAATGGTAAAAATATCTAATCCCGGTATTTTACAAGTCAGAAGATTTTCAAATCTTTCTGAAAATGTCGCTGATGCTATTTACGATATTGAAAGTCCAATCGAGCCCGATTGGTTGATTGTCGATCCTTTAGACTCAACAAAAAAAACAGTATTAAAAAATTCTTTGCAATATAGAGATCTTCTTGTCCCTATATTTAAGAGTGGTAAATTGTCTTATACAATGCCCACGCTTAATGAGATTCGCGATAATACCGCAAAAGAACTGTCTGGGTTTTATAGTGGAATCAAACGCTTTTTAAATCCTCATCAGTACAGAGTTGGCATGGAAAAAACTTTATACGATAAAAAAATCGCTTTAATTCAAAAAATTCGAAAAGTTTCTATCAAAAACGGCGAGCCAATTTCGTGAAAGCTTTTATTGTCGTTGATTTACAAAATGATTTTTTGCCGGGTGGCTCTTTAGCAGTTTCAACAGGCCATGCAATCATCCAACCGATTAATCAATTGCTACAATTGCCTTTTGACATCGTTGTTGCAACTAAAGATTGGCACCCTAAAGACCATGGAAGTTTTGCCTCAGTGCATGGTAAAAAAGTAGGGGAGCATATTCAGCTAAACAAACTGGATCAAATTTTATGGCCTGATCATTGCATTCAAAACAGTTCTGGGGCTGATTTTTCGATAAATCTTGACACTCAATATATTAAGAAAATTTTCTACAAAGGAACAACACGTGATGTTGATAGCTATAGCGCTTTTTTTGACAACGCGCATTTAAAATCGACAGGCCTGTATGAATTCCTTAAAGAAAAAAATGTCGATGAAGTCTTTATTGCAGGACTCACCACAGAATACTGTGTTAAATATTCAGCTTTGGATGCATTAAAGCTTGGTTTCAAAACACATGTCATCGTCGATGCCTGCAAAGCTGTTAATTTAGGCCTAAATGATGAAGAAAAAGCTCTAAAAGAAATGAGCAAGGCGGGCATTATTCTAGACCGCTCTGATAAAATCAAAGGCTACTTTAATGGGGTTCAAGGTGAGTGATGAGGGGGTAATCCTCGCAATTAAGGTTATTCCAAAGGCTAATCGTAATGAGATTGTCGGTATTGAAAATGATGAATTAAAAATCAGGCTTGCAGCCGTTCCTGAAAAAGGGGAGGCAAATGATGAACTTATTAAATTTTTATCCAAAAAATTTAGAGTGGCAAAAAGCCAAATCGAATTAATTTCAGGTAATACCTCTCGTCATAAACGCTTGTTAATCAAAGGCGTTACCGTAGAAAAACTCCAAAACCACCTATTGTTATAGCCCTCAAGATTTTCTTACAGGATATGCAGGACAAAGAGGAGAACACAAGAGAATTGTTTATTTAATTATATACTATTTCTACTTCAATCTGAAAATTCTATGGGGTCAGGCTTTACAATATTACAGTTTTCTCTAAATTTTATATCTTTAAGAACAGAAACTGTCATATTGTCAATCCAGACCCCACAGACCCTTTTTTAAACCCAAAAAGAGATGGGGGGTCTGGATTGACAGAATGACAGTTTTTCTGAA